>Ga0228635_1000006_pt1 | contig 326615 bp, 320 predicted proteins | sample 44DmetaG_FD_182699 | JGI IMG/M metagenome (GOLD analysis project Ga0228635, IMG submission 182699) | Seawater microbial communities from Monterey Bay, California, United States - 44D | ecosystem: Environmental > Aquatic > Marine > Coastal | place: USA: California | collected 2016-09-30 | reverse complement strand
GACCAAGTCTGCCCATGATCACGCGAAATCAGTGCCCGAGATCGCGTGAAATAGATGCCCAGCTTCCCGTGAAATCACTGCCCACGATCAGATGAAATCTGTGCCCACCATCCCGCGAAACACGCAGACTTTCGCCCGACTTTGGGTAAGTCGCGCTTCGTACGGAGTTTGCGAGCCGTGTGCCAAGACCCGCGCCGTTAATCTGACGCCGCCACGCAAGCTTAAGATCGGTTCCGACCTTAGTCATCGCCCGGGTCGTCGCCTTTTCGCCTGCAAGAACCTCTCGGCGCATGGTCTCGGCGATGTCGGGGGAGGTTTTGATCGACAGACGCATTGTGAACCTCCAATTTGGGCGGCTTAGTCTTCGCCGTGTTCCACAAGGATCAAAAGCAGCTCGCCTTGGTTGGTGCGGTGGAGCCCTGAAATCATGAATTCCGGCTGACCTGGCCGTGAGACCATCGAAATTTGGTCGCCTTTCTCAGGCTCAAAAGGCAGCTGCGCGACATCGCGTGCGGCGATCCAAAAGTCGGCGATCATATCTTGGACAAGCTGAGCGGAAAAATATTGGCCGCCAGAAGCCTTCGCCTCCGGGCCATCCGAAAAAATCCCACGAAAAGAAAACGAGGCGCGATCGACATCAACAGATCGCGCCTCGTAGGATCGTGTCACCCGGGGAAGGAGAACTGCGACCTCGGCCATAACGTCGCCAATGGCCTCTGAAAGAGACGCATCCAGTTCGTCAAAGATTGAGGCCACGGTTCATTTCCTTCATGGATTACAGGTGAGCGATTAAGTGCGCTTGCCGGGGATCAGCACGCGTGGACGTGTGCAATACTGCAGAGCGTTCATCTGGAATTCCAGATTGACGCCCTTACCGTTCCGCATCTCGTATTGCTTGGCGTAGAGGCGTTGACCCTGTGTGTTGACCGTCTCGATGTAGTCGGCTGGCGCATAGGCGGTGCGGAACAGGCCGGGGACGCCCAACGGGAAGATATGGCACTTGTTGGTGTCCACGCCGATAGAACCGCCACCGCGATAGTTCTCGAAAGTGATCCCGCCGAACTCAAAAGTGCCAAAGCTTGATTGCTGGCCGTTTGCGCCAGCGTAAGCGGAGCGCAAAGCAGATGCTTCGGCATGACCTTTGTAGGTCTCGCGCACCTCAGGGTGGGCGATCAGGTCGTCGAAGAACGCATCGCCGCAGAAAGCATGGATGCCAGTGTAAGGCAGGCCATCCAAAATTGCGGCAACCCGGCGTACGACCTCCGCGCACTTTTTGCGCAAAGCGCCCTGCGTCGGCGTCGCCTTGTCCAGATCAAAGTCGACTTCGGCTGGTGCGGCTTCATCGAACTCGCGGAAGTAGTCGAACATAACCTCACCATCTTTGTCGAGGAGCTTACCGCTCTTGATGATGTTTAGGCGGTGATATTCCTCGGTCAGGGAAAAGCCTTGGCTGACTTCTGCGGCGCGATCAGCAATCTTTTGCTGCAAACGCTCCACAGAGACCTCAGAACCGAACGCGCGCACTTGCTGCACTTCATCGGCCATGATCGCATCGTCTACTTGGAAGTGTGGCACCCGAAGCGTGCGCAGGGTCCGCTTGTTCTTGCCGAAGGTGTCGCCGGTACCACCGCGCGGCGAAGCGCCAACAATGAGTTGGTTCTGCTCACGGTCGGTTTCAATCGCAATGTCGAGCGTGTCGATGCTGGTTGTCTGGAAAAGGCCCAGCTGACCAATGCGCGACGGGGCGTACTTGATCTCGCGTAGGGCATCGGTGAGACGCAGAACGCTGAATGCGTCCTGCTTAAATACGTTTAACAGAGACATTTAAGTGTCCTTTCTCGATGATCCGCGTTTAGCGGACGATGATGCCAGCGGCTTCAAGCTGTGCGTTTGCGGCGGCCTTCTCAGCGACCTCGTCGCGGTCGGCGTGGTAGGTCAGCACGCTGCCGTTGATTTCAGCGTCACGGACGATTGCCGCAATGTCTGCGGCGGCGTCGGTCGCATCGCAGCCGTACAGCGCCACGGCGACAGCAGCTTCGGAGCCGTCATCAGCGGTATTGGATGAGGCGAGGTACTGGCCGGTGGCTGTGACTTTGCCCAAGACGGCGCCCGGCACGATGACGCCGGCGCCACTTGCGACGGTGATATTGCCTCGCGAGCGCTGGCCTTGGGCTTCGCTCATAAGGAATTCGCCGGGGTGCCGGCCTTCGTTTAAAACGGTCATATTGTGATCTCCTCAGACCCTGCTCGGATTAGCCGAAGCGCTTGTTTGCGTTGTTGATGGCAACGGACCATCCGCCGGCAACTTTGTCAGACGCGGATCCAAAGCCTTGGTTGGCGTCGCCACCAAATTCGGGCTCGCCAGCTGCGCGGCTTTCGATAGATGCAACACCGGAAGACTTGGGCGATGTTGCCAGAACTTTCGCCGCATCCTCGGCGCTCATGTCCATATCTAGCGCCAAAACCATAGCCTGTGGCTCGCGGCCCTGAGCTTCTTCGGATGTTAAAATGCTTTTGATGCGTGCATTTGCTTGAGCGGCACCAGCGGCCATGCCTTCGGCCCGCGCGGTCTCTACGGCCGCATCCAATTGCGCCTCGGTGATGCCCGCGTTTTCAGCCTGCGGTGCTCCGGCTTGTGTGGTTTTGGTCATACCAAATCCCGTCCTTTGCGTTTGGGCCCCGGGGGCCGTTGGTGATTGTTCAGAAAGCACCGCGTCCAACGTCGCGATGCGGTCGGCAAGGCCTGCATTAATTGCATCCTGTCCGATGTAGGTCCGGGCTTGCGTGCCCCGGATGGTTTCGTCGTTCATGGCAGCGCGGCCGCGATCGACAAGCTCGACAAACTGGTCATAGAACTTGAGCACTTCGGTTTGGAGATCGGCTTGAACTGCCTCCGGCAATGGACCGAACGCGTTTCCATCGACCTTGTGCTTGCCTGCATAAATAAGCGTCGCTTTAACGCCTTTTTGCTCAAGCTCTGCCGACCGGTCGAGGTGGGTCAAAACGACCCCAATTGAGCCCACAATAGAAGTCGGAGAGACTACTATCTCGGTCGCGGCACTGGCGATACCGTAGGCTGCGGAGGCCGCCATATCGTTAACAAAAGCGGTGACAGGCTTGGTTGCAGCAAGCGCGCGCACTTGCTCGGCAATTGTAAACATGCCCGTGGCTTCCCCGCCTGGGCTGTCGATGTCCAAAACGACGGCGGTGACGTTTGGATCGGCCGCGGCCTCTCGAAGCTGGTGGCTTAGGCCTTCATAGGACACCATGCCTGAGTTTGCTCCAATCCAACTGCCTCGGTTCACCAGCGAGCCGACAATCGAGACGATGGCAGTGCCATTGGCCACTCGATAGCTTTTGCGCCGCCCCTCGTCGTCTGTAGCGCTGCCCATGAACCGGCTGGCATCGGGCCTCAGGCTCTCAATCTTTGCCCCATCCATCGGCAAACGACCTTGCAAAACCTGCAAGATGATTTCAGCCTTTGTCGGGTGAAGAAGCAGCGGACGGTTAAGCACCCTAGACGCGATCTGCGTCAAAGAAGCCCCTTCCGCTGCTGGCATAATGGTGGGTTGATCGTTCATCGGACACCTCCTGTGGCGACCGCACGACGGGCAGGCTTGAGCCCACGCAACGCCGTACACTTTTGCTCAAAGCTGCGGATGACCATCAACAGTCGCTCTGGGTTTGCTGCGTGATAGGTCGCAGAACGGGAGACGCCGGATGGACCGCTTGAAAACGACACGGTTGCGGCGGCCTGTCCGGCAACAAGCCGGATGTAGACCTCGCGGAGCGTTTTGGCCGCTGCGCAAGGATTGTCCTCATCGATAGTTAGAGCCATTAAAGCGCGTCCTCTTCATCATCAGGATCGTCGGCTTCGCCTTCAGGGCGTTCATCGACCTCTGCTCCGTCGGGTGCCTCCACGGCCCCGCTGGCTGCCCCCATGAGCATTGGCTCTGGCAGCCGGTACTCTTGGCGCATATCGCGTTCCTGCGAAATCTGCTGGTAGACGTCGTCAACATCTACGCCGATGTCGTTGCAGATCATTGCGTCGGACATCACACCAAGACGCTTCCAGACTTCGTGAGCTTTGGCTTTTTTGAGATCGTCGGTCGTTGGACGAGCCGCACCCAACCACTCCGCTCGGCAGGCCGCCGCACGGTTAGCTAAAAACGCTTGATAGCCGCCGGGGAAGGCGATCCGCCCAGCTGCAATCTCTTCCTCCAGCCATGCTTCGTAGACCGGCTGGCAAAACGGAGCGACGATGTTTTGTCGGCGCGCCTTGGTGATTGCAAAGATTTCCGTCGTGGCTGCCTGCAATGAGGAGTAGGTCGCGCCGTTATTGTCGCCGGTCGCGCTCTCGTAGGTCAGACCAAGGCACCGCGCCAATTCACGCAGGAGGTGCATCGAAAAGTCTTTGTAATCCGAGGAAGGCTGGTTGCTTGTGTGGAACTTGAGCTCTTGCCCGGGAAAAAGGTGCGCGAGCCGGCCATTGATCCCTACATTGAGCGACGAGCTCTCGTAGTAGCCGGCCACCATGTCGATGTAAGCTTCCATTGGCGCCACGCCTTGGGCCGACATTTGCGCCTGCTCTTGAGGTGTCAAAAGCCCGGCTAGAACTTCCTCGGTCGGCTCGTCCGAAGTGATCGTGACTGCAAACAGCGTCTGCACAATCGACGCCATCAAAGTTGCGTCCGCGAGCTGGTCAAACTGCCGCGCGACCTGCAAGGCCGGTGTCATTGGGGAGATGCCGCGGTGCGTACCGGGCAGCCCGTCAAAGACGTGGATCACCCGAGGCCGCCCAGCGCGATCCCGTGCGCGAACATTGTACTCGACGTCGTGTTTAAACATGTCTTTGCAGATCGCCCGGTAACCGATAGGCATACCGTCCGCATCGAGGTAGACGCCGTTCACAAGACGCGCCAAGTTTTCCGTTTTGCGCGACAGGCGGTGGGGCGGCAAAAGCCGAACCTTTGTCCCATAGGTGTTCCAAGGGCGGCGGCGAAACGGCAGCTCTGCGAGGATTTCGCCAGAAATCAGCCAAGAGCGGAAAGCCGCGCTTTGCATCTGACCAAAGGTCCGCATCCCTTGGATGTCGCATTCCTGGGCGCTGCGAGCCCAGAGCTCAAAACGGCGCTCAACTGTCTTTGACCAATTGGAAGCCTCGGTGGAGGACATGCCAAAGGTCTCGTTTTCAGGCAGAGCCTTTAAGCGCAGCCCCGTGCCCACGGTGTTGGCAACCGCCTGATCGACCGCACCGGCAAGCCAGCCGCTGTTGTGGATCAGGTCAGCAACACGCGCTGCGGCATCATCCCAAGCTTCGGAAATGTCGTCTTGGCTTTCTCGGAGAGCTGGGCGCCATCCGGAGAAAGTTACCCCTCGACCACCGCGCATGTATTGGCTGTTGTGCCGAGGGGCTGCATCGCTGCTGTCAGCAGGCGCAGGCAGCTTTTGGCCCGCGAGCAGGTCGCGGACTTTTGAGATCATTGACATGGTTTACCTGTTCAGCCTGCTGCCGGATCGTTGGAAGCGGTTACGATACGCGCCACCGCCGCCGCTCTTTTTGGGCGGAGGCAGTGGCGGATCACCCTCTGCAGTGCCGGCTTCTGGGGTTAAGGGAGGAGATCCCCCTTCAGACCGGTGAACACCCTCAGGGATGCGTTGGACGTTGAGCGTGTAGCCAATCGCGGAACACAAAGCCTCGCAGTCAAGGAGGTGGTTGTCTCTGGATCGCTTGACCCATTGTGGCTTGCTCCCCTTGAGGATGCGCGCCTCCGACGTGACCTGCCGGCAGTAATCTTCGTCCACGTCGCTGTGGACATAGAAAGCCCCGGGCACATCAATTGGCGTCCGCAGCCTTGAAATCACCAGGGACTTGAAGAAGTCAGTTGAAAGAAGGGCAAGATTTACTGAGTAGAGCGCCCGCTTTCCATCTGGTTTCACCTCGATCTTTGAGACCCGGTAGGGAGGGGTCATTACGTCGCGACCCTTGGTCGGCCAGCAGAGCCACGAAAACCGGCGGCAAAACTCGTAGACTTTGTGCTCGTTGCCTTGCTCGGGCTTATCGGGTCGGAACCCAGAGTCGATAAAGACCCGCTCGATCTGCATCCCCGCGACCGGTTGAAGCATCATTTCAGCCAGTTGCGCCCAGACATCATCCGCTTCTGTGGGCCCGTGCAGCTGGCCATAGTCGACAAGCCACGAGGTGCCTCGCGCGCCGAATGCCCGGATCACAAAGTACAGAGAGAACTTCTGCACATCGACACCCATGACAAGCCGCAGGCCGCCGGAGGGCACCGTTCTGGGCTCGTAAGGCAACCGGCGCTCCATGACTTCCTGCCATTCTGGGACGTCGCCGGAGGCGGTGATGGAATAGCACTCGCCGAAGCTTGCGTTCATCGCGGTCTGCACGCGGTCTTCATCGCCAGATTGCAGCGCGGTCAAATAGGTTTCAGCGCGCTGTCCCCAAGAAACAAAAGGAGAGCACAGACCAGACGTCCACATTGAGAGTGTGGAGCTCTCCGTTGGAGCGCCAGTGACCGATGGTGCATCTTCGACAAGCGCAATCCGTTGACCGGGCGCGACCATCGCCCCTCTAGCGTTCATCCATTCCTTGTCATCGTTTGTGTGCACGCCACCACAACGGGGGCAGCTCAAATATGCGGAGCGCTTTGCCTGCGATGGCGTGGCGTCCTTGGGCCAGTGCAACTGGCGAAAGCGCGGCACAAAGTATTCAGAACAATGCCGGCATGGCCAAGCCCAATGGTGCCGGGTGCCCTCTTGAAAGAGCTTCCAGATGGGGCTCTCCAGATCGTCCGTGTCCGAGACCCCCCAAAACTCCAAACCAGTGTCCTCGTCCAACTCGACCTCCACGAGCCCCCGGGCTGGCGTGCTTGTGATCGCGGTGACAAAATCCGCATACGTCTCACCGCGCGCTTCAACGAGGCCCAGCACGTCACCTTGGCCTTTGACGTTGGCCATCATCTCGTCAAACTCATCGATCAAAGCCAGCGCCGCTGGGTCTGACTTCAATGCCGACGATGAGCCGGCGTGCGCGAGACGGATGCGAACACCGGCCACGTGCTTAAGCGTTTTTTTCATGCGGCGGCCACGAACCACTTTGTTCGTTAGGCTTTCCGCTTCGTCCAAAAGCCCCATCAGGCGGGGCTCAAATTGGTCGGTTAGAAAGTCTTTAGTCGGCCCGACGTAAATGATCGGGGCAGGGCGCTGGTCAAGGCGCGCCCCGATGATATCCAGCATGCTGTCGGTCTTGCCCGACTGCGCTGAGGTCACCGCGACAACGCGACGATAGCCGCCGTTGTGCGCTGCGGACGACCACGGGATCATGTAAGGTGTTAACCAAGGGTTCCGGGGGCCTGGAATGCCGGAAGTTTCGGGATAAACGCGATTGTCCGCCGCCCAATCCGCGGGATCACGCTTCTGACTTGGCCGACAAATCTCGCTCAGGGTCTGCCAGAGCAGCTTCCGATCTTCGCGCCGCTGCTGAGATGCGTTCGAACGATCCATTAACTTCCTGTTCCAGCTTGCGCCGCTCGGTCATTTCCCGAGTGTATCTCGCAGGCAAAGCGCCAAATTCTGATTTAATAATCGCTCCAAATTCCAACACCACGGCGCGAGCGTCCTCGACTGCGATGAGTTCACGACGTCGCTCCGCGATCCGCAGCTCGATTTCGCGCGTGCGCGCCTCGGTCGCCCTGCTAGCCGCCACGGTCTTGCTGCTCTTGGATTGAAGGTCTTCGTAATAGGCGATCACACCTCGGACCACGGAGACTAGCGTGTATTGGTTCTTGCCCTGTTTCTGCACAAACCCAGCTTTGACCAGTTGATGCACCCACTGCGTGCTGCGCCCGCAAAGCGCGGCAACTTGGTTGACGGTAAGGGCATTGCCCCTTTGCTTGTCGACGCTTTCGGGCATTATATTAAGTCTCTGTTTTTGCTTATATTTTGGTTGATACACGCCGCGAGTAGAGCGAACGTGATTTCACGGCGCCAAGCGCGGCAAACCCCGCCACGCAGCAGACGCATCCACGGAGACAACGCTATGACCACGACAACCATCCGCATCGCAATAAGCGGCCTGCCGGACCACCTGGACCGCAGCCGCATGGATACCATTCTCGACGACATCGAAATCACCATCGCCGATGAGGGCGGCGTTTACGGCACGGTCAGCGCCGACAGTAACACAATCAATATCGAGGTGCAGACTGGCCAGCTTGTCGACGCAACTACCGTCCTCGCCGAAGCCAAATACATCTAAGCCTGATCAAGGAGATCATTATGTCACGCCTCAATCTTTCCGAACCTGAAACCAAATCCAAACCGGTTACCAAGCAGCAAACCCTGATCGATATGCTAAAGCGCCCGCAAGGCGCCACGCTGGATGAGATCGTCGAAGTCACAGGCTGGCAAAAGCACACTGCTCGCGGCGCAATGTCGGGGGCTCTCAAAAAACGCCTCGGACTTTGCATCTCTTCGAAGAAAGAAGAACGCGGTCGCGTATATCGGATTAAGGAGGCCTAAACCGCACGGCTTCCCTCTGGGCTGACATTATTGTCAGTGCACCAGACGCAAAGCTTAGGTCACCTTATACGGTTTTACCCGTATCCCTTTGCGGCTCGCTCGAGCCGGACTAAGCCGGATCAATCGAACCGTACTGATGCACCCCCTGAGCCGCTCCTAGACTGTAACGTCAAGCCTGACGATCAGGACATAGCCGTGCGCCTTGCCCGTGCTGAGACGGCGCTTGATGCCGAGCGCGAAAAAACTGCAATGATGGAGCGTTATCTAGGCGATGTGCGTCGGATGTTACCGCCACCCGATGCCGAGCCGCGCCGTCGTTGGTGGCCGTGGTGAGGGATGACAGTTTCGTTGAAATAGATACAGCCAGCGGTTTTACCATTGCTTTCTGTTAGCATACGTCACGCCTACTTGAAGACAAGGGAGAGCCTCAGCCACGCAAGAAATTCCTTGGCATCTTCTGATGGCTCTTTCCAATCACCGCGAAGTATAGGGTAACGGGGTGAACGCACACATTAATGTCAGCGGATAAGTTGGCTCAGGCTGCACACATGCCACCAGTCTGAGTAAATTGCATCATTTATAAAGGTGTCGTCAGTAAGGCTCTGTGACTATAATACGAGCAATGGATGCCAGCGCCAAAGACCGGTCATCAGCATCTTCAATTTGTTGAGCAGCCTGTAGTGCCAGCGCAATCGTCTCGCGAGCACCAGACGCATCACCGGCCTCAAATTGTGCGTTAGAAATGGATGCCAGCGTCCGAAAACGGTCATCAGCATTTTCAATCCGTTGAAACGTAATAAAAGCGCCAGGCACATCATCAGTCTGAGCTTGAGCCCTAGCAATGGCACTCATCGCCTGAGAACTCCAAACTTTGAAACCAACATCTTCAATCCGTTGAACCGTGATTGACGCGCCGGACACATCACCAGCCCGAGCCTGAGCCTCAGCAATGTCTATCATCGCTTGAGAGCCCCAGAAAGCATCTTCAACCTGTTGAGCCGCCTGTAATGCCAGCGCAATCGTCTCACGCGCACCAGGCGCATCACCGGCCTCCGACTGCGCATTGGCAATGGAAATCATTGCATCAGAACGATAATGAGCCACCCGAATCTTTTGAGCAGCCTGCAATGCCAGCGCAATCGTCTCACGTGAACCTGGCACGTCTCCAGCATTCTCTTGCAACCCAGCAATAACTGCTAAAGCCCGAGAACGCTTATCGTACCCCTCAATTTGTTCAGCTGTGATCAAAGCGTCACGCACATCACCAGCCTCAGCTTGCACTTTGGCAATGGCAGCCCACGTCCGAAAGCGGTCATCAGCATCTTCAATCTTTAGGGCCGTGCTTAAAGCAGCAGGCACATCTCCGGCCTTAGATTGCGCATCAGCGATGGATGCCAGCGCCAAAGACCGGTCATCAGCATCTTCAATCTGTTGAGCAGCCTGTAATGCCAGCGCAATCGTCTCGCGAGCACCAGACGCATCACCGGCCTCCGACTGCGCATTAGCAATGACAGCTAGCCCCAGAGGTATATCGCCAACATTTCCAATTTGTTGAGCCGTTCTTAAAGCCGCATACACATCTCCAGCCTGAGCTTGCGCTTCAGCAATGGAAACTAACGCCCAAAAATAATAAGAAGCCTCTTCAATCTGTTGAGCCGTGATTAAAGCGCCAGACACATCACCAGCCTCAGCTTGTGCCCTAACAATAGTAATTAATGGGAAAGAACGGTCACCAGCATCTTCAATCTGTTGAGCCGTCAAAATAGCAGCTTTCACCAATGCCACGCGAGCGTTGCCAATATCGCCGTTTGCAAGACGCGCTTTAGCCACCTTTAGTTGTTCATTTCCGCGGGACACCAAGAGCGGCCTTTCAGCTTCTGCAATCTGTTTAGGCAGGGCATCTAGATTGAGTGGACCAACAGGCCCAATCAGAAGTTGTACGGCAAGATTACTACTGGGATGCTCTACAACGATGAGGTTTAAATTCTTATCAACTAACGACAACAAATCGACCCGTTCTTGAGCCTGCTCTAAGCTGTCACTCGTCAGTTGCTCTGATTGTTTCCACGCTTGCATTGCTTCAACGAATAAGCGGTTGGCATCAGCATTGATGTCAGCGCAAGCAGGCATAACACTCGCAATGAGCGTGATCATTAAAGCGATTAACTTATTCATATTTACAAGCATTTCTTCATCAATAGCTTTAAGATTCTGTATCCTATTGATATCAAAAATTTGTGATATAACCACACTTTTTGTACTCTTGGGAATAAAGGAGCGAGCAACATACCTCTTTGCGTGTGTTAGCAAACTTCCGGGAATGCATTGAAGGTACGATAGACTCTCCGGTGCTGCGGGCGTTTGATTGCAGACCGAAGCTTCCCTTCCTAAGAGTGATTACTGGCACCCCCTGTTTTTTCTCTCGCTAAAATGACTTAATAGACTTTGCGTGCTTGCATAGAACATCGACAAACGGACCCATCACGTCCGCTGAGATCTGGGGTGTCGAAAAACTTATATAGCAGCTTCTCCAAGGCGGGCCGCTGTCGTTTCTGCAAAGGTGTCGCCGGAATTTTCCCACACCGCTTCACGGCCAGTGAATTCCTGCCATCGGCGGACGGCGACATCGACATACGCAGGGTTCAGCTCGACTGCGTAGCACCGACGGCCAGTCATCTCCGCTGCGATGATCGTCGTGCCTGAGCCAGAAAACGGCTCATAGATTAAGTCGCCTTTGTCGCTGTTGTTTTCGATTGGCCTCTGCATGCACTCGACAGGCTTCTGTGTGCCATGACCGGTCTCGCTTTTGCGCGGTTTATCGATCTGCCAAACCGTCACTTGTTTGCGATCCCCGGCCCAATGTCCAGTTTTGCCCTCGCGCACGGCGTACCAGCAGGGCTCGTGCTGCCAATGGTAGTCGCCACGGCTCAGCACTAGCTGGCCCTTGTCCCAGACGATCTGGGACCGTAGCTTAAACTTGGTTGCAAGCAGGCTCTCTCCTACGACGCCTGCGAACAATCCCGCGTGCCAGACATAGGCCACGTCGCCGGGGAACAAGGCCCATGCTTCGCGCCAGTCGGCATTGTCGTCGTTGAGCACTTTGCCCTTTGCGTAGTCACTGCCTGCAACACCGGCTTTTTCACGCCAGCCGGGATCGTATTCCACTCCGTAGGGCGGGTCCGTAACCATCAGGTGAGGCTTTTCCCCGGCAAGGACGGTCTGCACGGTTTTCTTGTCTGTGGAGCTGCCGCAGATGATGCGGTGCACGCCCAAGATCCAAACATCACCTGGTTGGCTGACCACCGCCGTTTCGTCCGCTTCCGGAGTGTCGTCTGGGTCAGTCAAGCCGCCCGAGGCTTCCAGCAAGGCGTCGGGCAGAACGCCTTTTAGATCATCCTCAGAAAACCCAATCATCGAAAGATCTTCGCCAAGCCCCATGGCATATAGCTCATCCCATTCGACCTGCAGGGTGTCAGGGTCCCACTCGGAGGTCTCAGCCAGCCGGTTGTCTGCCAGCGTATAAATTCGGCGGTCCTCGTCAGACCAGCCTCGCGCGATCATCACAGGAACCTCGGCCATTCCGATTTGCGAAGCGGCCATGAGCCGCCCATGCCCGGCGATGATTGTTCCATCTTCGGCCACCAGCATGGGCATCGTAAACCCAAAACGCGACATGGAGGCGGCGATCTGATCGATTTGTTCTTGCGGGTGTGTTCGGGCGTTCCGCGCATAAGGAATGAGATCTGCGATCTGCCACATTTCGATTTTTGAAGCAGGCCATCGCGACGCATCGGTGCGGTCGCGGGCAGTTTTTGTGGTGGGGCTCACAGTCAACTCCATTGGGTTTTCTGGAAATTAAAAAACGCGAAAATATCGGGCCAAGGCGCGCCGCATACACATCATGCCCCGGAGGGGACCCAAGGGGGGGTGCGTCGACCAGTTGCACTCTCAGGGCGTTGAGTGCGTTTTGGGTAGGGGGGCGTGCTATTGGAATGTCAGGCTTGCCGCAGCGCGGCACAGGGCGTCTGGTGCTTGGTATTCGTGCGAAGGCTAGTGGGCTATGGGGATGCTCGGTGGCTCCCCAATTGTTCAGGCGGCACCGGCCCCCGCACATGAGGAATGGCCGATATCAGGGGGTGTTTGCAACAGTCGGTGTTTGTGACCTAGCAATTCGAATGCGCTGCTTAAAGGCGCATCTGGCCTTGCGTTAAAGGCTTTTCTCTGCGCTAGGGCCCTTTGTGAGGCACTTAGCAATTAAGATGTCCAACGCAATTCGGAAACCGGGCGCTTGGGTGATGCGCAGCCAGACACCTTCGCTGATCCCTGACTAAATCTGGGGCTTTACAATCGTTCGTATTCACATGTTCTTGTCAGCCTGCGAGTAGGCTTGTTGTGCAGAACGAGGCTGGCTCAGAAATTTTTCGAACACAGCCATTGCCTGTCATAGCTTAAAAGAACTTTAACTGTTTGTTAAAAAAACGTTTGGGCCACCATCCAAAGAAAGCCACCGCCAGCCAAAACTACTGTAGCCACAACTACCATCACAGTGCTGGCACTCTCCAGTTTAGACTGATGGTTAATCTCGTCTTGAGTTACCCACTTGTGCCTTGATGGGTCATAATAACGAGTTACGCCATCCTCAAAAATTTTTCCCTTTTTGTGAATGCCGCCCAAAATATCCTCCAGCTCTACAACGTCGTGACCACTTCTCACATACTTAACCGACATTCGTTACATAGCCTGCCGGTGCATGTGAGGATCAACTGAGTCGACAACAGAAACAAGCTTTTTTTGCCGTTTGAAGCCTTTGCAGATTCACGGTCCATTGGACCAGAGGGATCGAACCACCGCGCTCTCTTAGCTGATTTGGAGGCCTGGCCTTAAGTGCTCCAAGCGAGAATGCGTTTGATGCGCTTACCGCTCCTCCTATCCTGATGAAGTGGCTGACATCGCTTCGACTGGCGGTTTTTAAGGCCAGATTTCACATCCAATAGTGGGCCCGTAAAGCAACTAGCGCTTTGTGAGAGGCTTAATGCTTGGTTCTAGCCTGCCATCTCGAATTATATTGCTTGGGTTTCCCGTAGTTGGTTTGGTTCTGCGTTCCGAACTATGCTTTCCGGTGCAGGCCAGACTGTCTTCCATGTACAAGTTCATTTGACCCAACGGAGAGATGGAGATGTCGTTGAACCCATAGGTGGGGTGCGTGGAGTTATCCCAAGTAGGCAAAAGTATTGAGATGTTTGTTGCGGGCTTTGAGGTGCATTAGGTACCACCTACTGGCCTGTTGCTAATTGATCTCCGACTACGGACACTCTTCCTATTTGGGTGTTTGGGCCCAAGTCGCGGTGCTTTAATATACCCTCTTCAATGTATAGCTTTGATAATCTGTACTGCTTCCATTCAACAGCTCGCATCTCTTCGTCGTGGTCAGATGCTATCATCAAATACTCATCACCTGATATTGTTACTCTGCGAAGGAACTCGGGATCAGAATTCTGTGTCAGGTTAGTGATTATTCCATCGATAACCTCTGGATCATCCACTCGCTCTACGGTGAAATAACAAGCCCCCTCATAAGCAGCGACACCCGCACCCAGCACTGCACCTGCAATGATCGTGGCTGGAGCCATAACCACTGAAGCTATTGTTCCTACGGCACCTGCCGTGCCGCCCATGATACCAACAGTACCAGCTGCAGAAGCTCCTCCTGCTGTTGAGCCGAGCATTGTAGCCCCTGTAACTGCATGCGTTAACGTGTAAAACCCTGCTGCCTTAGCGCCTGTGCCGACGGCTGCCACGGCTCCTCCTGTAGCTACAGCTGTTCCAGTGCCAATTCCTCCCATCAGGTTGCTTGGCCTATAGTCACAAGCTCCAGCAAAAGATGTATTTGGATTGAACGCTACGAAAGCAATAAATACCAGCTTCTTGGAGAATTGAAGCACTGTACGTTTATCGATCATCTTTCTCTTCTCCTGTTACTGCTCTTAATATCAATTTGACAGTTATCAGATTGACTGCCCAAGCCTTGATGTCCAGTAAAAAAATAAGGAGATACCCACGCACTATAACAGCACCCTCAACATCGCCTCTGCAGCCATCAAGATCCGATGTATTGACCAGTGAGGGGGCAGTATGAGTTGTTAGGAGGGGTGGACTTTGGTGGGCTTATTCATTTGGGGGCTGCCTCGGAACGCTCGGTTCACCGAAAATATGGAGCGATGGCAACGAACCCCAAAATTAAACCACAACGGCAGCCGAATGATTAAAGCTCAATCCGCCGCCCCTGCGCGTATTACAAAGCTTGGCCTTGAGTGTTCCAAGCGAGGATGCGTTTGATGCGCTTGCTTCGTTCTACAAGCTCGTAGGCAAAGTCTGAATCCAACCGGGTGTTGGTTTCAACAAGGTCGATCAGCTCGTCGACCACGTTGCAGGCTCGGCGCGAAGCCCAGCGTGCATCATCTTCATCCTCGGGCTCACCTAGCCATGGTATTTTGAGCATGCTCGCGGCCTCCCGATTAGTGATCTTCATTTGCTTGAGCGATTTCCAATCCGCCTCTATGGACGCAGGAACATCACACCCCCGCTTGGCGATGTTTGCCATCTTCTGCAGCCGTTCGTTTTCTGACTTGAAGCGCTCCCGCGCACGCTCGTCGCGCTTCGCTGCAAACTCAGGGTCCGCGTTAAGGCGTTTCATGTTGTCGGCACGATTGTCAGTCATGGTCTTGTTCCTTCACGGTCAAGGCGCTTTGAGATTGTGGAAAGGGCCCGGTCTTTCATCCTGTCGGCGTGGCGACGGCTCATGGGGTATCCCCTGGACTTGAGGGCGGCTTCGAAATTGGCGCGGTGTACCTTGCATCGAAGCCAAAGGTTCAGCATCACCGCGTCGCCGGGGCAGTCCTTTGCCAGATACAGCCGGCACCAATCCAAGACCCAAATCATCTCGTCGACGCGCTCGGGGGAGATTGCCACTCGCTTGCTGCGCTCGGCCTCTGCAACGCCCTCTGCCTTTTCTGGGAGGCCCCACCCGTAAGCGAGGTGATCTTCAAGCGTTGGAGTGTATTCGGGCATCGATGAGCGGATTTGCGAGGGCCCCGTGGAGCCGGCGTTGTATCGCGCCCAGCGAACGGCTTCGATCATGCGGTCACGCACAAGCTCAGGTGTCCACGTGTGCGCTTTGTCTTGAAAGCTTGCGGGTCTAGCGTTTTGCATCGCGCCGCCCCCCATAGAGCCGGTTTGCGATGTTGGTCACAGCCTGCCGCTCCCAATCGCTGACTAAATCATCGACAGGGATCATCGCTATGCCGCGTTCGCGCCACGCCTTTTGACTTTGCTCTTGGATGATGCGCGCCCTGCGCTCTGCGTCATAGTCGCTAGGGCCTTTGGAATAGATGCCTGAAATAAGTTTGTTCATGGGGCACCCTCACGCGTGGCGACGCATCGAGGACGAGCGACGATCCATTGACCGAGCCGCGGCATTGAGCTCTTCCTGCCCCTCGCGAAGCACTTCTCCGGAGATTGCGCCTTCGCCGTCACGTCGTGATCGGAAAGCCCCCTTTGCCAACCTATGCCGCTCCTTTGCCTCGTCCTCCCAAGCCAGCGCCTTTTGTTCGCCGTAGTGCGCCTTGCGTACCAAGAACGCAGCCGAGCGGTATCCGTCCATAGTTTCCCTGTCGATGAGCCCCCGAGCGATCAGCTTCACCGCGTGCGCCCCCCAGAGGAATTGCTCCCCAACGGGTTGCTTTGCCTTCATCGTGGCGGCAGCGGTCTCAAAGGGATCAAGGGGCCCGGACCGAGCGGTCCTGTAGGCAGCCTTGGCTTTGGCTGATGCAGAAACAGCATCCTCGGTTGCGGCAATCATCACCTTGGCGGGAGGCCATCCCTGCGCGCCGTGCCGGCGGCGAATGGCTCCGTTAATTTCCGGGGTCAGTAAGCGCATGTCCGCGTCTGTGTAATCGCTGGGAATGATCCCGTTGATGTCCTCGACCAGCAGATTGACCTCGTCGCGGATCGCGTTGTCTGAAAGATGCTCAGGGAGGCGGTAGCGGTGCAGCAGGCCGCCTGGGTCGCGGTATAGAAATTCGAAGATCGCGCGTTTTCGCTGCTCGTAGGTCATTGCCGCCATGGGTCCATCCTCAGTTCAATTTGCGGGGGTTTGCGTGTTGGACTGGCGATCTCGTCGCACCCGTCCTCCGTGGAAACTGATCCGAGCCGGTTGAGCCGGTCGGTCGTGGTCTCGGCCCGGTTCCGGGCGTGCGTCTGGTCGTCGTGCCAGCGCTCCTGATTGAGCCACGTTGTAAAATGAGGGATTTTCTCGACTGGTGTTTCGCGCTGGAGCTTAATCCAGACGCCGAGCGGGTCGGTGATTTCAGCGTATGTTGCCTGCCGGCGCGCCTTGGTCCATGCCTTGCGAGCCGCGCCTTTGCCCACTTTGCGCGGGTAGTGCCGCCAGACCCTTTCAAATTCGTCCTCGATGCTGCGGCAGCCGTCGCTGAGACCGCCTGATGCCTTCGCGACTTTGCCTCGGATAGCTCCTCCAAGGGAAGGTTCCGATACCCGGATCAGATCGCCTTGAGGGGGCCGATCCGCCTTGATCGCCGCATCGCGGTGATCATCTTTTGGTTCATTTCCAAGGTTAATATTTCCAAGGTTATGGGGGGCGCGTTTTACAACAGGGGCCTGTTGCGTTTTACCACAGGGGCTGGTGCGTTCTGCAACAGGGGTCAAACGCAGGATATACGAAGTGCTCGTCTGTGATCCATTGTCTCGCTCGCGTCGATTGCGTTGGATAAGCCCCTGCTTTTCCAAAGCCTCGAGGTGCCGCACAACGGTTGATCTGTTCATCTCGCACTTGCGCTCGAGGGTTTTGAGGCTGGGAAAGCATGCGCCCGTTTCGCCGTTGTGATGTTCAGCTAGCCAGTAGAGCACAATCTTGGTGGCGGGTTTGAGGCCCGGCTGCTTCATGGCCAACGCGGTCATATAATGGCTCAACTGGCGCCTCCTGCTTGCGCGCTTCTTGTTTCGGGGTCTTTGCCCTGTTGATGAAAAAGCGGCCCCGTTGCGGCTGCGTGGGCGTCACAAAGGCGCGTACAGGCGAGATCCCACAATGCGGCAGCATCAGCCTGATTGTCGTCCTGAGGGGCCCAGCCGCGCGTTTGGCATTGCGCAAGGATCGCGGCTTTTTTTGCGTCCCGTTTCATCTTGCCGGATCCGATGAAATGCCTCGCAACCGTTTGCGCGGGGATGAGGTCAAAGGGTATGCCTTTGCGCTCTGCCCAGCTGATCACGTTGGCTGTAAGGCCAATCGTCAAGAGCGTTGTTTCAAAGTTGTTGTGGCCCGCCACAAACGGCTTCTCGATGAAAATTTTGGTGACGCCCACCTCGACGATCAGTCGTTGCGTGAGCCCCTGAATTTTCATCAGCCGGGTCGCGTGAAACTTAGCCTCATGCTCTGACTTTAGGTCGAGCGTCCAGAGCTCCGGTTGACCCCCGCAGGGGCCAACCGCGACACCGGTCTTCGTGGCAAGGTCCAGTGCCGCTACGATCATCAGGCGGCCTTCCAGCCGCGCGTCGCGTGCAGGAGAAAGGTTTTCACCCACTCGCAGCGCAAGACGACCCTCTTTTGATTAGGTAAGCGATGCTTCCCCCATCCGCGTTGTCGCGTGAACCGACCGTGCTGGGAGCCCGCCATTAGTTTGCCCCCATGTCAGCTTCCATGCCGGTGGTCTCCACGCCCTTGCGGTCGAGCAAGTCGGAGATGCGGCTTTCGGCCTCGATCTTGTAGGCCTCGTAGCAGGCGGACATCGTGCGCCAGTAGTCAGCGAACTTTTCGTCCGACATGGCGTGCATTGCTCGGAAGTCAGCAAAGGCTTTTTTATGGTAGCCACGCTCGTCAAGGATGCCCTTTATATTGGAGCGGTGCTCGCCGTTTGCTTCTGATATCGTCTGGGCAGTGTCTTCGGCAGTGGTAATATCTTGAAGCAGCTCTTCAAGCGTAATGCTGAAGCCCTTTTCGTTGTTAGGATAGCTCATGAGTTTTTTCCTTTCGTGCCGGTCGGGGTCGTTTTTCGTTCGCTTGGTGCGGCCTGGCCGTTTGCTTTCGTGATAGCGTCACGGCGGCGTTGTTCGCCGGCTGCGCGGTGGTCAGCACAGGTGCGTAAGTAGCCACGCTTAGAAGTTGGTTTTTGAGACCGGGGTCCGGGCCACCCAAAGCCAAAGGGTGCTCCTGGACTGCCGCAGACAAAGCAGCGGACAGCAATTGCCAGGACGTCTCTCAGCGCGTTTTCAAAACCAAAAAAACAAACTGCAGCCGAAGCCACTGTGCGAGCAGGTGAATCTGCAAGTTTAACTCCGGCTGCACCGCTCCATTTTAAGGTCAAGTCCCTGTCAAAAATGTAAAAAATACTTTTGCGATACAGACTGTTTCTACAAAAGAGCTTCAATTCCGTGCCGATGCGGGCATGTATGACGTGCCAGCGGGACATCATTAGGACGGCTTCCCGGTACGCAAAAACTCTCGAGGAGGGAGGTATTCTGAATGATCATTGCTCTGCGCTCGAAAATTAAACGCGCACTCGGGGCAGTTAATCCCTTTCGTCTCGCAGATTTGGCGGATGACGGGGAACCATGCAGCTGGGAACTTGCCTCGTACCACCGCGTTGTTGACTGCAGACGCCCCAACGCCCAAGATCGTAGCGATGCGCCTTTGCCCAAGCTGTGTAGCAATGTGTTTTGCTCTGTTCATGGTCCCATTTTCCACAAAAAGTGGATAATCACAATACCACGATTTGTAGATTGCAAAGAAATTCACATTCGGTGGATTAGTGGGCCATGAATGAACGTCCAGAATTTTATGAGATCGGCGTGCGCCTCGAGCGCATACGGCAGGCTTTTTCAGACGACAGCCAAAAAGCTTGGGCTGAAAAGAACCGCTTTAACATAACTCAATATAACAACTGGGAAAAAGGTAACCGCCGAATTCCAGTAGAGCGCGCCATGGACCTGTGTGATCGCTATGGCGTTACATTGGATTTCGTGTATCGCGGGAGAAGCGACGGGTTGCCGGAAAGCCTGCGGAAGTCACTCTGAGAGCACCAGCCCATGTGCTCGACCACGTGGTCAAGAGGGACATTAAGTTGTTCTGCCACCTCGATCATGCGGTCGAGGCGACGATCTACTTCGGCTTGATGTGCTGATTGCCCCATGAGAACGAATTAGCAACATGCTGCATAAATTGTCTAGCCTGAAAAATTAAAATCCACACTTTGTGAATTTATGATTGCGTAATCCACAATGTGTGGATTAATGTTTCCCTAGAACAAGGGGGGAACACATGTTTCTAAAACAATCCAAAATCACAAAGTACGCGATCAAAGTCCCCCGCATCAATTGGCGCGCAGTTCGCCTGATCATCGAGGACTGTATTGGCGCAATTTCGATTTTCGGGACTGGCTACCTCATTCTCCTGATCGGTCACGGCCTCGGCCTTAACTGATCCGAGCTTTGGGCGCTCAAACCCGCAAATCCACTCCGGAAAGAACAAAGTGATAACATACATAAACGTTTTGCTCAAATCTGCGCACTCGCCTCGTCTCGCCATCGCGATGGTGACTGAGCGGAAGCACCACCAATGATCCGAAGCTTCTTTCTCTCGCACCACGTCGCATTTCTGCGCGCCGATTTGTGCAAGTGATGCGTCAGCCCACGCTTCTTGTCCGCCTCTATGCGTGGCACCGAGCTGCGCTAACCGGAAAGGTTGTCCCGATCCACGAGGGCGAGCCGCAATGCGGATGGTTCAAAACGCGGATGGTTAAGAGCGGCCCCTTCGTCCCCGCGTCGATAACGATCCAGCGCGAGGTGGACGAAAACGGCGAGCTGGCAAGCGACGAGCTGCTTGTTTGTGAGGTAAACGGCGAGCGCCGCGATCCGGCCAGGGCATGGCTGTCGATTTGCAAGAACCCGATTAGCCGGGCCGAATACCTCGAGCTCCAAGACCTCCAGCGCCGGCATCCCGAGATGGCGGCGACCCACGCACCGATCCGGCTGCGAGCCGGGCAAATCAGACCATGAAAGGAGCCATAATGTTTGTCTCTGTGAAATTTAATCCGCGGCATCACCGCACCTATACCTACACCTATGACGGCGACCAGCCGCTGCGTCCGGGCGACATAGTCAAGGTCGAGACCAATGACGGCACTAAGGCCGTCACAGTAGCGGCCGTCGATGTGAAGAAGCCGCCCTTCGCTTGCAAGCCCATCGCTTCCGTTATGCTCGAAGGGGAGCTGTGATTATGCTTGACAACGAAAAGGCTGGGATCGGCCATAACAATGGCCCCGTGTTTAACACAGAGATTGTGGAGGCCTTCGCGGCCGAGGCGTCGGAGATCGCGGATGCGGCTAGCGAGTGGGCGGACGTCGAGATCACGACGGCGACCAAAGCCGGCGAGCTGAAGGATTTCCTCGACACGGCCCGGGCAAAGATTAAGGAGATTGAGGAGCGGCGAAAGGCCGAGAAGCAGCCATTCCTTGACGCCGGCCGCGAGATCGACGCCAACTTCAGAAAGGTCGCTGGGATCATCGAGCAGGCTGGCAAGCTGGCAAGAGCGCCCCTCGAAGCCTTCCTGCGGGAGCAGCAGCGCATTGCAGACGAAAAGCGCCGCGCAGAGCAAGTGGCCGCACGCAAGGCCGCAGAGGAGGCGGAGCGCGAGCGCCTGATCGCCGAGCGCAACCGCAACGCAGCTGCAATGGCGGAAGCCGATGAAAAGGCGAAAAAGGCGGCTGAGGCGCGGAAGGCTGCGGAGGCCGAAGCCCGGGTCAAGGTTGCGTCCGCGACCGGCACCGGCACCAACCGCACTGGGCTGCGCACTGTCCGCTCCGCCCGCCTTAGCAACATCAACCAAGCGATGCTGCACTACCGGGATCGCCAAGATCTGCACGATTTAATCGTGCGTATGGCCAACGCCGATATTCGCGCGGCCAAAGGCCATTCAATCAAAATTCCCGGCATCGATATTTATGAGGAGCAAAAGCTGTGAGCACCGCGATTGAAAAGGTTAAAACCAAGCCACTGACCCAAGTGAGCAACGTCAAAGAGCTGCTTTGGAACGAGGCGGCCAAAGCCCAGCTTCAGCAGGTCGCGGCAGGGCATATGAAGCCCGAGCGTATGATGCGGCTCATGGCAAACGCCATGCGGACAACCCCAAAGCTTGCGGAGTGCGATCCTATGAGCCTCTTGGGCGGGCTAATGACCTGCGCGGGGTTGGGTCTGGAGCCCAACACGATCATGGGGCACGCCTACCTAATTCCGTTTAAAAACAACCGCAAAAAGATTACCGAGGTCCAGCTGATAGTCGGCTACAAGGGACTGATCGACCTTGCGCGCCGCTCCGGACACATCTCTTCAATCTCGGCCAACATCCATTACTCAGATGACGAGGTCTGGGAATACGAAGAAGGCACGGAGGCGCGCCTGCGCCACGTCCCGGGCGCGCAGGAGGGCGACAAGCTGCACGCCTATGCCATCGCTAAATTCCGCGACGGGGGACACGCTTATGTGGTTTTGCCATGGGCCAAGGTAGCGAAGATCAGAAACGGCTCACAGGGTTGGCAGACGGCGGTCAAGTACGGGACGACGGAACGCAGCCCTTGGAGCACCCATGAGGACGAAATGGCCAAGAAAACGGCCATCCGCGCGCTTTCAAAATATCTGCCCCTCTCGGTGGAATTCCGCGACGCAGTGACCGTGGACGGAGGGCAAGCAGACTTTGCTTCCTTTGCGATGAACCCCAGCGAGGCGCTGGATGCGGTCCCGGACGATCAGGATGGAGAGACGATTGAGGCGGAGGCTATCCAAGACGCTGAAGGTGAGAGCAGCTTCCAATCGGACTATGAGCAAAGCGAAAAGACGTCCGATGAGGATGCGAAGCGCGCCAAAACACGCGTTGCTGAGGCCAGGTCTGCAAATTCGGAAAGCACACCCCAGAAGAAGAAAGAGGCAACCCCTGACCTGGCTGACGAGGCCGCAGCGGGCCTTGTCGCGCGGATTGTCGCTGACCTAGCCGATTGCGAAGATGCTGACGCGGTCGATGCGGTGATGGCCCTTTGGGAAGATCAAATCGCGACGCTTTCCAGCGCCGCGAGGGTACAGGTTAACCAGGCCGCCGAGGGTGCTACCAACGGAGGGTCAAAATCATGACCATGGATGATCGCCGCAGATCCGACCTGTATCAGGAAATCCTTGAGGACCCAGTAAAGGCCTACAGCAAGTACGCTGGCGGCGAGTTGGGGGAGGGGCTTCGCCGCTGGGTGCCTGCACACATGCGGGCGGGCCTAACGCGCTACATTCTGCTTGGGATTTTGCCCGGCTCTTTTCTTAGCTCGGTGCTTCAAAACGATTTGATCCAAGCGACAGCCAAAGCCGACGAGGTCAACCGAGAGCAGCTCTACAAATACGTGTTGTTTTTGGTGAACTACGCTCCCGCCGGATGCTGCGGCTCCTTGGAGATGATCCAGCAATGGTCGTTGCGTGGCGGTCTTGTGAATCAGTCAGCGCGGGGCAAGGCACCATGCTGACACCCCGCCAGCACGAAGCCCTTGTGTTTCTCGCCGCCTATACCAAGCGCACTGGGTATTCGCCTTCCTTTGGGGAGATCGCCGAAGCGCTCGAGCTTGCCTCAAAATCTAACGTCTATCGGCTGGTTAAGGCGTTGGAAGAGCGCGGCTACATCCGCCGACTTCCGCACCGCAGTCGCGCAATCCAAATCTTGAAAATGCCGCAAGGCAAAACGGAGCAATTATAATGGCCGGCAGCGTCAACAAGGTCATCATTATTGGAAATCTCGGCCGCGATCCCGAGGTCCGTTCCTTCGACAACGGCGGCCAGATTTGCAATCTGCGCATCGCGACCTCTCAGACTTGGAAAGATAAGAACACAGGAGAGCGCAAAGAGCGCACCGAATGGCACTCCGTGACGATCCACAACGATGCGCTCATCCGGTTGGCGGAGCAGTATTTGAGCAAAGGCTCAAAGGTCTACATCGAGGGGCAGCTTGAAACCCGCAAATGGCAAGATCAAAGCGGGCAGGACCGGTACACGACGGAGATCGCGCTCCGACCCTACCGCGGTGAACTGACCATGCTTGACGGCCGCCGGGATGGCGCCGGCGGGGGCGGCGGCCAGGGGGGTGGCTATTCAGGCGGTGGCGCCCGGCCGAGTGGAGACCTGGACGATGAGATCCCCTTTGCCCCGGAGTGCCGCATATGACCCAGCGCTTGGATCTTTGCTTTGAAAAAGGAGCGGCGTGATGGGCTACCCCTTTTTCATCCAGCGCAAAGGAAACGTCTTGGTTCCGACCTCGAAGGCAGGCCAGCTTGCGATAGAAAAGCTGAAGTTTGGCAAACTCTACAAGATCGAGCCCAAGCAGCCGCGCAACCTTGATCAAAACCGCATGTTTTGGGCGTTTATGACCTACGTCGCAGAGGCCTTGAACGACGGACCGACTAGCGCTGAATGGACGGCTGATAACATCAAAGAGGATCTTCTTGTCGCCACAGGGCGCGCGCGCATCCGCTCGATGACGCGCACAGAGCGCCTGCGCCATGACGTGCCGGAGGATGCCATGGCAATTATCGCGCGCCCTGTGTCGATCAGTTTTGCATCCATGAGCGGCGATGAGTTTTCCACATTCATGGACGACGCGATGGCCTACGTCCGCGATCACCTCGTCCCTTGGATCGAGGGCAGCGATCACTGGCCGGAGATCGAAAAAACCCTCGTTGCGAGCTTCATGTTTAAAGGCGATCAAAACGGGGGTGCCCAATGAGCATTTCCTCATCCCTTCCGACTCCATTTGAGGGCCCAGCGCCGATGCAGCGGCTTTGGAACGCGCAGACCGGCCGATACTTGCACCTCTCGGGGAGCGGCGAGACCAGGGACGAAACCTACTCTTGGCTGGGATACAAATATCAGGCGAACAACCTGCGTATCGAGACGGTCAAGCGAGGCGACCCGTGGCCCTACACGCTCCAATCCCGCGACGATCATGTGCCGGGCAAAGAGGGGGGCTGGGCATGATGGCAAGCTTCAAAGCGCGCAATGCGGTCTCGCCCACGATCCGCAAGGCCTCGGCCGGGCAGGAGTGTACCCTGCGCATCGAAGGCATCTGCCGCAACAATCCCGCTTACACGGTCGGCGCGCACCTTCGCATTTTCAACATCGCCGGGATGGGCCAGAAGCCAGACGATCTGTTTATCGTTGATGGATGTGATCGCTGTCACGACGCGCTTGATCGCCGGGGAAATGCGGCTGGGATCTCGTTGCAGGACATTTTGATGGCGTTGATTTTCACGCAGCGGCGGCGCCGGGCGGCGGGGCTAATTTTTCTCAAAGGGGAAAGGGCGTGAGCGGCCTTACGAAATACCAAGGGGCCGCGCATCGCTGCATCGGCCTCTTGGTGCAAAGACATTCTTTCCACGGAGTATCGTTTGCAGAGCCGAGGCTACTGCATGCCTCAACGCAGAACAAGAAGGGCTGACGATGCCACGCAAGCCTGCAACAATCACTCAAGCCGACGTCGCGCGCACCCTTCGCGCGTTTGATCAGGTCGGAATTCCCGTCGAGGTGACCCTTGAACCGGATGGGCGTGTCCGCTTCACGCCGGTTGTTGCCGGTGGGGTGCCGCCTTTTTCTGGATCGCTTGACTACGAGGCGAGGATCGAGCTGTGACGGACGTCATGCCACGTAAATTGCCTTACCTGCATCGCGAAAAAACCCGGCACGGGACGATTACTTGGTACGTCCGGATCGGGCACGGCCCTCGGGTGCGCCTTAGGGCCGCGCCGAACAGTCCTGAGTTTATGGAGCAGTATCGGGCAGCGATTAACGGTGATGTGCCTTCGCCTGCGTCGGTAAAGCCTTCGGGCGATCCGCGAACGCTAGCGTGGCTGGTGGATCAATGGCGCAAGTCCTCCGATTGGGGCAGCAAGGCCAACGCGACGCGGCGGCAGCGTGAAAACCTGCTCCACCACGTACTTGAGAAGAGCGGCCGGGTGCCATTTCGGGCGGTGCGAAAGGAACATATTGTCGAGGGTCGCGAGCGGCGGCAGGCGACGCCCTTTGCTGCAAACAACTTCATCAAGACGATGCGGGCGCTCTTTCGCTGGGCGGTTGAGGCGAAGTTCTTGGATGAGGATCCGACAGAGGGCGTGACGTTCATCAAGACTAAAACTGATGGGTTTTTGGCTTGGACGGTTGACGATGTGGAGCGGTTCCGGGCGCGCTGGCCTTTAGGCACGCGGGAGCGGTTGGCCTTGGAGGTGCTTTTGAACACGGGCCTGCGCCGTGGTGATGCGGTGCGGCTGGGTCGCCAGCATGTGCGCGATGGGGTGGCGACGTTGCGGGCTGAAAAGACGGGGGTGGAATTGTTCATCCCGATCCTTCCCGCGCTTGCGGAGGCGTTGAAGCATGGCCCTAAGGGTGATTTGACATTTATCTGCGGCGCGAATGGCCGGCCGATGGTCAAAGAGAGCTTTGGGACGTGGTTTAAGAACGCGTGCAAGGCGGCGAAGGTCGCGGGTTCTTCGCATGGCTTGCGCAAGCTTGCCGCGACGATGGTGGCTGACCGTGGAGGCTCTGAGCACGAGTTGCAGGCTCTTTTTGGTTGGCAGACGGGTGATCAGTCGGCGGTTTACACGCGCAATGCGAACAAGCGTCGATTGGCCATTAAGGCAGCGATGCGGCTTGCGAGCGGGAGCTAAAATTCCCGCACCTTGTGTTAGGTGCGGGATTTAGCCGGAAAAACCTAAAGAAATCAAAGGGGGAGGGGGCGGATGGTGGGCGACCCTGGAATCGAACCAAGCGTGGGTCTCCCCGGCGGAGTTACAGTCCGCTGCCGCACCTTGCAGCCCGTCGCCCATCCTGCGCGTCAGATACAAAGAGGGGCCGGGGGCGTCAATGGTGTTTCGGGTCTTTTCTTGGGGCGGGTCGATTTTTTCGTCACCTTGCCAAAAACGCCTGTCTGGCGCATGAGGGGGCAACAGAAGGAAACCACGATGAAAAAGCCCAAGTGGGTTGTTGAGAAAGAGCGCAGCAAGCGTGCGGCGGCAGCGGAAACGGTTTGGCTGTTCGGCCTGCATGCGGTGCGTGACGCTCTGCAAAACCCTGCACGCGACCGTCTGCGCCTTGTCGTTACCAAAAACGCGGCGGATAAACTGGCAGAAGCGATTGCGACCTCTGGCATGGAGCCCGAGATTGCAGACCCGCGTAAATTTCCGGTGCCGCTTGATCCCGGCTCGGTGCACCAAGGTGCGGCCCTAGAGGTCAAGGCGCTGGATTGGGGCGCGCTGCGTGATGTGTGCCGCCCCGGTGCGGGGCAATCCCCACGCGTTGTGCTGCTGGACCGGGTGTCCGATCCGCACAACGTGGGTGCGATCCTACGCTCGGCTGAAGTGTTTGGCGCGCGCGCGGTTATCGCACCGTCACGCCATTCAGCCCCCGAAACCGGGGCTTTGGCGAAAACGGCGTCAGGCGCGCTCGAACGTCAGCCGTATTTGCGAATAGGCAATCTGGGCGATGCGATGGAGGCTCTCAAGGACCTGGGCTATACCATCATCGGCATGGACGGCGAAGCGCCCGAAACACTGACGGACCTTGCGCCACAAATGTCTGACCGGCCTGTTGCGATTGCGTTAGGGGCCGAAGGTCCCGGCCTGCGGGACCGGACCAAGTCGCTCTGCGATTATCTGGTACGGATCGACCCGGCTGGCGGTTTTGGTTCTTTGAACGTTTCAAATGCGGCGGCCGTGTCCCTATATGCATTGGGCACACAAGGAAGCTAGCATGCCCCATCAGATCAAACTCGCCACGTGTTGTTACTGTGGGCGGCGTACCGCGCTGCGCCCCACGGCACGTGACGGGCATGAGCTGGCCTGCGGTGCGTGCGGCGCGCCCCTGCACAACATGAAGGCAATGCCACTTGATCCTCAGGTGGGGGCATCGCGGAAAAAGCCGTCAGTGCCCAAACCAACGCCGGGCTTTAGCCCGTCTGGTAAAAAGCGAAAGAAACCCAAGAAAAGCAAACCTCTGTGGCGCAAAGCACTGGAGGAGGTTTGGGATGTGGTCGAGGACGTGTTTGACTGACACATAGGCGCTTGAGGGGCGGGTACGATCACGGCTGCGTGAGCCAAACCTTTAAACTAGGCCCTGGGTGCCTATCTATCAGTCATGAAGCGACGAGACTGGAACGCTCGTCACACCTTCACTGTCCCTCGTTCCGCACCTTTTCGCCCGATGCTTGCGTGTCGGGCTTTTTTTTGGGACGGTCGCGCCATGTTAGATAATCCCTCAGACGCCGAGATTTATGATCTGCTGGCTGCCCCGCGCCGCATCGCCCTTGTGGGGGCGTCCCTCAATCCTGCGCGGGCCAGCCATTCCGTGGGCCAGATGCTGGCAGAGCGCGGTCACCATGTTGTGGGGGTGAACCCTGGCCATGCGGGCACGCCGCTATTTGGCCAGCCCATCGTCGCCCGTCTAGAGGACGTGCCCGGGTCGGTCGATATGGTGGATGTTTTTCGCCAAAGCGACGCTTTGCCCGAAATCGTTGAGACGGTGATCACGCAGATGCCATCGGTCAAAGTGATCTGGACGCAGCTTGATGTTATACATGAGGAGGCCGCGTCCCGCGCCCGTGCCGCAGGGTTGATGGTTATTCAAGACCGCTGCCCCGTCATCGAATACCGCCGGTTGTTCTAACGCAGACGGCGGCCTTCGGAATAGGCCACCAATTGCCGCGAAAGCACCCCAATGGCTGTGTGTAGCAGCACCGTTAGGCAGGCCAGCACGATGAGGCTGGCGAACATCAGGTCGATCTTGGCCCGACCATTCGCCAGTAGCATCAAGTAGCCAAGGCCCTTGGACGCCCCGACCCATTCCCCAATCACCGCGCCGATGGGGGCATAGACCGCCGCTAGCCGCAGGCCCGTGCCAAGTGAGGGCAGGGCGTGGGGCACTTGTATCCGCAAAAGCGTCTGCAAAGGTCGCGCGCCCATTATCTTGGCCTGATCCAGTAGCCCGCGGTCAACCCGTGTCAGGCCATCGTGAAAGGCCGACGTAACGGGAAAATAGATGATCAAGACCGTCATCACGATCTTTGAGGCCATTCCATAGCCGAACCAAAGCGTTAGGACCGGCGCAAGGGCAAAGACCGGAACAGCTTGGGTGAATACAAGGATCGGCAGCATCAATCGTTCCGCCGTTTTGGACAGTGTCAGTTGGATTGCCGTAGCCACGCCCAAAAGGGTGCCAAGGATCAGGCCCGCAATGATCTCTTGGAGGGTCACAAGCGCGTTTTCCGCGATCACCTCACGGCTGTGGATCAGGGCGTTCGCTACGCGAAGGGGCGATGGCAGGATGAAGTGGGGCGCGCCGGTGATCCAGACAAGCGCCTGCCATAACCCAAGACCTACGCCGAGGGCGGCCAGTATATCACGCTTTCTCATGCGGCTTGCACCTCTCGCAGATGGGCCAAGAGTGCGGATTGGCAGGCGAGGGTGTCTGGGGCTTCGATGGCGCGGATCGGGGGCGTTGTGGGGGCGGGCCAAGGCATGGCCCCCTGCGCGGACATCACTAGGATTTGATGGCCAAGGCGCGCGGCCTCTGCTGGATCATGGGTCACGAGCAGCACGGTTTTGCCGTGCAATACCTCGGCCGCAAGTTCCTGCATATCCGCGCGGGTTCCGGCATCAAGAGCCGAGAACGGCTCATCCAGTAGGACGATAGGGCGGTCCTCCATTAGGACGCGAGCAAGGGCTGCGCGCTGGCGCATGCCCCCAGACAAAGCGGCAGGCGTTTTGTGTGCATGGGCGCGTAGACCCACGCGGTCCAATAGGGTACGGGCGCGGGCATGGTCCGGTGCCTCACTGCGCAGCTTTGCACCGATCACGACGTTATCCATGACCGACAGCCACGGCATCAACAGATCCGATTGCGCCATATACCCAAGTCGCCCTTCAATGGGGGCGCCGTCGGTTGCGGTGATGGCGCCGTCAAACCCCCCCCCAGTATCGAGGCCCGCAATCAGGCGCAGAACCGTGGATTTTCCCACCCCCGACGGCCCCAGCAAACAGGTCCATTCGGCAGCACCCAACGCGATATCCGCGTCGAACAGCACGCTGTTCGCGATGCTATGCCTGCCGCAAAGCCTGATGCCGGGGGCCGTGGTATCGGGGGGCGATGTCATTCGTTGCGCAATCCCATGCCCCAAAAACCAACCTCAAGCCGGGTGGCTGTTGTGAACCGCTCTTGGAGCGCGTCGGCGCGGGGGCTCGCGTCCAGTGTGCCCAAACGCCGTGCAACGGCGGCGTCCAACATCCCGCCCACCGTTGTGCAGATGCCTTGGTATTCGGCTCCCGAATAGGTGTCGATCCAATCAGAATAGGGCGTGTTGGGGGCGGCCTCTGCCTTAAGCCGCAGGCCGATTTCACCATAGCCCATCACGCACGGCGCCAGTGCCGCCATCAGGTCGAGGAAATCCCCCTGTAGGCCCGCGTCCATGACGTAGCGGGTATAGGCGATGTTCTCGGTCGCCTCGGTGGCGTTGAACAGGGTGTCCTCCGAAATGCCCTCGGCGGCACAGGTTTTGACGTGCAAAGCCATCTCGTAATTGACCAGCCCGTCAACAGTATTCGTACAGACAGTCATTTCTTCGAGGGTTTCGGATTTGACCACGCCGAGCGACCACGCCCGCGCAAAGTGCACCAAGAACACATAGTCCTGCACGAGATAGCGCAGGAAAGCGGCCCTTGGCAGGGACCCATCCCGTAGCCCTTCGACAAAGGCGTGCCGGGTGTATTGGGGCCATGGCGCATCGGGGGTGTTACTGGCGCCTGCGCGCCAGTGTTCAAAGGTTTTGCCGTAATCTGGTGTCATTGCGCAGTCACGTCGATGGCCAGCTTGGACACAGGGTTCACGCTGGGGATCAGGCCTGCGTCGAACAAGAATTGCTCATACGTGGCGTAGCGGCCCGCGCTCATGGCTTGGGGGCGAGTGGCAAAGCGGGGCAGTGTATCGACCCATGCGCGTGCGTTAAGTTCATCGTCCAACTCTTTGGATGTGCTGCGGAAAATATCCCATGCGGCCTCGGGGTGGTTGACGATGTACTGCGTGGCTTTCTCTACGGCGCCCAAAAAGCGGGTGATTTTGTCTGCGTCCATCGTGTCGGGATTGGCTACAAAGATCAGCTCGTCGTAGGCAGGCAGCCCGATTTCCTCAACGGCAAAACAGCGGCCCGCCACACCTTCGATGTCCATCTGGTTCAGTTCAAAGTTCCGGTAGGCACCCAGTACCGCATCCACCTGACCCGACATCAGCGAGGGTGACAGCGACCAGTTCACATTGACCAGTTCGACTTCATCCAACGCAACGCCGTCCTCGGCAAGGATTGCGGCCAACATGGCTTCCTCGACGCCGCCTACGGAAAAGCCGATCTTTTTACCCTTTAGGTCGCCGGGGGTTTGGACGGGGCTGTCCTCTAGCACCAAAAGGCAGTTCAGGGGCGTCGCGATCAGCGTGCCGACCCGTTGTAGGGGCAGGCCTTCGTGTACCTGAAGGTGAAGTTGCGGTTGGTACGACAGGGCCAGATCACCACGACCCGCAGCCACCAGTTTGGGTGGGTCCGAGGGGTCCGCTGGCGGGATCACCTCAACCTCAAGACCAGCATCGGCAAAATAGCCACGCTCTTCGGCGATCACGATGGGGCCGTGGTTTGGGTTCACAAACCAATCCAGCAGAAGGGTCATTTGATCCTGCGCAACGGCAGGGGTGGCCGCCAGGAATGCGGCCGCTGTGAGGAGGTGTTTCATGATGATGTGTCCTTGGTGACATGTGTTGTGGTGGCCGCAGCGAGGGCGATTTCGCCCGGCCACGTTTTGGAGAATTCTTCTGCAGTGCGCCACGCGCGCAGGCCCGTGGCACAGGCCAACACAAGGCGGCGCGGGTCGGGGGCATCGGGTAATGTGCGGCGCGCGTTCGGGTGGATCGGGGTTGGCGCCTCAGCCTCGGGGCGCAGTTCGACGATCAGGTCGTCGGGGCCGGGGGTGACAAATGCAAAGGCGCGGTCGGGTTCCGGCGCGCTGTGAAAGTCCATCCGCGCATGGTGCCATCCGGTTGTGTTGACCTGCACCAATGTGCCCAACGGTGAGGGCACCGCACCCAGCAGAACCTGTAGTGCCATCTGTGCCTGCATCGCGCCGATTTGTGCCACCACGGGGCCCAAAACGCCCGCCGTCGCACATGACGCGCCGCTATCGGGCGCATCCGGAAACACGGCGCGCAGGCTAGGCGCGCCGCCGCAAAAGCCACCGACGTAGCCACCATGACCCAACACGGAGGCTGAAATCAGTGGCGTCCCGGCCGCAAGGCATAGGTCCGACGCAAGGTAGCTTGCTGCGTAGCTGTCAGCACAGTCCAGCACAATGTCATGGGCCGCGATCAATGCGGGGGCCATATCGGGGGCAAAGGCCTTTTGTAGGGCCGTGACCTCGATGTCGCTGTTCAAGGCCTGCATGCGCGCGTTAGCAATCGTGGCCTTGGGGGCGCCCACGTCAGCCTCAGCAAACAAGGTCTGGCGGTGCAAGTTGCTGAGCGCAACTGTGTCGGGGTCCAGCACCGTGATCCGCCCAACGCCTGCGCCCGCCAGCAGTGGCAAAACCGGTGCGGCCAGCCCGCCCGCGCCCACCACCAACACCGACGCCGCAGTCAGCCGCTGTTGACCAGTGGCACCCATGGCGGGCAGTTGTATTTGGCGGGCGTAACGGGTCATTTCGCGGCCTCAAGCCACGCGCGGACCCGGGCCTCCGGGTTGGGGTTCAGGGTGATGTCTGTCACCGCAGAGACAACATCGGCCCCGGCGGCAAAGGCCCCCGGCGCGCGCTCAACGCTCATGCCGCCAATGGCGACCAAGGGCACGTCGCCCATCTCTGACTTCCAGCGGGTCAATCGCTCTGTGCCTTGGGGGTCCCATTTCATCTGCTTTAAGATCGTTGGGTAAACTGGCCCCAATGCAAGATAATCTGGCTTGTAGTCCAAGGCGCGCCGCCGCTCTGGCCCGTCATGGGTGCTAAGGCCAAGGCGCAGGCCTGCGGCGCGGATCGCGCCCAGATCAGCAGTATCAAGATCCTCTTGGCCAAGGTGCAGCCACGCGCAACCTTCCTCAATCGCGAGCTGCCAGTAGTCGTTCACCACCAACTGGCAGTCATAGGCGGCGCAGGTGGCTTTGGCGCGGCGGATTTCGGCGCGGACCTCATCCGTAGTGCGGTCCTTGACCCGCAGTTGCACCAGTTTGATGCCCAATGGCACCAACCGTTCAATCCAATCGGCACTGTCAAAGATGGGATAAAATCGCGGCAGGCTCATGACAGGAACGCCTTTCCGATAACGGGGGTAGAGGGGGCGGCCATGTCGCGGGGCTCCATTGGGTCAGCCTCAGCCGCAAGGGTGCCGGCCGACACGGCCTGCGCAAAGGCCATCGCCATCGCAGCCGGATCGCCGGCCTTGGCGACTGCCGTGTTCAGCAGAACCGCGTCAAAGCCCATTTCCATCGCGGCCGCAGCCTGTGATGGCAGGCCAAGGCCCGCGTCAATCACCAACGGCACGTCCGGGAAATGCGCCCGCATCGCGCGCAGGCCAAAGACGTTGTTCAATCCCTTGCCGGAGCCGATGGGCGCGCCCCATGGCATCAAAACTTCGCAACCCGCGTGCAGCAGCCTGTCGGCCACCACGAGGTCTTCGGTGGTGTAGGGGAACACTTGGAACCCGTCTTCGGTTAGGATGCGCGCGGCCTCAACAAGGCCAAAAACGTCCGGTTGCAGAGTGTCCTCTTCGCCAATGACCTCTAGCTTGATCCATTTGGTATCAAACACTTCACGCGCCATGTGGGCGGTGGTGACGGCTTCTTTGACGGTGTGACATCCGGCCGTGTTGGGCAGGACATGCACGCCCAACCCTTGGATCATCTGCCAAAAGTCTTGGCCTGCGCGGTCCTGCCCGCTTTCGCGGCGCAAGGACACGGTGGCCACCGACGCGCCCGAGCGTTTGAATGCATCTGCCAGAATGGCGGGAGACGGATATTGCGCCGTGCCCAGCATGAACCCATTGGAAAGGTGGGTGCCGTAAAATGCGCGCATGTTATCCTCCCTGCATTGGGGCTACGATTTCAACGGCGTCGCCGTCACGCAGATCAGTTGTGGCGCGCAGCCCTGCGGGCACAAAGCTGCCGTTGACTGCTGTGGCCACTTTGGCAGTGCCCAAACCCTCGGCGACCAGCACATCGGTCAACGTGCGTGCGTCGATCTCGCGGGGGGTGCCGTTAAGCAATAGCTTCATCCATCATCTCCGGAGTGGCGTTTTCAAAAATTACGTCGGCTACCATTTCGCCCAAGGCAGGCGCCAGCAGGTAGCCGTGGCGAAACAGCCCATTGGCGCGGATCAACTGGCCGTTGGGGCCATCGCGCCGGATGCGGGGCAGATTGTCGGGATAGGCGGGGCGCAGGTCCACGCCGACCTCGACCACCTCGGCCTCGCCAAAGGCGGGGTTCAGGGCATAGGCCGCGCTAAGAAGTTCCAACAGGGACCGGGCGGTCACATGATCACTGGCGGAACTTTCGATCATGGTCGCGCCCAACATAAAGATCCCGTCGCCGCGCGGCACAACATACAGCGGAATACGCGGGTGCAGCAGGCGCACCGGGCGGGTCAGGTCCACGTCCGGGCAGTGCAAGACCAACATCTCACCCTTAACGCCGCGCAGGTCTGAAACCGCGTCGCGTGCAGCGTAGCCCCGGCAATCCACCACAAGGCCGTTCGATGCATTTGGGTCCACCTCGGCCACCTCAAAATGGGCACCGTCGCGGGTGACGCTTTCGAAAAGGGCCGCAAGGGCTGCGCGCGGGCTTAGGTGAGCCTCGGTGTCAAAAAACAAGCCCCGGCTAAAACGCGTGCCCAGATCGGGTTCTAATGCCGTGACCTCGGGGCCGGTTATCTCACGGAAATGATCTGTGCGCCGGGCAAATCGCTTGAGGTCGCCATGGTCTCGGGCCGCACTCACGACCAAGGAGCCGTGGCGCTGCACCAAAGCGGTGTGTTTGTCCCACCAATCCGCGGCGCGTTGCCCTAGGCGAACGACTGGTTCCTCGGCGCTTTCGCCCTCACAAAATGGAGCAAGCATGCCGCCTGCCCACCACGAACAGCCATGCGCGCCGGGTGGGCCGTTGCGATCCACCAGCCGCACGTGCGCACCGCGATCCAGCAGCGCGCGTGTCACGGCAAGGCCGGCGACGCCTGCGCCAATGACGGTGACTTCGGTCATCTACCAGACCTCATGAAAGTGGTGCACTGGACCGTGGCCCGCCCCGATGCTGAGCGTGTCGGACGCCACAATCGCACGGTGCAGATACGCGTGCGCGGTTGTGACGGCGTCGGTCAAGGTCGCTCCTTTGGCCAGTTCGGCGGCGATGGTGGCAGAATATGTGCAGCCCGTACCGTGAGTGTTGCGGGTGTCGATGCGTGCAGCCTCAAGGGGGAGGGGAGCTGCATCGCTCCAGAGGAGGTCAGTGCAGGTGTCGCCGGTGCCGTGCCCTCCCTTTAGCAAAACAGCACCGGGCCCAAGATCCCGCAGGGCCTTGCATTGCGCGACCATCGTTTCATGGTCTGGGGCCTGTGTGGTGCCCAGCATTTGCGCGGCTTCGGGCAGGTTGGGGGTGACCAATGTGGCCAGTGGCATTAGGCGGCGCAACAGCGTGTCCACAGCGGCCTCTTGCAACAGGGCGTCGCCGGATTTGGCGATCATCACAGGGTCCAACACGATGGCCCCCGAAAAACCGGCGAGTCGGTCTGCCACGACATCAATGATGGCTGGCGAAAACAGCATGCCGAGCTTGATGGCCCGAACGTCGAGATCACTGAGGACTGCGTCGATTTGGGCCGCAACAACATCAGCGGGTATTTCATGCACCGCTGTCACGGAAGTGGTGTTTTGCGCGGTCACCGCCGTAATGACACTTGCGCCATAGACACCGCGCGCGGACATCGCTTTTAGGTCGGCCTGAATACCCGCGCCGCCCCCACTGTCGGAGCCTGCGATGGTCAATGCAATGGCGGTGGGCATGAACGACGCCTCCTCAGGTATTGGGGGCGTTATGGTCGGGTCAGGAGGCGGGAGTGATGGGCCTGTGTTCTGGCCAAATGTACCCGTTCCCTACGCCGGCATTGCCCGGATCAGGTTCGACGGGTCAGTGCAAGCACCTCTCAGCCCAATGGGCCCCCCGACGGATGCCTTATCCTTAGGGCAACGCGTTCGGGGGGGCAATGGCAAAGGTTCAGTGGTTGCGCAGGGAGGTCAATCGTTACTCAGTTGGGAGTAATTCGCGGAACACACCGATCAAGCCTTCTACGACGCCTTTCTCATTGGCAATCGGAACGCCCATACATTCGACCGGAACAACCTCTTGATTGCGACGTACGATCCGAAGCTTGTATTCAAACGGTTCATGCCTCTGAATTGCCGCTTCGACATAGGACGACACAAACCCAACGTCATCGGGATGATAGAAGCTGATCGCCTCGTTGAGCATTGGAATATATGTTTCGGGATCTTCGCCGTGAATGCGATAGACCTCACGTGACCAAATAGCCCGTTCGGTCGCGAAATTAACGCTCCAATATCCGATACCTGCAAGGTTTTGCAGCAGCTCTAGCTGTGCAAGGTGCTCTTTGGCCTCAAAAGTTGCTTTGCGCCGATCTGTGACGTTCGTGCCGACCGAGATGACAGAGGGCGCCTCCTCTGGGCCAGTCCGAAACTTAAACTGTTCCATCGACAGCCACACTGGGGCGGCATCTTCGCGGAACTGCATTTCGCTCTCTTCACGGACCGGCTCATCTGAGTCTTTCGCAAGGACTTCCGCGGTCGTTTCCAAAAAACGTCTGGCAGCCTTGCGGGGCAGGATGTCGGCCATGTTTTTGCCCACGGCTTGATGGCGATCTATACCTATCAATTCTGCGGCTTGCTGGCTGAGGCGCAGGATTTCACCGTTCGCGTCACGGTGAATCACGAGCAGCTGAGAGCTATCGAGGATCGTTTCCATTTCCCGCGCAAGCCCGGTGTATTCGGACACGCACAACGTCACACCCATGATCTGGCCGTTGGTATCGAAATAGGGCGCGCAGGTCAGGATGACCCGGTCGGTCCCTGCGGTGAATTCACGGGTGTCTGTCAGGCCCGTGCCCAAACACTCAAGACAGATCGGCCCCAGTGCCGGGAACCCATCGGGCAAAGTGCATTGGCTGATGTGAGGCGTGCTGAGCGGACGGCGCAGGTCAAACCGATCCCGCGCCTTGTAGGTGGCTTGGGTAATTTGAAGCGCGGTGTCCATCACCAGCACCGCAATCGGAGCGTTTTCGAGAACGCTTGTCAGTTCCGAGGTGCGATCGCGTAATTCTGAGGCTGTGACCTCTAACTCTTCGTTAACACTAATTAATTCTTCGTTGGTCGATTGCAGTTCCTCGTTGGAGGTTTCCAGCTCTTCGTTGGTGGCCTGCAATTCTTCGTTCGTAGATCGTAGTTCTTCGTTGAGCGACTGCAATTCGTCGTTGGAATTCTCCAATTCCTCGTTGCTTTGCTGCAAGGCTTCGCGGGTTGTGTCGACCTCACGCTCCAGCAGTTTGATACGTTGCTCGACGCTGGTTTCCGGCTCTGACGCCTGTCCATCGTTTGCGTCTTCTTCTAGGGGTTCCACTGGGGTGAACGTCAAAAGCGCGACGTTTTCATCGAGTGCGTCCGCAATAATGGGATAGACATCAAGGCGCACGTCACTCTCGCCAGAGGTGTCCAGCAAGTGCCGCACACCGGTGCGTTGTTGGTTGTTTTTAAACGCAATTGTCACAAGTGAGCGGGCTTCTTCCCGCAGGGGCGGGCGCAACAGGTCAAGGTGCATCTTGAGCGCTGATTTCTCGGTCATCTGCACATAGCTGCTGACGTCGCCATAGACCCGCTCAATGCTGAAATCGCGGGTCACCAGTAGGGCGTCCTTGCCCAGTGATTGCGCCAAAGCGTCGAACAGAGCTTTGTCGTTGCCGCCTTCTTGTGGGGGGGCAGGCTTGGTGCGCGCTTTGCGCCGCGATGGTTCGCCCTGATAGGAGGCATACTGTATCGCCCCCGTCAGCCGCAGCCCCCGTTTGCGAAAGATATGCGAAGAGGTCCGGTCGGGCATGAACATATGGTCCGAGCCGCCCGCCGTTTCTGCCTTGCCCACAAACAGCAGCGCATTGTCCTTGAGCGCGTAGTGAAAGCGCGACATGACCTTGGCCTGCAATGCTGCACCAAAATAGATCATCATGTTGCGGCAACATAGGAGGTCGATTTTTTGGAACGGGGGATCCTGCGCCACGTTGTGTTCCGAGAACAAGATAACGCCGCGCAAAGGCTCAATGATTTGCACCCCGTCTGGGTGTTGCGTCACGTATTTGTCGGCCAAGTCCTTGGGAATATCGTCAAGGGCGCTGGCGTTATAGACGCCGCGCCGCGCCACTTTTAGCGCGTCAACGTCAATATCTGTGGCGAAAACTTGGATGTGGGATTTGAGTGCGTCTTCCTGCACACCAAGTGCCTCGGCCAGCATCATGACGACAGAATAGGCCTCCTCACCGGTGGCACAGCCTGCAATCCACACCCGCAGTGGGCCAACATCGCGTGTGGCCAAAACCGCCGGCAGCAAACGGCGCAGCGACTCAAATTCTTCTGGATCGCGGAAAAACCGTGTGACCGAGATCAATAGATCCTTAAAGAGATCATCCACCGCCTCGGGTGTGTTGCGCAGGAAGGTGGCATATTCCTCTTTGGTTGGAATGCCCAAAGCCATCATGCGCCGCCCAATCCGCCGCGAGACCGTGGTTTGCGCATACTCCCGGAAATCCATCCGTGTGCGTGCCTGCACAATTTTCAGCACGTCGGAGTTGGTTTGCAGCGGTTCACGGCTTGACCGGAGCCCATCAAAATCACGTGGCACCGCGAGGATTTTCTCCAGATGCTTGCCGATATCCTTGGGGTTCATAACCAAATCGACACAGCCAGTTTGCACAGCCGCGCGGGGCATGCCGTCATACTTGGCGCTGTCGTTGTCCTGCGCGATGGTGATGCCCCCGGCTTCATGAACGGCCTGCAAGCCGTTGGCGCCATCACTGCCGGTGCCTGATAGGATAATGCTCATCGCGTTCTCACCGTAGCTTTCGGCGAGGCTCATCAAAAAGCGGTTCACAGAGGGCTTGGGCGCTGCGGGCTCAACGCTTGCGGGCAAGAGGCGCAACTTGCCATCGGCGACGATGATGTCGTTGTTGGGCGGCGTGATGTATATCACGTTCGGCCGTGGCACGACGCCGTCAGTGACCTTTTCCACTTCTAGCTGCGTTTGCCGGGCCACCAGCTCGGTCATCACCGACTTGTAATTCGGCGACATGTGTTGGACGACCACATAACTGGCGGGCACATCCATCGGTAGAGCAGCGACCAACTCACGCACTGCCTCTAGGCCCCCCGCAGAGGAGCCTATTCCAATTAACATCTTTACGGCCCGCATGGGGCTAGTTTCGTCTAAAGTCATGGTCACAATAATCCTTATGAACACATCCTAAGGCGGAGCGTTCGCGGCACACAACAATTTTAATGCGCAATGTGGTTGCTGCGTGCAGTTACTGGATACAGTTTGTTAATAATAAAGTGCCAACAGTTTACACTTTATTAACAAATTATCCATATCGTCTTAGGGGAATGGTCGTGAAGTAGGGGGTCTTGCCCATGTTGAATGCAAAGCAGATCGCAGAGAGAGCCTTTACTAGTCGAAAACTCATGATGTCGTTGACGGTAGAGCCTGATGGCACCCCGCGGATTGCTTCGTGCGAGGTGTTGGGCGATTCATATCGCAACCGAACCTCTTGGTACCGACCATGCTTGATTGATGAGGTGATGCAACCCCCCATCGCCGAGACCATTAGAAACTGCCTCGCAAAAATCTCCGGCACGTCCGGGGTCGTTTCATTGCCATCATTGTTGCACGAACATCCTGGCCTTTTGCTCAGCCATGCGCATGTCATCTCATCTCGGGATGATAACGACAAACTTGCGGTCATCCTGCGGTTCAAGACCTTTGTCGGCAGCTTATCCGAAGTATTTAGACCGCACGTGGATTTGGTCAACGGTCTGCCCGACGCGACGCTCGATTTGGCGGATCGGATCATGATGGATATTTCCATGCCGCTCCTGAACTTCCTCGCTCTCGATGAGGTTGGTGGCGTTTTGGGCCAAGAGGATGCCGAGCGAGTGGTCGCTCAACTGACAGAGCAAAGTCATGCCCTGCGGTTTCAGATTGAATTGATCAAACGTCATGTGGCTCGGCTTGAGGCATCTCGACGGGCCCCAACCGCGCGTTCGCGCGTCGGGATAAAGGGCACCTTCGAGCCTGTTGCCGGACTTCCTGCCAAGGACGTACCGCAAGATGCAGGTGATGTGGCTTCGGATGTCGTCCAAACCGTAATTACCACCCAGCAGACCAATGACTGTATGCAGCAGCCTGACGAAGATGTCGCCTACGTCGAGACGCGCCCCTCCGGAAACTGATCTGCCTTTCGCAGGCGTTTTTTGCATACGATTGCATCGCTCTACAAAATAGCTAATCTACCGGCAACGCCCAGCCAATCGGCCGGGCTTTTCCTTGTGTGATTTCGCACGCCCAGCCGGAGATTTTCCTTCATGACGCCCTCTCTTTCGCCTGCGCAAATGTCTGCGCGCATCGTTCGTTACGGCGAGTTGCGGCCTTGCAAAACCGCCTTCATTGACGCTCATACCCCCGGCTCCGACCAGAAAGAAAACTTCACAATCATTGGTGGCGGCGTCTCCGAAAGCCCGGATCAGCACGTGCACATCAATGACACACCGGGCTTTAATATTGGCGCGGCGGGGCAGCCGCCCAAATGCCGCAACTCGCTTCATTCTCACCGCACCGCGGAGGTGTTCTTTGTTCTCAAGGGGCGATGGAGGTTTTTCTGGGGTCGGTGGGGCACAGCGGGTGAGGTCGTCCTTGAAGAGGGCGATATCATCAACATCCCCACAGGCATTTTTCGCGGGTTTGAAAATATTGGCACGGATTACGGAATGATCATGGCCATTCTTGGCGGGGATGATGCCGGTGGCGGTGTGATCTGGGCCCCCCAAGTCATTGAGGATGCAAAGGATCACGGCCTTGTTCTTGGAGACAACGGCGCGCTTTATGACACGCACCAAGGCCAGAAACTGCCACAGGGTGTGGCGCCCATGCCCACGTTGAGTGAGCCGGAACTGCAGTCCTTTCCTGAGCCTACAACCGCCGATGTCGTGCCCCATCATGTCGCGCGCTACTGGGACCTGATGGCGTTGGCTGACAGGCAGCCTGCCAAGGTCATCGGCAAGGATGCCTGCCTGCGCGACCGCCCCGGGTTTGAGGTTGATTTCCTGACGCGGGGCTCCGCGCCCGACGCGGCTGAAACCCATGACACCCACACGGTGCTGATGCCGATGCGTGGCCACTGGCGTCTGACGTGGGATGGTGGCACAGAGGTTCTCAACCCCGGGGATACGTGCCTGCTGCCACCGGGTTTGCCGCATCACGTGGCCCCCGCCGTCACCGGCGAGGCGAGCCTCTACCGGGTGCGGGCCACAGACGACCCAGCGGGCGCAACGTTAAGGACCTGATTCATGCAAGACCCACAGCCCACCGCGAGCCACTTCGTTAATGGCGCCTACCTAGAGGATACCGCAGGCACCCCAATCGACGTGGTCTATCCGGCGACGGGCGCGGTCATTGCGCAGGTGCATGCGGCCACGCCCGCGGTGATCGATGCCGCGCTAGAGGCCGCTGCCGCGGGGCAAAAAATCTGGGCGGCCATGACCGGCACAGAGCGGGGGCGGATCCTGCGCCGTGCTGCCGACATGATGCGTGACCGCAACCGCGCCCTGTCAGAACTAGAAACGTTGGACACCGGCAAGCCGATGCAAGAAACGCTTTTGGTTGATGCAACCTCGGGCGCGGACGCATTGGAGTATTTCGGCGGCTTGGCGGGCAGTCTGACCGGTGAACATATCCCACTGGCGGGGGGTGACTTTGTCTATACCCGCCGTGTTCCTTTGGGGGTGTGTGTCGGGATCGGCGCATGGAATTACCCCACCCAGATTGCCTGTTGGAAAGGCGCGCCCGCGCTGGCCTGTGGCAACGCGATGGTGTTCAAACCGTCGGAGACGACGCCGCTTTGCGCGCTTAAGGTTGCAGAAATCCTGCATGAGGCCGGTCTGCCCGCAGGGGTCTACAACGTGGTGCAAGGCATGGGAGAGGTCGGGGGCGCGCTTGTGACGGACCCGCGCGTGGCCAAAGTCTCGCTTACTGGGTCGGTGCCTACGGGCCGCAAGGTTTACGCCGCTGCCGCCGAAGGCATGAAGCACGTTACTATGGAGCTGGGCGGAAAATCCCCTATGCTGATCTTCGATGATGCAGATCTCGAAAACGCCGTTTCCGGTGCGATCTTGGGTAATTTTTATTCCTCGGGGCAGGTCTGTTCCAACGGCACCCGCGTATTCGTGCAAAAGGGCATCAAGGAGGCGTTTCTGGCTCGCCTCAGCGAACGGCTTGCGGACGCTAGAATCGGGGATCCGATGGATGAGGAGGTCAGCTTTGGCCCCATGGTATCGGAGCGGCAGATGCGCATCGTCGAAGGCTACATCGACGCAGGCTTGAGTGAGGGCGCACGCCTTGTTACCGGCGGCAAGCAGCTAAAGCAGGAGGGTTTCTACCTGCCTCCCACGGTCTTTGCAGACGTCACGGATGACATGACCATTGCGCGCGAAGAGATCTTTGGCCCCGTTATGGCCGTGCTAGATTTCGAGGATGAGGCAGAGGCCGTCGCACGTGCGAACGACACACCGTTTGGTTTGGCTGCCGGCGTGTTTACCCAAGACCTGACACGCGGCCACCGGGTTATCGCGGCCCTCGAAGCAGGCACAGGCTATATCAACACTTACAACCTTGCCCCAGTGGAGGCCCCCTTTGGCGGGACCAAAGCATCAGGTGTCGGGCGTGAGAATTCCAAACTAGCGATTGATCATTATTCCGAGATGCGCTCGGTCTATGTCGCTATGAACAATGTCGAGGCACCATACTAATGAAAGCGGTCCAAAGAATTGCGCCTGTAGATAGCGTAAAATGGGTCGGAACTGCGGTCCAACCGGTGGGCTATGGGCTGACGGGAATGAACCTGAAGCCGTGGAGTGTGTATGCGTTTATCATAGGCATCGCGTTGTGGTTTGCCGTTGGTTTGATGTGGAAAGATAGCGCCATCATGGTGGTTCATGTTGGAGCGTTCATTTCGCTTGTGGCAGGTTATCTGAGCGCATGAGCATGACGGCGGATTACATTATTGTCGGCGCCGGATCGGCCGGATGCGCGTTGGCGTACCGGCTGTCTGAGGCGGGGGCGTCGGTCTTGATCATCGAATATGGCGGCACGGATATTGGGCCCTTTATTCAGATGCCCGCCGCCCTGAGTTATCCGATGAACATGTCGCGCTACGACTGGGGCTATCAGTCCGAGCCAGAGCCCCATTTGGGCGGGCGCAAGCTGGCCTGTCCACGGGGCAAGGTGATCGGGGGCTCATCGTCGATCAACGGGATGGTCTATGTGCGCGGGCACGCACGGGACTTCGATCATTGGGCCGAAAGCGGCGCGCGCGGCTGGGCCTATGCCGACGTCGCGCCCTATTACAAACGCATGGAGACGTGGCACGATGGCGGCCACGGCGGCGACGCCAGTTGGCGCGGCACGGATGGCCCACTGCACGTAAGCCGCGGCCCGCGTCGCAACCCGCTGTTCCATGCCTTTGTCGAGGCAGGGCGACAAGCGGGCTATGAGACAACGGGTGACTACAACGGGGCGCAGCAAGAGGGCTTTGGCCCGATGGAGCAGACCGTGCATAAGGGCCGGCGATGGTCGGCGGCGAATGCCTATCTGCGGCCCGCTCTCAAACGAGAAAACTGCGATCTTGTGAGTGGGTTGGCCCGCCGGATCATCATGCAAGACGGCCGCGCTGTTGGCGTTGAGATTGAGCGTGGCGGCAAGATCGAAGTGATCTCTGCCCGACGTGAGGTGATTGTATCCGCGTCCTCAATCAACTCGCCCAAGATGTTGATGTTGTCGGGGATTGGGCCTGCGGCGCATCTGGCCGAACACGGGATTGAGGTGGTCGCGGATCGCCCTGGCGTCGGCCAAAACCTGCAAGACCACCTGGAACTGTACATCCAAATGGCGGCTTCCAAACCGATTACGCTGTATCGGTATTGGAACCTGGTGTCCAAGGCGGGCATTGGTGTGCAGTGGTTGCTGTGGAAAGCGGGACTGGGCACATCGAACCAGTTTGAATCGGCGGCATTCATCAGGTCACGCGCGGGCGTTGAATACCCAGATATTCAGTATCATTTCCTACCTCTTGCAGTGCGTTACGATGGCCAAGCGGCGGCCGAGGGGCACGGTTTTCAGGCCCATGTCGGGCCGATGCGATCCGCATCTCGGGGGGCGGTGACGCTTGCTGGTAGTGACCCTGCACAGGCGCCCAAGATCCAGTTCAACTACATGTCTGACCCCCAAGATTGGGAGGATTTCCGAACCTGTATTCGGCTGACCCGAGAGATTTTCGGACAAGACGCGTTCAAGCCATTTGTAAAGCATGAGATCCAGCCCGGAGAGGCCGTGCAAAGCGATGCTGAATTGGATGCCTTTATCGCAGAACATGTCGAGAGCGCGTATCACCCCTGTGGCACCTGCAAAATGGGTGCTGTGGACGATCCGATGGCCGTGGTTGACCCGGAATGTCGAGTGATCGGTGTAGACGGTTTGCGCGTGGTCGACAGCTCAATTTTTCCGCGGATCACCAACGGTAATCTGAATGCGCCTTCAATTATGGTGGGCGAAAAGGCGAGTGATTTGATTCTTGGCCGTGATCCACTGCCCCGCGTGAATGCAGAGCCGTGGGTGCATCCGGATTGGAAAACAACGCAGCGATAGGCGCCTAAAGGTCGCTCCAACAGGGCAGCGTGTCACCAGGTGCAGTGGTTGCGGCATGTACGCCGCGTGCAATCGCGCGTGCAAGGCAGGTGGCCGCCGCATGACCTAGCCGAAGCGGGTCCCACACCGGGTCCGGTAAAGGGTGTGTGCCCGTGGCCGCCGCAAATACCAGATCACCATCCATCGGCGTATGGCTGGGCACGAGTGCCCGGGCCATCCCGTCATGGGCGGCTGTGGCCATGCGCTGGGCCTGTGCTTGGGTCAGGACCGCGTCGGTGGCCACGATTGCGATGGTGGTATTCTCGCCCAATCGGGTCTCGGGGTAGGGTTCTTCGCTTGGGTCGGGCAGGGGGCCCTGACCCAAGCCGCCGAACTCGGCGGCCATCTCCCATGGGGCGGCCCAAAAGTGTCGCGTGCCCGGCAGGGTCGCAGAGCCCAATGCGTTGACCGCCACGAGTGCTGCGACCGTTGCGCCGCATTCTAGAACCAGCGAGGCTGTGCCCAAGCCGCCTTTGAGGGTTTGGGTGGTGGCACCCGTGCCCGCGCCGACCGTGCCGATGGGCACTGGAGCATCCGAGGCCGCGTCGAGTGCTGCGCGGCCAAGAGCTTTGTAAGGGTTTTCGACCCAATTCTTTTCACCGCCGTTGAGCAGATCAAACAGGATTGCGCCGGGCACGATCGGGACCTTTTGCCCGCCCACATCAAAGCCCCGTCCCTGTGCGCGCAAGGCGTCTGCCACGCCCGAGGCCGCATCGAGGCCAAAGGCCGAACCACCCGAGAGTACCAGTGCATCGACCTCTTGGACCATTTTGTCAGGTGAGAGGAGGTCCGTTTCGCGGGTGCCGGGTGCCCCACCCATCACGTGGACCGAGGCCACGAAAGGCTGCGCGCCGAGCAGGACTGTCACCCCGGATTTGAGGCCCTCGTCCTGTGCGTGGCCCACGGTGAGGCCTGCGATATCGGTGATTGAGTTCTTGGGGCCGGGACGCATGGTTGGCGGATCCTTGTGGTGGGTGATGGGGTGGAACTGGGGGGCTCACCCCCCAGACCCCGAGGATATTTGGAAACCAAAGAAGTGTTTCGTCACTCTTTGGGGAGAGGCGCGCGGGTAATTTGGGCGGGAAAGGTGCCCAATGTGCACAAATGGTCGGTGGGGGTGAGCGGGCCGCCGGATGCGGGCAAAAAGGCGATGAGGGTTTGGGCGGTGGGAATGTTTTGGCAAGTGTCGGCAGTGAACCATTGGGCGAGGCGCGCGGGTTGGTTCGATTGGATCACCTCAACGTGGTCGAGATCGAGGTTGATGCCTTGGGCCTGCGCGGCATCCAACAGGTGGGCGAAGGCGAGGGGTTGGGAGGCGAAAGTGCCGCCCATCAAAGTGATGTTACAGTCGAGTTTCATATGCAGCGTCCGCCGTCGACTTCGAGTGCGACGCCGGTGATCATGCTGGCCTCGGGGGAGCAAAGGAATGCGGCGGCGTTGCCCATGTCTTGTGGCGTGGAGAAACGACCCAAGGGGATCGTGGCGAGGAACTTGGCGCGCATTTCGGGAGTGTCTTCGCCCATGAAACTGGCCAGAAGCGGTGTATCGCCCGCCACTGGGTTGAGGCAATTCACCCGGACACCAGAGGGGGCGAGTTCGACGGCCATGGCCTTGGTTGCAGTGATCATCCACCCCTTGGAAGCGTTGTACCAGTTGAGATGTGGCCGCGGTGAGACGCCTGCGGTGGAGGCGATGTTGAGAATTGCGCCTGTGCCTGCGGCCTTCATGTCTGGGACGAAGGTGCGCGCGCTAAGGTAGACGGATTTGGCGTTAACGGCGAGGACGCGGTCGAAGTCATCTTCGGTGATCGTTTCCATCGGGGCGGGCAGGTGGGTGATGCCTGCATTGTTCACAAGGATGTCGAGGTGGCCCCAGTGCTGAGCCACAAGGCTGTGGAGTGCTGTCCAATCATCGCCGCGCGTGACATCGGCCTGAGCGGCGATGCCGTTGATTTGGTTCGCGATGTCCCGTGCGCCGTCGAGGTTGATGTCGGCAACGAGGACGCGCGCACCCTCAGCCGCGAATGTCCGCGCAATGCCTGCGCCGAAGCCCGAAGCACCGCCGGTGACGAGAGCGGTCTTGCCGCTGAGACGAGCGGTCATGTGCGTGCCCCGGCGGGCAGGCGTGTGGCGCGTGCCATTGGGAAGAAGGCGAAGAGTGTGCCGAGAATTCCGCCTAAGTAGCTGGCATCATGCATGAACCCCGCGCGGAAGTATTCGGGCGCGGGCACATCGACTGGTGGAGTGAGCAGAGCTAAACCTGTGGCAACGTAGGCAAAGCCCGCGCCAAGGCCTAGCAGCGCGCAGATTGCGGCTGTCATCACGACAGTAATGATGGCACCGATGCCGCCCGCCCAAAGCGCACCGGTGGTTGGAGAACGCATCAGACCATAGCCAAGCACGGGAAGCCCCGCGACGAGGCCCATCCACCAACTGGCTTGCCAGCCGACGAGGGCGGCCCCAGCACGGGGCGAAATATCGGATGGGGTTCCGAATTGGAGGAATTTGAAGTCGGTGAAATAGCCCGGGCCGACCGAATAGCTGAGCTGATTGTGGACGGCCCCAAAGATGCCTGCGGACAGCGCGGCCAGCAGCATCAGCACTGCAAAAGCCCCGATTTTTCCACCCGGTGTTTGCTTGAACATGAACACCCCCCCTTTTGTGCCCATGACGCTAGCAAGGGCCCGCGTCTAGAGCAATCATGCAGAGCATATGGGTGCGATTGGTTCGCTAAGCTAGGTTTGCGACAGGCCCATAAAGGCTGCAGCGCGTTCTTCGCGGGTTAAGACGCGGGCCTCACGGACAGGGGTGCCGGTTTCATCGAAAAAGGGCGTTTCGCGCCATGTTCCTGTGATCCATGATTTGCCCATCCGGCCCATCATGGAGGTCAGCATCGGGCGCAGGCCTTGGTGCGTGACCTTGCCCGAAGGTGTTTTGACAAAGCCGCGAGCGATGATTGGGCCTAGCTCAACCTCATGGTTTTGGATGATTCCCGCGGCGACGCCGGTGAACGCCATGCCCCGGCGGCTTGTGGTGTTGAACAGCGGGGTTGAGCAGCATTTAGCGTACCAGCGCATCAACCCCTTTGGCGATAGACGCAGGAGCGCGAGGTTTTCACCGCCTTTGTCGATCTTGATTTTGTCGGGAGTGGTTTGGAACAACTCAACCCCTTCTGCGCCGGGGTCGGTATGGCCTAGTGCGACCAGATTGGCGCGGCAGTCGTCGCAATGGCACACGATGTGTGTGCCGTCGCGCGCGTCAACGTCCACCAGCCGGCCCGCCAGTTCACCGCAAGAGCAGGCGAAATGGAGGGTGCGACGGCCGGCCATTTACTTGACGGCCTTGAGCGATGGTTTGTCGGTCGATGCAGGCTCAGACGCGGTGGGGGCGGCCGTCTCATTGCCAGCTTCTTGCGCAAGCTTCGACTTGGCTTTGGCTTTGCATGCGGGCGCCTCGGCCTCGGTTGCGTTTGCGTCGATGAAATCAAGCACAAGCGGGCGGATGTTGTTGCGCCAGCTTTTGCCTGCAAAAATGCCGTAGTGGCCAGCCTCGGGTTCAATGTAGGAGGCTTTTTTGCTGTCGGGCAGGCCAGTCAGCATGTCGAGGGCGGCCACGCATTGGCCCGGTGCCGAGATGTCATCTTTGCCACCTTCAACCGTTTTCACGGCCACGGTCGTGATTTTGCCGATGTCGATACGCTTGCCCTTAACGGTGAACTTGTTTTGCGCGATCTCTAGGCCCTTAAAGATACGCTCAACCGTCGAGAGGTAGAATTCGGCGGTCATGTCCATCACGGCGAGGTATTCGTCGTAGAACTTGTTGTGTTTGTCATGCTCGGCGGCGTCGCCATTGGCCACGCGCATCACCTGATTGTAGAACGCTTTTGAGTGGGTCTCGGCGTTCATGGACATGAAGGACGCAAGTTGCAGCAGGCCGGGATAAACCTTGCGACCCACGCCTGCGTATTTGAAGCCTACGCGCTGGATCATGCTTTCTTCGAGCTGGCCCATGGTTACGCGGCGCCCAAAGTCTGTCACGTCGGTTGCCGCGGCATCAGGGTCGATTGGCCCCCCGATGAGGGTCAGGGTGCGGGGCTGTGCTGCGGGCTCTTCTTCGGCGAGGTAGGCAGTGGCCGCCAGCGTGAGGGGTGCGGGTTGGCACACGGCGATAACGTTTACCTCAGGGCCGAGGTGTTTCATGAAATCAACTAGGTAGAGTGTGTAATCCTCGACATCGAATTTCCCGGCCGAGACTGGGATATCACGGGCATTGTGCCAGTCGGTCACATAAACCTCTGCGTCAGGCAGAAGGGACACAACGGTGGAGCGCAAAAGTGTCGCGTAGTGGCCGGACATGGGCGCGACCAGCAGGACCTTGCGCGGCATTTCTGCCCGGCCCTGTACTTGGAAATGGATCAGATCGCCAAATGGTTTTGCAACGGCGGTTTCGACATCCACGAGGTGATCACGGTTGTCAGTGCCCACAACGGAACCGATGTTCCAGTCGGGTTTGGCAACCATGCGGTCAAAGCTGCGCTCTGTGACTTCGCCCCACGCGGCCATCATCTTGAACGCCGGGTTGGGGACCATCGCAAATGCGGGATACGAGGCTATGGCCCGTGCAGAGGCACCCATCCATGCATTGGTGTTGCGCATGGTTTCCATCATTTCGTAGGGAATTAGGTACTTCATCAAGGGGACTCCGGCTTGAGGGGCACCATCTTCTTTACCCCGAGTTAATTCGTCGCTTTGCCCCCTCGCCAAGGCTCTGCTAGTTAGCAGTCGCAGCATTGGGGAAAAAAAGCAAGTCATGACTGACGATTCATCAGCCGACGCCGAGACCGGCGACACACAAGATAATGCGGCTTTGTCCCGTTTGAACGAGAATATCCACAAGATGGAGGAGCTGTCCAAGCGTTTGGCGGTTGCTTTGTCGGCGCGGCAAAACTCTGATCAAGGGCTGCAAGGGCCGGGCAATGATGTCTATGTCAAGGCTGCTGCGGCCTATATGGCCGAGATGATGACAAACCCCGGCAAGTTGATTGAACGGCAGGTGAATTTCTGGGGTCAAAGCCTGAAACATGCCGTTGAGGCGCAGACCGCATTGTCTGAGGGCACGCCCAAAGCCCCTCAAGATGAGCAGCCGGCGGATCGGCGGTTTTCGAACCCTTTGTGGTCCTCGCACCCGTATTTTAACTTTGTAAAACAGCAATATCAGATCAGTTCGCAAACGATTTCGGATATCGTGCGTGACCTTGAGGGGCTGGATCCAGCGGACAAAACACGGGTTGAGTTTTTTAGCCAACAGATCATTGATCTGTTTTCGCCCACCAACTTTCTGGCCACAAACCCCGATGCGCTGGAACGTGCGGTGGAAACCGAGGGCGACTCACTTGTGAAGGGGCTTGAGAACCTTGTGGCTGATATCGAGGCCAACAATGGCGATTGGCTCGTCAGCCTTGCGGATCGTAAGGCGTTTGAGGTTGGCAAAAACATCGGCGCGACCGCAGGGTCGGTGGTGTTCCGCAACAAGATGTTCGAACTGATCCAATACGCGCCCACAACGGACGAAGTGCAGCGCACGCCGCTTATCCTGTTCCCGCCGTGGATCAACAAATTCTATGTGCTGGACCTGAAAGAACGGAATTCGCTGATCAAATGGATCGTGGATCAGGGTTACACGCTGTTTGTGGTGTCGTGGGTGAACCCCGATGAGACCTATGCTGACGTCAGTATGGAAGACTATATTGAGCACGGCTATCTGACCGCAGTTGATGTGGTCAAAGAGATCACGGGCGAAAAAGAGGTCAACGCGGTCGGATATTGTATCGCGGGCACGACGCTTTCGTTGACGTTGTCGTTGATGAAAAAACGCGGCGATACGTCGATCAAATCTGCCACGCTGTTTACCACGATGACGGATTTCTCGGACCCCGGTGAGATGGGTGTTTTCTTGAATGACGACTTTCTGGGCGGGATTGAGCGGGAGGCCACAAAGCGCGGCTATCTCAGCAAATTTTTTATGTCCCGTACGTTTAGCTACCTTCGGTCTAATGATCTGGTCTATGGCCCCGCGATCAAAAGCTACATGCTGGGTGAGGCGCCGCCCGCCTTTGATCTGCTGTACTGGAACGGTGACGGCACGAACTTGCCGGGCAAGATGGTGGTGCAATATTTGCGCGATCTGTGTACTGGCAACCGTCTGGCCGAAGGAACGATCGAATACTTCGGTGAGACGCTTTCCTTAAAGGATGTGACCGTACCTGTCTGTGCGATTGCCTGTGAGACCGACCATATCGCGGCATGGAAATCCAGCTATGCGGGCGTTCGCCAGATGGGATCGCGCAACAAGACGTTCATCCTATCCCAATCGGGCCATATTGCGGGCATCGTGAACCCGCCCAGTAAAAACAAGTATGGCCACTATACCAACGACGGTCCGATGATTGATGATCCGGATGCTTGGTTAGCGGACGCGACCTTTAATGAAGGGTCGTGGTGGCCGCGTTGGGATGGTTGGCTCAAGAAACGGTCGGGCAAAAAAGTGTCGGCGCGCGTGCCCGGTGAGGGGCCACATAAGGTTTTGGCACCAGCGCCCGGGACATATGTAGTCGCTAAGCCTGCGGAATAACTAAGGTATTGGCTCTGCGCCGTGGCTTGTCGGTTTGTCGCATGCTGCGGTGCAGAAAAAACTTGAAATGCTGCACTGCAGCGTGTATCTATATTCCAGACACAACGAATAACCTGGGCGGTCCGGGCGCATATTCAAGGAGTAGAGATAATGGCTAACACACAAGATTTTACAAAATACATGACTGACATGATGGGTTCTTTCCCCGTTGACACCGCTGCCGTCACAGACGCGATGAAGTCGCAAACCGCAATGGCAGAAAAAATGTCCAAGCTGGCTCTGGAAGCCGCTGAGAAATCCGCTGAGATTTCCAACAAATGGACCAAAGAAACACTGGCGAAAATCGCACCAGTCACCACTGCAAAAGAAGAGCCTGCTGACTATGCAAAGGCAATGACCGACTTCGCATCTGCGACAGCCGAAGTTGCTGCTGAAAACATGGCTGCTTTCGCTGAAATCGCGAAAAAAGTGCAGATGGAAACTGTTGAGCTGATGCTGGCTGCTGGCAAAGAAGCTTCCGAAGACGCAACCGCAGCCGTGAAAAAAGCCACGGCTGACGTATCCGCTGCGACGAAAAAAGCCGCCGCTAAATAAGCGACGCAAGAACACTTCTGCCGACGTCCTCCCTGTCGGCAAAAAAGTGGGGCGAGGTGTTATTAGCACCTCGCCTATTTTTTTGTTCGCATGCCAAAATGTGGGCTGAGCGCGTCATTGGTGGCAATCGATTGGGCGCTTGCCTTTTTGCAATGCAGCAGCGTAGGGTTGCTGCACCGCAAAGAAGCCTGGGAGGCACATCGTGGCCGAAACGGACAAAACGCTCCTCATCAAACGCTATGCCAGCCGTCGGCTGTATAACACTGAGACGTCCGATTACGTGACGCTAGAGGACATCGCGGGCTTTATCCGTGCAGGGCGTGAAGTACAGATCGTTGACCTGAAATCCGGGGATGATCTAAGCCGCCAGTACCTTCTTCAGATCATTGCAGAGCATGAAAGCCGGGGCGAAAACGTCCTACCGCTGTCGGTTCTGACGGATTTGGTGCGTAGCTATACAACACAAGCGCAGTCGGTTGTGCCGGATTTCTTGGCACAGAGCTTTGATATGCTACGCTCCGGCCAATCCAAGATGATCGAGAACGCCAGTGTGATGAACCCATTGGCCAAGATGCCAGGGTTTGAGGCGATGCAAGCGCAGCAAAAGGCATTTTTCGCGGCTATGACCGGCGGCTGGACCCCGGGTGATGAACCCGCAGCCGAGGCCAAGCCTCAACCTGCCGCTGAGGACGAAAGTGCAGCAGAAGAGTTGGACGCGATCAAAAAGCAATTGGCTGATATGCAGGCCATTCTGTCTAAGATGAACAAGTCCTGATCATCGTATTCGGGGCGGTCTTCGGACTATGAAATCCGCCCCTTCGTTGCGTTAACTGACCTCTTTGAAGACTTGGGTCAGTGCGCCTTCCAGTTTTTCGAACATCTCATCCATTTGTGCGTCGGTCATGATGAACGGCGGGCACAGCACGATGCTTTGACCCAAGGGGCGGCAGATCAGCCCATGGTCGGTGCAGGTGTTCGCAATCCGCTCTGAGATCGACAGATCCGCAGCAAACGGCGTGCGTGTGTCTTTGTCGCGCACGGCCTCCAGCGCTCCCATCAGCCCCTTGCCGCGCCATTCCCCGATGTGCGGATGTTTGGCCAATTCGGCCATGCCGGCCTCAAACCGGGGGGTTAGGGTGCGCACGTTTTCCATCAGGCCTTCGTTCATCACGACGTCAATCGCCTTGAGCGCGATGGCGCAGCCCACAGGGTGGCCGGATGCGGTAAACCCATGCGGGAATTCCTCAATCGCTTCGGCCGCGTTCTGCATCCTTTCGGACAGTTCAGCCCCCAAGATGACTGCACCCATCGGAAAGAACCCGGCGGTCAGATTTTTGGAGGAGATCACTGCGTCGGGCATGAAATCATAGGTTTCACAGCCCCAGGTGCTGCCCGTCCGGCCAAAGCCGCAAATAACCTCATCGCTGATGATCGGGATGCCGTGGCGACGCAGGATCGGCACGATGGCCTGAAAATACCCCTCGGACGGGGGGATCACGCCGCCCGCACCCATCACCGGTTCGGCAAAGAACCCCGCGATAGTGTCGGCGCCTTCACGTGTTATTGTATCTTCTAGCTCTTGGGCCATCCGGGCGGTGAATTCGGCCTCGGTTTCATTCGGACGACCTTCGCGCCAGTAGTGGGGGCAGCTAAGGTGGACGAAACCGGGCAAGGGCAGGCCAAATACAGAGTTGTATGGCTTGCCCGTCATGGATGCCGACACCGCGGTGACCCCGTGGTAGCCGTTCTTGCGGGTCAGGATTTTGCGGCGTTCCGGCTGGCCCTCCGCGGCCCAAAGGAACCACAGCATTTTGACCATGGTGTCGTTCGCCTCTGATCCGGAGTTGGTGTAAAACACCTTGCCGCGTTCAAAGGGCGACACCTCAACCAGCTTTTCGGACAGCTGCACGGTTTGGTCCGACATCCGCCCAAAGAAGGCGTGATAGCCGGGAAACCGGGCATATTGCGCTTGGGCCGCTTCGATCAGGCCGGGGTGATCAAACCCCGCGACCATGTTCCAAAGCCCTGAATTCGCGTCTAGGTATGTCTTGCCGTTGGTATCATGCACATACGGCCCGGTGCCGTGGGTCAGCACAACGGTGCCGCGCGCATGGATCGAGGGCAGGTCGGTGAACCCAAAGAATGAGGCAGCCTCGGCGCGGGCCTCCCAGCTTTGAGGAATGGTTGTGTCGGGCATTGTACGCTCCTGATCGGATTCGAGGTGATGCTACGCCCAACCCGAGGCGCGAGCAATCTCACGCGGCTTTGCATTTCTGCATCACTTGTCACAATCGCATAGGTGGGCAAAAGACAGTGCTTGTGGTTGGTGCGTGCCGGACTACAGTTTGTGCGTTCTTGGGAGGGTCTTATGTCAGTTTTTTTTGGTGCAATTGCGGATGATTTTACGGGTGCTACCGATTTGGCCGCCATGTTGGCGCGGGCCGGAGTGGCGGTGAACTTGCGGATCGGTATCCCCGAGGCGACTGATGATTTGGCTCCGTTTGAGGTGATCGCCCTCAAATCCAGGACGCTCCCACGTGAGGACGCGGTCAACCAAGCGCGCGCGGCCTTTGCGTGGTTGCGCGATGCGGGGGCTGAGCGGATATTCTGGAAATATTGCTCGACCTTTGACAGTACGGCGCAGGGTAATATCGGCCCAGTGGCCGAGGCGCTGATGACCGACATGGGCGTGAGCCAGACGGTCTATTGCCCCGCGTTCCCTGAAAATGGGCGGACGGTTTATAATGGCTATCTGCATGTCGGTGACCAGTTGCTGAGCGAGTCGCCCATGAAGGACCACCCGCTGACCCCGATGCGCGACGCGTCGCTGGCGCGGCTGTTGCGGCCTCAGGTCCGTCGTGAGGTCGGTGCGATCCACCTGCCCACCATTCGCGCCGGCGCAGGCGCGATTGAGGCCGCGATGATGCGGCTGGCCGAGGCGAACGTTGCCCACGTGGTGTTGGATGCAATCGCCTCAGAGGACCTTGATACGATTGCGGCGGCTGTCCATGACCTGCCGCTGTTGACCGGCGGCAGCGCAATCGCGCAGAGCCTGCCGGAATTGTACGCACAGGCCGGGGCACTGTCGCGGCCCGCAGCACCCGCAACGCCGCCCAGTTTGAGCGCGGGATCGGTAGTGTTGTCGGGCAGTTGTTCGGCCATGACCCGGGTGCAGGTCGGGGCCTATCTGGACCATGCCAAGGGCTTTCGGTTGGACCCGCTTGAATTGGCCAGCGAAGGCGTCCTGCTCGCGCGCCGGTGGTTGGCTGCACAGGACATCAACGCCCCAAAGATCATCTATGCCACTGCAGAGCCCGCGACAGTCGCCGCGGCCCAAGAAAAACTGGGCGTCGCGCGGGCGGGCGTGTTGGTTGAGGACGCGCTGGCGCAATTGGCGCTGGATGCGCGCAACCTTGGGGTGGGACGCATTGTGGTCGCGGGTGGCGAAACCTCAGGCGCTGTGACCCGCAAGCTGGAAATCGATCGCTTGGCCATTGGCCCCGAGATCGCGCCGGGCGTGCCGTGGACGTTCTGCAAAAGCGACGACAAAGATCTCGCGATTACGCTGAAATCCGGCAACTTTGGTAGCCCGAATTTCTTTGCCGAAGCGCTCGCGCTGTTGGAGAACGCATAATGTCGGCTGAGGCCAAACTTCGCGAAGATATCTGCACGCTTGCGGCCTCGATGTTTAATCGCGGGCTGACGTCGGGGTCTTCGGGCAATATTTCGGCCCGGCTCGAGGATGGCCGCTTGTTGGTCACGCCAACGGGTCATTGCTTTGGCCGCTTGGACCCCGCTACATTGTCGGTGATCGATGCGGGCGGGCGGCACCTAGACGGTGATGCCCCCACCAAAGAGGTCCCGCTGCACACCGCATTTTACGAAACCCGTGCGGCGCAAACTGGCGCGGTGGTGCACCTGCATTCAACCCATTCCGTCGCCCTGTCGCTTTTGCCCGAAACAGACCCAGACAACATGCTGCCCCCCCTGACGGCTTATGGGATCATGCGGCTCGGCAAGGTGAAATTGCTGCCCTATTACATGCCCGGTGATCCGGCGATGGGGGATGCAATCCGTGGGCTTGCGGGCAAGCGATCCGCAGTGGTTTTGGCCCATCACGGCCCCGTTGTGGCGGGCAAATCGCTGGAGGCTGCGTGCTACGCGATGGAAGAATTGGAAGAGGCTTCCAAGCTGGCAATCTTGACCCGTGGGCTGTCGCCAAAGGTGCTCAATGCTGCTGAAATCAACGGATTGGTCACGAAATTCAACGTTGACTGGGACTGAGTAGGTCCACTTTTAGCTGACTTATAGAACACTGCCCCCACATGTTGTGTGCGCCGTCCGATTGGGGCGGGCGTAAGGCGTTGTCGTCTGAAAAGGTCATAGTTTGGCCGAATAAATTCAAAATTCGTTAACCATACTGATCTCAGCAAGGGCATCGAGGGATGTTCTGACCACTGGGGGCGCTGTGCAATGAAAGGCAGCAGTATGAAGAACGTAGTCATTATCGGGGGAGACGGGTTTTGCGGCTGGCCTACGGCTTTGCACCTGTCGGCGCAGGGACATCGGGTTGCAATCGTAGACAATTTGTCCCGGCGCAAGATCGACCGAGAACTGGGCGCATCAAGCCTGACACCCATCGCCCACATCTCGGAACGTATCCAGACGTGGAAGGAAGTAACGGGCAACCGGATCGACTTTTTCCAGATCGATGTGGCGCGGGATTATGGCGCGCTTGAGGATCTGTTTGCGATGCTCAAGCCCGATACGGTCGTGCATTTTGGCGAACAACGTGCAGCCCCGTATTCCATGCGCAACGTATCGGCCAAACGCTATACGGTGGACAACAATATCCGCGGCACGCACAATCTTATGGCTGCCATCGCGGGCCTTGAGTTGGACACGCATGTTGTCCACCTTGGCACAATGGGGGTCTATGGCTACGCCGGCGAGGGCTTTACCATCCCCGAGGGATATCTGCCCGTAAAGGTCGAGAACGACGATGGGCAATGGTCCGAGCGTGAGATCCTGTATCCCACCAACCCCGGCTCGGTCTATCACATGACCAAGTCGATGGATCAGTTACTGTTTCAATTCTATGCCCGAAATGATGAAATCCGGATCACGGACCTGCATCAGGGTATTGTCTGGGGCACGCAAACGGATGAAACGCGTCTGCATCCCACGTTGATCAACCGCTTTGATTACGACGGGGACTACGGCACGGTTCTGAACCGCTTTTTGATGCAGGCCGCTGTGGGTCATCCGTTGACGGTGCACGGCACCGGGGGTCAAACACGCGCGTTCATCCATATCCGCGACACTGTGCGTTGTGTCGCCTTGGCCGTGGCGCATCCGCCCGAAAAAGGCGCGCCGGTCAAGATTATGAACCAAGTGACGGAACAGCACCGCGTGCGGGATTTGGCCCATTTGGTGGCTGATCTGACAGGTGCCCAGATCGCGATGGTCGACAACCCGCGCAAAGAAGCCGCTGAGAATGATCTGGTCGTTTGTAACGACAGTTTTCTCAAGCTGGGGCTGAACCCCACCACGCTCCGCACGGGTTTGATGGCCGAAACCGTCGAGATCGCGCAGAAATACTTGCACCGTTTCGATGCCGACGCTGTGCCGTGTGTGTCCACTTGGACGGGCCAGCAAAAGGCAGGGATCGTCACCGAAGAGGCACTGCATCGTCAGATCGCGGCAGAGTAGGGACCAAGGATCGTCCTGCCAGCACGCGCCCCAACAGACATCAAGTTCTGTGAAACAGGGCCGGGCTGGCTGGCGGATGAAAGGACACGCAAATGAGGCTTTTGGGTTTAGCGCTTTTCACGCTCCTTGTGATGGGGCTGATCCAGTTTGCGTTGTGGACGGATCGGGATACGACTTCTCGGGCGTTGGGGCCTTTGGCGCAGGCGGATCGTGTATTGCACGATTTTGCCTCGGACGTTGAGCGGCGCGATGCGCGACCCGGCGACCGTCATCATGTGATCGCTTTGCGCCAAGAGGATACATGGGGCGCGCTGTCTGGTTCCCCTGGGTATCACCGCGCGCGGTTCAACCTACCGCGTGAGGCGCGGGTTGAGGCCGGAACCCTAACGCTTGATCTAACTGCGCAGTTGCAACAGGACGGCGTCGCTCGGCTTAAAATCAACATCAACGGTCAGCGCCGGGGGGAATTGGTTCTGCCCGCGGGCAAATCCGAGCATCGCGTCACGCTGAACCTATTGCCCGCCGATCTGACCCAATCCGTGGTTGAGGTCACACTTGCCGCCAATGGCCGCTTTCCCACTGCGGTGTGTACGGCGCGGTGGTCTGGCGGGATGGTTTTGCGGGTCGAGCCCACAAGCCATCTGAACATCACGACCGAAGCACCGCTGACATCCCTTGGGGACCGGATGCGCGTTTCGGGCGATCCGGCGCGCGTTGTTTGGGGCGCGGGACTTGAGCCAGAGACCATGGCGCGGATGCTACGGTTCGCAATGAACGAAGCGGCGCTGGGCACGCAGGTTGGCTTTGTCGCGCCACAGGGCGGACGTGATGGTGCCGTCGTGCTAAGCTCAAATGATCTGGATATTGCCGACGAACATGTTGCTGCGACCGCCGCACCTGTGCTGGACCAGTGGCCCATGCAACCTTCGGCGGGGTCGCCCTTGTGGGATGCGAAGTTCTTTGAATATCGGACCAACTGGCGCATTCCCTACGACCTCCGCAGCACGCCAGACGGCACGCTGCCTACGCATTTTGATTTTGAGATGTCGCTTGTGGGGCTGGATCAAGCCGACCGCTGGATGTTGTCGGTGGTCCTGAATGGCCGCGCCATTCATACAGAACGCCTAAGCGAGAATGTTACGCGTATTGCCCGCAGCGTGGCCTTACCGGCAGAGTATCATGGCTTTGCGAATGTGTTGGAGCTGCGGGTCATGAATGATGAACCGCGCAGCGGGGTGACGTGCCTGTCGGGCACCCCCGTGATGGCCCAGTTAGAGGCCGGAACCCGCCTGCGCGGTGGGGCGCTGTCTGGGGATGCAGATGTGGCCGCCTTTGGTGCCGCTTTGCCGGGTGATCTTTCGCTTGTCGTGGCATCTGCGTTTAACGCCGCTGAGGCGACCAGTGCCGTGCAGTTCCTATCCGAGGCGTTTGGCCCAGCGACGCGTTGGACGTTGGCGGCAACCGATGATCGATATACGCCCGGCACGGTGCAGTTGATTTTGCGGACCACCTTAGGGCAGGCCGTTGCGCAGGCTCGCGCCGCTGGGGCCCACGATCTGTGGGTGCTGTGGCCACGACTGGGCAATGAGATGGACGCGCCCTACGCTTTGGTGCGGATCACGTCGGAAACGGATCTTGCGCCCCATATCCGCGCGGATGGGGGGCGGGTCGCGGCACTCGTGTCCTTACCGCCCGCGGCGCAAACGGCAAAGCCTGCGCAAACCGCGTACACAACCCCCAAGGTGATGGTGGCCACGCAGGTGGCACGTCCCGAGGCGCCATCAGCGGGCTTGGCCCCACGCGTGCCGAGCGGTTTTGCAGGTGTTTCTGAGCGTACGGGCCGGCCCATGCGGCCCGCGCTGGTTGCGTTCGGGCCTGAAATCGATCTTGAGACAACTGCGAACACGCGGCCCCCGCGGACGCTGAAACCGGGCAATCGGCCGATCCCTCGGCCTCGTCTGCTGGCGGTGACAACCGCAAAAGCCGGGCCTGACGTGATCCCGATGCCAGACCCTGAGCGCGTGCATCTGATTTGGCCGGTTCAGGGGCCAATTCACCCAAATGGGCCTGCGTTCATGGCGACTGCTACGACACCGCGCGCCAAGCCTGTGGTGAACTAGCCCTATGACTGATCAGCGCCCCACCGACGCCCCTACCGAGGCTCCGGCCAAACGCTCAACTCATGAGTTCTGGTCCGTAGACAGCGCACCCAAGCAATTTTCGCATCAGGTACCCCAAACTCGGGCACCGCTGTTGTTGGTGGTGTTTTGCGTTCTGTCCACCGCGTCGCTTTGGGGCTTGGGAAATATCCCGCTGCTTGCGGCGCTGTTCCCGCAACACGACCTCTACTTTTTCCAAGGGTATCAAGGGTATTACACCGTTTCGGTTCGAACGTTTATCCTGTGTTTTTACATCTCATTCGCGGTCTTCATGGACCGGCGTCCGGGGCATATGCTGGGAATTATGGTGGACATGTGCCTTAGCTATCTGGCGTTCTGTGTACTGCTCGACGGGGCGTCGGCGGTGATACACCTGTGGTTGGGTGTGGCGATGCATGTGAATGTGGTGGCCATCGTATCGGGTGTTGCGGGCTTTGCGATCTATTCGTTCAAATTGCTTGAACGGGGCCGAATGCCGCCCCCCATCGCGATGGAGATCGACACCCGCCGCAACTGGCAGACCATGGCGACCGTGGGGTGTGTTGCGTTGCTATGTGCTGGGCTGTCGATCTGGTTGACGATGCTGGATCTGAACGCTGTGCACGCCCTGCGCAACATCGCGCTGTTGGGCGGGATCGGGCCGGGGGTTTTCCTGTTTTTGCCAAGCTTCTTTGTGACGCTTTATCTGGTGTCCAGTCTGATGTTGCTGCGTGACCGGCATCAAACGTTCATGCCGCCAGTCACGTTCTTTGTGCCCGCTCATAACGAAGCCCACATCATCGGACGCGTGATCGCCGCCGCCGATGCCGCCGCCGCACAATACGCGGGTACGGTGCATATTATCATCGCCAATAACAATTCGACGGATGACACCCATGCCCTTGCGGACCGGGCGCTGGGCGATTGTGCGCATATGACGGGCGAGGTGTTTCTGGAGACACGGGCCGGAAAGTCCTACGCGCTGAACGCCGCGATCGACCGGGTCCAGACCGAATATATGATCCGGCTTGATGCGGACACGATCATGTTCCCTGATGCGTTAGTTAAGGTCATGCGCCACTTTCGCGATCCTCTGTGCGGCGCGGTGGGTGGACTGCCGTTTTCGCCTGGTGGGGGGCTATTTGACCGGGCTCGCTTTCTTGAGGCATTGGTCAAGCATGGGTTCTATTCCGTGGGCTTTACCACGATCAATTCTGTCGTCGGTGTGCCCGGCATGTTCGCGGCTTATCGCACGGAGTTGCCGCGCAAGCTGGGTGGCTTTGTGAAGGGGATGAACGGGGAAGACACCGATATGTCTCTCCGGATCGGAGAGCTGGGCTACCGGCTTGTGTGCGATCCGGACGTCCAATTCGAAAGCGAAGTGCCCGGCACATACCACCACATGCGTGAGCAGCGGATGCGGTGGTTTCGGTCGGTTTATCATATCTCATCGCGGTGTCGGGCGCTGATATTCTCGGCGCGTGCCACGGTGCGGGGCAAGGTCGTTCTGCCCTATATGCTCGTGAATTCGGGACGCCGCGCGATGGTCGTGCCCCTCGTGCTGTTTGGCTTGATCGAATACTTTGGCGGGTTCCACACGCTGCGCCCGCTTGAAATACAAGCGGTGATTGCTGTTGCGGTGGGCGCACCTGCATTGGTGGCGTGTTTCGCATGTTTGATCAACGGCAAGCCGATGGCATTGTTGTACCTGCCGGAGTATTTGATTTTTCGCATCTTGAGGGCGTATTTCACGCTTGAATCAATGCTCTCGATCTCAATTAAGAGCTATGCAGAAAGCCTAGATGAGCCGGTTCTGGACGTGGCCACGATCCGGGGGTGGTTTGGGCGGCGACGCGCGCCTAACGCTCAATCTGAATCGTAACGGGGCCGTCGTTGACTAGGCTCACGGCCATGTCCGCGCCAAACTTGCCTGTTTGGGTCGGCACGCCCTGCGCCGCGAGCCGGGCGGCAAAGTAATCATACAGCTTTTCACCCTCATCCGGGGCGGCAGCCGCCGAAAAGCCCGGGCGATTGCCGCGCGATGTGTCGGCGGCCAGCGTGAATTGACTGATCACAAGTGCGCTGCCTTGTGCGTCCAGCAAGGATCGGTTCATTTTTCCCGCGTCGTCTTTGAAAATGCGCAACTTGGCGATTTTGTCGACCAGCGCATCGGCGTTGTCTGTCGTATCGCCCTGCATTGCGCAGACCAAGATCATCACGCCGGGACCGCATTCACCGATCAACGCATCGTCCACATGGACCTGCGCGTTGCGGACGCGTTGGACAACGGCCCTCATAGCTCGGACCGGTGGGGCGGGTTGGCGCCCGCACGCGAAACCGTGATGCCTGCAGCCTGCACCCCAAGCGTGAGGGCATTGCGCAAGGTGTCGTCGCTAAGCGTGGCCAGCGCCGCTTTGGACAAGGCGTCCGCATCCGACAGCCCTGCCAAGAAACCCGCGTTAAACGTATCACCAGCGCCGATGGTGTCGACCACATCTACCCGAGTTGCAGGCACCGAGACCATCCCCGAGGCGCGGATCGCAACAGCGCCCTCTGGGCCCTTGGTCATCACCAGCATTTTGGGGCCAGACGCCAAAAGCGCATCGATGTCGCCGCCATTCCACCAGTCCAGATCTTCGTCCGAAAGCTTGACGATATCGGCCACCGCCATCATGCGGGTCAGCCGCGCGCGATAGCGGGTCTCATCACTGATGAACAAGGGCCGAATGTTGGGGTCAATCATAACCAGTTTGTCGGCGGCCGCACGGGTGCACAGGCTCTCAAACGCGTCGGCGCACGGCTCAACCGCCAGTGAAATCCCGCCAAGTGCCACGGCTTGGACATCATCTAGCGCGGGCAGGTCATCCGCCGTCAGCATCCGTCCGGCGGTGTTTTCGTCAAAAAACGCGTACCGTGCGCTGCCATCGACCAGTTCCACAAAGGCTAGTGTCGTGGGCCGGTCCGATGTGGCCGCACGGTCGCCCACACCAGCCGCCGCCAAACTGGCGCGCAGTTGGTTGCCGAACATGTCCGTCGACAGGCCCGTGAACAACGACACCGGCGTATCGAGCCGTGCCAAAGCCACTGCCATATTCAACGCGGCCCCGCCTGTGCAGGGCATAAACGTGGCCTCATCCGCCGCCGTTTGGCGTGGCAACATATCGATCAAGGCTTCGCCCGCACAAAGTATCATCGCCTAAAACCTTCCCTGTTCGCTTAGGGCAATCGCGTAGCCCACTGCCGCCGCAAGTACCAGCCCGACCAGCACTGCAAAGCCGATTTTCCACGCCGAATAGGGACGTTCCCCCTGCACTCGGCCGGTTTGACCGTTGACCACAAAGCGGTAGCTTTTGCCTTGGTACTTGTAGGCGGCAAGCCAGACGGGCAGCAGGACATGCTTGAACGTCACATCGCGCATCTGGGTGCGGGCATGGTCGATCCGCTGTTTGTCACCGCCGATGTCAAAGCGGATATCGCGATTGATCACGGCGTCCATCTGTTGCTTGGCGTCCTCAAAACCGTCCTCAAGCGTGACGGTGTATCCTTCGGCGCGAAACCCGGCCAGAAATTCGGGCGTATAGGGTGTGAGCGCGGACAAATCCCAGGGGCTGAGCGCCTTGGTGAACCGCGCCGGAAGCGAGCGGGAGGCAAGCACCAGCACATCATCAAAAAACCGCGCCACCCGCCCCGAGACAGTACGCCATCGCGTGCGAGGCACTTGCTTGCGCACGGGCTTTCCGTCGCGGATGACAGTCACTGTTTGGTAATAAACCGTGCCGCGTTGACCTGTGTAATCGGTCGCCGTATCCGCATCAAAGGTCCAGTAGGGCACATAGATACCCTGCATTTTGCGCCCTTTGCGCGCATAGGCCTGCAACCCGTTCGGCGCGAACCACAGACCGCCCAGCCAATCTGACATGGCTTGCTTGGCTGCTGTTTCTTCAAGCGCAAAGGGCAAGACACCGGCGGGTTTAATATGACGGTGCGCACCTGTGTCGGTGACCACGGGGGTGGCGCAAAACGGGCATTCTGCGGCATGGATGTCGGGATCAAATTCGACCTGTGCGGCACAATTGGGGCAGGTCGAAACGCGCGTTTCCTCCATGAGGTCTGAGCCGCCTTGGCTGAGCCCTGTGCGCAGGTCGATTTCCTGCAACGTCGCGACGCGGCGGCCTTCCATTGGTGCGGTGTTGCCGCAGTGGTCACAGACCAACTGTCCAGCGGCGGGCGTAAACCGCAGGTCCGCGCCGCAGGCGTCGCAGGGAAATCGGTGGTCGAGCACGTCAGTCATGTGCGGCTGCGCAAGGGCACCCTAGACGCCGGGGGGCGGAGGCGGTGGCATCACGGTGAACAGCTGCGCCAACTCGCGCACGTCCTCGGCGCGCAGCCAGCCATCTTGGCCCGGTGTCCAAACGTGCGTGTCGCGGGTCAGACCGCCCTCGGTCACCATTTTACCCATCGCAGCCTTTGAAAATGGCCCCGTTGTCTGACCGTTACGTGCGATGTGCCAAATATGCTCCACCGGAGGAGGCGGCGGTGGTGGCGCCGCCTGTGGCACAGCCCCCCACGGGCCCCGTTGAGGCTGGGCCATGGATTGCGCCATGCCCATACCCATTCCCATGCCGAGCCCGGCACCCATGCCGGAATTCGGCGTCGTCGCGGCTGATTGCATCGCCTCAGCGGTCGCAAAACGTTGGTATTCCGTAAGATCGCCCAAGACGCCCATTGAGGTGCGCTTATCAAGGGCCTTTTCCACCGCCGCCGGCAGTGAGACGTTTTCAATGTATAACTCCGGCAGTGTTAGCCCGTAGCCGGTGATGGTTTCACTGATCTGCTCTGCGATCAGCTTGCCCAAATCGCGGGTGTTGGCAGCCATATCCAGCACCGGTATGCGCGAACTGGCCAACGCGCGCGAGGCTTCTTGGACAATGATATTGCGGATTTGAAAGGTGATCTCATCGGTGGTGAAATCACCGTCCGTGCCCACTATCTCAGTTAGGAACCGGGCAGGGTCTGTCACCTTGACGGTGTAGGTGCCAAAGGCCCGCAACCGTACGGCGCCAAATTCAGGATCACGCAGGGTGATCGGATTTTTGGTGCCCCACTTAAGGTCAGTAAAGCGGTTGGTGTTGACGAAATAGATCTCAGACTTGAAGGGGGATTTGAATCCGTGATCCCAGTGCTGAAGGCTGGTCATAATCGGCATGTTGTTGGTTTCGAGCATGTAGAGCCCGGGGGTAAACACGTCCGCCAACTGGCCCTCGTGAATGAAAACAGCCGCTTGGCCTTCGCGTACGGTTAGCTTGGCGCCGTATTTGATCTCATGGCCTTCGCGTTCGAACCGGGTGACCATGGTGTCGCGGCTGTCGTCGGTCCAATGAATAACGTCAATAAACTGGCCGCTTAGAAAATCGAAAATGGGCATGCGTGCCTCCTGAGGCGGAAAATCAGATAGAGCCGCTGGCCGCGCGCTCGCTTGCAAGACGTGCGACGATGGGGCGGGCTTGGTCGGGGGTCATCCCGGGACGGAGCCGGGGGTCATACAAAATGCTGAGTAGCCGTTCATCATGAGTGGTCAGAAAGGCAAATTCTTCGTCGTCGTTAAATATGGATGGCCGGGCCTTGGGGCTGTCGTTGGCCAGACCAAGACCTTGGGCGATTTCCTCGTGATAGCAGGCATCGCGCATCAGATCGGGATGCTCGGTTCGGATCAGGGCGATGGCTGACGAATAGACATAGGGCGCGGCCCGTGTGGAAGAGGCATAGACCGCGCAGAAATTGTTGCGCGTCAGGCTGGTCATTTCCTTGATGGTTGCGGTGCCCAGCTTGGGCTCTACGGCTTTGATCAGGGGGCCAAGGTTACGCTGCTCATCCACGCTGACCACGAATACATGGTAGTTGGCCCGCTTGGGGTTGGACACCAGCGTGATCGAATGCCCCGTGACGCGCGCCAGCCGTTTGATGTATTTCTGAATAAGGGCTTTGTCGCGGGCCTGCTGCGCCTCTGGCAGGCTGGGCCCAAAGTGCAGGGCGATGCGCACAGGCCCCTCCCAACGGCGCAATTGGGCTTCTGTTTGCGCCGCTACAAACCGCCCGCCGATTTGCGTGTATTCGTTGAACAGCGCCACGCGTTCAAAATTACGGCTCAGGTCATCGGCGTCATAGGGCACGTCCGGCCCACCGCCATCCACGCGCATCAGGCCCCGTGCGATCTGCTCTTTTTCTACTCGGGTATAGTATTTGCGGGCTGATTTGCTTTCATACGATGGGGTGCGCACGGCGGGGATCGCTGGGATCACGCCGGGGGCGACCATGGGGATGGCGTCGGGCGGATCGGGTGGGGCCACCGCGCAGGCCCCAATCAGGGCGCACAGGCCAAACGCAGCGGCCAGCCGCGCAATGGTCATCGAAAAAGAGCGGCGCGCTGGGATCATGCGATGGGCACCGATGTCCCTGCCGTGTCGCCCACGCCGTCCTTGCGCGCCTTGGCAGAGGCGAGTGTGTCGCGCAGCTCAGCCTCCATTTTCTGCAGTTCTACCTCAGCGGCGGCGCGGCGGGCTTTGCCCTCATCCGCGATCTGGAGGCTTTCGTTAATCGTGGCGACTAGATCGTCATTGGCCTGTTTCACGGCGTTGATATCGAACACGCCGCGTTCCATTTCTTGACGCACAATCTTGTTGGTTTCGCGCAGGTTGGCGGCGTTCTGGGTGAGCAGTTGGTTGGTTAGGTCGTTGGCCTCGCGCACAGCTTCTGCCGCCTCGCGGGAACGTTGGATCGTGACCGCCTGCGCCAGTTGGGTTTCCCACAGGGGCACGGTGTTCACGAGGGTCGAGTTGATTTTGGTCACCAGTGACTTGTCGTTTTCCTGCACCAACCGGATCGAGGGCAGGGATTGCATCGTCACCTGCCGCGTCAATTTAAGGTCGTGAACGCGGCGTTCCAGATCATCGCGCGCGGCGCGGATATCCCGCAATTCTTGTGCAAGGATCATCTGGTCATCGGGGGCGGCGGCGGCAACTGCAGATGCCTTGGCGGGAATGACATTGGTGTCTAGCTCTTTGATTTTCTCCTCACCGGCTGTGATATACAGGCCCAGCTCACGGTAAAAATCCAAGGTCTTTTCATAGAGTTTATCAAGGGACTTAATGTCCTTTAGGAGGGTCTGCTCATGACCCTCAAGCGTCTCGGTGATTTTGTCGATTTGTTCCTGCACGTCCTCGTAGCGCGCAAGAAAATTGGCAAAGGGCGCGACACGCCCAGTGAGCCGTTCCCACCACGAGCGTTTGCGCCGCACGTCCAGCTCGCTCACGGAGAAGCCGCGGATTGTGGTCACCATCGTGCGCAGACTGTCGCCTGCGGGGCCTACGTCTTTGTTTTTGACGTCGGCCAACATGGCTTGGGAGATCTCTTGCAATTCAACCTGCGCGGCAGAGCCAAATGCTATGATGCTGTCGGTGTTGGCCAGATCGATTTCATCCATGCGCTTGCGGATGTCTGCGGCCAAGGGGGCCTCGGCCTTGGCAAGTGGGATCAGCTCGGCGGTGGGTTCGGGCAAGACGACGGCGCTGATGGCTTCGACCTCCTTGAGGGCGGCTTTTGCTTGTTCGTGTACTGATTTTTCCATGATAAATTCCTAATCGTTAATAAGCAGGCCGTCACGTTTAAGACGGTCTCGTAATACTTCAATTTCAATATCTAAATCACTGCGATCTGCCACTAAAAGCTTTTCTCGTTTCGCTTCAAAGCTGGCCTCTAGGTCGGTGAGCAAGGCGTCAAAATCGGCCAAGGTTTGCGCGTCGCGGGTTTGGGCAAACAGATCCGCGAATTTGACCGTCGCATCACGGGCGGCCACAAGATAGATGCCCAAAAACTTACGCGCAGCAGACAGGTCGCGGGGGTCTTCTTCGACGGTGCGAAACATAACGCGGGCTGTGGTTTGGAACCGATCCACCCGTGCCATCACACCGCGATCTCCGGCGCGTAGGGCGGCATCTTTCATCTCGGCTAAGTAACCTTCGGCTTTGTCGAGGGCAGTGGCCACACGCTCAGTCTGAAATGTGTCGATGCCTTCCATGCCCTTGTCGCGCATGGGATCGATGCCGAATGAAAAGCTGTGCAGAATTCCGCCGACAATCCCGTAAAGCGCGGCACCGGGGATGCCGGATAGCACGTCCATCGTGGCCAAGGCGATGCCGATACCTGTTAGGACGCTTGCGCATATTTTGCGTGGAAAGGCAGGGCGCCGTGCAATTTTTCTGTCATTATAGGCGTTCTCGGCCTTCAGCCCGTCTTGCAACAGCCAAGCGGCAAGGATCAGCGTTGCGGCAGCGATAAAATCGACAGCCATCGCGAGAGGGGGCTTGCCCAAGCCCAGAAACAAAAGTGGCAGGGGCAGTAGGAACAGGATCAGCAGTCGCAACCGATGGCGGCTCGGCTTCGCACCGACCAACGGGCCGGGCTTGGCCCCCGGTTGGTTGCGCCCGTCAGGACTGAACTCTCCACTAAAGCGTTTCGCCATGCTTAGATCTGCCCATCCAGCACGCCGAGCGACGCCAAACCCATCAGGATCATCAAGGCCACAAAGCCGAATTTTTGCAAACTCTCTGACTGCATAATGCGCTCCGTTTAAAATACATTAACAGAGTTTAGGCAGCGCGCCGCCGTTTTGCGAGTCCCTCGGGGTAATTGTGACGTAGCGTGGGCAATTTTCCCCTCACTTTGTGGATTTGAACAGCGTCTTGCTGCGCGCAAGGTCCTTGGCCGCTCCACGCTTGTCCGCCGCCAGTGCGCGTCCCGCGATGACACCGGGCCGCGCGCCGACCTCTGCCAGCCAGCGGGCAAAGTGGGGTTTGTCTTCTAGCGTCTGTTGCTGACCTTCCCACAGGGACGCCCAGCCCCAGATTGACATGTCCGCAATGGAGTAGAAATCGCCAGCCACATAGCGGTTGTTGGCCAGTTGGCGGTCCAGCACCCCATAAAGACGCGCCGTTTCCGTGCCGTAGCGGTTTTTGGCGTAGGGGATGTCATTCGGTGGGTCCATTGCAGGGGCATATTTCATAAAGTGATGCGCCTGACCGGCCATGGGGCCCAGCCCGCCCATTTGCCACATCAACCACTGCTCTACTGCGATACGCTCGCGCTCGGTCGTGCCGCCGAATTGGCCGGTTTTGCGTGCAAGGTATTGCAGGATCGCCCCGGACTCAAAGATGGAGATTGGGCTGCCATCGGGGCCCTGCGGGTCCACAATTGCGGGCATACGGTTGTTGGGGGCGATCTTAAGGAACTCTGGCGCGAATTGCTCGCCCGCGCCGATGTTGATCAGTTTCAGATCATAAGGCAGGCCCATTTCTTCTAACGCGATGGACACTTTCCAACCGTTTGGTGTGGGCCAGAAATACAATTCAATCGGGTCTTGGGGGGTGGTCATGGCAGTTCCTCCTGTTGGAGCAGAAGGTCGCCCGAATTTCTACCCTTCGCAAGGGCAAGGTGCCGCACACAGGCGACAGTGCAGCCAAATTGACACCGGCGCCCCAGCGCTTTATGCCAGCGCCTAGAGAGGGGATTTGTACCGGATTGTGGCCCTCTATAAATATGCCGCTAAAGAGGTTGGTCATGGGGCACTGGCTCCACCCGCACCTCCAATTGCCGGTTTAGGCCAGATGCAGGAGCGAAGCCATGAAAGACACACCTCAAACCACCGCAGGTTCCAAACGCGCGCTGTCCAAGCGGACCCGTGCTGTGCACGCAGGCACCCGCCGCAGCCAATATGGCGAAGTGTCAGAGGCGATGTTCCTGACCCAAGGGTTTGTTTATCCTTCGGCTGAGGCCGCAGAGGCGCGCTTTATCAAAAGCGGACGCGAAGAGTTCATCTACGCCCGCTATGGCAACCCTACCGTGGCGATGTTTGAGGACCGGATCGCGGCGATGGAGGGCACCGAGGATGCCTTTGCCACAGCCAGCGGTATGGCGGCGGTGAACGGCGCAATGATGAGCCTGTTGAAGGCCGGGGATCATGTGGTCTCGGCCAAGGCGCTATTTGGGTCCTGTCTTTATATCCTCGAAGAAATTCTGACCCGCTTTGGGGTCGAGGTGACATTTGTCGATGGCACCGACCTTGCCGCGTGGAAGGCCGCGATCCGCCCGGACACCAAGGTTGTGTTCTTTGAATCGATCTCGAACCCCGCATTGGAAGTTATTGATATTAAGGCGGTCTGTGATCTGGCCCATGCTCATGACGCCACAGTTGTGATGGACAACGTCTTTGCCACGCCGTGCTTTCAGGATTCGGTCGCGCTGGGCGTAGACGTGGTGGTGTATTCCACGACCAAACACATCGACGGGCAGGGGCGCTGCCTTGGGGGGGTGATCTGTGGGACCCAAGACTTCGTGCGCAAAACGGCGGAGCCTTATCTAAAACATACCGGCGGTGCGATGAGCCCGTTCAACGCCTGGGTGATGCTCAAGGGGTTGGAGCATATCGACCTGCGGGTGAATGCCCAAGCCGACACGGCGCTGGCGATTGCATCGGCCCTAGAGGGGCACGCGGCCCTTGAGAATGTTCTGTTCCCCGGTCTTGCGAGCCACCCGCAACACGCGCTTGTGATGCGCCAGATGGAAAAGGGCGGCACAGTTGTGGCTGTCGATATCAAAGGCGGCAAAGAGGCGGCATTTCGGTTCCTGAACGCGCTTGAGATCGTGATTATCTCGAACAACTTGGGCGACGCAAAATCCATCGCGACGCATCCGGCCACGACGACCCACCAACGGCTAAGCGTGGATCAACGCGCGCATCTGGGCATCACGGATGGTTTGGTGCGGCTTTCGGTGGGGCTGGAAGGCACCGATGACTTAATCGCGGACATCTTGGGGGCACTAGAGGCGGTTTGATGCGCAGTGGGGTTTCCTTGTTTTTCTGGGAAATCTCGCCCAAGTTGCGTTTTTCTCAGAAAAGTGTCGTAAAATTGTAAACCAACTCTGACACTTGGTCGTATATCTCACACCATCGCAAAAGGCGGGGAGGGCCCGCACTGCTGATCGCGCGAACCACAAGGGGGGATGGCATGAACATCCACGCACCGGAAATTGACCGCCAACTGAATGATGATCAAGCCGCCGAGGCGCTTGCAACGCTACAGCGCTGGGCCGCTGCTGCGTCCGAGGCTGAGATTGCCGCCCTCGATCCCAAAATTGCGCAGCTTTTGCCCGAATCCGAGGGTGCGGGCCGGCCCCTAAGCCGCACTTATCCAGATGATTTCACCGTAGATGATGCGTATCGCGCCACCCTGCCGGACCTGCAAAACGGGCCATCTAGCCTGATCCGCGGGGAAAAGGCACTGATCCAACACGTGGGCATTTCGAACTTTCGCTTGCCGATTCGCTATCACACCCGTGAGGGCGCTGAACTTACACTTGAGACGTCGGTCACCGGCTCCGTCAGCCTTGAGGCGGAGAAAAAGGGCATCAACATGTCGCGCATCATGCGCACATTCTATGCCCGCTCCGAGGAGCGGTTTTCACTGGGCGTGATCGAAGCCGCGCTCAGTGATTATAAGACCGACCTCGAAAGCTTTGATGCGCGTATCCAGATGCGTTTTAGCTTTCCAATGAAGGTGGACAGCCTACGGTCTGGCCTGTCGGGGTATCAGTATTACGACATTGCGATGGAGGTTGTGGACACTGGCGGCGTGCGCCAGAAATTCATGCACCTCGATTATGTGTATTCCAGCACTTGCCCCTGTTCACTTGAGCTATCAGAGCACGCGCGTCAGGCCCGTGGCCAGTTGGCGACGCCGCATTCGCAACGCTCCGTGGCGCGTGTGTCCGTTGAGGTGACCGGGCCGTCTCGTCTGTGGTTCGAGGACCTGATTGAGTTGTGTCGCGCGGGCGTGCCCACGGAAACGCAAGTCATGGTCAAGCGTGAGGACGAACAAGCCTTCGCGGAGTTGAACGCAGCCAACCCGATCTTTGTCGAAGACGCCGCGCGTTCGTTTTGTGCGCAACTCAAGGCCGATCCGCGCATCGGCGACTTCCGCGTCATTGCAAGCCACCAAGAGAGCTTGCATAGCCATGATGCGATCTCGGTCCTTACGGAGGGTGACACTTTTGCCGCCCGCTCGCTTGATCCGCGGTTGTTTCAATCGCTGTTTCACGTGGGCTAAAGGTCGCATTTGCCGTGCCGGGATGACGTCCCTATGATCCCGATGTCCGATCTTACATGGGCTTTTTTACGTATTGGCCTGCTGTCGTTCGGTGGGCCCGCGGCGCAGATCGTGGTGATGCACGATACGCTTGTCAAAGATCGCCAGTGGCTGACCGAGGCTGAATTTCTGCGCGCCCTCAGCTTTTGCATGATGCTGCCGGGGCCGGAGGCGATGCAGTTGTGTACCTATGCCGGATGGCGATTGCGGGGCACAGTTGGCGGCGTTATCGCGGGCCTCCTGTTCGTCTTGCCTGGGGCAGTGGTGGTGGGCGCGTTGACAGCGATCTACATTGCATTTGGCGAGTTGCCCGATGTGCAGGCTGCATTTCTAGGGATAAAGGCCGCCGTCTTGGTCATTGTGGCGCTGGCGATGCGACGCCTTGCGGCCAAGACGTTGAACGGCATGGTGGCCTACCTGCTCGCGTTTGCGGCATTTGTGGCATTGTTCGTGTTTCAGGTGCCGTTTCCAGTCATCTTAGGTGTTGCCGCAGGTATTGGTGCGATCTGTTGCGCGCCGAAAGCTTTAGCAACAGCCGCACCCCCGGCCGTCCCGCTGCGCGATACATTGGTTAGGATTGGTACTTGGGCGGCAGTCTGGCTGGTGCCACTCGGGGCAATTGCGCTGGTGTTTCCACAGACCGTGCTACCCGAAATTGCGATGTTTTTCAGCTGGCTGGCCGTGATCACATTTGGCGGCGCCTATGCGGTGTTGGCTTACATGGCGCAGGTCGCGGTTGAGGGGCAGGGCTGGCTGACAGCGGCGCAGATGGTCGACGGCTTAGGCCTTGCGGAGACAACGCCGGGGCCGTTGATCCTTGTGACGCTGTTTGTGGGTATCATGGCGGGCGCACAAACATGGGGCATGGGGCTTGCGGCGGGGTTGGTCACGCTGTGGGCGACATTTGCGCCCTGTTTTCTGTGGATATTTGCAGGTGCACCATACATCGAACGGCTCGCCCATGCGCCGCGATTGCAGGGCGCATTGGCGGGGGTGTCAGCCGCCGTGGTCGGGGTGATCGCGAACCTGTCGCTCTGGTTTGCGCTGAATGTGGTGTTTGCGGGGGGTGAGCGCCTGCAATGGGGACTGGTCCGGGTGTGGGTGCCCGATTGGGCCGGGTTCGTCCCCATGGCCCTCGTGCTTGCGGGCTTGGCGGCTGTGTTGATGATGTGGCGCGGATGGGGGCTGGCGCGGGCGCTGCCTGCTTGTGCTGTGGCAGGCTGGGGGTTGGGCGCAATCGTTGGCTAGAGCCTCGGCTTGACACCCTCGCGGCCCCGCCCCAAAGCTGCGCCCATGGTAGACGTTCGCCCGGTTGGATATGTCATTGGCCAGCTTTTGGCTGTTTTCGGCCTTGCGATGCTGGCGCCGATGATGCTCGACCTGTGGGAAGGGAACGGCCATTGGATCGTTTTCCTCGAGTCCGCGACCGTGACGTTTTTGATCGGTGTCGGTATGGCGCTGGCTTGTGCGAATGCGCAACGCGCCCGGCTCTCTTTGCAACAGACCTTTTTGCTGACCACGGGCGTTTGGTTTGTCCTGCCGATTTTTGCGGCCTTGCCGTTTTGGATGGGCGCCACAGAGGCCCGCATCGTGGATGCCTTCTTTGAGGCGATGTCCGGCCTGACCACCACCGGTTCCACTGTGTTCACGGGGCTTGATGCCTTACCCCGGGGACTATTGTTGTGGCGCGGCATGTTGCAGTGGTTCGGCGGCATCGGGGTGATTGTGGTCGCGATGGTGTTCCTGCCCGAGCTCAAGATCGGGGGGATGCAAATCTTCCGCTCGGAAGGGTTTGATACGTTTGGTAAAATCCTCCCGAGGGCGACGCAGATCGCGGGCTCTATTTCGGTGATCTACCTCGGAATTACGGGTGCCTGCGCGCTGGCCTATGCCGCCGCAGGGATGCAGCCGTTCGACGCCATCGTCCATGCCATGACTACCGTCGCCACGGGCGGCTTCGCGAATACCGATGCCTCGTTCAGCGCGTTTGGGCCGTTGGTGCAATATGTGGCGGTGGTGTTTATGGCGCTGGCGGCGTTGCCGTTCGTGCGGTTTGTGCAATTGGCGGCCGGTACAGCACAGCCGTTGTTGCAAGACAGTCAGGTGCGGCTGTTTTTCGGGATCGCGGCGGTGTTGGTTGCGATCATGGTGGGGGTGCGCTTGCTGGATCAAGGGCAGATCTCAGAGGCTGCGTTTCGGGCCGCGCTGTTCAACTCTGTCTCGATCCTGACGGGGACGGGCTATGCCAGCGCGGACTACATGCAATGGGGCAGCCTTGCGGTTGTGATCCTGTTTTTTGCGGGGCTGATTGGGGGCTGCGCTGGGTCGACCGCATGTTCGATTAAGGTCTTTCGCTATCAGCTTTTGTTCAAAGCCATCGTGATGCAAATCCGCCAAATCCACTCACCCCACGGGATCTTCGCGATCCGCTATGACGGGCGGCGGGTGGGGCCGGATGTGTTGTCGTCGGTTATGGCGTTCTTTGTGGTATTTGTGGTGTCTATTGGGGTCTTGTCGGTTCTGTTGGGGATGACCGGCCTCGATTTCACGACGTCGCTGTCGGGGGCTGCGACGGCCCTTGCAAATGTGGGACCGGGCTTGGGCGATACCATCGGCCCGGCAGGATCGTTTGCCACGCTCAATGACACAGCGAAATGGCTGTTGGCGGCAGGTATGCTGGTTGGACGACTAGAGTTGATGGTGGTCTACGCGCTTTTTACGCTTCAATTCTGGCGGCGTTAACGGATCAGCGTCAGGCGATTGCCCTCAATCTGAATACGTCCGAACTTTTGTAAGTATGTCATGCCCAAAAGGCTCTCACGCATGTCGCCCTCGTTGACGACGGCGCGCACGTTTTGGTCCGTGATATCGCCCAGCTGCACGCTGTCTAGGCGCACGCGGGCCAAGCGGACTTGGCCGTTGGCGGTATTCGCGATGCTAAGATAAGCCAGTTGCTTGGGGTCCAAACCAACGCGTACGGCGTCTTCTTTGGTCAGGACCAAATCTGTGGCGCCCGTGTCCACGACAAAGCGGATAGGCGCGTCATTGATGATCAGCGAAAGGTAGTAATGGCCATCGCGGTCTCGGGGGGCTGACACAATCGTGCTGCCCTCCGTTTGCACCACGGATTGGCGAGGGAAAGAGGTCGTGCCCATTTCACTCCAGAGGCCAGCAACAGTGATGGCCCCAATGAAGATGAACATCCAGATTGCACCCTGCTGCAACAACCTAGGCAGGTTTGTGCGGCTGGCCGCAATAAAGTAGCCGCCGATCACAAGGATCAGAACGGACAGGTAAATGAGGTTTGCAATGTCGTCGCCAGTCATGACCCATCATATAGGGCCGCGGATCAGTTAGGCCAAATGGCGAGTATGCCGTTCAGTACAAATTGTACTGAAAGTGCGGCCAAAAGCATGCCCAAAAGGCGTGTGACCACGTTGATACCCGTGGGGCCAAGCAGCCGCTCAACCGGAGACGCAAGGCTAAAGAGCAGCAAAACCACCCCTAGAACCGCGGCCGCGACCCCCATGACTTGTGCCAAATAAAGGGGGTCGCCCTGCGCCTGACCCGACAGCAAGATCACGGTGGCAATCGCGCCGGGTCCTGCGATCAGCGGCATAGCAAGGGGAAAGATCGAGGGGTCTTCTTCCAGCGTATGCGCCTGATCCTCGCGCCGCTTGGTGCGGCGGTCGAACAGCATGTCGAGCGCTGTTAGGAACAGCAAAATGCCCCCCGCGATCTGAAATGCGGGCAGGGAAATGCCGAGGAACTCAAGTACCGATTCACCAGCAAGGCCGAACAACAGCAAAAGTGCAGCAGCCACCGCCACAGCGCGTGCCCCGATGATAAACCGCACACGGGGGGCTGCCCCACGTGTCAGCGCGATGAACAATGGGGCCAACCCAACGGGGTCGATGACCACAAACAAGGCCACAAAGGCTGTGATGGCTTCGGCTTGGGTCATGGCTGCCTCATGCGCGTTTTTGGGCGGCGTCTAGCTTTTCTTGCGCCGCGAGCCACATGGCCTCAGCGCGATCAAGCCCGTCCATAACTTCGGCGTATTTCTTGTTCCATGTCTCCAGCTCGCCCTTTTTGTCGTCTTCGTACAAGGCGGGATCAGCCAGCTTTTTGGCGAGTTTATCCTGCATCTGGCCGATCTTGCTGACCCGTTCTTCGCATTTGCGCAGCTCGGATTTCAGCGCGAGGATTTGATCGCGGGACGGTTTGGGCGCCTTTGGTTTGTCCGTTTTGCCGGGCTTTTGGGGCTTGGCATCTTTTTGCAGCAATAGCGCGCGGTAGCTTTCCAGATCGCCCTCATAGGGGGCGACGTTGCCGTCTTTGACGAGCCACAGCCGGTCCGCCACAAGGCTAAGCAGGTGCATGTCGTGGCTGACCAAAACCACCGCGCCGGAATACGCAGTCAACGCCTCAACCAGCGCTTCGCGGCTTTCGATGTCTAGGTGGTTTGTCGGCTCATCGAGGATCAGCAGATGGGGGGCATCAATCGTGGCCAGCAGCAAAGACAGACGCGCCTTTTGCCCGCCAGAAAGGCGACCGACTTCGGTGTCGGCTTGATCGGCCATCAAGCCAAACCCCGCCAGCCGCGCGCGCAGCTTGGGCGGCATTTCGCCGGGGCGGACGCGTTGAATGTGCTGAAGCGGGGTTTCTTCGATGTGAAGTTCGTCCACTTGGTGCTGCGCAAAATACCCGATCCGAAGCTTGGAGGATGCTGTGCGCTTGCCCTCAATCACACTAAGTTTGTCGGATAACAGCTTGGAAAGCGTGGATTTCCCTTCGCCGTTTTTGCCCAGCAAAGCAATGCGGTCGTCTTGGTCAATCCGCAGGTCCATACGGCGCAAAATCTCAACGCCGCCATACCCGGTTGATGCCCCTTCAAGGCGCACAATCGGGGGGGAAAGCTCCTCGGGGGTGGGGAAGGTGAACACCATCTGCCGCGCTTCTTCGGGCGCGGTGATAGGGGTCATCTTTTCCAACATTTTGACCCGCGATTGGGCTTGTTTCGCCTTAGATGCCTTGGCCTTGAAACGGTCCACAAAGCTTTGCAGATGGTCCCGGCGCAGGGCTTGTTTCTTGGCTTCGGCGGCTTGGATCAACAACCGCTCGGCGCGCTGGCGCGCGAACTGGTCGTAGGGACCTTGGTAATAAGTAAGTTCTTTGTTTTCCAAGTGCAGGATGCCGCCCACAGCGCGGTTCAACAGGCCGCGGTCGTGCGAAATGATCAACACCGTGTGGGGGTATTTGGCCAGATATGCCTCTAGCCACAATGCGCCCTCAAGATCCAAATAGTTGGTCGGCTCATCGAGCAGTAGCAGGTCAGGCTGGGCAAACAGCACGCCCGCAAGGGCCACGCGCATCCGCCAGCCGCCCGAATAATCCGAACAAGGGCGCAATTGGTCACTGGGCGAAAAGCCCAACCCGCGCAGAATGGTCGCGGCGCGTGCCTCGGCGGACCATGCGTCGATGTCGGCCAGGCGGGCCTGCACCTCGGCGATGCGGCCGGGGTCGGTGGCTGTGTCAGCCTCTGCCATCAATGACGCGCGCTCGGTATCGGCGGCCAGCACCGTGTCGATCAGCGACGTGGATGAGGAGGGGACCTCTTGTGCGACGCCGCCAATGCGCGCCTTGCTGGGCAAAGACAACGCGCCAGAATCGAGCGCCAATTCCCCCCTGATCAAACGAAACAGGGTGGTTTTACCTGCGCCGTTTTTGCCAACAAGGCCCACTTTGTGACCAGCGGGAATGGTCGCGGTCGCGCCCTCAAACAGGGGGCGGCCAGCGATAGAATACGAAAGATCGGAGATTTGGAGCATGGGGGCGGTGTGACGCGGGCGCGTGGGCTTGTCAATTGCAGGCGCACAGGTGATTTCATCTGGCTTTCCATCCGCGTCCGCCAGTGCTAAGGCGCGCGAGACAATTAACCCCGGAGTATGACCCATGGCCATTCAGCGCACTTTCAGCATCATCAAACCCGACGCCACCAAACGCAACCTGACTGGCGCAATCGTCGCCAAGTTCGAGGCCGCTGGCCTGCGCGTCGTTGCGTCCAAGCGTATCCAAATGACGCTGGCCCAAGCTCAGACGTTCTATGGCGTCCACAAAGAGCGCCCCTTCTTTGGCGAACTGTGTGAATTCATGATTTCTGAGCCAATCGTTGTTCAAGTTCTTGAAGGTGAAGACGCCATCGCGAAAAACCGCGAAGTTATGGGCGCAACCAACCCAGCAGAAGCCGCCGAAGGCACCATCCGCAAAGAGTTCGCGCTTTCTATCGGCGAAAACTCGGTTCACGGCTCCGACGGCGAAGACACAGCCGCAGAAGAAATCGCATACTTCTTCTCGGGTCTTGAGCTGGTTGGCTAAAGCGCCTGACGCTCTGAAACTGAAAAAAGGCGGCGCCTATGGGCGCCGTTTTGCATTTTAGGGTCGGTCAACCACGCCGATTGCATCCATGACCGCCTCAAACGCGGCCCGGTCGGTGTCATGATTGGCGGCCTTTACGGCCTCAAATCGAACGCGCAACGCGTCCTTTTCGCGGCCTTTGCAATCGTTCCACGGTCGCCCCTGTAACGCCATTTCAATCACATAAAACGGGATAAAATGCGGGCGTTTGCCGCCGCGCAGTAGCGCCCCGTAGGCCGCATCAGTGCCTAAATCGCGCAAAGTCTCTGCGTCGTGAATGCCGGCTTTTGCAAGCATATCCGCCATGGCGGGCCCAATGTTCGGCAGTGTTGTCAGGGGCGTGAGCATATCTCAGCCTAACGGCTGATACCCACGATTGCCAATATTGAATTGGTTTGGGGAAAAATGCGGCTCCGACGAAGCGCGAAATATGCGTTCGAAGGAGCCGCGTAGTCCTGCAAGACACAAGAACAGGCAAGGGAGGAGGAGAAGCTGTTCCGTGCTTGATAACGTCAATATTGGGCCTCAGTGCAGGCGGGTCAATGCTGCGACTGCATAATTTTCAAAGATTTTTGCTGCACCTGCAAAATGACACCGCATGCCGAGGCTAAATGCTCAATATTCGGGCGGTATGCGCCCGAAACATGCAATCATAATAGGCAAGGGCACCAAAATATTACCCAATCTTAACCGATGGTTGCCTACGATTCGATGGGAATGGCTGGGCCACCAATCGCCTCCGTCAATTTGTAAGCCGCTTGTGTGACTGCGCGGCTGATCTCGGGGATGCGGTCCTCTGAAATCCGCACCACCGGCCCTGAAATGGACAAGCCGGCGATGGCCTCGCCCTCAGAATTGAAAATCGGTGCTGCAATGCAGCGCATCCCCAAAGTCCGCTCTTCGTTGTCCACCGCAAAGCCGCGCGTTCGGGTCGCTGCAAGGTCAGCCGCCAGCGCGTCCAGCGTCCCGAGAGAGTGAGCTGTGAACTGTGTTTCTGCTTCACTCTCAAAGATCGTTTGCACACGGTCTGCTTCAAAATGCGAAAGGATCGCTTTGCCGATACCCGACGTATGCATCGGCGCCTGCGTGCCCGGCGGAAAAAAGGCCCGGATGCTTTCGTGCGTTTCGACTTGCCCCAAAAACAAGACGCGACCGTTTTTCTCGATCCCGATGTTGGCGGTCTCGCCGGTGCGTTCCATCAGCTGGCGCATCACGGGGCGGGCGCGTTCAACCAGTGAACTGCGCCGCAAAAACGCCGATCCCAGCCGAAATGCACCCGCACCAATGTGCCAAGTTTGCTCCGCCGGGTCTATTTCTACCATCTGATGGCCCGCAAGTGTGACCAACACGCGGTACACGGTGGCCGGTGATTGCTCCAACGCGGTGGCGATCTCGGTTAGGCTGCGATCCGGGCTTTTAGCGACGTAATTAACCACATGCAGGGCGCGGTCCAGCGACTGAATGGTGTTCTGCTCTGTGGTGTCGTGAAAGGCCTTGGGACGTCCGCGTTTCGACTTCATATGAGGGGTTCCAATGATTATTTTTCGCTTGTTGAAAAAGTATATCGCAATTTGAAAAATACAAGCCTTTAAAATCGCGAGATAATTCCTTGATTCGCATAAATGAAATACTTTTTCAAAAAAATAGACCGGGGTCGTATGGCTCGTTAGACCTGTAGGGGAAGTGGAGGAATTCTCAATGATTAGCCAAAACCCTGTTTTCATCCCGGGCCCGACGAATATGCCCGAAGTTCTGCGTAAATCCTGCGACATGCCCACGCTGGACCACCGGTCCGCGGCTTTTGCTGGCATTTTGCACCCCGCGCTTGAGGGTGTGAAAAAGGTACTCAAGACAACGTCCGCCGAAGTGTTCGTGTTTCCATCAACGGGAACGGGTGGCTGGGAAACGGCGCTAACCAACACGCTCAGCCCCGGCGATACGGTCCTTGTCGGGCGCAACGGAATGTTTTCGCACCGCTGGATTGATATGTGTGAACGCCACGGACTGGACGTGATCGTGTTGGACACCGCATGGGGGCAGGGCCTACCGGTGGATCGCTATGCCGAGGTATTGGCGCAAGACACCGAACACCGGATCAAGGCTGTTCTGGCCACCCACAATGAAACAGCGACCGGTGTTGTGTCGGATATTGCGGGCCTACGGGCGGCGATGGATGCATCCGCGCACCCTGCGCTGCTGTTGGTCGATGGGGTCAGCTCCATCGGGTCCATGAACTTTGAAATGGACGCATGGGGCGTGGATATCGCGGTCACCGGTTCGCAAAAAGGCTTTATGCTGCCAGCGGGCTTGGCAATTGTCGGCGTGAGCCAGCGGGCCTTGGGCGCCATGGCGACAGCCAAGCTGCCGCGTACGTTCTTTGACCTGCGCGATATGCAAAAAGGCTACGCCGTGAATGGCTATCCCTACACCCCCCCGGTGGGGTTGTTGAACGGGCTCAAGCTGTCCTGTGATATGCTGCTGGAAGAAGGTTTGGAAAATGTGTTTGCCCGTCACCGCCGCATCGCTGAGGGGGTCCGGGCCGCAGTTGCCGCATGGGGGCTTGAGCTGTGCGCTGAGCGGCCCGAATGGCAGTCCGACACGGTCAGCGCGGTGCGCACGCCCGAAGGTTTTGACGCCGGTGAAATCGTCACCCACGCGGCTGAGGTCTATGACATGGCCTTTGGCGTCGGGATGGGCGAAGTCGCGGGCAAAGTGTTCCGCATCGGCCATTTGGGTATGTTGACCGAGGCGCAGGCGCTGTGTGGTTTGGCCACGGTCGAGATGTGTATGGTGGATCTGGGTCTTGATATCCAACTCGGCAGCGGCGTTGCTGCGGCGCAGGGTGTGTATCGGCTTGGGGCGCGTCAACAGGCCATGGCGGCGGAGTAAATCGGATGAAAGACTTGGCAGAACTTGTTATCCCGACGTTCGATGATGTGAAGGCCGCGCATGAGCGGATCAAACCGCACATCCATCGTACGCCAGTCCTGACATCGAGCTACTTCAATGAGCTGGTCGGTGCGGAGCTGTTTTTTAAGTGTGAGAACTTTCAAAAAGCAGGTGCGTTCAAAGTACGCGGTGCTACGAACGCTGTGTTCGGGCTCAGCGAAGAAGACGCGGCCAAGGGCGTGTGCACGCATTCTTCCGGCAACCACGCGTTGTCGTTGTCCTACGCGGCGGGCCGCCGGGGTATCCCGTGCAACGTCGTGATGCCCCGCACCGCGCCAGAGGCCAAAAAGGCCGCGGTGCGCGGCTACGGTGGGATCATCACGGAATGTGAGCCTTCGACCACCTCGCGTGAGGCCGTCTTTGCCGAAGTGCAGGCCGCCACTGGTGGCAACTTTGTGCACCCATACAATGATCCGCGCGTGATCGCGGGGCAGGGCACTTGTTCGGTCGAGTTCATGGAGCAAACCGGTGGCGTTGATATGATGGTCGCCCCCATCGGCGGCGGCGGCATGATTTCGGGCACCTGCCTGACCCTGTCGAACATCGCCCCCGAGGTTGAAATCATTGCCTCTGAGCCCGAGCAAGCTGATGACGCCTATCGCAGCTTTAAGGCAGGCCACATCATCGCCGATGATGCGCCGGTCACGATTGCAGACGGGCTGAAGGTGCCGCTCAAGGAACTGACGTGGCACTTCGTAAGCAACCACGTCACCGAAATCCAAACCGCCTCGGAGCAGGAAATCATCGATGCGATGAAACTGACGTGGCAGCGGATGAAGATCGTGATGGAGCCGTCGTGCGCCGTGCCGCTTGCGACGATCCTCAAGAACAAAGACCGCTTTGCCGGCAAACGCGTTGGCGTCATCGTCACCGGTGGCAATGTGGATATGGACAAACTGCCCTGGATGCTCTGAGCACCAGCGGATCTTTGGGTGCGGCCCCCGCCCGCCCTTCATGAGTTATGGGAGACATCAGATGAAAGATATGAACTTAAGCGATCTAGAAGTAGGCTATGACGTGCCTGCACTGCCCGGTATGGATGAGGCGGATATTCAAACGCCTTGCCTTGTGCTGGATTTGGACGCGCTGGAGCGGAACATCAAAAAGATGGGCGATTGGGCTAAGGCGCACGGCATGCGTCACAGGGTCCATGGCAAAATGCACAAATCTGTCGATGTGGCCTTGTTGCAGGAATGTCTGGGCGGCTCCGTCGGGGTCTGCTGCCAAAAGGTGTCCGAGGCTGAGGTGTTTGCACGTGGCGGGATCAAAGATGTTCTGGTCTCGAATCAAGTACGTGACCCACAAAAGATCGACCGCCTAGCGCGCCTGCCCAAGCTGGGTGCCCGCGCGATCTGTTGCGTAGATGATGTGGCCAATGTTGCGGACCTGTCCGCCGCTGCGGTCAAACACGGCACCCAAATCGAATGCATCGTGGAAATCGACTGTGGCGCGGGCCGTTGCGGTGTAACCACCACACCTGCCGTTGTTGAAATCGCCAAAGCGATTGATGCCGCTGAGGGGCTGAAATTCGCGGGTCTACAGGCTTATCAGGGCGCGATGCAGCACATGGACAGCTATGCGGACCGCAAAGCCAAGATTGAGATCGCCGTGGCGCAGGTCAAGGATGCTGTCGATACGCTCAAGGCCGAGGGTCTGGAGTGTGACATCGTCGGCGGTGGGGGCACAGGGTCCTACTATTTTGAGGGCACATCGGGCGTCTACAATGAGCTTCAATGTGGGTCCTATGCCTTTATGGATGCGGACTATGGCCGGATTTTGGATGCTGATGGCAACCGGATTGACCAAGGCGAATGGGAAAATGCGCTGTTCATCCTGACGTCAGTGATGTCCCACGCAAAGACTGATAAGGCGATTGTTGATGCGGGCCTTAAGGCGCAGTCCATCGACAGCGGCCTGCCGGTGATCTTTGGTCGTGATGACGTTGAGTACGTCAAATGCTCGGATGAGCATGGCGTTGTTGCTGATCCCGATGGGGTGCTCAAGGTCAATGACAAGCTGAAGTTGGTGCCAGGTCACTGTGACCCGACCTGCAACGTCCACGACTGGTACGTCGGCGTGCGTAACGGCAAAGTCGAAACCCTTTGGCCGATTTCCGCGCGTGGGAAGGCATTCTAGAATGGACGGCGCCCCTATGAAATCGCATGAAATCATCATCGTCCCGGAAGCAGAGATCGCCGGGCTGATGACCCCAGAGGCGGCGTTTGACGCGGTTGAGGCGATCTTTGGCGCGATGGCGCGTAAAGACGCCTATAACTTCCCAGTTATCCGGGAGGCCATTGGCCACGCAGATGCGCTTTACGGCTTTAAGTCCGGGTTTGACCGGGCGGGCGGCGCGCTGGGCCTGAAGTCCGGCGGCTACTGGCCGGGCAATGAGGCGAAGGGCTTGACCAACCACCAGTCCACCGTAATCCTGTTTGATCGGGATACGGGGCGGCCCAAAGCGATGGTGGGGGGCAACCTGCTGACTGCTCTGCGTACTGCCGCCGCATCCGCCGTGTCGATCAAACATCTGGCGCGCGCGGATAGCAAAGTGTTGGGCATGATCGGTGCGGGCCACCAGTCAGCGTTTCAAATGCGCGCCGCGCTGACACAGCGGTCATTTGAAAAGGTCATCGGCTGGAACTACCACCCCGAGATGCTCAGTCGGCTTGAGGCTGTCGCAACCGAGGCAGGCCTGCCGTTTGAGGCCGTCGATTTGGATCGATTGGGTGTAGAGGCAGATGTGATAATCTCGATCACGTCCAGCTTCGACGCCATCCTGCATGATGCCCAAGTCACCGCCGGCACGCACGTGGCGTGCATGGGTACGGACACCAAAGGCAAGCAAGAGGTCGAAGCCACCCTCGTGGCACGCGCGACGGTGTTCACGGATGAAATCGCTCAAAGCATCACGATCGGCGAAGCGCAGCACGCGATTGGCAGCGGCCTGATCACCGAGGCTGCCATCAGTGAGATTGGCGCCGTGATCAACGGCACACATCCGGGCCGAACCTCAGCCGAAGAGGTGACGTTGTTTGACGGTACTGGTGTGGGGCTACAGGATTTGGCCGTGGCAGAAGCCGTGGTTGATCTGGCTCTCAAGACCGGTGTCGCGACGCGCGTGCCGTTCTAAAACGTCACAGCTCAATCGGAGCTTCAATCGGCGCCTCATCCTCTTTGGGTTGGGGCGTCGTTTGCTTTTTGCGCAGGATAATATCGCCGTTGGGCAGGATTTCGGGCGGGTGATATGCATTGAGGCCCTCAAAGGCGTCGCCAAGCTGCTTTCGCAATTCCTCCACAAAGGGCGCCATCTGTGCACCCAACTCGCTCGCGTCGTCTAGCAACGGCGCAAGCTCACCCATGAGCCCTTCCATCAACAGGCGACTGCCTTCGCCCAAACGGTCCAGCCCCTCTTGCATCGGATCGTTTGTTTCTTGGGCGATAGCCGGGCTGGCGCAGGTGAGTGCGGCGATGAGGATGAGGTGTTTCATACCCTAAAAGGTGGGTCTGGGCGCCTCAGATGTCAATTTCCACCACGACCGGAAAGTGGTCGGAGGCAAGAAGCAGCGCATCGCGCAAACCCGCATCGCCAAAACATGCGGGGTCGTCAAAGGGGTGCAGGATGCGCCATGTCGTCAACGGGCGCAGTCGCGGCGACACCATGACGAAATCAATTAACGCATTAAAATAGCGCTTCGTTTGCCGATTATAAAAGCGCGCAGAACTGGCCTGTGCCGCGCCGGGGCGCAGGGGAAGCAGCGCGTTGGGGTCATAGAGCGGGTATGTACCGTCAGCGCCCAAAACGATCTCAACCCCTGAGCGGCCGAACAGTTCTTCGAACTGATCAAGGCCCGGCCCGTCGTTGAAATCGCCCAGAACAATCACATCATCCCCGGCCGCTAAATCCGCATCCAGCCGCGCGCGCAGCCACAGGCATTGTGCATGTTGCTTGCGCCGGTTGGCGATGCTCAGCCGCATGGCGTCTGCATCGTCGCGCGCGCCGTGGGGGGCTTTGGATTTGGCATGCACTCCGATCAGTCGTAGGGCCGTGCCGCGCGCGGTTGTTAGGGCCAATTCGCAGGGCGGTTTCGACCACACGACGGTTTCGGGCCTGTCGTCCACATCCAGATCGCGCTTGAATTTCTTATCGAACCTTGGCGCCGCCTCGCTTTCGCGGGGGTCATGCTGCGCGTCCACAACGACAGCGGGGTCATAAAGTAGTGCGATTTCTTGCTGTGTGTGGCTCTCAAACCCGGTTACGGCCCGGGTGGTGCGCAACCCAGCCCATGCCGCAAAACGTTCCAGTGCCAGTGTGCAGTCGCGAGAAGAGCCTTGATCGGGGGCCTCAATTACCATCACGGCATCGGCGTCCATCGCATGGAAAACTGTTTTCAAAGCCGTCAGTTGCGCGGTGCGGGTGATGTTCCACCTGCCGGACCATTCAGTAGATGGGTCGGGCTTATTTGCATCGGTAAACAGGTTGGAAAACCACTCAATATTATAAGTGGCCAACCGCATCGCTTAGGCGTCCGGGTGGGAGTTTGATATTTTCTCCCATGCGGCGTTAATCGCGATCAACCGGTTTTCGGCCAGTTTGATCGCCTCTTCCGGCAGGCCCCGGGCCATCATCCTGTCGGGGTGATTTTCACGCACCATGGCACGCCAAGCGGCGCGGATTTCGGGCAGGGGGGTGTCTGGGTCTACGCCCAGAACCGCGTGGCAATCAGGCTCGGCGCCGGGCACAAAACGCGCTCGGATCGCGGTGAACTCACGCTCCGTCAGGCCAAAGATGTCCGATACGGCGGCCAAGAATTCATCCTCAAGCGGGTGGTACTGTCCATCGGCCATTGCGATGTAGAACAGCCCCTCCAACAGATCGCGCAGTGGCTCGGACCCGGTGGTGAACATGCGCGCGATTTGGCGGGCATAGGCGTCAAAGCCCGCCACGTCTTGCCGTGCGAGGTCAAAGACCCGGGCAGCATGATCCATTTGCGACGGTGGAATGGTGAACACGGCGCGAAATGCGGCGACCTCATCGCGGGTCACTTGGCCGTCGGCCTTTGCCATTTTGGCCCCCAACGCGATTGTGGCGATGGTAAAAGCCACCGACATTTCTGGCGGGGAGCGCAGACGATCCAACACATCGCGCAGCCCCTCGCCCGAAGCAAGGGCGGCAAGCGCGTCGGCTATGCGGGACCAAATCGACATGACGGTATGAAACTACGCGCTTTGGGGCGGGGCAAGGGCTTTGGTCATGAAAATCAGATCATGCCACGCGCCCGCCTTGTGGCCCACCTGTGGCAGGGTGCCCGCGGGGACAAACCCTAGCGCGGTGTGAAAGGCGATGCCCGCCGGGTTGCTGCCCGAAATTCCGGCCACAAGGGTGCGAATGTCCGCGTGCCGTGCCGCGTCCTCCAACGTGGACATCAACGCACGGCCCAATCCGGACCCATGCGCCGCGCCGGCGATGGCAATGGAATGTTCCGCAGTGTGGCGGTACCCGTCCGAGCCGCGAAAGGGGCCATAGGCCGCGTAGCCCACGACACTGCCGTCCCGCTCCGCGACCCACGCAGGCCCCGCGATCAGGGATTCCATCTCGGCGTCCGTCTTGGGGGCCGCGCGGAAGGTAATGTGCGGCTGTGCAATCACATCGTTGATCAATGTTTTTATGGCGTCATGATCCGAGGCTGTTGCACGGCGGATCATTGCAAAACCCGTTGCCCGTTGGGGGTATCGATGATGGCACGCAGACCCTTGGCGGGACCTGTTTCAAACCGCACACGGGTGTCGTTCAGGCCCAGCTGAGCCGCTAGGGCATCTGCCTGCGGGTGTGTGATGATCAACTCTGCCAGTCGCGCGCCGCTGTCGGGCAACACGGGCGGCGTACTTTGCCATGAAATCAACGCAGGGTGCGTATCATCAAACGGCAACCGCCCGGTGTCTGGCACGGCCATTTGCCACTGCAAATGCGCGCGCGACAAGGACAGCGGAGTGCCGGTGCCAGCAGGGGCCCGCGCAAGGGCTGCGGGCAGATCATCGGTGCGGCAAATCCAATGGCTTAGCGATGGGGCCCTATGCCCGCTATCAAGGTCAAACCAGCGTGTGCGCACAGGCGCCGGAGCCGTGGGGTCAATCGCAATGACCTCCATATAAAAATCAGGCCCCAACGACAGAAGGCGATTGTGCGTGCCCATGTCGGGGTGCTGACCTCCGGGGCCCAGCGACATGCCCAACTGTGCTTCGGTATGTGCGACACCCGTTCCAAGGTCGGGGGCGGTGACGGCGATATGATCAAGACTTAGCATGGTTGCACAAAAGCACGTTGTCGGGGCATGAGAAAGCAGATTGGCGCAAGGGAGAGCAGACCATGACATTACAGCAACCCGCAAAGGCCGAATTGCGCGCGACCACGATGGCCAAACGCGCCAAGGATCACGGCAAGGGCCATGACGCGGCCGCCGTCGCGCGGTTGTTGGAGTGGATTGGCCCAGTAAAAGGCGCGATCATCGCAGGCTACATGCCCATCCGGACCGAGATTTCACCGCTCAACGCCATGGCTGCACTGTCGCAAGGCAATACATTGTGCGTTCCCGTCGTGCAGGGTGCAGGTTTGCCATTGGAGTTTCACCGCTGGTCCCCGGAGGCGGAAATGATTCCTGGTGCGTTTGGCGCATCGGTGCCCAAATCCGCTGAGGTCGTGACGCCGGATATCGTGATCGTCCCGCTTGTGGCCTTTGATCTGAGCCGTGGGCGATTGGGCTATGGGGGTGGGTTCTATGACAGAACGCTAGAGAAATTGCGCGCTACGAACGCCGAGCTGCGGGTGGTGGGCTTTGCCTATGACGCGCAGCAGGTGCCTAGCGTTCCGCTAGAGCCGACGGACCAGCCGCTGGATGCATTGATCACCCCAACACGCTGCCTTTAAAACAAAAAATGGCGACCCCAGGGAGGAGGGGTCGCCACTTTCGTTTTGGACGGGACCCTCAGGGAGGAGGGAGAGTACCATCCGATTGGCCCCAAATGGGAGGAAATCGGGCCAAATGTGTACAGCGCCGCGAGGATAAAGGGAGGAGAACCTCACTTTGCTGCTATCCCGGGGCAATGGGAGGAGAACCCCGGTATTTCTGTTTTTGCCTCAGACCTAAGAGCCGTTTCCGACCCACTGATCGAGGCAGTAAATATTCCTGCGTGTCTTGCCCGTCAGGTTGCGGTCATCCGCACCGAGGGCTTGCAGTTTTTTCACCTTGCCGCGATAGAGACGCCAGCGTGCGTAATCGACACGCGCCTCTGCCACGATTTCCGACAAGCGGGCTATAAATCCGCCGAACCCGGAGAGCTTTGGGCGCGTTTCTCTGAAAGTGACCATCGTGATGATCCTCGTACCTGAGTTGTGCACCCTTGCCTTGGAGTGACAATGCCCCGGATTGCTGCGAGCGCACAACGGACGTTTTTAGAATGCCGCTATGCAGCAATTGCATGGGTTGCAGGGCGATCAACTTATGGTTGAGTTGACTTAAGGAGAACACACGTTTGGAGGCTCTACGCTCCCCCATGTTCCGTCGCTACTACGCGGCGTCGGCCGCTTCGGTCCAAGCACTTTGGGCGCAGCGGGTGGCGTTGGGGTGGCTCGCGTGGGAGGTCAGCGCCTCCCCGGCGTATGTCGGTGCGGTGGCCGCGTTGTCGATGGCGCCCACATTGATCTCGGGTCCGGTGTTTGGGGTGCTGGTGGATCGCGCGGATATTTTGCGCGCTGCACGGTGGACCACGCTGACGATGGCGGTTGTGTTGTTTGTTGCCGTGCTGTGGCAGGCGTTGTGGGGCTTTGGCCTGATATCTTTGGCGGTGGTTGCGTTGTTGATTGGAGTGATCAGTTCGGCCCATCATCCGGTGCGCATGTCGCTTGCACCGCGTCTTGTGCCCTATGATCTGGTCGCCAGCGTCGTGGCCCTAAGTTCCGTGAACTTTAACACCGCGCGTCTGATTGCGCCGGTCTGGGCCGGGGTGTTGCTGGCTATGGCTGATCCCGGTTGGACCCTGCTGGCGGCGGCGGTTTTGTACCTGCCGATGATTGTTGTCTTGCCAAGCCTGACGGCGCGGCCTCTTCCGGCCCGCAGTGAACAGCCAAGCATCCTGCGTGCCCTTGGTGATGGTGTCGCCTACGTGTGGCGTGCGCCGCTGGTGTTGCAGGCGATCATGCTTACCGCGGCGTTCGCAACGGTCTTGCGTGGGTTTCTTGAAATTTTGCCGGTTTTGGCAGAGGGCGTGCATGGCCGTGGTCCGACCGGTCTTGGCGTGCTGACGGCGGCTGCCGGGGCGGGGGCCTTGTTGGCAGCGGCGGCCAAAACGGCGGGCTGGGGCGTGGTGTCGGACCGGATCACGCCGGGCCTTAAGGTTGGGCTGGTCGCGGGTGTTGGCGCGCTAAGCGCGATTGGCCTTGTGCCGCGTTGGGACGTCGCCGTGGGTGTTGTGATGATCCTTGGCTTTGCCTCAACCTACTGCGGTGTGACGTTGCAATCCGTGGTGCAGTCCAATGTGCCTGATGATTTTCGCGGCCGCGTCATGAGCCTTTGGGTCGTCGTCGGCTTTGGCGCGGTGGCGTTGGGCGCGCTGGGTTTGGGGGTGATTTCGGACCTGATCGGGCTGTCTGCGACGTTGATCTGGGCGGGTCTGGTTGGCGCGCTTTTGATGGCTGTGCTCAGCTTGCGAAGCGGCTAAACCACCTATGACGCCTCGTGCTGAACCCTGCGCTATATCCGCCGAACATATTGTCTTTTCGTTTCACGCGCCCACCTAAGGCGCACGCCAGTTACCGGAGCCTGCAATGCCACTCACCAAAGAAGACATCCACCGCGCCCTTGAGGCCATCACGCTTCCGGACGGTGGCACCCTGATCAGCCGCGATATGATCCGCGCTCTGGGGATTGCGGGGGGAGATGTGCGTTTTGTGATCGAGGCCCCCACGGCTGAGGTCGCCAAAATGATGGAGCCGCTGCGCAAAGCCGCCGAGGCCGCCGTGGCACGCCTGCCCGGTGCGGGCACTGTACAGGTCAGCCTGACGGCGCCGGCACCCGGTGGAATGGGCGCCAAGGCGAAATCACCGCCAAGTCTGAAAATCGGAGGGCACGCTAAACCCCAAGAGGACGGCCAAAGGGTCAAAGGGGTGGCGCGTATTTTGGCCATCGGCTCGGGCAAGGGTGGTGTCGGTAAATCCACTGTGTCGTCTAACCTGGCGGTGGCGCTGGCGCGGCAAGGGCGCAAAGTCGGCTTGTTGGACGCTGATATTTACGGCCCCTCGCAGCCTCGCATGATGGGGGTGAACAAACGCCCCTCATCTCCGGACGGCAAAACCATCATTCCGCTCAAGGCGCACGGCGTGACCATGATGTCGATCGGCCTGATGTTGGCCGAAGACAAGGCCGTGGTTTGGCGTGGGCCGATGTTGATGGGGGCCTTGCAGCAAATGTTGGGGCAGGTCGAATGGGGTGAATTGGACGTGTTGTTGGTCGACCTGCCACCCGGCACGGGCGACGTCCAGCTGACGCTCTGCACCAAGACGGAGTTGACGGGGGCCGTGGTCGTCTCAACCCCACAGGACGTGGCGCTTTTGGATGCGCGCAAGGCGCTGGACATGTTTGCCACGCTCAAAACGCCGGTGCTGGGCTTGATCGAAAACATGTCGACGTTCACGTGCCCGCACTGCGGTGGTGAAAGCCATCCGTTTGGACAAGGCGGCGTCGCCTCTGAGGCGGAGCGATTGGGCCTGCCATATCTGGGCGCGCTACCGCTTGATCTGGATACGCGGATCGCGGGCGATGGTGGCACGCCAATCGCGGCAGGCGAGGGGCCAGTGGCCGATGCCTTCGGCGTTCTGGCCAAGCGGCTCATTGATGGCGGCATGGCCTGAGCCACTCGATCATCCGAATCAAACGTCAAAAGCGGCGGGGGGGAACCCTGCCGCTTTTTGCTTTTTTGGGCGGCGGTGCAGGCGTGCCACGGACGCGCGCAGAAATTCGGCGAAAAAACCTCAGGCGTGTGAGTCCATCTGGACACAACATATCGCGGTTCAATCGATTGACGCACCCACATGGGCGATCCGCTCGATGCCGGTGTGTCTTTGTGGCAAGAATTGGCATAAAAAACCTTGATTTGGCATAGTCTTCCATGGCACACCATATGGGCAGAGCAGGGCCAAGAACGCGGCGCAGATCGCAGGACCAAAGACCAAAAGGCAGGTTCATACAGGCAACTCCCATACGCTCTGAAATGGAGACCCGCGCGCAGCGAGCAGACATCCCCCCAGGTGGCAGCGCATAGGTCAGACCCGGAGACGGGACAGTGACGGCGGATCGGGCAGTGGCAGCAGCTCGATCCGCCGTTTTCATTAGAGGCCATTGTGGTCGAGACATTTAATTGAGGGGCACGCGAGGACAGTGATCCGGCGGTTCACAGGGACATCCACCAATAAGGTGGACGCAAAGGGGCGGGTTTCCGTGCCTGCGCCCTATCGCCGTGTGCTAGAGACACTTGATCCCGAATGGTCCGAGGGAAAGCAGCCCAGCGTTTACCTTTTCTGGGGTGATCCCCGCGCCAAGCACCTGACCGCTTATTCTGCCTCCGCAATGCTAGAAATCTGGAAACAGATCGACCTGCTGCCTCGTGGGTCCGAGGATCGGCGCAGGCTCAACACTTTGTACTACAAGATGACCTACCACACGACCGTGGATGACAGTGGCCGTCTTACCCTGCCCAAAGAGCTGCGCGACCGGGTTGAGATCACCGACAGCGCCGCCTTTAACGCAGCTGGCGATACATTTGAAATCATGCGCCCCGAGGCCGACGCCCCCGCCCAAAACGATTTGGACGCTTGGCTTTTGGCGCAGCCTGATACATTTGATCCCGCGTCGCTGCTTCCTCCTCTTCCTCCCGCATCTGAGTAATCCATGGCCACTGCCGATCCCCATATCCCCGTCCTGATCGATGCGCTGATCGAGGCGACGGCGCCCGTGTCTGGTGTTTGGATTGACGGCACCTTTGGGGCGGGGGGCTATACGCGCCGCCTGCTTGAAGCAGGGGCAGATCAGGTCATCGGTTTGGACCGCGACCCGATGGTGTTTGAAATGGCGCAGTCATGGGCGGCCGAGTATGGTGATCGCCTTAAGATGGTTGAGACCGTGTTTTCCAAGATGGATGAAGTCAGCGCACCCGTTGACGGTGTTGTGCTGGACCTTGGTGTGTCTTCTATGCAGTTGGACATGGCTGAGCGTGGCTTTTCCTTTATGCGCAGCGGTCCGTTGGATATGCGCATGGGTCGGGATGGGATCACGGCTGCGGAGTTGATCGACCAAAGCGATGAAGGGCATCTGGCTGACATCCTGCATCACTACGGCGAGGAACGAGCAGCGCGCCGCATCGCGCGCGCCTTGGTGCGGGATCGCCCGTTTAAGACCACCGCGCAACTCGCAGAAACTATTGAAAAATGCCTGCCGCGCAGCAAGCCCGGACAAAGCCACCCAGCGACCCGCAGCTTCCAAGCACTTCGCATCGCCGTGAACGACGAATTCGGCGAGCTGATCCGTGGCTTGGCCGCGGCTGAGGGTGTGCTAAAGCCCGGTGGCCAATTGGCTGTGGTGACCTTTCACTCGCTTGAGGATCGTGTGGTCAAACGCTTCTTTACCGCACGCTCTGATACGGGTGGTGGTGGCAGTCGCTACGCGCCCGAAACGGCTGCACGCGAGGCTGAGTTTATTTTGACCCCGCGCAAGGCTATCGCGCCGCGTGAAGATGAAATCGCGCGCAACCCGCGGGCTCGCTCCGCCCGGTTGCGGGTCGCAAAGCGCACCGAAAAAGTATCTGGGCCGCTGGATGTTTCCAAAATGGCTCTGCCGAAAATCACTGAAACACAGGGGCTCTAGGGAATGCGCGGGTTGTTCTATATACTGTCGATCCTAGGCGTGGTGGGGCTGGCCTATTGGGCCTACCACCAAGGCTATGAGACCCGTCAGACAGCCCGCGAGGTTCAACAGCTTCAGCGTGACATCGGCAAGGCCCATGAGAGGTTGGCCGTTTTGCGGGCCGAATGGGCCTATCTGAACCGCCCCGATCGTCTGCGCGAATTGGCCGAGATGAATTTTGAGCGGTTGGAACTGATGCCGCTGTCCGCCGATCAGTTCGGGACTGTTGCACAGGTGGCTTTTCCGCCGGTCATTCCACCCGCCGAAACGCTGATGGCGAATTCCTCGGGGCCGAGTGCTGCGCGCGCGGGCCTTGAGCGGTTGCATGACGCCGATCACCGCTTGATCGCGCCCGAAAAACCCGTGACACAGCCCGAGCAGTTTCCATGACCGACGATCGCCGCGAAACCGGAGACATCCATGGGCAAACGCCTGAGGCTGAACCGTTTGAGCGACGCACGCCTTTGCGGCCCCTCGCGCGGATCTTGCGTGCTCGGGACCGGGGCCAAAACCCCGATACGATTGAACGTGAAAACATCCGGTCTCGGCACGAAAGCATGCGCGACACCCTACGCGCCCGTGCCGAAACGCGGCTGTTCGTGGTGGGAATGGCGTTTTTCATAGGCTTTTTGGTGGTCGCGGTGCGAATGGGGGCTATTGCCTCGACCGAGGCCGAAGAGCCGCGCATCGCCGATAATTCCGGTGCCTCGATCACTGCGGCGCGCGCAGATATCGTGGACCGCAGCGGTCGGGTGCTGGCCACCAATCTGATCACCAATGCGCTCTATGCTCAGCCGCATCACATGATCGATCCGGTTGCCGCAGCCGAAGGGCTTGGGCGGATTTTTCCAGACCTCGATGTCGAAGACCTGCAAAAGCGCTTTAGCGGCAATCGCAAGTTTTTGTGGATCAAGCGCAATATTTCGCCCGAACAGCAACAAGCGGTGCATGATCTGGGCGAGCCGGGCCTGTTGTTTGGCCCGCGTGAGATGCGTTTGTACCCCAACGGGCGCTTGGCCGCGCATGTTTTGGGCGGCGCAGGTTACGGCCGTGAAGGTGTGCGCGCGGCTGAAGTTGTGGGTCGTGCAGGCATCGAAAAGTCGTTTGACGCCTACCTTCGGGACCCGATCAATGAGGGCAAGCCGCTTGAATTATCCCTCGACCTGACCATCCAACATACCGTCGAAGAAGTCCTTGATGGTGGTATGCGCTTGCTTAATGCCAAGGGCGCATCGGCCATTTTGATGGACATTCACACTGGCGAAGTGATCTCAATCGCAAGCTTGCCGGATTTTGATCCCAACGCGCGGCCCGGTCCGGTGCAGGGCGCAGATCCCTCTCTTGATCCGACGTTCAATCGCGCGGTGCAGGGCGTTTATGAGCTTGGCTCGACCTTCAAGATTTTTCCCGTTGCCCAAGCCATGGAGCTGGGCATGGTTGCGCCCGAGACAATTATCGACATCAAGGGCCCCATCCGGGTCGGTGGGTTCCGTATTCGCGATTATCGCAACTACGGGAATGAGTTGTCGGTGTCGGACATCATCGTCAAATCGTCAAACATCGGCACCGCCCGGATCGCGATGGAGATTGGGCCTGAGCGTCAGCAAGATTTTCTCCGGCGCTTGGGCTTTTTTGAGCCGACTGATTTCGAACTGATCGAGTCTGCTACTGGTCGGCCGTTGCTGCCCAGTCCGTGGCGGACGGTGAACACGATGACGATCAGCTATGGCCACGGATTGTCTGCATCGCCGCTGCACCTTGCGGCGGCTTACGCCAGCACGCTGAATGGCGGTACGCTGATCAAGCCGACGCTCCTGCGCCAAGACGGCCCCCAAAACGGAGAGCGTCTGATCTCGGAGGAAGTTTCTGCCGCGACACGCGAAATGCTGCGCGACGTAGTTGTCAGTGAAAAAGGGACGGCGTCCATGGCGCGTATGCCGCTTTACACAGTGGGTGGCAAAACCGGGACTGCGGACAAACCCAACCCACGTGGTGGCTACTACGAAGACAAAGTGATCACGAACTTCGCATCGGTCTTTCCCGCGTTGGACCCGAAATATGTTCTGGTTGTCACGCTGGATGAACCAGAGGACCGCACAGGACCCGAGCCGCGCCGCACCGCGGGCTGGACGGCTGTGCCGGTGGCTGCGGCCATCATCTCGCGCGTGGCACCTTTGCTGGGGCTGCGGCCAGATATTGAACCCTCCAGGGCTTTCGCGCTACCAGTGGCGGCGAACTGAACGCACGACAAGGGGCGGCTTGTGGCACACGACAAGGGCAAGAGGCTCTCGGATTTAGGGATGCAGGCACGCGGCGGCGCGGCCCCCATGATCACCGGGATTTCAGTGGACAGCCGAGGTGTCAAACCGGGGCATCTGTTCGCGGCATTGCCCGGTAGCAGGGTGCATGGTGCGACGTTCATCCAATACGCTTTGCGGATGGGGGCAGTGGCCGTTTTGACGGACGCTGAGGGCGCTCAAATTGCCGCCGAGGAAATCGCGGAACACACCCCCGCCGTTGTGATTGCCGAGGACCCACGCGGCGTGCTCGCCGGGGCGGCTGCTCTGTTTTTTGGTGGTCAGCCCGAAACCATGGTGGCTATCACCGGCACCAACGGCAAAACCTCGGTCGCCAGTTTTACCCGCCAGTTGTGGGAGGCTTTAGGCCTGCCAGCGGCCAACATTGGAACCACCGGGGTTGAGGGGGCGTTTTCTGCACCCGGCGTGCACACCACGCCCGAACCGATTACGCTGCACCGGGTGTTGTCCGACATGGCCCGCGCAGGTGTGACCCACGCCGCGATGGAGGCATCAAGCCACGGTCTGGACCAGCGGCGCATGGATGCGGTGCATCTGGCCGCGGCGGGATTTACGAATTTCACCCAAGATCATCTGGATTACCACGGCACATTTGACGCGTATTTCGCGGCCAAAGCAGCGTTGTTCATGCGGGTTCTGCCAGAAAATGCCGTTGCTGTTCTAAATCTTGACGATCCAAAGGTGGCCACACTTGTGCCGCAGGTTGAGGCACGTGGCCAAGAAATTCTGGGCGTCGGGCAGGGGGCGGATGCGCGCCTGCGTCTGCGCGCGCAGCGGTTTGATGCCACTGGGCAAGAGGTGCTGTTTGAATGGCAGGGCGCCTCGCATCAGGTGCGGCTCAATTTGATTGGCGGGTTCCAAGCGGCGAATGCGTTGATGGCTGCGGCCTTGGTAATTGCGGGTGGTGAACCCGCCGCCGAGGTCTTTGCGGCCCTGCCCAAATTGGGCACAGTCCGTGGTCGGATGCAAAAGGCGGCGGTGCGTGAAAACGGTGCCGCGGTGTTTGTGGATTACGCCCATACCCCTGATGCGGTGGAAACCGCGCTGTGCGCCCTGCGGCCCCACGTGATGGGACGTATTGTGGCGATTGTGGGTGCGGGCGGCGACCGCGACACCGGCAAGCGGCCCTTGATGGGGGCAGCGGCAGCAGGTCATGCGGATGTGGTTTTTGTGACCGATGATAACCCCCGCTCCGAAGATCCTGCGGTGATCCGCGCGGCTGTGATGCAGGGTGCGCCCGAAGCGACCGAGGTCGCGGACAGGGCCGAGGCGATCTTGCGCGGCGTAGATGCGCTTGGCCCCGGTGACGCGCTGTTGATCGCGGGCAAGGGGCACGAAACCGGACAAATCGTTGGCGACGACGTATTGCCGTTTGATGATGTGGAACAAGCAAGCGTGGCGGTGGCCGCGCTTGATGGGGGGCTTGCATGACGCTTTGGACCGCCCAAGATGCAGCCACTGCAACCGGTGGTGAGGCGCGCGGCGATTGGGCCGTGTCCGGCCTGTCAATCGACACCCGCACGCTAGAGCCGGGGGATTTGTTCATTGCGCTTAAGGCGGCGAGGGACGGACATGATTTTGTGGTCGACGCATTGGGCAAAGGTGCCGGGGCGGCCTTGGTGTCCCGCGTGCCAGAAGGCGTCGACGACGATGCGCCCCTTTTAGTGGTAGCGGATGTGCAAGCGGCGCTTGAGGATTTGGCCCGTGCCGCGCGGGCACGCACATCGGCCAAGGTCATCGCAATCACGGGCTCGGTTGGTAAAACATCGACCAAGGACATGATGACCCATGCGCTGCGCCCGCAGGCCAAGGTTCATGCGGCCGAGAAAAGCTATAACAATCATTGGGGCGTGCCATTGACGCTGGCGCGGATGCCGCGCGATGCCGACTACGCCGTGATCGAGATCGGCATGAACCACCCTGGCGAAATTGCGCCTTTATCTGCGCTGGCCCGCCCACATGTGGCGGTCGTGACGACCGTTGGTCCGGTGCACCTTGAGGCATTTGACGACGGCGTGCCGGGGATTGCCCGTGAAAAAGCCGCGATCTTTAGTGGCCTGATTGAGGGCGGGGTCGCGATCTATAATGCGGATCTAGAGGTCAGCCCGATCTTGGCGCACATCGCAGGCCCTGATGCTGTGTCCTTTGGTCAAAGCGACGGGTGCGATTGGCGGATCACCGCCCTGACAGCGAGTGCCGCTGGCATTAACTGCGTCGCACAAACGCCTGAGGGAAAAGTGCTTTTCAAATTGGCGGCGCAGGGCGTGCATTTCGGCACCAATGCGCTAAGCGTTTTGGCGGCCTGTCACGCTGCGGGTGCGGATTTGGCACAATGCACCCTCGCGCTTGGGTCGTGGACCCCGCCAGCGGGGCGCGGGGCACGGATATTTGTGTCGCTCGATCCGGCGCATCCGGAGCTAGGCATCGACCTGATTGATGACGCCTACAATGCCAATCCGGCCTCGGTCGGTGCGGGCCTTGCGCTTTTGGCGGCCAGTACGCCGGGGCCGGGTGGGCGGCTCATTGCGATCCTTGGCGATATGAAAGAGCTTGGCCCGACCGAAACTGCGATGCATGCCGATTTGGCCCGCCACCCAGCGATGGATGCAATCGACACCGTGCATTGCGTCGGCCCATTGATGGGCGCGCTCCATGCGGAGTTGCCGGGCGATCAAAAGGGACAACACACACCAGATGCGGCCACGCTGGCAGGGCAGGCCCATCATATCGTTGGCCCCCACGATATCGTGTTGGTAAAGGGTTCATTGTCCATGAATATGGCCCTTCTTGTTGACGCCATCGCGGAATTGGGTCACTCCGAAGGGACGAATTCAAAGAGGTAGACGCGATGTTATTCTGGTTGACTGAGTTTTCCGACGGCGGAGACGTCTTCAACCTGTTTCGCTATATTACCTTCCGGGCAGGTGGCGCGTTCTTTACGGCGCTCATCTTTGGGTTCTTGTTTGGGCGGCCTTTGATCAATCTGCTGCGCCGTCGCCAATCCAACGGCCAACCGATCCGCGATGACGGCCCCGAAAGCCACTTTGCCAAAGCGGGCACTCCGACTATGGGCGGTGTTCTGATTTTGGGTGCGGTGTGCCTATCGACGCTGATGTGGGCGCGGTTGGACAATGCGTATGTCTGGATCACTCTGCTGGTGACGATGGCGTTTGGTGCGATTGGTTTCGTGGATGATTATGCCAAGGTTTCGGCAGGCAACACCAAGGGCGTTTCCGGCAAAATCCGGCTTGCGCTCGGGTTTACGATTGCCGCAGTCGCCGCGGTCAGTGCGATGATGCTGCACCCTGAAACGCTGTCGGGATATTTGGCTGTGCCTGTATTTAAAGATGTGCTGCTCAACCTCGGCTGGTTTTTTGTTCCGTTCGTGATGATCGTGATCGTCGGCTCCGCGAATGCGGTGAACTTGACGGACGGTTTGGACGGTCTGGCCATCATGCCCGTTATGATCGCGGCTGGTACACTGGGTGTGATTGCATATGCGGTTGGGCGGGTCGATTTCACGTCATATCTTGATGTGCACTACGTGCCGGGCACCGGTGAGTTGCTGATCTTTGCCGCTGGGTTGATCGGCGGAGGGCTGGGCTTTTTGTGGTATAACGCCCCACCGGCCGCCGTGTTTATGGGTGACACAGGGTCGCTCGCCTTGGGTGGTGCGTTGGGGACCATCGCGGTCATCACCAAACATGAACTGGTTTGGGCGGTTATCGGCGGCCTCTTTGTGATTGAGGCTCTGTCGGTCATCATCCAAGTCCTCTATTTTAAGCGCACGGGTAAGCGCGTGTTCCTGATGGCCCCGATCCACCACCATTTTGAGAAAAAGGGCTGGGCCGAGCCGCAGGTTGTGATCCGGTTTTGGATTATCTCGCTGATCCTTGCCCTGATCGGTTTGGCGACGCTGAAAATCCGATAACAGCGGCACGTCCGACCGGCTTGAAACGATGCCTCTCGCGGGTCAACTTACGTCCATACCAAGAAGGTCCCATGATATGAGTTTCATCACATCCCAAGGTGCGCGCGCATGATCCCGGTCACTGGTTTTGTGGGCGAAACGGTTGCGGTTCTGGGCCTTGGCCGCTCGGGGCTGTCGGCGGCGCGCGCGTTGCGGGCAGGCGGGGCTGGGGTCATCGCGTGGGACGATGGCGAGGCCGCGCGCGCGGCGGCAGAGGCCGAAGGGTTCGCCCTGCGAGATCTGTCCAAGCAGGGTGCGTTGGACGCTGTCACTTGGTTGGTCACGTCACCGGGTATTCCGCATCTTTATCCTGCGCCGCATCCGGCGATTGCGAATGCGTTGCGCGCAGGCGTGCCGGTGGACAATGACATCGGCCTTTTCTTTCGGTCCCTCGGGCAGGGCACCTGGAGCGAGATGGAACAGCCCCCCCGTGTCGTCGCAATCACGGGTTCGAACGGAAAATCCACCACATCAGCGCTGCTCCATCACATCCTGACCGAAGCCGGGCGCCCAGCCGAATTGGCAGGCAATATTGGCCGAGGCGTGTTGGATTTGGACCCGCCAGAAGACGGCGCGGTCATTGTGCTGGAGCTGTCGAGCTATCAAACCGAGCTTGCGCGCTCTTTGACGCCGGATGTGGCGGTCTTTACCAACCTGTCGCCGGATCATCTTGATCGCCACTATGGAATGGGTGGGTATTTTGCCGCCAAGCGCCGTTTGTTCGCCGAAGGGGGGCCGGATCGGGCCGTCATCGGCGTGGATGAGGCCGAGGGTCTGTTTCTGGCGGGGCAGCTGGCCGAAGGGGCCGCTGATGACCGTGTGATCCGAATCTCAAACACTCAGAAACTGGGCGGTCCAGGCTGGACGGTCACGGCGCGCAAAGGGTTCCTGAGCGAGATGCGCAAGGGCCGACAGGTCGCGTCAATTGATCTGCGCAAGATCGCGGGCCTGCCCGGTGCACATAACCATCAAAATGCCTGCGCGGCCTATGCGGCGGCGCGTGCGCTGGGGCTTGGCCCTCGCGATGTTGAAAAAGGGCTGAACAGCTATCCGGGCTTGCCGCACCGTTCGCAGGTGATTGCGCAGCGTGACGGTGTGACCTTTGTGAATGACAGCAAGGCCACCAACGCCGATGCAGCCGCCCAAGCGCTGGCCGCTTTTCCAAAAGTGCGTTGGATTTGTGGTGGGCTGCAAAAGGAAGGCGGGCTTGATGTTCTCAAGCCGCATCTGGGCAATGTCGTCAAAGCCTATGTCATCGGGCGCGAGGCGGCGGCGTTTGCGTTGCAGCTAGGGGATGTGCCGCAGGATATCTGCGGGGACATGGACACGGCGGTCGCACGTGCCAGTGCCGAGGCCCAGCCCGGTGAGGTCGTGCTGCTTGCGCCCGCAGCCGCCAGTTTTGACCAATACGATAGCTTTGAACACCGTGGCGCGCATTTTACCGCCCTTGTTTTGGACGACGTTTTGGACGACGCGCCACAGGCTGAATAGGCCACGATCCGCCGCCTAAAAAGGCGGGTGAGGGACCTCTTGCGCCTGATCCCCTGCGCCGCTATACGGCGAGGGTCTTTGGGTCAGGAGTTTTCTGGCCCATTTATCGTTGCACCCTGATGTCAAATCTTAACGGCGTCATGAGCATAGGGTGCCAAGACCAACCTCAAAGACCGGCGGAGACAACCGCACGGCCAGTAAACCCAGATGAATAGGAACCGAGAGCCACATGGCCACTAATGCAATGATGGAGGAATTCGAAGCCCTCCTTAATGAAAGCTTCGAAATTGACACACCCCAAGAGGGTTCTGTTGTCAAAGGCAAGGTTATCGCAGTTGAAGCGGGCCAAGCCATCATCGACGTGGGCTACAAAATGGAAGGTCGCGTCGACCTCAAAGAATTCGCAAACCCCGGTGAAGCACCCGAAGTCGCTGTTGGCGACGAAGTGGAAGTGTACTTGCGCACCGTGGAAAACGCTCGTGGCGAGGCAGTTCTGTCCCGCGAAATGGCGCGCCGCGAAGAAGCTTGGGACCGTCTGGAGAAAGCCTACGGCGCCGAAGAGCGTGTCGAAGGTGCAATCTTCGGTCGTGTCAAAGGCGGCTTCACGGTTGATCTTGGCGGTGCAGTGGCATTCTTGCCCGGCTCGCAGGTTGACGTGCGCCCCGTGCGTGATGCTGGCCCATTGATGGGTCTCAAGCAGCCGTTCCAAATCCTCAAGATGGACCGTCGTCGTGGCAACATCGTTGTTTCGCGTCGTGCAATCCTTGAAGAATCCCGTGCCGAACAGCGCGCAGAAGTCATCGGCAACTTGGCCGAAGGTCAAGCGGTTGACGGTGTCGTCAAAAACATCACCGAGTACGGCGCATTTGTCGATCTTGGCGGCGTTGACGGCCTGCTGCACGTCACCGACATGGCATGGCGCCGCGTGAACGATCCACGTGAAGTGCTCTCCATCGGTGAGACGATCAAGGTGCAAGTCATCAAGATCAACAAAGATACGCACCGCATCAGCCTTGGCATGAAGCAGCTGCAAGAGGACCCATGGAACCTGGTGGAAGCCAAGTACCCGCTGGAATCCAACCACACTGGCCGCGTCACGAACATCACCGACTACGGTGCATTCGTGGAGCTGGAGCCCGGTGTCGAAGGTCTCGTGCACGTTTCCGAAATGTCCTGGACCAAGAAAAACGTCCACCCCGGCAAGATCGTCTCCACCTCGCAAGAGGTCGAAGTCATGGTGCTGGAAATCGACAGCGCGAAGCGTCGCGTCTCGCTTGGTCTCAAGCAGACAATGCGCAACCCATGGGAAGTGTTCGCTGAAACACACCCCGAGGGCACGCAGGTCGAAGGCGAAGTCAAGAACATCACCGAATTCGGTCTGTTCGTTGGCCTGCCCGGCGACATCGACGGCATGGTTCACCTGTCCGACCTTACGTGGGAAGGCCGTGGCGAAGACGTCATCGGTGACTACCGCAAGGGCGACATGGTCAACGCAGTTGTGTCCGAAGTCGACGTTGAGAAAGAGCGTATCTCGCTCTCGATCAAAGCAGCGGATGGCGACCCCTTTGCCGAAGCCGTTGGCGGCGTGAAGCGCGGTTCGATCATCACTGTCGAAGTGACCAAGATCGAAGAAGGCGGCATCGAAGTTGCGTACGAAGGCATGACGTCCTTCATTCGCCGCTCGGATCTGTCGCGTGACCGTGCCGAGCAGCGCCCAGAGCGTTTCGGCGTGGGCGACAAGGTCGACGTGCGCGTCACCAACGTGGACAACAAGTCCCGTCGTCTGGGTCTGTCGATCAAAGCCCGCGAAATCGCAGAAGAGAAAGAGGCCGTCGAACAGTATGGTTCCTCCGACTCCGGTGCATCGCTCGGCGATATCCTCGGCGCAGCCCTCAAGGGCGACGAATAAGTCCACCCGGACTTAAGAATTTAAAGGGGTCCCGCTGGCAACGGCGGGGCCCTTTTTCTATGAAAAATGAAAGATTTGCGGCGCGGACAAAAGATACAAATACAATCATGAATTGACGCGGTCGGGCCAATTCGCTTTTAGATAATAAATCGATGCTATAAGCAGCTTACCGAAGCACAAAAAAAAGCAGGCACATGTTAGATACCGCTAAGACGTCGCGCCCCCAGACCGAAATCAAGCCGGCCCGGGACTGGGTTAAAACACTTGCCAAGTATCGCGAGCCGAACATGTCGCGCAGCTCCTTTGAGCTTGCGGTGACGGTGGGTCCGTTTTTGATGCTGTGGGTTCTTGCGTGGTACGCAATGTCCTATAGCTACTGGCTCACGCTGATGATTTCGTTGGTAAATTCCGCGTTCTTGCTGCGGTTGTTTTGCATTCAACATGACTGCGGCCACGGTTCTTTCTTTGCAAATCGTACGGTCAACGATTGGCTTGGGCGCGTGATTGGGGTGTTTACGCTGACACCTTATGATGTGTGGCGTCGGTCGCATTCCATCCACCACAGCGCGTCGGGCAACCTTGCGCGTCGCGGGATTGGGGATGTTGCGACACTGACGGTTGCTGAGTACCGCGCGCTGCCGCCGCTGAACCGTATGATGTATCGTCTGTATCGCAACCCTGTTGTGCTGTTTTGCCTTGGGCCTGGGTACTTGTTCTTTATCCAGAACCGGCTTCCCTTGGGTCTGATGGGGCACGTCAAATATTGGATGAGCGCGATGTTGACCAATCTGGCGATTGTCGCTTGGGTTGCGCTCCTGGTGTACTTTGGTGGTCTTGTTCCAGTGGTTCTGATCTTCCTGCCGTCGACACTTTTGGCGGCGACCGCTGGGGTTTGGTTGTTTTACGTGCAGCACCAGTTTGAGACGACCCACTGGGAGGCTGAAGAAAGCTGGGACCTGCATGACGCAGCCTTGCACGGCAGTTCGCAATACATGCTGCCGCCTGTTCTACAGTGGCTTAGTGCCAACATCGGTATCCACCACGTGCATCACCTCTACAGCCGCATCCCTTTCTACAGGCTGCCAGAAGTCCTGCGTGACCACGGGGAGTTGGCCGACATCAACCGCATGACCATCCGCGAGAGCTTTGCTTGCGTGCGCCTGCACCTGTGGGATGAAAATGCCAAGCGTCTTGTGTCCTTTGCGCAAGTGCGCACAGCGGCCTAAGCAGACGTTTTGATCCGCGCGTGATCTACGCGCGCGGCTCATGCTGACAGGTGGTCCAGAGTGCGACTCACATGCCTGTGATTCTCCCGGCTTGGGCCTCAGCGTGCCGTGAACCGCCTAGATTTTCTCCTCTAGTGGTTGTATTTGCAGACAAACCCCTGCGGAACGGCAATTTTTCGGCCCTAAAATTCCATTAGGGCGTTTCGCTAACACGTCAATAATGTCTAAAGTGTTGCAGCAGGACGGGTTCTATTGATCGAACCTCGCCTGGGGTGACTTTGGGAGGACACACCACATGATACGCTCTGAGCTCATTCAAAAAATCGCAGATGAAAACCCCCATCTGTACCAACGGGACGTGGAGCGCATTGTAAACACGATCTTCGAAGAAATCATCGAAGCCATGGCTGAGGGTGATCGCGTTGAGCTTCGTGGTTTTGGTGCGTTCTCTGTGAAAAAGCGCGATGCACGTTTGGGGCGCAACCCGCGCACAGGCGACGCCGTCGAGGTTGAAGAAAAGCATGTGCCGTTTTTCAAAACCGGCAAGCTCCTGCGCGATCGTTTGAATGGACATGAGGACTAAGCTATGCGCCTGATCCGCTACGCAGTGTTGGCCGTTATCGCGATTTGCCTGTTGGTGATCGCGCTTGCGAACCGGGGGGATGTGACCCTCAACCTGCTGCCTGGCGAATTGTTGCAATTCTGGCCCTTCGCGAATTCCGTTACTGTACCGCTTTATGCGGTGATTTTTGCGGGCATCGCGATGGGCGTCCTGTTGGGCTTTGTGTGGGAGTGGGTGCGCGAGCATAAGCATCGCGCCGAAGCTTCGCGCGCCAAAAAGGAAGCCGTCAAGCTTCAACGTGAGATCAAGAAGGTCCAAAAAACCGATGGGACCACGGCGGATGATGTTCTGGCCATCGTGGACGGAACGCGCTAGGCGGGGCCATGCCAACTGACATTCGTGTAAAAATCTGCGGCTTGTGCCGCCCCGAGGACGTGACTGCCGTTGCAGAGGCAGGCGCGTCCTATGGCGGCTTTGTGTTCTTTCCCAAATCTCCGCGCAATGTCTCGATCGCACAGGCACGGGATCTGGCGCTTGGCGCGCCAGTGGGCTTGGCCAAGGTCGCCTTGGTCGTCAACGCGGATGACGCGATGCTGGATGCGATTACCGCAGAGGTGCCGTTGGATATGCTACAATTACACGGCTCCGAAAGCCCTGCGCGTGTGGCCGAGGTTAAGGCGCGCTACGGATTGCCGGTGATGAAAGCCGTAGGGGTAGGCGGTCCCGAGGATCTAGCCGCAATCGATGTTTTTGCCGAAGTGGCGGATCAGTTGTTAATCGATGCAAAGCCGCCCAAGGGTGCGGATTTGCCGGGCGGCAACGGTCTAGCGTTCGATTGGCAGCTACTCGCGGGGCGCAAATATTGGTCCGTGCCGTGGATGCTGGCCGGAGGGCTAACACCAGACAACGCAGCCAAAGCCGTCCGGCGGACCGGCACCCGGCAGCTGGATGTCTCATCCGGTGTTGAAAGCGCGCCCGGCATCAAAGACGCTGCGCAAATCGCAGCATTTGTCACGGCCGCACAGGCTTAAACGGGTCTAATCAGAGCCATAAAACGCCCGAATATTCCGGCCAGTGTCTCGCTGATCCCTTGCCCCCTCCTGCCTGCTGCCCTACACCCAATTCAACGCGCAACGGGGAGACGACCATGGCAGAAGATTTCGTGAATTCCTACTTCACCGGACCTGATGAAAATGGTCGCTTTGGCGACTTTGGGGGGCGTTTCGTATCCGAGACGTTGATGCCGCTGATCCTTGAGCTGGAAGCTCAGTATGAGCACGCCAAAACGGACGACAGTTTTTGGGCCGAGATGCATCACCTGTGGACCCATTACGTGGGTCGGCCTAGCCCGCTATATCACGCAGAACGGCTGACCGAGATGCTGGGTGGCGCCAAGATTTACCTCAAGCGGGATGAGCTGAACCACACCGGTGCGCACAAGATCAACAACGTCTTGGGGCAGATCATTCTGGCCCGTCGCATGGGCAAAACACGTATCATCGCCGAAACAGGCGCGGGCCAGCACGGCGTGGCGACTGCGACTGTGTGTGCGAAGTTCGGCCTGAAATGCGTTGTTTACATGGGCGCGCACGACGTGGAACGTCAGGCGCCAAACGTGTTCCGCATGCGGCTATTGGGTGCAGAAGTCATCCCTGTGACCTCGGGGCGTGGTACGCTTAAGGATGCTATGAACGACGCTTTGCGCGACTGGGTGACCAACGTGGCCGACACATTCTATTGCATCGGCACCGTCGCAGGGCCGCATCCGTACCCGGCAATGGTGCGCGATTTTCAGGCTATTATCGGCCAAGAAACCCGCGAGCAGATCATGCAAGCCGAGGGGCGTCTGCCCGATACGATCATCGCGGCTATTGGCGGTGGATCGAACGCGATGGGCCTGTTTTACCCATTCCTTGACGACAAAGACGTCGCGATCATCGGGGTTGAGGCCGGTGGCAAGGGTGTGAACGAAAAGATGGAGCATTGCGCCTCTCTCACTGGCGGGCGGCCCGGCGTTTTGCACGGCAATCGGACCTACCTGCTGCAAGACGACGATGGCCAAATCCTCGAAGGCTTCTCGATTTCTGCGGGTCTGGATTATCCGGGGATCGGGCCTGAGCACGCATGGCTGCACGACATTGGGCGCGCGCAATACGTTTCAATCACGGATGTTGAGGCGCTGGATGCGTTCCAAGTCTGCTGTGCCCAAGAGGGGATCATCCCCGCGCTTGAGCCCTCTCATGCGCTGGCGCATGTCCTCAAGATCGCGCCGACCCTGCCCAAAGACCACCTGCTGGTGATGAACATGTGTGGCCGCGGCGACAAGGACATCTTTACTGTAGCTGCCGCCCTAGGCATGGAAATGAACAACGGCGCCTAAGCGCTTTGCTCAAAACGAAATGCGGGGCCCATCAGGTAAGTGATGGACCCCGCAATAGTCGTCAACCGACGCTTCAATCCGTGAAAATTAGATAATCGAGTATTGTTCGAGGATTTCGAGCGGCACGATCTCGGTCGCGGCGGGGTGCGTGCTTTCTAATTTTACGTGCGGGGCGACACCTTCATCATGGGCCTGCATGAACCGCGTGGCGCACAAACACCATTGGTCACCCGCCTTTAGACCGGGAAAGTTGAATTCTGGGCGTGGCGTGCTCAGGTCATTTCCAAGGTACTTCGAATAGGCCAGAAAGGCGTCCGTCATCACGGCGCAAACCGTATGGCTGCCTCGGTCCAGCAGTGACGTGTCGCAACACCCGTTACGATAGAACCCGGTCACAGGGTCCAGCGAGCAGGCCTGCAATGTCTCCCCTAAGACGTTGGTCGAGGGAAAGGGATCGGTTTGATTAACCATGGTTTTTCCTTTTTGATCTCAGGTAGGCGACGGTAGCGCCCAGTCCACCCAACGGCCGTGAAAACACGCTCGTCCAGCGATATATGTCTCATTCCCAGGCCAGCAGCGCAGCGTCAGGCAGGCGCCCGGTGCGTCCGAATTATCCGCCTCCATTGCGAACCAAAGGAGCGGAGCGTCAGTCGTGGCCTTATCGCCCGCAGCTTCAATCGCAACGCGCGCTCGGTGCTGAATAGGTGCAGGAAAATACTGCCAAGCAATGGTGTGGAAAATCAGTCGCGTCGCCATAGGTGCGGGTTGTTGTAATTGCGCTTCGATCCAATCCGCGGCGTCGCCCGTGTCCACGCGGGCAGGGGGCAAGGCCATTGCCGCGCGTGTGCGGCTTAGCCGTTCCGGCTGGTCTGGCCAGAGATAAGCCAACAGCCGCAACCGATCGTCAGCCTCGCGTAACTTGGGCGGCGCAAGGTCAACACCCCTTCGTGCCGCAACGGTTGGCTCAACACTTGGGGGCAGCGCACCGCGCCAATCAGGGGCCAGCTCAACCGGGGCATCTAGTGGTCCAAAGCGTATATTTTGCGCCTCCAAACCATAAGCGTCCCAGTGCAGGTTCAAACCCGCGCTCGCGCCCAATTCCAACAGATGCAAGGGCAGGCCAAAACGTGCGCTTGCCCATTGGCCCGCAGCTCTTACAACGGCTGCGCGTCGGATTTCATTGGTTTGTGGTGCAGATTGCACCCAGTCCGTTAGCCACGCATCATGGCCCTGAAGGGTTGCAAAAACTGCTGCCCAAAGCGTGCTATCCGCAACCTCGTGGGGCGGGTAGACCGCTTCAAGCTCCGGTGCGACCCCGCGCAAAATAAGGGCATGCAGCCCACCCGCCAGCCGAAGCGGGAGGGAGGCCCCGGCAGGTCCCACATCACCGGACCAAGCATAAAGCGTGGCAATCATGGGCGACGTATCTGGCCTCAATTTCTCACTGAGTATCGTCATGAGCCGGCCCATGAAAGGCGAGCCCAAAGCGCTGCAATGCGCCGCCTGTGCGGCAAATGCGGCGTTCAGAGGTGTCACTTGAACCGGTCCATCAGCCGCTGCAAGGGAGAGGCACTTGGGCTATCTGCCTCGGCCTTTTCCTGCGCAGGGGCCGGCTTATTGCTCACCGGTTTCGGCTTAGAACCGGTTGAGGGCCGCGGCGGTGCTACACGCATAGCCACCGCATTCGAGAACCGCGCAGGATCGCCACCCGCTAATGCCGCGGCACCGTCCGAACACCCCCGCAAAACATCATCCAACCAGTCAGTTTCCGCCTTGGCAAAGTCGGACAAGACATAGCCCGAGACACGGTCCTTGTGCCCCGGATGGCCAATCCCCATGCGCACACGCTCATACTCAGGCCCAATATGCTGGTGGATCGATCGCAACCCATTGTGTCCGGCATGTCCGCCGCCAACCTTGACCCGAACTTTGCCAGGCGCAAGATCCAGCTCGTCATGGAACACCGTCACATCACTGGACTCTAACTTATAGAACCGCATCGCGGCTCCAACGGATTGCCCGGACAGGTTCATAAACGTCTCAGGCTTTAACAGAACGACCTTCTCAGACCCAAGCCGTCCCTCGCTCACGCTGCCCTGAAACTTGCTCCGCCATGGCGCAAAACCATGATCGCTCGCAATCCGATCCAGCGCCATAAAGCCGATATTGTGCCGATTGTGCGCATACTTCGACCCCGGATTGCCCAACCCAACAAACAGACGCATCGCTCACCAATCCTTTGTTCCAGAAATACTCCGGGTGCGCGAGGGCTGGCCCTCGCTCCCGCACTCTACCAAGCGCGCACCCAAAGAAAAAGCGCGCGAGGATAACCTCACGCGCTTTCAAATTTCACTGCAAAAAGCGCTTACGCTTCAGCAGCAGCCTCATCCGAAGCATCTTCGTCGTCAGCTTCGTTATCAGCCGACCGCAGCCCCGAAGGTGCCGAGATGTTTGCAATCACAAAATCACGGTCGATCGTAGGTGTTGCGCCTGCGGGCAGGTCCACACCGGAAATTGTCAGTGTGTCGCCAACATCAGCACCTTCCAGATCAACAACGATCTTTTCGGGGATGTCACCGGCAGTCACAGTCAGTTCGACCTCAGGGCGCACAACAGTCAAAACGCCGCCGCGCTTGATGCCGGGGGCTTTGTCTTCGTTGATGAACTCAACTGGAATGAACAGTGCGATTTTCGACGTGCGACGCAGACGCATCAGGTCGACGTGTGTGGGCAGGTCTTTGACAACGTGACGCTGGACGCCGCGGCAGATGACGCGCACGTCCTCTTGGCCTTCGACCTTCAGGTTCCAAAGCGTCGACAGGAAACGGCCTGCCTTCAGCTTTTTCAGCAGCTCGTTGAACGGGATGTTGATCGCCAATGGATCAGTGCCACCACCGTAAACCACGCCCGGCACCATGCCGTCGCGACGTGCTTGACGGGCGGCTCCCTTGCCTGTCCCCGTGCGTTCGTGTGCGATAAGATCAGGAATCTCTCCGGCCATATCGAATCTCCTTTAAGTTAAGGGCTTCCTCCAGGGTGCAAGCCCATGAGCCGCACGCGTTAGACGCCCTTGCCCCATTTTACAAGGCTAATACCGCCCAAGCCTGTGGAAAACACCCCAAAAACCAAAGGGCACGCCACAGCGCGCCCTTTCATAGCCCAAATATGGGGATCAGGCTTCCCAGCGCCCGCGGAAGTCTGCGGGGATCAACAGGTTGGATCGGCTCAATGCGTTCACATCTGTCACGCCGCACAGGCCCATTGTGGTGTCCAATTCCTTGTGGATAACATCCAAGGCCTTTGTCACGCCTGCCTCACCAGCGGCCCCCAAACCGTAGACAAAAGCACGGCCCACGTAGGTGCCCTTTGCGCCCATCGCCATAGCCTTGAGCACGTCTTGGCCCGAGCGGATGCCACTGTCCATATGGACCTCAATCTGCTCGCCGACGGCATCGACGATGTCTGGCAAGACGCGGATGGACGACAAGGCACCGTCCAACTGACGCCCGCCATGGTTGGACACGATGATTGCATCTGCCCCCACATTTACGGCCTTGCGCGCGTCCTCTACGTCCAAGATGCCTTTGACGATAATCTTGCCGCCCCACATCTTGCGCAACTGCGCGATCCGGTCCCAATCCAACGCTTGATCAAACGCTTGCGCCGTCCATGACGATAGGCTGGATGGATCCGTCACGCCCTTTGCATGCCCCACGATATTGCCGAAAAACCGGCGCTTGGTGCCCAGCATCCCAAGGCCCCAGCTCCACTTGGTCATCATGTCAGCCACACTGCGCACGGTCAGTTTGGGCGGAGCGGACAGGCCGTTTTTCAAATCCTTGTGCCGCTGGCCAAGCATCTGCAAATCCACGGTGATCACAAGGGCCGAACAGTTCGCAGCCTTCGCCCGATCCATCAAGCGCTGCATAAAATCGTCGTCTTTCAGGGTATACACCTGAAACCAGAACGGTTTGGTCGTATTCTCTGCGACGTCCTCAATGGAACAGATGGACATGGTCGAGAGCGTGAATGGCACGCCAAACTTCTCGGCGGCACGGGCGGCTTTGATCTCACCATCGGCACTTTGCATCCCAGTTAAACCCACCGGGGCTAGGGCGACAGGCATTGCCACGTCTTCGCCTAGCATTTGCGTCTTGGTCGTGCGGCCTGTCATGTCCATCGCTACGCGCTGACGCAGGCGGATCTGGTCAAAATCTGTGGTATTCTCGCGAAACGTCTGCTCGGTCCAACTGCCGCTTTCGGCGTAGTCATAAAACATCTTTGGAACGCGACGCTTATAAATACGCTTAAGATCGTCCACAGTCGTAATAACAGCCATTTCTCGCCCCTTAGTCCTAATTGGTAAGCCTATCTAACCAATTGCGCAGCTTTCCTCAAGGTGACACAAACGCCACGCTTTGAGCTGATATCATCACGCACGATTTTGCGCTGCAATGAAAAACCGTGGCTCAATTCACTGTTATATCTGCCTAAAATGCATAGAAACCCGCAGAACGCGCGGCCCAATGGCCAACGCCGCCTCCTTTGTTCCGAAAAAACTCAAGAAACCGTGCAAACCGATGCGCGCTTAGCCCGCGTCGCACAACATGTCAGTCGGCGAAGGGGTCCTCGTCATAACCGACCCCAACAAGGCTCAGACCTTGCGGTGGTGACACCGGCCCGCACCTGCTGCGGTCGGCGCTTGCCAATACTTCGGCCACGTCCTCAGGCTCCCACGCGCCGGCGCCCACGCGTTCCAATGTCCCGACCATGGAACGCACCTGATTGTGCAAAAACGACCGTGCCCGAAAGCGAAATTGAAACTCGCGTCCGCCGGGGTAGGGGTGCTCGCTCACAACTACCTCATCAAGTGTTTTGACCGGCGATTTCGCTTGGCAAATCGATGCGCGAAAGGTCGTGAAATCGTGCAATCCCTCTAGCATTCGGCCGGCGGCCTGCATCGGTTCGAGTGAAAGTGGGCCTGGTACCTGCCATACGCGCCCTCGGTCGAATGTCACAGGTGCACGGCGCGCGATCAGACGAAACAGATACCGCCGCTCTCGTGCCGAAAATCTGGCGTGCCAATCATCGGCCACCGGTTCAAGTGCGGTGATCGCGATAGGCGCGGGCTTGAGGTGATAATTCAATGCTTCGCGCAGGCGAAATGGGTCCCACTGGCGGCTCATATCAGCGTGTGCCACCTGACCTGTCGAATGAACGCCCGCATCGGTGCGCCCCGCTGCCGCAATAGAGGGCACATCGGGATCAAGTCGCCGCAGCGCTTCCTCCAGCGTTTGTTGCACACTGGCGGGGCCATCTTGGCGCTGCCACCCTGCAAAGGGGCCGCCGTCATATTCCACTATCATCGCATATCTGGGCATGGCGTGGGCCTAGCCTGCGAAACTCCGCGCGACAAGACCCTACACAAAACCTACCCCCCATGCTTATGTTCCAAAGGGGCCAAAGAAAGGGCTGTTATGGTAGTGGATCGAGTGGCGGACGCGCTGTTGCGCGGCGTTGAAGGGCTGTCTGACACGGTTTCCGGCGCGCTCTTTGAACCGACGATCCGCCTCGGTGTCACGGGGCTTAGCCGCGCGGGAAAAACTGTGTTTATCACGTCACTTGTCTCCAATCTGATGGAGAGGGGGCGCATGCCCGGGCTGAGTTCCAAGATTGAAGCCGCGTTTCTTCAGCCGCAACCAAACGACACTGTCGCGCGTTTTGACTATGAGGCGCATCTTGCCGCCCTCACCGGGGCCACGCCGCATTGGCCCGAAGGCACGCGCAGCGTGTCTGAGCTGCGTTTGTCGATCAAAGTGCGTCCCGGTGGTCTGCTAGGCGGGTTGCAAGGGCCGCGCACGGTGCATTTAGATATCGTGGATTATCCCGGTGAATGGGTGTTGGATTTGGCCCTGCTAGATCTGGATTATGCGGCGTGGTCGCGCCGCACGATGGAACGGCTGGCGGCGTGGGGCGCGACGGATACGCTTGCGGCGCTGCGCGGGGTCGATAGTGCCGCCTCACATTCTGAGCCCACGGCGCAAAAGCTGGCACAAACCTACACCGCCGCCCTGCATGCGGCGCGCGCACAAGGGGCCCAAGACTGCACACCGGGCCGCTTTCTTCTTCCCGGTGATCTTGCGGGCTCGCCTGCTCTGACGTTCGTTCCCTTGGATGCGCCCGCAATGACACGCGGCTCGTTGGGGCGCGAAATGGCCCGTCGGTATGACGCGTACAGGGCGCGCGTTGTGCAGCCGTTCTTTCGCGATCACTTTGCGCGTTTGGATCGTCAGATCATTTTGATCGACGTTTTGGGGGCGCTGCATTCTGGCCCGCGCGCAGTGGATGAATTGCGCGTCGCCATGGCCGATCTGCTGGGCGCGTTCAAACCCGGGCGCACTGCATTTTTGACCCGGTTGTTGATGGGGCGACGCGTGGATAAGGTGCTTTTTGCGGCAACCAAGGCAGACCATCTTCATCATACACAACATGCGCAATTGACGGCGCTAACCTCGGCTCTCGTACAAGAGGCTCGCACCCGGGTCGATTTCTCCGGTGCCAAAACCCATGCGATGTCCATCGCGGCTCTGCGCACCACCTCCGAAGAGATGCGCACCCATGAGGGGCGTGAATTGGGCGTTGTGCGGGGCCGATTGCTGGATACGGGTAAAGAGGCCGCGCTTTACCCCGGACTATTGCCGACCAACCCGGACCAGTTGTTGAACCCTGCGCGCAGCGGTGCGCAGGCGTGGCTGGATGCAGAATATAACATCATGCGGTTTCAGCCTGCGCCGAACAGTCTGCGGCTGGGTGCTGGCCCCCCACACATCCGCATGGACCGCGCCGCAGAGTTCTTGCTCGCGGATCGGTTGCGGTAAGGAGATCGCGATGTCCAACCCCAAAGACCGCAAATCCGGTCCTGTCTTCTTTGACCTCGATACAGAGGGCCACACCGACGCGTTTGCAGACAGCCATAATCACCCAGCGGACGCGCCACCTGTGCCCGAAACTGCGCCCGATGGGCGCGCCATGCAAAGCGTGGCGGCATTGGCGGTGCGGCGACCCTCGGTGCTGGCGCGGCTGTTTTGGGGGTTGCTGATATCGCTTTTGACGTTTGTGATATCTGTTGCGGCTTGGGGGTTCGTGACGGATCTACTGACAGCGAACCCCTTGCTGGGTTGGATCGCTATGGGGCTGGGCGGGGCATTTGTTGCGGTTCTGGTAGCAATTGCGTTGCGGGAGTTCGCCACACTCGCACGGCTTAAACGGATCGACGGGATCAAGGCGGCTGCCGCAGAAGTGACCGACCTTGCCAGTGCGCGCGCGCTGACGGCGCGGCTGACGGCGCTTTATAGTGGGCGTGCGGATATGCGATGGGGGCAGGACCGTTTTGCACAAGCAAGTGCCGACGTTTTCGATGCTGACGCGCAACTTGCGCTGGCTGAGGCTACGTTGCTGGCCCCGCTGGATGTCCGCGCCACACGTGAGGTTGAGGCCGCCGCGCGCCAAGTCGCGACTGTGACGGCCTTGGTCCCGCTTGCATTGGCAGACGTGGTTGCAGCACTTGCCGCGAACCTTCGAATGATCCGCCGCATCGCCGAGATTTACGGCGGTCGCGGGGGCGTGTTGGGCAATTGGCGGCTGACACGCTCGGTGCTGACGCATCTTGTGGCGACGGGGGCTGTGGCGGTGGGCGATGATCTGATCAGTTCGGTTGCGGGGGGCGGGCTGTTGTCCAAGGTGTCGCGCCGCTTTGGCGAAGGCATCGTGAACGGGGCGTTGACCGCGCGCGTGGGTGTGGCCGCGATTGAGGTGTGCCGCCCGCTGCCCTTTGTGGCGCAGACCCGACCTTCGGTTTCGGGGGTCGTGGGGCGGGCGTTAACTGGCCTGTTTGGCAACAAAGCTGGGGGCTGAGGGGCTTGGTTCCAACAGACCGCGCCTGCGGTGTTCTTGGGTTGTCGGGTCGTGGATGGGTGCCTATAAGGACCCCCATGTTGGGTCGCTTGATTATTTTTCGAATTATATCCCCGGCGCTCTGAACTTTGAGCCGCCGGGCAAAGGCGTATGAGACTTCGCGCCGCCGCACCCCAAAACCCCTTGATGACATTTAGGATGACGCGCGATGACCGCCGAGACCCCCGACACACCCCTTGACTACAAAGACACGCTGAACCTGCCGAAAACGGATTTTCCGATGCGCGCGGGCCTGCCCAAGCGTGAGCCCGAGTGGCTGGCACGCTGGCAAGCGCTTGATGTATATGGCCAATTGCGCCAGCGTCCGGGCCGCACGCCCTTTACGCTGCACGATGGCCCACCCTATGCCAACGGCAACCTCCACATCGGTCACGCGCTGAACAAAATCCTCAAGGATATGGTGGTCCGCTCGCAGCAGATGCAGGGCCGCGATGCGCGCTATATCCCCGGCTGGGATTGCCACGGTCTGCCAATCGAATGGAAGATCGAGGAAAAGTACCGCCAGAAGGGCCGTGATAAGGACGCCGTGGATGTCATTGAATTCCGTAAAGAATGTCGGGATTTTGCGCGCGGTTGGGTTGATATCCAGCGTGAGGAATTCAAGCGTCTGGGCATCACGGGCAATTGGGATCAACCTTACCTGACGATGGATTTTCACGCCGAGCGTGTGATTGCAGAAGAATTCCAGACCTTCGTTATGAACGGCTCGCTCTATCAAGGGTCCAAGCCGGTGATGTGGTCGCCTGTTGAGAAAACCGCACTGGCCGAGGCTGAGGTCGAGTACCATGAGCGTCAGTCCGAGGCGATCTGGGTGCCGTTTGAGGTGGTCGCCGGTGGTGCCGATCTGGGCGCGCCGTGCAAGGTCGTGATCTGGACGACCACACCGTGGACCATCCCGCAAAACCGAGCCATCTGTTTTGGGTCGCGCATCTCGTATGGTTTGTATGAGGTGACTGGCCGGCCCGAGGAATGCTGGGCCACCGTGGGCACGCGCTATTTGTTGGCCGATGATCTGGCCGAAGAGGCACTGGCGGCTGCCCGTCTGACCCCTGATATGTACCGCCGTCTGCGCGATGTGCCGGCGGATGAGCTGTCCAAGATCACCTGTGCCCACCCCTTGCGCGGCGCAGAAGGCGCGTCGGGCGAATGGGACTTTGACGTGCCGCTTCTGGCGGGTGATCACGTTACGGATGACGCCGGTACGGGCTTTGTCCACACTGCGCCCAGCCACGGTGACGACGACTATGCCATTGGCGTGACGCACAAGTTGCCGATGACCTACAACATCCTTGATGATAGCTCTTTCCGGGCTGATCTGCCGTTTTTCGCGGGTGAGCAAGTGATCCGTCCCAACGGCAAACCCGGTGGTGCGAACAAGGCGGTCATCGCTAAACTGATTGAAGTTGGGGGCATCCTCGCCTCGCGCCGGATCACGCTAAAGGATGCGCATTCGTGGCGTTCCAAGGCGCCGGTGATCCGGTTGAACCGTCCGCAATGGTTTGCGGCAATCGATGTGCCGCTGAACGATGGCATGGATGACTACGGCAAAACCATCCGCGAACGCGCGCTGACGTCCATTGACCAACTGGTGACGTGGACCCCGCAAACCGGGCGCAATCGGTTGCATTCCATGATCGAGGCGCGTCCCGATTGGGTTCTGTCCCGTCAACGTGCATGGGGTGTGCCGTTGACTTGCTTTACCAAAGTAGGTGCCGCGCATGATGATCCCGACTTTTTGCTGCGCAATGCTGAGGTCAACGCCCGTATCAATGCCGCGTTCGAGGCCGAGGGCGCGGATGCGTGGTACAAGGATGGGGCCAAGGAACGTTTCCTTGCGGGGATCGTGGATCCTAATGAATACAATCAAGTAATGGACATTCTTGATGTGTGGTTCGATTCCGGTTCGACCCATGCCTTTACCCTGCGGGACCGTGCAGACGGCTCGGATGATGGCTTGGCGGACTTGTATCTAGAGGGGACCGATCAGCACCGCGGTTGGTTCCATTCTTCGATGCTACAGGCCTGTGGCACACGGGGGCGCGCGCCCTATCGCGGGGTGCTGACCCACGGCTTTACGCTGGACGCCAAGGGCAACAAGATGTCCAAGTCCGTGGGCAACACGGTCGCGCCCGAGAAAGTGGTCAAGCAATACGGTGCTGACATTCTGCGACTGTGGGTGGCGCAAGCCGACTACACCGTGGATCTGCGCATCGGGGACGAAATCCTTAAGGGTGTGGCCGATAGCTACCGGCGTTTGCGCAACACGATGCGGTTCCTCTTGGGGGCGCTTTCGGACTTCTCCGACGCGGACCGTGTGGACCCAGCAGACATGCCGGAACTGGAACAATGGGTCCTGCATCGCTTGTCAGAGTTGGATGAGCAGGTGCGCGCAGGCTATGACGCCTATGACTTCCCCGGCGTCTGGAACGCAGTGTTCCAATTCTGCACGGTTGAGTTGTCGGCTTTCTATTTCGACGTACGCAAAGACGCGTTGTATTGCGACGGCGATACGGCGCGGCGCCGGGCGGCGCGGACAGTGTTGGATATTTTGTTCCACCGTCTGACCACGTGGCTGGCCCCTGTGCTTGTCTTTACGATGGAAGAAGTCTGGCTAGAACGGAACCCCGGTGAGGGGGCTTCGGTCCACCTAGAGGATATCCCCGAGACACCCGCCGCATGGCGCAATGAAGCGTTGGCCGCCAAGTGGTCCACCATCCGCGCGGTCCGCCGGGTCGTCACCGGCGCGCTTGAGATTGAGCGCCGGGAGAAGACCATCGGTGCGAGCCTAGAGGCGGCCCCCAGTGTGCACGTCGACGCGGCGACCAAAGCTGTGCTGGACACGGTTGACTTTGATGACATCTGCATCACCTCGGCGATCTCGGTCGCAGAGGCGGGTGAGGGCGCATTCACATTGGATGATGTGCCGGGCGTTTCGGTGACCTTTGCCAAGGCAGAAGGCGAGAAATGCCAGCGGTGTTGGAAAATCTTGCCAGACGTTGGCACCCACGCGCACACGGGCGTCTGTGGTCGGTGTAACGACGCTTTGGGCTGACATCGGGTAACGGGTCGCGCGCCTAGCGACCCGGATGCTTGATCTTGTTGAAAAGGCCCCCAAGAGGTGAACTCTTGGGGGCCTTTGTGTCTTTATTCAGCAGCGCGAAGCGGGGAGGGTGGTTTTGGGCCATCAGATGAACCCTCGGCCGTTGGGTCCGCTTCCGGTTCCGGCTCAGGGAGCGTTTCGGGAGAATCCTCTTTCACGGTCTCGGCCTCTGGTTCCTGTGGCGGCTCAGTCGGGGCGTCCTCTGTCCAGATCATCTCGGGCAGGCCCCGGCGACGGGCCGCACGGCGTAGGGCGAAATCCTCAGCCGCTTGTGAGCTGCGTCCAAGGCTCAACCGTCCCAACAGGCGCGCAAGAGCAAGCACGTAGTGCGTTGCCCAATATCGGATCGCCAGCATTGACGGGGTAAAGATCAACGTCAGGACGGTCGCGATGCCAAGGCCGAACACCACTGCGGTAGCAAGCTGGATCCACCACAGGGCCGTCGGGCTTTGTAGCGAATAGCCCCCGCCGATAAAGTCGAATGACAATCCGAACATCATCGGCGCGAGGCCGGCCATCGTGGTGAGCGTTGTCAGCAGGACGGGGCGAATGCGTGCTTCAGCCGTGCGGGTAATCGCCTCAATCCGGGGCATGTAGCGCGCGTATTCTTGGTAGGTGTCGATGAGCACAATATTATTGTTCACCACGATCCCCGCCAATGCGACGATCCCGGTGCCGGTCATGATGATCGAGAAAGTTTGCCCCAAGATGAGCATGCCCCACAAGACACCCGCCGTAGACAAGACCACTGCCAAAAGGACCAAAACAGCATTGTAGACTGAGTTGAACTGCGCCAGCAGGATGATGAACATCAGCCCCAACGCACCGATAAAGGCTTGGCTGAGGAAGGCTTGGCTTTCGGCTTGGTCCTCTTGGTCGCCAGTCCATTCCCATGCGACTGTCGCGGGGAAAGGGTTCGTGTCGAGCCATTCGTTGAGGGTTGCGATCCGCTCATTCGCTGTGAGGGGAACATAGGTCACTTGCAGCTTACCATCCGCAACATCGCGACCGATCTGGTCCAGATTTGCAGTGCCGCGCAGCTCTGTGATGTTGTGGTACTCGACGCTGTCCCTCGACAGCCCCAGCAAGGCGCCGATCCCCGTGGCACGGGTCACGAGTTGCAGATTGTATGGCGCGCCTGCTGCGACTTGCTCGGGTGTTAGCTGTGCGCCCAGGCCCAGCGGTGCGGCGCCATCCTCTAGCGGGGCGCCATCCGAGCCTAAGGGTGTCAGGTCATAGATCAAGACGCCTGTGACGGCATTAGCCTTAACGTCGAAATAGCGTTTGCCGTCAAAGCGGTTGATCTCTGCCAAGCGCGGAACGGGCTGGCGTGTGATGAAATTGGCCAAGGGAACAAGCCCGCCAGAGGTGCGGACCTTGAGACTATCGAGCGTCGAGAGAACACGGTCTTTTTCGGGCAAGCGGACGCGGATCTCGATTTCCTCATCGGAGGAGGGGACCCGCATCGTATCCAGCAGCAGCCCGCGTGTGACCAGTTGTACCATCGCGCCCACCGTCGCCACGTCCGCGCCGAAACGGCCCGCCTTTTCGACGTCGACGGTAATCTCCCAGTCGATGCCGGGCAGGGGCAGGCTGTCTTCGATATCGATGACACCGGGGGTCGCGTTAAACTGGGCCAACGCGCTTTGGGTGGCCGTTTGAAGGGCGATGGGGTCATCGCCTGACAGCCGCAGGTGAATGGGCTTGCCGCTGGCAGGGCCGCGATCCTGTGATATTAAATCTGCCTTGATGCCCGGGATTGCTCGGACACGGGCCAGCAAATCCTCGGCGATCGTGTCGCCGTCAAACGCAGGGTCCACGATGGTTTTGTTGACCGTGTAGCCAATCAGCGGCAGGTCGAACCACGGGGCCGAGACGGTGGGGCGATCTTCCCACGGGATCATCTCAATGGAGATTTGGCCGATGGTATCACGGGGCGGAGCGGAGCCGCCGGTGTTCTGGTTCAGCCCCCCGTCGCCGGCGAAGGCAAAGGCCGATTGGATGCCTGAGGTCGCAAGAATTTCCGCCTCGGCGCGTTGCAGCAGCCGGTCTTTTTCATCGAGAGAGAGGTTTCCCCGCGCCCGCACGTAAACGATTGCGGCTTCGGTCTCGGACTCGACGAAAAACTCAACGCCGTTGTTGTTTTTTCCAAAGTAGCTGAAGGTTGAAACCACAAAAATGATCACAGCCATCACCGCAACGATTGGCATGACCGGGTTGCCGACGATGGCATGCATCAACGTGCCAAAGGGTGTCCGGCGATAGCCTTGCACCTTGCGCGCTTTGCGGGCGATTGTGACCGAACCAAGCGCCGTCGACATCAGCATCGCTGACGCCACGAACAACAGCGCGCCGGGCAGGGTGGCCAGAACTGCTGTTGTCTGGGGCGAAATTCCAAGGATGTAGCCGGGGTTGATGGTTTGCAGCGCAAAGGTGAACATCAGCCATCCGGCAAAGACGGTCAGGATCAGACGCGCCCAGTAGGGCAAGATGGCGCGCAGGACCGATGAGCCGCGGTCAAAAATGCGGCTAAGGCGCGCCGAGACCCCCCCGATCACGGGCAAATAGACCAAGGCCACCACAAGGCTGGCCGAGAGCACAAAGATCAACGTGACTGGCAGCATCCCCATGAATTCGCCAGGAACACCGGGCCAGAACAGCATCGGCAGGAACGCGCAAAGCGTCGTTGCAGTAGAAGAGACCACAGGCCAAAACATCCGTTTAGCCGCCTCGACAAAGGCCTGCATCGGGCCCTTGCCCTCTTGGATTTTCTTGTCGGCGTATTCCACCACCACGATTGCGCCGTCCACGAGCATACCAACCGCAAGGATCAGCCCGAACATCACGATGTTGGAAATCGCGATGCCCATGACCGCCAGAAGCGCAAAGCACAACAGGAACGAGGTCGGGATCGCAAAGCCCACCAGCAAAGCGGACCGCGTGCCCAGCGAGGCTAGAACTACGATCATCACCAATGCGATGGCCGTTAGGACGGAACCTTCGAGCTGTGAGATCATCGAACGCACCGTGCGCGACTGATCCAACGTGGCCGAGACGCTGACAGCGCGTTGTAATTCGGTGGGCCATTGTGCGACTTCGGCGTCGACGACCGCGCGCACTTCGGCGGCGGTATCCATGATGTTGAACCCCTTGCGCTTGATCACCTGCAGCGCAACCGTGGGCGCGCCGTTGTAGCGTGCGGTGCTGATGGGGTCTTCAAACGTGAGGTTAATTTGCGCCAGATCACCCAGCGTCACAACACGGTCACCATTGGTTTTGACCGGTAGGTTATAGACGTCTTCGGGGGCATCGAATGACGAAGGGATTTTGACCGGGAACGCGCCCTGATCGGTTTCTACCGCACCTGCGGGAACCAATAGGTTGTTGTTAGTCACAACGTTGATCAACTCACCGGCGGTGACGTTATAGGCCTCTAGGGCGAGGGGGTCGATAATGACCTCCAGCATTTCGTCGCGGTGCCCGGCAAGCCCCACCTCAAGAACCGCGCCCATGCCTTCCAGCTCGGTCTGAAGGTCTTGGGCCAGTCGCAGTAGCGTACGCTCGGGCACGGGGCCCGACAGGCTGACGACAAGGATCGGGAACTCCGAAAAGTTGATCTCGGAAATCTCGTATTGCTCTCCGCCCTCGGGGAATTCCGCCTCGGCTTGATTCATTTTATCGCGCACATCAGCGATGGTCGCGCTTTTGTCCCAGCCGAACTCGAACTCCAGAAATACGCCCGCAAAGCTTTCGGATGCGGTCGCGGTCATGCTTTGCAGGCCATCCAGCTCCTTGAGCTTGGTTTCCATCGGCTTGATCAGCAGCTTTTCGCTGTCGGTGGCCGAAATGCCGGGGAAGGGAACTGAGACAAAAACGCCCGGAATGTCGATATCCGGCTCACCCTCTTTGGGCAGACCCACATAGGCCAATGTGCCTGCCATGATCGACAGGATCACAAAGGCTATGACCATGCGCGCCCGTTCGGCGGCCCAATCGACGATGCCTGTCATTGGCTAAGTTCCTCAAAGCTGGGCACCACGCGCACGCCATCGGTCACGTATTCTTGGCCAATCAGGATCACATCTGCGGTCTCTGGTAGGCCGCCAACCCACACGCCGTTGACTGTATCGCGAATGACGGTGACGGCGGCGAATTGGGCGCGGCTTTCGGCGTCAATGATGCGTACGCCCAAAACACCGCGATCATTCAGCGTCAGTGCCGAGGCGGGCAAAAGGTGCGCCCGCATTCCGCCCCCAGTGATCACGATTTCGGCGGTTTGGCCGTCGCGCAAAGTCCAGTCGGGGTTCGGCACGGTGACTTCCACCCTAAAGGTACGGGTGGTTTCATCGGCTGAGCGCGCCAAGAACGTGACTTTGCCGCGCAAATCTTCGCCCGAGGCAAGCTGCGCGCCGGCATTTGCACCAACCTCAATCAGGCCAAGTTGGGTTTCGGGGACAAAGCCCACCAGTTTGATCGGGTCCAACTGGATGACCGTGGCGCAAGGGTCGCCCGGCTGCAAAAGCGATCCCAACTCGGCGCTGTCACTTTCCAACAGGCCAGAAAACGGCGCGCTGATTTCTAGTTTGCCGAGGTCATCTTGTGCGCGGTCCACGGTGGCTTCGGCGGCGCGAATACCAGCGCCCGCACTTTCGAGGCCTGATTTCGCGGCGCTGAGGGTCGCTTTGGCGGAACTGAGGGCAGCTTCTGCGTTTGCCACACGGGTGGCCGATGCAAAGCCGCCCTCGGACAGTTGACTGGCCGCGATTTGGTTGATTTCGGCTTCGTGAACGCGGGCTTCGGCCTCCGCCACGCGGGCGGCGGCTTCGGGAACGCGGGCGCGGGCCTCCGCCAAACGCGCCTCGGCCTCTGCCAATGTCGCGCCACGAGTGCCGGGATCAAGGCGGCACAGCAATGTGCCTTGGTCCACCTGCGCGCCTTTGCGCAGGGGTTCAGACACAACGGTACCGCCGGTTTCAGCACGCACGATGACATCGCGTGCCGCTTCGGTTTGACCACGCAGCAGAACAGCGTTTTCGATGTTTTGGGCGACAGAGGCCCGTGCCATCACGGCAATGCCATTCGTTTCTGCGATGCTAGAATTCGTTTGGGCGACCGTTTGTTGTGGTTGCGGTTCAGGCGCCTCGGGTGCCCCATCCGCATCGGTGTCTCGCCCGGCGAAATCAAACAGCACGTCCCGTTGGAGGACTGCAAAGAACAATATGACGGTTACAAGGACGGCTGTAACCAGCGGAAAGAATTTCATTTTGGGCTCCAACGTAGGCGTTATGGCACGACCCATGGGCTCAGGGTGCAGGCAAGTCCGCACTTTCTGAACCGGTCAGTTCAGGTTTATGCACAGTTGCCGTTTTTTGCAAGGTGTCGCGACGGATGCCTTTCGCCTTGGCATCCTTATGCCGGCTGGGCTAAATGCGAAGTGAGGATCGGGCGGCCTGATGGGTCGTCACGTGGCGTTTGGGGAGCAGATCATGTCCAATACAGACAGTTTTATCGAAGAAGTCACCGAAGAGGTGCGCCGCGACAAGCTGTTTGCGCTGATGCGTAAATGGGGCTGGCTTGCGGCTTTGATCATTTTTGGTCTTGTTGGCGGTGCTGCCTACAACGAATGGAGCAAGGCGCGCGCCCAAGCACAGGCGCAGGCCTTTGGCGACGCGGTTCTGGCCGGATTGGCTGCGGATGCAAACCCAACTCTGTTGCAGGAATTGCCCACCGCCGACGCAAACCAAGAGTTGGTTAAGACACTGCTGTTGGCCAGTGCTGGGGCGGTGGACGGTGCTGACCGGGCCGAAACGGCGGCGGCGCTGCAAGCTTTGGCTGAAACAGACGGCCTGCCGCAGCTGTATCGCCAGTTGGCCCTGCTGAAGGCGCAGATGTCCGGCGGCACCGGTGACGGAGCCCGCGATACGCGCATTCTCGAAGAATTGGCCACACCGGGCACACCGTTCCGCCCGCTGGCGATCGAACAACAGGCTTTGCGCCAGCTAGAGGCGGGCAATGCCTCCGGCGCGATTACGTTATTGCAGCAACTGCTAGAAGAGCCCGGCGCGACAGACACCTTGCGCCGCCGTGCTTTGCAAGTGATTGTTGCGCTTGGGGGCAACCCAACGCCTGCATAATGCAGCATCGGGGGTAACACCCGGGACCAAACCGCCGCGAGACGGCAAAGACGACGAACCGAGGGCACAGGCATGAAACACGTAGCGATCCTAGGGGTGGCCTTGGTGCTGATGTCGGCATGCTCACAGCGTGCGACGATCCTGCCGGGCACACGCGAACCAGTGCGCGCGGATACGGCCGTCACGCTGAGCCAAGAGGCCCTTGCGCAGGCACAAGCGATTACGCTTCCGGCGGCTCAAACCATTGATGCTTGGCCTGTGCGGACCGGTTCTGCCGCTGGGGTGATGCCCCACGCGGCTCTATCAGCCACACCAGAGCGCGTTTGGTCTGTTGGCATCGGCAAAGGCAATGGCCGCCGGACGCTTTTGACGGTTGATCCTGTCGCTGCGGAGGGTCGGATTTTCGCGATGGACGCTGAGGGGGCGGTCACGGCCGTGTCGGAAGCGGGCGATGTGTTGTGGCGCGCCGATCTGACCCCCGCGTATGAGCGTGATGGTGATGCGTCCGGTGGTGGGCTTGGGCTGCACGATGGTGTGTTGTACGCGACGACGGGCTTTGGCAATTTCCACGCCTTGGACCCTGCGACAGGGGCAGAGCAGTGGATGCAACGCCTTGATGCGCCTTTGACGTCCCCCACGTTTGGCGGCGGGTTTGCCTATATCGTCAGCCGCGATAGCCGGGCTTGGGCGATTGACCTAAGCGATGGCCGCATCCGCTGGGAACTGCCCGGGGCACCGGTTGTTGCAACGCTTGCGGGTGCGCCTGCGCCGGCGTTGACGGATCGTTTGGTAATTTTTCCACTCGGCTCGGGTGAGTTGATTGCCGCCCTGCGTCAGTCCGGCATTCGCGTCTGGGGCAGCACTGTTGCGGGCAATCGCCGAGGCGTGGCCTATAGCAACCTGTCGGACATTGCGTCTGACCCTGTGATCGCGGGCCGCACGCTTTTTGCGGGCACGCCAGCGGGCCGCATGGTGTCAATGGATGCGTTCTCGGGCGCGCGCAACTGGACAGCTACTGAGGGCGCGCTGAGCCCGGCACTGCCCGTCGCGGGTTCGGTGTATTTCGTGACCGACCGCAACCAACTGGTTCGCCTGGACGCGGAGACAGGCGCACAGATTTGGGCCGCTGACCTGCCGTTCTTTGCGGCCAACCGCCTGAACCGACGTAAAACTGTCTATGCCCATTTTGGTCCGATCCTTGCGGGCGGCCAGATTTGGTTGGCGGCCACCGACGGTGTTTTGCGCGGATTTGACCCCGAAACTGGGGTTGAAACCCATGCCAGCGACATTCCCGGCGGCGGCGCGTCCCGCCCGATTGTAATGAATGATACGCTCTATGTGCTGGGTGGCCGCGGGACTTTGCACGCCTACCGTTGAGATCGCCGCAGGAGTGGGGTAAGGGCGGGGTCTTATTCCTTCTGTGAGTCCATCATGTCTCTGACCCTCGCCATTGTCGGCCGCCCCAATGTGGGCAAATCGACCCTTTTTAACCGCCTTGTGGGCAAACGTCTTGCGTTGGTCGATGACCAGCCGGGGGTGACCCGCGACCTGCGTGAAGGCGAGGCGCGGCTCGGTGATTTGCGTTTCACCGTGATCGACACGGCGGGCCTAGAAGAAGCGACAGACGACAGCCTTCAGGGGCGGATGCGCCGCTTGACGGAACGCGCGGTTGAGATGGCCGATGTTGCGCTATTCGTGATTGACGCCCGTGTGGGTGTGTCGCCCGCCGACGAAGTGTTTGCGGATATCCTGCGCCGCAAAGGTGGCACCGTTTTGCTGGCCGCCAACAAGGCTGAGGGTCGTGCGGCTGAGGCCGGTTTGCTGGAGGCATATGCGCTTGGCCTCGGGGAGCCGTTGGCCCTGTCTGCCGAGCACGGTGAGGGGATGGCCGAGTTGGCCGGTATGCTGCGCCCCCTGATTGAGGCTGCCGAGGAAGCCGCCGAAGTCGATGAAACCGAGACGGACGTTGAGATTGATTGGGATATCGAGGACGGCGAAGAGCTGCCTGATTTCGCGCCAACCGTAAAGAAACCGTTAAAAATCACGGTTGTAGGGCGCCCGAACGCGGGTAAATCAACACTGATTAACAAAATCATCGGTGAAGAGCGTTTGCTGACAGGCCCCGAGGCAGGGATCACGCGCGATTCTATCGCGCTGCCCTTCGATTGGGACGGTGTTCCGATGCGGATTTTCGACACCGCTGGTATGCGCAAGCGCGCCAAGGTTGTGGAAAAGCTCGAAAAACTATCGGTGTCTGATGGGCTGCGCGCAGTCAAGTTCGCTGAGGTGGTGGTTGTTCTGTTGGATGCAGAAATACCGTTTGAACAACAGGACTTGCGGATCGCCGATTTGGCCGAACGTGAGGGCCGCGCCGTTGTCGTGGCCGTCAACAAATGGGACATTGAGCCGAACAAACAAGAAAAGCTGCGTGATCTGAGAGAGCAATTTGAGCGTCTCTTGCCGCAGCTGCGGGGCGCACCGCTCGTGACCGTGTCGGCCAAGACGGGACGTGGTTTGGACCGGCTGCAACAAGCCATCATGAAGGCGCATTCGGTTTGGAACCGCCGTGTCAGCACATCACAATTGAACCGCTGGCTCACAGGCATGGTCGAGGCGCATCCGCCCCCCGCACCACAGGGAAAACGTATTAAACTCCGCTACATGACCCAAGCAAAGACCCGGCCACCGGGATTTGTGGTGATGTGCTCGCACCCTGATAAAATGCCGGCGAGTTACACCCGTTATCTTGTCAACGGTTTGCGGGAGGATTTTGATATGCCCGGCACGCCTGTGCGTTTGTTCCTGCGCTCGCAGTCGGACGCTAACCCCTTCAAAGGGAAGACAAGATCCACACCGTCGCGTCTGCGCAAGCACCTTGGAAAAGGCCGCGCTGACGAAAGATAGGCCTCTGTGGGGTCGGGCAGTTGAGTAACCTTGGTAAAGAAGAAAATTGCCTGACTTAGAGGTTCATTAAGCATGAGGGGCTAAGCCTGTCGCAGTGATTACCACCGCGGCTGAGGGAGCCCCTATGCGTGCCTTTCTACTTATTGGATGTGTATTGCTGCTGACCTGGCCTGAGCAGGCAGCGGCGTATTTGATCCAGCCGGACACTGGCGCAGGCTGGCAGGTGCCCGATCCTGGTGCGCGTACCGCGAAACGTGGCCGTGCCGAGATAATCCGCAAGGGACGGGGTACTGATTTCAAACCGGCCGTTCATCATTCGATAAAGCACTACAGAAAACTGACCACAGGCGATGATCGTTTAGATGTTGGCAAATGGGGGTTGGAAAAGGGTCTCGTCTTTTCGGACAGTGCCCGTACACAGGTATCCCTGATCGGTCAGATCCAACTATTACCGCCAATGCCCGGACCGTTTGCGGAGCCATCGCCGTGGAATTTTGGGGTGGTGCGGGTCATCGCGGCGGTGGTCGTGGGCGCATTGGGCTTAACCACGATTGGGCTGCTTGCCGCGCAGAAACCCTTTCGCCCTCGCCGCCGAAAACGCGGGCCATATACACGGCCCGCGCATAGTTCATACGCTAGGCGTTGGCTTCGCGGATCTTGTCCGCAGCCTCTTTGTTGAACGTCACGCCGTTTTCTTCCAGCATGCTGTCCAATTCACCCGACAGCGTCATCTCGGTGATGATGTCACATCCGCCCACAAACTCGCCTTTGACATAGAGTTGTGGGATCGTCGGCCAGTCAGAATAGTCCTTGATGCCTTGGCGGATGTCTTCGTCCGCAAGCACGTTCACATCGGTGTATTCAAGGCCCATAAAGTTGAGCACACCGGCCACACGGCTGGAAAAACCGCACTGAGGCATGGATTTTGTGCCCTTCATGAACAGCACAACGTCACTGTTTTTGACCAGTTCTTCGATCTTGGTGTTGGTGTCAGACATCAGTCGTTCCTCTCATTTGGTCCGCTTTGGGACGCATCCTTTGGCACAAAGGCCTTTGCATATTCCTGCGGGTCTTTTGGGACCCGGATTGTCGTCGAATGGCCACCACCGCCGCCACCCGAAGCGTAATTCACGTCGATCAAGGTATCGCCTTGGCCCGGATCAATCCCGCGCTGCGACTTGTGTTCCGTGCGCACAGCTTGCACGGCGCGGGCGGCCAGTAGGACCAGCACGAGCACGCTCATGCCTGCCAGAAGGCCGCCAAGCGTCATTCCGGTGCTTTTGTGGTTAACGCCAGCGCATGCAGCTCCCCGGAGGGGCCATCCATTTTGCCCTTTAGGGCGGCATACACAGCGCGCTGTTGTTGAACGCGATTTTTGCCCTTGAAGGAGGCATCGACGACCATGGCTGCCATATGCACGCCGTCGTCGCCCTGCACCTCAATCGTGGCATCGGGAAAACTCTCTCGCAGGAGGCTTTCGATTTCATGGGCTTGCATGGGCATGTGCGGTCTCCGGATGTTGCCTGCCCTAGATGTAGATGGGCAAGCGCGGCCCCGCAAGGGGATCGGGCGCGACTTCCGGGTCAAGTAAGACAGGTTATCGTGGAAAAACGGTATGCCCCAATCCGGATGGTGGATCGGACGACCTGCAATCTCTGATCGAGTAGGGCGCACCAAGGAGCGGCGCGCCCGATTGTGATGTGCTAGGCGAAAGTGGCCGCGAATGTGGTGCGATACACCTCAGCCAATTCGGCCAGTGGGACGCTGGTACCACCGAGCGTGACGTCGCTGCCTGCAAAGCGGCCTACGGTCGTGAGCGGTACACCTGTTTGAGCCGCGGCAACCATCAAGGCCTCCGCCTTGTCAAAGGAACATGCGATCAGATATCGGGCTTGGTCTTCGCCGAACAATGTTGGCGTATCGCTTGCATCCAAGGTCACGCCGACGCCGCTGGCTTCTGCCAATTCAAATGCTGCCATCGCAAGGCCACCATCCGACAAATCGGTACATGCATTGATGTTGGCTGCATTGTCGAGAATGAACTGACCATTGCGCGCCTCAGCCTCAAGGTCGACGTGGGGTGCATCGCCATCTTCGCGGTTAAACACCTCCGCCAAGAGAGCGGATTGCCCCAAATGGCCCGTGGTTTCACCGACCAAGATCGCCATATGTCCTTCGCGGACATCGCCAAGGATGGCGTCGTCGAGTGAGTTGAGCAGCCCCACGGCGCCGATGGTTGGCGTGGGCAAAATGCCCTGACCGTCAGTTTCATTGTAGAGCGACACGTTGCCCGAAACGATAGGCATGTCGAGCGCGGCGCAGGCTGCACCGATCCCTTTGATGGCACCTACGAATTGGCCCATGATCTCTGGCTTTTCGGGATTTCCGAAGTTCAGGTTATCGGTGCTGGCCAACGGCTTTGCACCCTTTGACACGAGGTTCCGATAGGCTTCGGCGACGGCTTGTTTGCCGCCTTCTTCGGGGTTGGCTTTGACGTAGCGCGGCGTCACGTCAGAGGTGAATGCCAGCGCCTTGTCGGTGCCATGCACCCGGATCACGCCTGCACCCGTGCCGGGAAGGCAGGCGCTGTCGGCCATGACCATCGTGTCATATTGCTCAAACACCCAGTTGCGGGCGCAGTAGTTTGGCGATGCCAAAAGCGCCTTTAGCCCATCAATTGGATCAATCCCCGGCACATCTTCAAGCGGCTCAGCAGCCGGCGTGGGCACCCAAGGACGGTCGTATTCAGGGGCCGAGGATGCCAGTTTTGATAGTGGTAGATCGGCCTTTGTTTCACCGTTGTGCATGATCAAAAAACGATCTTCGGCGATAGTTTCACCCACGATTGCAAAGTCGAGGTCCCATTTGTCGAACACCGCTTTCGCCTCGGCTTCAAGCTCAGGCTTGAGGACCATAAGCATCCGCTCTTGGCTCTCGGACAGCATCATTTCGTAGGCTGTCATCGCGTTTTCACGTACGGGTACGCGCTCGAGGTCGAGGCGGACGCCAAGCCCACCCTTATCGCCCATTTCTACGGCCGAGCAGGTCAGGCCCGCGGCACCCATATCTTGGATCGAGATCACGGCACCTGTGGCCATCAATTCCAGCGTGGCTTCCATCAGGCGTTTTTCGGTGAAGGGGTCGCCGACCTGAACCGTTGGGCGCTTTTCTTCGATCGTGTCGTCGAATTCAGCCGAAGCCATCGTTGCCCCGCCAACACCGTCACGACCGGTTTTCGCGCCCAGATATACGACAGGCATCCCAACGCCGGAGGCGGCCGAATAAAAAATCTTGTCCGCATCCGCGAGGCCCGCGGCAAAGGCGTTTACAAGGCAGTTGCCGTTGTAGGCCGCGTGGAACCGGACTTCGCCGCCTACGGTGGGGACGCCAAAGCAGTTGCCGTAGCCGCCGACACCTTCGACGACGCCGTGAACCAATTGGCGGGTTTTGTGGTGCGCCGGTTCCCCGAACGACAGGGCATTCATCGCAGCAATGGGGCGCGCGCCCATTGTGAACACATCACGTAGAATGCCGCCAACGCCGGTCGCGGCCCCCTGATAGGGTTCGATGTAAGAGGGGTGGTTGTGGCTTTCCATTTTAAAAACAACGGCCTGACCATCGCCGATATCAACGATGCCAGCGTTTTCGCCGGGGCCGCAAATCACTTGGGGGCCTTCGGTGGGCAGGGTGCGAAGCCATTTCTTGGACGACTTGTAGGAGCAATGCTCGTTCCACATCGCTGAGAAAATGCCCAGTTCGGTGAATGTCGGCGCACGGCCGATGATGTCCAGGATGCTGTCGTATTCGTCGGGCGTAAGGCCGTGGGCTGCGATCAGGTCTGGGGTGATGGCTGGCTCTTGCATGTCGGCTCCCGCGTCTGTGTGGCCGCCTTCTAAACCGCGCGTGGCCCGAGGGAAAGGGGCAAGCGCACCTAGCCCCTAAAGTGCGCGCAGAACAGGTTCCAAATCGCCATAGCCCGTAAATCGTCGCTCAAACCGAAGCCCAAGGCGATCGGCGCAGATTTGCGCCTTTTTTGTCAGCTCAGGATCGTCAGTTTGAGCCTGATACACAAGCGTTTCATAGTGCGCGAAATACATATCGCGCAGCTCGGGGTGCCGGTCGAGGCCGAGAGGTTTGGTCACAAAAGCGTCGAATTGGCGCACAAGAAAATCCGTCAGATAGAAGGCCGTGAACTCTTCGCGCGCGGCAAAGGCGGCATTGCCTTCGAAAAAGCTATAGCAATGGGGCCCCTCGATCATCTCGACCCCCAGTTCGGCGCAGGCTTTTTGCAGCATCCCGCCGGTGCCGCAATCCGCGTAGACGACCAAGATCTTTTCGTACCCGGCCCGATGCTTTTCTACGGCTATCCGCACGGCTTCGGGGATGCGGTCTGGCGTGTTGTGTAGGATCGCGGGCAGGCAATGCAGATCCATATGATCCCAACCGTTGGCATCGCGCAGGTCGATCAGTTCACGCGCCAGCGCACCGCACGCCAGCAGCAGAATACGGCCTGCGCCCTTAGCGGCCAGCCCGCGATCGGTCAGTGCATCATCGTCTAACGCCATTTGAGCGAACATCCCATTGAAGCGATTTGGTCCCGTGGCCCGGTGCCGGTTTTCGCGATTTGAAGCATGGCGTCGCGCAGTTCCGCACGTCGAGGCGCAGTTGCCCTATGGTCGCAATCGTCCAGCCGTCCGCGGTACTGCAATGCGCCGCTCGCATTGAAGCCAAAGAAATCGGGTGTGCAGACTGCCCCGAACGCGCGCGCAACGGATTGATCCGTATCCACGAGGTAAGGAAATTCGAAGCCATGGGTTTCGGCGAAAGCCGTCATCTTGTCCGGGGCGTCGGCAGGGTAGGTGGCATAATCATTCGACATGATCGCCGCGACACCCACGCCCTGAGCTTTAAGTGCGTTCAGGTCCGACGCGAGCCGGTCGGCGATGCGGATAACATAGGGGCAATGATTGCAGATGAACGCGACCAGTAGTCCGCCGGGGCCTATAAGGTCCCGGCTGTCATAAAGTGTGCCACTTGGATCGCTGAGCGAAAAGCGGGGGGCAGGCCAGCCAAAGTCGCAGACAGGTGTATCTGCCAGCGCCATTGCGCCTTAGCCTGCTGCCATTTGGTTGTGCTTGCGCGCGACCCATTCCTTGGCGGTTTCCACAGCAACGGCCGCATCGCGGCAGTATGCGTCGGCGCCGATGGCCTTGCCGAATTCCTCATTCAGAGGCGCCCCACCCACGAGAACAATATAATCATCACGGATTTGCTTTTCGACCATCGTGTCGATGACAACCTTCATGTAGGGCATCGTGGTGGTCAGCAGGGCAGACATGCCGAGGATATCAGGCTTTTCGGCTTCAAGAGCCTCAAGGTAGGTTTCAACAGCGTTGTTGATGCCGAGATCGACAACCTCAAAACCAGCGCCTTCCATCATCATGGAGACGAGGTTTTTGCCGATGTCGTGAATGTCGCCTTTGACGGTGCCGATGACCATCTTGCCAACGCGCGGCGCGCCAGTTTCGGCCAGCAGCGGCTTAAGGATGAACATCCCACCCTTCATCGCGTTTGCAGCCAACAAAACTTCGGGCACGAACAGAATACCGTCGCGGAAATCGTTTCCGACAACCGTCATGCCGCCGACCAACGCCTCGGTCAGAATGCGGTAAGGGGCCCATCCCCGTTCCAGCAGGATTTCAACGGCTTCCTCAATCTCTTCTTTCAGGCCGTCATACAGGTCGTCGTACATCTGTTGGACGAGTTCATTGTCATCCAGTTCACTCAGGATGATGTCATCTTCTTGTTCAGACATGGCGCGGTCTCCCCCTAGCGCGATTGGGTCGTGTTCGGTGTGCCGGAGTGTCGCAGAAACGACGCTCTCGTTTGCGACATTGCCCGTTCTCGCACCGACGCTTTCGGTCATTTTGGTATGTATTTTATGATTTTCGCTACGCCAGTCTAGGCGCGGCGGCGACGCTTTGTGATGCGCGGCTGGGGCGTTGTATCTGCGTTGGTGCCATCGCTGTCGGATGAAAAACCACCCAATGCGCGCGCGATCGCTTCCATATCTGGTGCGTCGCTTTTGGGCTGTGTTTCAAGTGCTTGGCGCATGGCGCGCAGGTGGTCGGGCATGGTTCCGCAGCACCCCCCGATGATGCGTGCACCGCTGTCACGTGCCATGGTTGCATAGGTGGCCATCACTTCGGGCGTGCCGTCGTAGTGGATATGGCCATCGTGGTATTTGGGGATGCCTGCATTGCCTTTCGCGATAATCGGGCGTGCCGTGCCTGTGGCGGTAAACCCTTGGACGGTGCGCAACAGGTCCGAAGCACCAACCCCACAATTCGCGCCAAATGCCACGGGTGGATGGCCCAACTTCTCGACCATTGCGGCCATTGCATTCGAAGTCATGCCCATCATCGTGCGCCCGGCGGTGTCAAAGCTCATGGTGCCGCACCACGGCATGTTCGCCAGTTTTGCGGCTTCCGCAGCGGCGGCATATTCTTCGGGGGCTGAGATCGTCTCAACCCACAGGACATCTGCGCCGCCTTCTTTCAGGCCCTCTGCCTGCTCATGAAACATCTCAACCGCGTCCGCGTGTGTGAGAGGGCCGAGGGGCGCCATGATTTCGCCCGTGGGCCCCATGGAACCCGCCACAATAACTGTTCGCCCCGAGGCGTCCGCGATTTCACGGCCAATTTCTGCGGCGATACGCGACAGTTCGCGCGCACGGTCCCCTGCATCATGCAATTTGAGCCGCGCCCGATTTCCACCGAACGAGTTGGTCAAAAAGATATCCTACCCAGCATCGACCGCACCGCGATATAGTGTGCGGATGTTGTCGGGGTGTGTTTCGTTCCACAATTCGGGCGAGTCGCCCGATTGCAGCCCCATGTTGAATAGGTTGGTGCCGGTCGCACCATCCGCCAAAAGCCAATCGCGTTCGGACAATAGGGTGGTGAAGGCATTGCGGTCAGTCATGGGGCGGTCTTTCTAAAAACGTCGACGTTGCGCGTGCCTGCCACGCAGCACATCATGCATCAAGCGCATATTGTGCATGATTATCATGAGGTGTGTTGTGGTTTAGCGCGCTGCTGGCATTTGGCGGGCTTGGGCCGCGGGCCGCAAAGCCTTACCGATCTCAAAACATCCAAGCAGCAAGCCGCCGGGACCTTTGACCATCAAGTACCGAGGCGTCCATACCGGCGCAAAGCTGTTTTTGAATTGCAGCAAGCCGCGCGCGCCGGGCGTCCGATTGTGCGCCCAGTTAAAAATGTGGGCCGCGATACCCTTTGCCGCAGGCGCATGAAACGGCACGCAATCAAGCGAAAGTTGGGGAACATTCTGATCCGCGGCATCGGCTATGGCAGCGCAAATCAGCGCGTGCATGGTGCCATCGGGACAGGTTTTTGTGTGTCGCACAAGGTCTAGCATCCAGCCCATTTCAGTCACATGAAAGCTGACGAAGGCGATCAAAGCCCCGTTGTGGTATGCGGTATAAACACGTTGTGCGCGCAGCAGTTCGGGGGTGAAGCGCCCCATAGATAGCCCGCGTTCCCCGCCATGATCTGCGGCCCAGCCGTGGGCGACAGTCGCCATGTCCTGCAGGGGCAAGGTTTGGGCGTGGGTGATGACAACATGCGCCTTTACGGCATGGCGCAGCTTGCGGCGAAGCTGACGGTGGCTTGGCCCCGAAAGATCAAACGAAGCTGGTGAAACAATCGCCTCAGCCCCAAGGGGCAGCTGCCACCATCCGGATGATCGCAGCTGGGATGCCAAAGCTTGGGGCGCTTTGTAAACAACCGCTGGCACGCCTGCATCGCGGGAAGCCACATCAAGTGCCGCATCCATCTGCGTGCGATTGGCCCCAAAGGGCGCGCCAATCGCGACCAGCGCTTGATTGCCGCGATGCACAAGCCAATGACCCGTGGTGTCTGCGTTAGAAATGGCTTCGCGGCCGGGTTCAAACAGCAAAGCAGAGAGGGGATCGGGCGCGTTGCGGATGGTTGCCCTATTCGGTGGAGTGCCCGTCGTGCTGAGCCCGTGGCTCAGCACGCGCGGTATATCAAGTTGGGCAAGCGCCTTGTCTGCGGGCCATAGAACATGACCCGCCGCGAGCATTGCGGGCAGGACATAATACGTTAAGCGAAAGCCGACGATGGCGGCCAAGACGGCGGGGGTGGCTTCGGGCGGGGTCATACTGAGCAAGGTCAGCTCAAACGCGCCGAACCCACCGGGTGTGCCGGACATTATCCCGCATCCAAGGGCCAACAAAAACGCGGGGATCAACAGGGCGAACGACAGATCGACGTCGGACGGCAACAAGACATAGAGCGCGCCCGCCGCTGCAATCGTGTCAATCGCGGCCCAAAGCACCAAAGCCAAAAGCGTTGGCAGTCCCGGTATGGCCACCTGGCGGCCAAATACTTGGAGCCGTGGGTAGAACAAAGATGTAGCACATAGAATCAACGCCAGCGGGACTATGATCCAGCCGATCCACGCCACATCACCCGCGAGCGTGGGCAAGGTCGCAAAGGCGATTAAAGTCGTTATCGCCCAGCCAAACAAAAAGCCCCCGGTGACAAGGCCGGTAATCGACATCGCCCGGCCTGGTTGCGCGTGTTCGGACCCGCCGGACCGCAACAATCGCCAGCGCACCAACGACCCGGTTACAATGCCAAGGCCCAACATTTGCGCCAATGCGGTGGCCGATGCGCCTGCCGCTAGGACGCGGCCGCGGGGCAGGCCCGTGCCCAACAGGCGGTGCGCGATGAGGTCATATTGGGCCACTGCGCGAAAGCTGATCACGGTTAGGGCCATTGAGGTCGCCCATGCCAGTGGGCTGATCTGCGCCAAGGCATCACGCACCTGCGTGAGGTCAAAATCGGCCAGCTTCTGCGTCAGCAGCAGTACCATTACGCCGCCAATGATCAGCGGCAGACTCTGTTTCAAGCTTAGCGAAAGGCGCGGTCGCGTATGGGTCCGGGCGGCCGGTGCCGCCTGTGTCGTTCGGGGATGTGCCATACAGTCTGTCTCCGCCCAAAGCCCGTCAACCGGTGCGTGGGATATCAAAAGCCCCGTCATCGGGAAGGGCGTGCGGGCATTCGCGCGTCTGGAGCCGCAAAGCGGCAACATCAGTGTGGCGCGAGGAAAGTCGTGGCGGATTCTCCGCCGACCGATCGCACAACCACTGCAATGGGTGAGTGTGAAACAGTGATTTGCCAAACCCACCGTCGAAAGTGGGCTGGCCAATGATCGGTTTCACTGTGCTAGCAGCAGGGGCCTACTAATTCGTTAATTTTCGCAGGCACCTGAGCCGTTTTTTAGGCGTCTTTCATGATTTGGGCTTTTGCCTCGGCCAGACACTCGGCCATTTTGGCGCGAATGGTTGCCTCATCGGCTTTGCCATCCAGATCACCCGCCACCTTGCGATAGACGTCTTCGTGGCCGGCTTCTTCAAAGTCGGACTTCACGACTTCCTGGGCATAGGTCTCGGCGGCGGCGCCTTCGAGGCCCATCAAACCTGCGGCCCACAGGCCCAGCAGCTTGTTGCGCCGTGCGTCCGCCTTGAACTGCATTTCAGCATCATGGGCGAACTTGTTTTCAAAGGCGTTTTCGCGATCATCAAACGTGGTCATGGTGAACTCCTGGCTCTATCCCCATATTTCTTATCTTAATATGGGCGTAACCCCCGGTACATTGCAAGCGCGCCGCATGCCGCAGGTGCGCCATAGATGCCGCGCACGCGGGCAAAGCCTTGCGGTAGCCAAGCGCATGGCGTAAGCGGTGCGCACATAATCCCGGAGGCCACCATGGCACGTCGCAAGCTCATCTACGAAGGCAAAGCCAAGATCCTGTACGAGGGTCCGGAGCCGGGAACGCTGGTTCAGTATTTCAAGGATGACGCCACCGCGTTCAACGCCGAGAAAAAGGCAGTGATCGAGGGCAAGGGGGTTTTGAACAACCGCCTGAGCGAATTTTTTATGACCGGGCTCATGCAGATTGGGGTGCCGACGCACTTCATCAAACGTCTCAACATGCGCGAGCAGCTGATCCGTCAGGTGGAAATCATCCCGCTTGAAGTCATCGTGCGCAACTTTGCGGCTGGCACAATCGCCAAGCGCCTTGGCCTAGAAGAAGGCACGCCGCTGCCGCGTCCGATCATTGAGTTCTGCTACAAGGACGACGCGTTGGGCGATCCGCTGGTCTCTGAGGAGCATATCGCAGCCTTTGGTTGGGCCTCGCAGCAGGACTTGGACGACATGGTCAGCATGGCCCTGCGCGTGAATGACTTTATGTCGGGCCTTATGTTGGCTGTTGGCATCCGGCTGGTGGATTTCAAAATCGAGATTGGTCGCGCTTGGGACAACGATTTCATGCGCTTGATCTTGGCGGACGAAATCTCACCCGATAGCTGTCGCTTGTGGGACATCGAGACGGGCCAAAAGCTCGACAAAGATGTGTTCCGCCGTGACCTTGGCGATTTGGCTGATGCCTACACCGAAGTGGCGCGCCGGTTGGGCGTGCTGCCCACCAATGCGCCTGCGCCCAGCAAGCCTACGCTCATCAATTAAGGAGTGGCCGAATGAAAGCCCGCGTAACTGTTATGTTGAAAAACGGTGTTCTGGACCCGCAGGGAGAGGCAGTGCGTTCGGCGCTGGGCAATCTCGGCTTCGCGGGTGTTGAGGGCGTGCGTCAAGGCAAGTTGATCGAACTTGACCTGGCGGATGGCACCTCTGAGGCGGACATCAACGACATGTGCGAAAAGCTTTTGGCCAATACGGTCATCGAAAGCTACAGCGTAGAGCTGGCCTAAGGTTTGGTCCGGGGCGCGCTGCGTCCCGACCGTATCTGAGCGTATCGGGAGGGAAGACATGCGCGCAGCGGTATTGAGGGAATACAACGCCCCGTTGTCGATCGAGACTGTGGCAGACCCTGCCTGTCCCGATGACGGTGTGGTGCTAAAGGTTGAAGCCTGCGGTGTGTGCCGGTCTGACTGGCATGGCTGGGTGGGCGAACACCCCCGCGTCAAACCGGGCCAAATCGGCGGCCACGAATACTGCGGCGAAGTGATCGAAGCGGGCCCTCGCGCACGGCACAAAGTTGGCGACATGGTTGTAGCCCCCTTCATTCTAGCGTGCGGCTCATGCCCTTCGTGCCAATCGGGCGCGCAAAACACTTGCCCCAACCAACGCTTGCCGGGCTTTGTTGAGCCGGGCGCGTTTGCCGAATACGTTGCGGTTCCGTTCGATCACAACCTGTCGCTGCTGCCCGAAGGGCTGTCGGCCACGGTTGCCGCTGGGCTTGGCTGTCGCGTGACGACGGCTTGGCACGGCTTGACCGGGCGCGCAGGGCTGCAAACCGGCGAATGGCTCGCGGTGCATGGCACTGGCGGGGTCGGGCTGTCGGCCTTGATCCTTGGTCAAGCGCTGGGCGCGCGGGTCATTTGCGTTGATGTCGTCCCCGAAAAGCTTGACCACGCCAAATCCCTTGGGGCGGAGCATGTCATTGACGCCCGTGACGGGGACGTCGGCGCGCGGATCAAAGAGCTTACGGGCGGGGGTGCACAAGTCTCGATGGAGGCACTTGGCATCCCGGCGACTGTTAACAGCTCGCTCGAATGTCTGGCGCCCTTGGGCCGGCACATCCAACTGGGCCTGCCCACCGGCCATACCGCAAAGATGGAGGTCAACATGGCTGCCATCTACCAAGGCAACCTCGCGGTCTATGCATCGCGCGGGATGCCCAGCTGGCGGTATCCGTCTTTGCTGGATCTGATCACTCGTGGGGCTGTCGATATGTCCCCACTCATCGCGCGTGAAATCGGCTTGTCCGAAACGTCGCGTGAACTTGCTGCGTTTAACGGCCCCACGTCTCCGGGCGTGGCCGTGATTACTGATTTCACCGCCTAAAGGAACCCGCCCATGAAAGCCGCCGTCCTCGTTTTCCCTGGCTCAAACTGCGACCGGGATCTTGCCGTTGCCCTGCGGGGTGCAGGTTTTGATGTTGAGATGGTGTGGCACAAAGAAACCGCGCTTCCGAAGGTGGATGTTGTGGGTGTGCCCGGTGGCTTTTCCTACGGGGATTACCTGCGGTGTGGGGCGATTGCGGCCCAGTCACCCATTGCAACCGCGCTTAAGGCTCATGCTGAGGCAGGGGGCTACGTGATGGGTGTCTGTAACGGGTTCCAAATCCTTGCGGAAACGGGGCTGTTGCCCGGCGCACTTCTGCGGAACGCAGGCCTGAAATACATCTGCAAAACCGTGCCGTTGGTGGTTGAGACTGCCGATAGTGCATTTACCAGCGGCTATGCGCAGGGTGACACGATCGACATTCCGATCGCGCACCATGATGGCAATTACACGGCGGATGTGGATACGCTTGCGATGCTCAAGACCGAAGATCGGATCGCCTTTACCTACGGCGACAACCCCAATGGGTCCGATGCGGATATCGCAGGTATCCTGAGCGCGAACCGCCGCGTTTTGGGCATGATGCCTCACCCCGAGCGGCGCGCAGAGGCCGTGCATGGCGGCACTGATGGTGCGGCGATGTTCACAGGCCTCGCAGGGGCGCTCGTCAGCGCCTAAGGCTTGGCAGGGCTGCCACACGATCAGCGCAAAGTCGCGCGTGATGCGCGCGACGCTTGAGCCTTGGACGGCCGCAAGGTACCTTAGGGTATGAGCGCGCTCCCACCCCCTGATGCTGCACAATCCACCGGCCCCAAGCCGCGTCTGCCCGCCTCGCAACGCGCATTGATCGTGGGTGTCGTGATGTTGGCGGCCATCGTGGTGTGGGTTTCAAACCAAGTTCTGACGCAGCGATTTACGGAAACGACCAAGCAACGCACCGAGGTGCGCCAAGCGCTTTATACCGGGGCGATCCTGTCGGAATTGCAGCGCCACACGGTTGTGCCATTATTGTTGTCGCGCGACCCGACCATGATTTCGGCGCTCAATACGCAGGACTACACCAACACCTCGCAGCGGCTGATTTCCTATGTGGATGAGATCGGGGCCGCCTCTATCTTGATGCTCGACATGGATGGTCGCGCGGTTGCGTCCTCTATCCGTGAACAACTGGGCACGGTCCACCGCAACCAGCCCTACATGGTTGAGGCGCTGCGATCCGACGGCACGGTGTTCACGATCACGCCGCTCGAAAGTGGTGGGTATGAGTTCAGCTTCTCACGCCAAATCCGTGATGCGAATGCGCCTCTTGGGGTGATCCAAGTCAAGGTTGATCTGGCCAAGTTTGAGACCCGCTGGCGCGGCGCCTCAGAGGCGGTTGTGGTCACCAATTCCGAAGGTACTGTGATCCTCTCGACCGAGCCGCGTTGGCGGGGTTTGTCCACTGAGCTCGCGCTTGAGGAAATCTCAGCGCCCTCCGCGATTGCCCGCGCGTTTGAGGCCACTGCACGTTGGGCCCCTTATGTGGACCGGGCCTATTTCTCAGGTGACGCCATCATGGAGTTGGGTGCACGCATCCCGTTTCGTGGCTGGCGTTTGACGACTTTCACGACCTACGATTCTGTGCGCGAGCGGGTGAATGCGGTGCTGGCGTTGCAGATCATGGCCTTCGCGCTGTTGCTGGCGGGCACATTCTACATGCTGAGCCGCCGGGCGCAGTTCCGGTCATTGCTGTTCCAGCGCGAAAGCGCAGAGTTGCGGCGCCTAAACGACCGCCTGAGCCGCGAGATCGCGGAGCGTAAGAAGGTCCAAGAAACCCTGAAAGAGGCGGAGCAGAGCCTTGCGCAGTCGTCCAAGCTTGCGGCGCTTGGCGAAATGTCTGCTGCTGTCAGTCATGAACTGAACCAACCCCTCGCGGCGATGAAAACCTACCTTGCAGGGGCCAAGCTGCTGCTGCAACGCAAGCGCCCCGAAGAGGCGATGTCGAGCTTCCAGCGGATCGATGATTTGATTGAGCGGATGGGCGCGATCACTCGGCAGCTGAAAAGCTATGCTCGCAAGGGCGGCGAGGCGTTTGAACCTGTGGATGTACGCGCCGCAATTTCGGGCGCGCTGACCATGATGGAGCCGCAGATCAAAGCGCACCGCGTCGTGCTAAGCCGCACCACGCCAGAGCGTCCGGTGATGATCATGGCGGATCGATTACGGTTGGAGCAGGTGATCATCAACCTTGTGCGCAATGCGCTTGATGCGATGAAAGGTTCGGACACGCGGGAGCTGGATATCCTTCTGACGATGGGGGACAGCGCCGTTTTGGCTGTGCGGGATACGGGGCCCGGCATTGAAAACCTCGAAACATTATTTGAGCCATTTTATACAACGAAAAAGCCGGGAGACGGTGTTGGGCTGGGGCTTGCGATCTCATCTGGGATCATCAACGACCTTGGCGGGCGGCTTTCCGCCCGCAATGGGGTCGATGGGGGCGCTGTGTTTGAAATCGTCTTGCCGATGCTAGAAAGTCGCGACGTTGAAGCCGCCGAGTAACGGCTGAGTAAGGAACACATTATGGGACACGCCGCACGAATTGCGATTGTCGACGACGAACAAGACATGCGCCAGAGCATCAGCCAATGGCTGGCTCTGTCCGGGTATGAAACCGAAACCTATTCCAGCGCCGAAGACGCGCTCAAGGGATTGGGTTCAGATTTTCCCGGCATTGTGATTTCGGACATCAAGATGCCGGGTATGGACGGTATGGCGTTCCTTAAGCGATTGATGGGGATGGATTCCAGTCTTCCGGTGATCATGATTACCGGACACGGCGATGTGCCTATGGCGGTCGAGGCGATGCGCATGGGCGCCTATGATTTTCTGGAAAAGCCGTTCAACCCGGATCGCATGTCGGACCTTGCCAAGCGGGCTTCAAATGCGCGCCGTCTAACGCTTGATAATCGAGCGCTCCGTAAGGAATTGTCGGATGGCACGGTTCTGATGCGCAAGCTGATCGGATCATCACCTGCGATGGAGCGACTGCGTGAGGATATCCTCGATCTGGGGCAGGCGGATGGTCATGTTTTGATCGACGGTGAAACCGGTACTGGCAAAACGCTGGTCGCCCATGCGCTTCATGCTGTTGGGCCGCGTCAGGGCAAAACGTTTTCGCTGATCTCGTGTGCATCCCTTGCGGAGGACGCGCTGGAGGAACGGTTGTTTGGACCCTGCGCCGACGGGCTGCCTTTGGTTGAAGAGGCTAGGGGCGGAACGCTGGTTCTTGAAGATATCGACGCGCTGCCCCACGCATTGCAGGCGCGTCTACTCACCTTTATCAACGACCAAGGCGCACCGGCAGAAACACGGATTATCGCCATCGCAGGTGGGGCCGACCCTTCAAAAACCTGCGAAGAACACCTGCGGTCTGACCTCTACTTTAGGCTCGCGGCGATGCGCTTGGCCCTGCCGCCTCTGCGCCAGCGCGGCGAAGATATCCTGAGCCTATTTACCCATTTCGCAGAACAATTCTCAGATGATTACGGCTCAGAGGCGCCGACAGTGACGGCTCAAGAGGCGGCGCAATTGCTGCAAGCGCCGTGGCCGGGCAACGTCCGCCAGTTGATCAATCTGGCTGAGCGCGCGGTGCTGCAACAACGCCGCGGCACTGGGTCCATCGCTTCGCTTTTGATGGCCGATACCGAAGAAACGACGCTGCATGCGGTGTCCACCGAGGGCAAGCCGCTAAAGGAATACGTCGAGGCGTTCGAGCGTATGCTTATCGACAACACCATGCGGCGGCACCGTGGTTCTATCGCGAGTGTGATGGAGGAACTCAGCCTGCCACGCCGAACCCTCAACGAGAAGATGGCGAAATACGGGCTTAGCCGGTCTAACTACCTCTGAGATTAGGTATCAAACGCGAATTTGGATTGTCTTTCCCCTGTAGTTAGCGCTAAGAGGGAAGCGTCGGCCATCGCGTTTTTGCGGCAACCGGCACAAGAGATTCACTGTGACAGGACTGAGACGCCCGACTGCGCCAGTCCCGACACAGCTTGATAGCGGGCCGGAAACGGCCCAACCCGACTGCTCCGGCGCGCGATGTACGTGTGCTAGGGCCCATAAACCGGACACGCCCGGCCTTGCCAGGGTCGTGTCGGAGACAAACCGCGATGCAGAGCGCTGCAATACTACAACAGGCCCCCCCGACAGAGATAGCTCTGCCGCGCTTGGGCTTGCGCAGCTGCCGGATCGCCCCATCCAGACCTGATGCCGCACGAGCGGCCCCACCACCCTCGCGCGTTGGATCGATCCGTTCGATCGTCCGGCGCGGCAGGGCGGGACCCCCCTTTGCGGTGTCTTGCAGAAAGACACAATGGCTAAAAAAATGCTCATCGACGCCACCCATCCCGAGGAAACTCGGGTTGTCGTGGCAGACGGAAACAAGGTTGAGGAGTTCGACTTTGAATCCATGAACCGTCGCCAGCTTGCTGGCAACATCTACCTCGCAAAAGTGACGCGCGTTGAGCCGTCTTTGCAGGCAGCGTTCGTGGATTACGGTGGCAATCGCCACGGTTTTCTCGCTTTTTCGGAAATCCACCCCGACTATTACCAAATCCCTAAGGCGGATCGTGACGCGATCTTGGCCGAAGAACAGGCCGATGCAGAGGCCGCGGCTGAGGAAGAAGAAAAGCCCGCCGCCAAGCCCAAGCGTGCCCGTCGTTCGCGGTCGCGCAAGAAGTCGGATGAAAACGGCGAGAATACGGTTGAAGAACAGGTCGAGGCAACCGAAGAGGGGGCTGAACAGCCTGCTGCAGAAACCGTCTCGGATGAGCCTGCTGCTGATGTAGACGCGGTGACCGAGGCTGCGGTTGAAGCTACAAACGTCTCGGTTGAGGCTACCGACGCTCCGGAAGCTGAAGTTGAGGCTGAAGCGCCTGCTGCTGAAACCGCCGATGAAACACCTGTTGCCGAGGCTGCTGCCGACAGCGACGACACGCCCCCGACATCAATCGCCGAAGACACTGGCATCGAAGACGCCGTGATGTCGCAAGACCCCGAAGATTTTGGCGGCAGCGATGCTGATGAAGCGCCCGCAGGCGACGTTGTCGCGGACCCAGAACCCGAGGTTGAGGCCGCCCCCGTCGAGCCAGAGCCAGCACCCGAAGCCGCAGAAGCGGTTGAGGCCGAAACCTCGATCCCCGGTATGGACGTGGTTGAACCCGACGAAGACGCCGCATCGGATGAGGTTATTTCAGACGACGCTACCCCGGTAGACACCCCCGAGGCCGCCCCCGCAGGTGAACGGCCCAAGCGGGGTCGTCGCAAGTCGAGCGCCGCCGAAAAGGACAGCTCCGTCGAGACTGTGGCCGATGACGACGATGTCGAAGAAATCCGACCCGTACGCAAACCCCGTGCACGGCGTTATAAAATCCAAGAAGTCATCAAAGTCCGTCAGGTCATGCTGGTGCAGGTCGTCAAAGAAGAGCGCGGCAACAAAGGCGCGGCCCTGACCACGTACCTCAGCCTTGCGGGCCGGTACTGCGTCTTGATGCCCAACACCGCCCGTGGTGGCGGCATCAGCCGCAAGATCACGAACGCGCCAGACCGCAAAAAGCTCAAAGAGATCGCCAATGAGATCGACGTGCCCAAGGGCGCGGGTCTGATCATTCGCACCGCCGGTGCCAAGCGCACCAAGACCGAGATCAAGCGCGACTACGAATATCTGCAACGCCAGTGGGAGCAAATTCGCGCCCTGACGCTGCAATCCATCGCGCCTGCGCAGATCTATGAAGAAGGCAATCTGATCCGCCGTTCGATCCGTGACCTGTACAATCGCGATATCGATGAGGTGATTGTCGAGGGCGAAGCTGGCTACCGCCACGCCAAAGACTTCATGAAAATGATCATGCCGTCGCATGCCAAAAACGTGAAGCATCACAACGAAGGCATGCCGCTGTTTGCGCGTCATCAGGTCGAAAGCTACCTGTCAGGGATGTTCAATCCGACGGTGCAGCTGAAATCCGGTGGCTACATCGTGATCGGCGTGACCGAGGCTTTGGTGGCGATCGACGTTAACTCGGGCAAAGCGACCAAAGAAGGCTCGATCGAGGACACCGCGACCAAGACCAACTTGGAGGCCGCTGATGAGGTGGCGCGCCAATTGCGTCTGCGCGACCTTGCAGGTCTGATCGTCATCGACTTCATTGATATGGATGAACGCCGCAATAACGCCGCCGTCGAAAAACGTATCAAGGATGCGCTGAAATCGGACCGCGCGCGCATTCAGGTTGGCCGTATTTCGGGCTTTGGCCTGATGGAATTGTCGCGTCAGCGTCTACGTCCGGGCATGCTTGAAGCTACCACGCAGCCGTGCCCCGCATGTCATGGTACAGGGCTGATCCGCTCGGATGACAGCCTCGCGCTGTCGATCCTGCGCGCGTTGGAAGAAGAGGGCACACGTAAGCGTTCCCGCGAGGTGCTGCTGAAGCTGCCAGTTGATGTGGCCAACTACATCATGAACGACAAGCGTGAGCATCTGGCGATGATCGAAGCGCGCTATGCGATGGCCGTGCGTATCCAAGCCGATCCCCATCTGATCGCGCCGGATTACACGCTCGAAAAGTTCAAGACCGCGACACGTGTTCTGCCCAAGATTTCGAGCAACGTGGTATCGATGGACTCCGCCTTGATGGATGAAATCGATGACGCGGATGTGGTCGAGGACACCTCCGACGAGACCGAAGCCACCGAGGCAAACGGTGACAACACGCCAAACCCAACGCCCGAAGCCGGAGACGGTGAGGGTGCCCCCAAGAAGCGGCGTCGCCGCCGTTCGCGTCGTCGTAAGGGCGGGAATGGGGATGAGGCGTCGGGCACAGAGACCGAAGCTCAGCAGGACGCGCCTGCCGCTGAAGGTGGGGACCAAGACGCCCCTGCAGAGCCTGTGGTCGAGCCCGCTGCCGAGGGTGAGTCGGAAGAAAAGCCCGCCAAAAAGCGGCGCACACGGTCACGTCGCAAAAAGTCGGACACGCCTGCGGATGACGCTACGGAAACGCCCCAAGAGGCTGCGGAGCCTGTGGCTGAACCCTCAGCCGAGCCAGCAGTCGCGGAAACACCTGTGGCGCCTGAGCCTGCGGCCGAGGCCCCAGTGGCAGAAAAGCCGAAGGCTAAAAAGCGCGTGCGCGCAAAAGCTCCGGCCCCTGCGGTGGCTGCTGTTGCCGCTGTGGTGTCCGAGCCGCTAGCTGAAGATGAGCCTCAGGTCAGTGTGGAACTGGTCGAGGCGGTCGCGGCACCTGAACCCGCGCCCGAAGCCCCCAAAGAAGCTGCCGCGCCCAAGCGCCGTGGCTGGTGGTCCAAGAAAAGCTAAGACTTCAGTCTTGGGTCTATGACCTTCGCTAAAGAATTCTAAGCCCCGTGCGCTCTCTGCGTGCGGGGCTTATTTGCTGGCAACACCGGCCTGTTTTGCGGCGGACAAAACGTCTTGGGCGCGCAACCATCCCGATGATCCCTGCGGCAAGAGGCCGGCGGCCCGCTGTGCGTGGGTCGCGGCGTCCTTGAACCTGCGCAGGATGGCGTAACGCTCCGCTGTAGCGACCGAGGCCAAGCCGTTCTGCCCTGCGCGGGCGTGGGCCAATGCCAAATCGCGCAGCAGGCCGGGGTCAAACGCATCGCGTCCACGCGCTTCGGTCAGGACCTGCAAGGCCTGTGCATTGCTGCTGGCGGTGTCTGCGCCCAAAAGTGCCCGGCCCAATCCGCGTAGGATCAGCGGCTCACGTGGGCGCAGCGCGATTGCCCGCCGATAGGATGCGATGGCTGCATCTACACGGCGGGATTCGAGCAATATTTGGCCCTTGAGCTCATGATAAAACGGATCATTCGGGCGCATTCCGATCACCTGATCAATGGTTTCAAGCGCGCGGCTGGTGTCGGGCTTGCGGTGATAGGCGACGGCGCGGCGCATAGTGGCGATTTCGCCAGTGTCGTTGCGCACCCTGCGTAGGGTCCAACTGGGCGCGCGGGTAAAGGCCGATAGTTTGCCCACGGCGCGCGCGTACCAATAGGCGGTCGTCGGGTCGGTCCGCACATCACCCGATGTGCCTGCGGCAAAGGCCTCAACCGCGCGCAACCGGTCGCGGGTCAAAGGATGTGTGACGGCATAGGGGTCTTGGCGCCCACGGCTTAGGGCCTCCTGGCCGCGAAAGATGTCTAACACATCAACCATCGCTTTTGGGTCCACACCGGCTTGGCGCATGTAGCGTAGGGCGGCTTGGTCAGCGGAGGCTTCTTCGGCGCGGGTATGCGCAAAGAGCGCGCGTTGCGCGGCACTGCCCGCCCCAATGGCAAGCCCGGCTGCTGCATCACCAGAACCGCCTGCCGCCGCAGCTGCCGCTGCCAGCAAAAGTCCCAGTTGTGCCGCCGTACTGGCCGCCCCAATATTGGATCGGCGCCGCGAGATATGGCCATTGGCGATATGCGCGGCCTCATGGGCGATGACGGCTTGCACCTTGGCGGGTGTGTCGAGCTTTAGCAACAATCCTGAGTGGAAAAAGATCGACTTGTTGTCGACCACGAAGGCATTGAGCGAGCTATCAAGGATCACAAAGATGCGCGTGCTAGAGGGAAGGCCCGCTGCCTGCAGGATCGGTTGAGCGACCTGCTGCAGCGCGTATTCGATTTCCGCATCACGCACGAGGGTCTGCGCCATGGCGATCACCGGCGCCAACGCGAATGTCAGGGTCAAAATCGCCCGGGCCGCCCATCGTTGCAGTGTCACCATTGACCTTGCCTCCCGGGGCTGGTTTTTGATGCCTAACCATATGGAGTGTCTTATGCGCAACGCAACCCGAGCCTTGGTCGATCCGTTTATTGTGATGGACGTGATGGAGGCGGCCCGTGCCGCCGAAGCACAGGGGCGATCCATCATACACATGGAAGTGGGCCAACCCGGCACTGGCGCACCCGAGGGCGCACGTGCCGCGGTAGCGCAGGCCATTCATACGGATGCGTTGGGTTACACCGTGGCGCTGGGTCTGCCAGAGTTGCGTGCGCGGATCGCGGGGCTCTACAAAAAGTGGTATGATGTCGATCTGGACCCGGCGCGTGTGGTCGTGACATCTGGGTCCTCGGCAGGGTTCATCCTTGCGTTTACGGCCCTGTTTGAAGTCGGCGAAAAGGTCGGATTGGGTGATCCGAGCTATCCGAGCTATCGTCAAATCCTCAAGGCCTTGAGCCTACAACCAACCCGTATCGAGACAATCAAAGAAACGCGATTTCAACCTGTTGCAGGTGATCTTTCATCTGATTTGGCCGGTCTTATTGTGGCCTCGCCTGCGAACCCCACGGGCACGATGCTGGATCACGCCACACTTAGTGATCTGATCGCGGCATGTGACGCGCGCGACATCGCCTTCATCTCTGATGAGATCTATCACGGGATCCAATACGAAGGCCGCGCGATCAGCGCGCTGGAGGTGTCGGACGACGTTTATGTCATCAACTCGTTCTCAAAATACTTCTCAATGACGGGCTGGCGCGTGGGTTGGATGGTGGTGCCGCAGGATCATGTCCGCGTGATTGAGCGGCTGGCGCAGAACATGTTCATCTGTCCGCCTCATGCCAGCCAAGTGGCAGCTTTGGCCGCGATGGAGTGCGAGCAAGAGCTGACAGCGAACCTATCGGTCTATGCGGAAAACCGCCGCTTGATGCTAGAGGGTTTGCCAGCCGCGGGCTTTACCCAGATCGCTCCGCCGGATGGGGCGTTCTATATCTATGCCGACGTCAGTGATCTGACTGATGATAGTCGCGCGTTCGCGGCTGAGATTTTGGAACATGCGGGCGTGGCGGTGACGCCGGGGCTCGATTTTGATCCGGTGCGCGGGCACGGCACGCTGCGGTTTTCCTACGCGCGCGGTACAGATGACATCATCGAAGGCTTGGCACGGTTGAAGCAATTCATGCAGGCGCGAAGCTGACATGCGCGCGCTTTTGTTCCTTGTTGTGTGCGGGCTGTGGCTACCCTTTGTGGCCAACGCACAGGACTTGCGGGCGTTGGCGCGTTTGGATGTTGCGGCATCCCAGATTGTGGATGTGCGCGGTGGGGTTGAGGTTACGCTCGCGCTCAGCCAGGCGGTCCCGTGGCGGCTGCTGACCCGTGATGAGCCGCGCCGCATTATCTTAGATTTTCAAGAACTTGCTTGGGCAGGCGTTTCGCCTGAGGCACTGGGGGCAAGCAAGGGTGTGCAGGCCGTGCGCATAGGAAGCTTTCGGCCTGGATGGTCCCGGATGGTACTGGAACTGGCCAGCCCCCTGATCGTGGATACGGCGGGTATGCGCATTGATCCCAGCAGCGGTGGTGCGGTGATCACGCTGCGGCTGGCGCGTACTAATGCAGCAGGGTTTGCGCAGGCCGTAGCCGCGCGCCCGCCCGAGGCAGACCTGTGGGCGTTGCCCACGCCAGTGCCCCAAACGCCAGAGGCGGACACTGGCGATACCGTTGTCGTGTTGGACCCCGGTCATGGTGGCATCGATTCAGGCGCGCAGCGCGATGGTCTGCGCGAGGCGGACCTGATGCTGACGTTTGCCCGTGAAGTAGAGGAGGCCTTGATCCGGCAAGGCGGTTACCGCGTTGTTCTGACCCGCACTAGCGATGTGTTTGTCCCCTTGGCCGAGCGGGTCGCGATCGCGCGGGCGGCAAGTGCCGATGTGTTTTTGTCGCTGCATGCCGATGCGATCACAGTAGGGGAGGCGTCGGGCGCGACGGTCTATACCCTGTCGGATCAGGCAAGCGACCCGACCTCGGCCCAACTGGCTGAACGCAAAAGCCGTGAAGACGTCTTGCTGGGGGCGGATGTAACCGAGAAAGGCGACCAAGTTGCGGATATCTTGATGGATCTCGCACGGGTTGAGGTCACGCCACGTGCGGACGCCTTGGCCGATGCGCTGGTTGAAGGTCTGCGCAGCACGGTTGGCCGACTGCATAAGCGCCCACGTCTAGAGGCTGAATTCGCCGTACTTAAGGCCCCCGACGTGCCAAGTGTCCTGCTGGAGGTCGGGTTCATGTCCGATGCGCGGGACTTGTCGGATCTGCAAAAACCGCAGTGGCGTGCGCAGGTTGCCCTTGGGATTGTCCAAGCGCTTGAGACATGGGTGGTCGGCGATGCCTTGCGCGCAGAGCATGTCCGGCAGTAAGCCCTTTTCACAGCCACCGCGCCGTGTGTTTTGACGTCGCGCGGGTTTTGACGCCACCGCGCGGAAGGCGTATGTTTGCCCCACCGCCAGCCAAGAGGTACGCCTGTGGTCCTTGTCCGCTCAGCCCTATCGGGACTTATCATGTTCATTCTGTCCACTTTGGGCGGAATTTTCAGCTTTATTACGCTGGGCATTGTCGGTGCGGCCGTCAGCGTGGGCGCGGTTTTGTGGATTTATTCCCATGATCTGCCCAATGAAGAACAACTGGCGACTTACGCGCCCCCGACGATCAGCCGGATTTATTCCGGTGAGGGCGTCTTGATGGACGAATTCGCCCGCGAGCGGCGTCTTTTTGCCAGTGCGGATGAAATCCCCGACCTTGTGAAACAGGCCTTCATCTCGGCTGAGGACAAGAATTTTTACAATCATGCGGGCTATGACCCACGGGCTATAACGGCGGCATTGGTCGAGGCGGTGCGCACGCGTGGGCGTGATGTGCGTGGGGCATCCACGATCACGCAGCAGGTGATGAAAAACTTCCTGCTGTCGTCTGATCGCAATGTCGAGCGCAAGATAAAAGAGATCATTCTTGCTGCGCGGATCGAAAAGACGCTGAACAAAGAGCAAATCCTTGAACTGTACCTCAATGAGATCTTTTTGGGCCAAAACTCATATGGTGTGGCGGCTGCGGCGCAAACCTACTTCAACAAATCGCTTGAGGAACTGGCCGTAGAAGAGGCCGCCTATCTGGCCGTGCTGCCAAAGGCGCCATCGCGGTATCACCCCGTTCGTCAGAATGAGCGCGCGGTGATCCGCCGGGATTTTGTCCTGCGTGAGATGTATGAGAACGGCTACATTACGCGCGGTGAGTACGAAGTTGCCCTGGCCTCTCCCCTGCGGACCGTGCAGTCCGGCGACTTTGTGCCGTTTACGGCCCAAATGCCCCCGCGGGATTATTTCACGGACGAAATTCGCCGTCAGTTGAGCCGGGATTTCGGTGAAGAAGAGTTTTTCACTAGCGGTTTGACCGTGCGGGCGACCATCGACCGAGAGCTTCAGGGCGTTGCGGCCCGTGCATTGCAACGTGCGCTTGAAACATATGACCGAAGCCAAGGGATCTGGCGTGGCACGAACGTCACGCTTCCCGCTGAGGTGTTGCGGTCCGAGGCGACTTGGCGCGAAGCCTTGTCTGAAGCTGACGTGCCCCGTGACGTCAATTTGGATGGGCCTTGGCAGGTCGCCGTTGTGCTGGACCGAGGGGATCAGGCCATGCGCATCGGGGTTGAAAACGGCCCCGCCCGTGCCGAGGTCCCGCGCAGTGACATCGCGTGGATCGAGGGTAATTTTTACGACAATTTTGAACTGGGCGATGTGGTCCATGTGCGCCCCGAGGGAGAGGGTTGGACCCTGCGCCAAATCCCCGAAGTGCAGGGCGGCTTTATGGCGATGGACGTCAATACGGGTCGGGTTTTGGCGATGCAGGGGGGCTTTAGCTACCAGCAGTCGGTTTTCAACCGTGCCACGCAGGCAACCCGACAGCCGGGGTCCAGCTTTAAACCGTTTGTCTACGCGGCGGCACTGGATTCGGGCTATGCGCCCTCGACCATCGTGATCGACGCCCCGATTGAGATTGACCAAGGCAACGGCGAAATCTGGCGCCCGAAAAACGCATCTAATAAATTTTATGGCCCGTCGCCGCTACGCACCGGGATTGAGCGCTCTCGGAACTTGATGACAGTGCGGTTGGCGCAAGACGTGGGTATGGACACGGTCGCACGCTATGCGGAGCGCTTTGGTGTGTACGACAGCATGGAGCCGCTTTTGGCCAATTCGCTTGGTTCCCAAGAAAGCACGCTGTACCGCATGGTTGCGTCTTACGCGATGTTCGCCAATGGGGGTGAGCGGGTTGAGCCGACTTTGGTGGACCGTATTCAGGACCGCTATGGCCGCACGGTGTACCGCCATGATCAGCGCATCTGTGAAACCTGCGCGGATGCGGTGATTGAGGCGGGGCGTGGGCCTCGGATCATCTCGAACCGCTCACAGGTGATGGATGCGATCACGGCCTATCAGCTGACCTCAATGATGACCGGCGTGGTTGAGCGGGGGACCGCGGCGCGCACCGTAAACCTGCCCGTGCCGATTGCGGGCAAGACCGGTACGACAAACGACGCAAAGGATGTGTGGTTTGTTGGGTTCTCTAGTTCCATCGCGGCGGGGTGTTATATCGGGCATGACCAACCCCGGTCATTGGGGCGTGGCGCGTCGGGGGGCGGCATGTGTGGCCCGGTGTTTAATGAATTCATGGCCGAGGCGATCAAAACCTACGGTGCGGGTCCGTTCGAAGTGCCGCCCGGTGGGTATTTTGTGAAAATCGACCGCTTCTCAGGGGCGCGATTGCCGGATGATGCGATGGGTGATTTCGTCGTGTCAGAGTATTTCCGCGAGGGCGAAGAGCCATTGTTTGGAATGCTGGCCGTTGTGGATGGTGGCTTTGGCATGGCGTCTGACCTGCCGCTGTTTGCGCGCGGCGAGGGTGAGGTCGAAGGCCAACTGCCCGTGCCCGAGGATCAGCGCGTTCAGACCTCCACCGGAGAGGCTGTTGTGGTTCCTGGGCGCGCAACCTTTGGCACGCTTAGCTCGGGCGGGTTGTACTAACCTGCGGGCCATCCGCTCCCTTGCGGGGGGCAGGGGCGCAGGTTAGAACGTGGCTTCCAACCCGAGGGATACCATGCGCGCAGAGACCACCAACCAGATCGAGGCGATCCGCAAATCCATTGCACTGCTCAAGCGGCGCATGGACTGGGACACGGCAGGCCACCGCATGGAAGAATTCGATGCGATGACCGAAAACCCGGATTTGTGGAACGACCCGGATCGCGCGCAAAAGCTGATGCGCGATCGGCAGGCGTTGTCCGACAGCATTGCGGGTGTTGAGGGGCTGGAACAGGACCTGAACGACAGTATCGAATTGATCGAAATGGGCGAGATGGAAGACGATGCCGAGATCGTATCGGAGGCTGAGGCTACGATTGCGAACCTTGTAGATGTATCCGCCGCCAAAGAACTGGAGGCGCTGCTGAACGGCGAGGCGGACGGCAACGATACCTTCCTTGAGATCAATTCAGGCGCAGGGGGCACTGAGTCCTGCGATTGGGCATCAATGCTTGCGCGGATGTATGTCCGCTGGGCCGAGAAAAAGGGCTATGAGGTTGAACTGCAATCCATGACCCAAGGCGAAGAAGCCGGGATTAAGTCCGCAGCCTACAAGATTTCGGGGCGCAATGCCTATGGGTGGCTCAAGTCCGAGAGCGGCGTTCATCGTCTGGTGCGGATTTCGCCCTACGACAGCTCGGCGCGGCGGCACACCTCGTTTTGTTCAGTTTGGGTGTATCCGGTGGTGGATGACAACATCGAGATTGATGTGAACCCTTCAGATATCCGGATTGATACCTATCGGTCCTCGGGCGCTGGTGGTCAGCACGTGAACACGACCGACTCGGCCGTGCGCATCACCCACCATCCCACGGGCATTGTTGTGACCAGTTCTGAGAAATCTCAGCACCAAAACCGTGATATTGCGATGAAGGCCCTGAAGTCGCGGCTTTATCAGATGGAGCTGGATCGGCGGAATGCATCTATCAACGAGGCGCATGCCGCAAAGGGCGATGCCGGTTGGGGCAACCAGATCCGGTCTTATGTGTTGCAGCCCTATCAGATGGTGAAGGACCTGCGTACAGGGTTTGAAACATCGGACACGGGCGGTGTATTGGATGGTGATCTGGATGGGCTAATGGCAGCAACGCTGGCCATGGATGTATCCGGTAAAACCCGTGCGGAAGCGCAAGCCGAATAAAAGTTATGTCATTTCTTGGAAATGTGTTGCGCCGCGCTTTGCGCGTCGCCTTGTGGCGCGTGGCCGCTACGCGGCCCCGCGCCATTTGAATATTTTTTGAACAAAGGAGCCGGGGACCGGTGTTTTGGTGTCGTGTGAATTTCGTTTTGGTGGGGCGAGGAAAACAGGGTAAAGTGACGTCATAGGGAGAGGACCGATGACTACTACATCCGCCGGGATAGACCGTGACCCGCCTGCGGCATCCGCAGTGCCATCCATCAATACGCTGACATCTCAGGATCTGCGCGCGAGCTTTGCAGCCGGGTGGCAGGACCTGAAAGCGGCACCGAAGTATGGGCTCGCTTTTGCGTCTGTATATGTTGCGGGGGGATGGGCGCTTTATCTGTTTTTGGCTGTGACCGGACAGATCTGGTGGGCCTTGCCGATCACGCTTGGTTTTCCGCTGTTGGGGCCTTTTGCGGCTGTAGGGCTGTATGAGGTATCGCGACGACTTGAGCAGGGCGAGACGCTGACGTGGGGCGGGGTGATGGGCGTGATCCTAGATCAGCGCCACCGACAGTTGCCCACTATGGCTTGGGTGGTTTTGGTGTTCTTTCTTTTCTGGAACTTTCTGGCGCATATGTTGTTTGCGCTGTTTATGGGGCTTGAGGCGATGGTGAACGTGTCATCGTCGCTTGGTTATTTGATGACGATCAATGGGGTTAGCATGTTGGCCGTTGGCAGTCTTGTGGGCGGGATTTTGTCGTTTGTCTTGTTCTCGATCACGGTGCTGAGCTTGCCGTTGTTGCTCCACAAAGAGTTAGATTTTGTGACAGGCATGATCGTCAGCTTTCAGGCCGTGCAGGCGAATTTGGGGCTGATGCTGGGATGGGGGATGACCGTCGCCACGTTGCTCTTTGTGGGGATGCTGCCCGGGTTTTTGGGCTTGTTTTTGGTGTTGCCGCTGTTGGGGCATGCGTCGTGGCATTTGTACCGACGTGCGCTATCGCATCCTGTGCCGGGCGTTTGAAACGCAAAACGCCGCCCCGAATGGAGCGGCGTAAGATGTGTTGTTTGCGGTTTTAGGCTTAGGCGCTGGCAGGTTTCGATGCCGGCGCTGGTGTCTTGGAAGCACCACCCAAGGGATCGTCCTGACGCTGCACGGAGCCTTCGAAATGGGCGCCGCTTTCGATTGCGATGGTCTTGTGGATGATGTCACCCTCGACCTTGGCGGTGGACGTCAGGCGGACCTTGAGGCCGCGAACGCGACCGATCACACGGCCATTCACCACAACATCGTCGGCGACAACTTCGCCGCGTACGGTGGCGGTTTCACCGACAGTCAGCAGGTGGGCGTGCACGTCGCCCTCAACCTGACCTTCGATCTGAATGTCACCAGTTGATTTCAAATTGCCCTTCACCAACAGGTCCGAGGACAGGATGGATGGCGCGGCTTTGGGCTTCATCGCGGCGGCTCCGGCACCCATTTCGGCGGGCTTTGGGGGCGTTGGCGCGGCGGAGCTAGGGGCTGCGGTGTCGGCCTTGGGGCCGGGCTCATTGATTTTGGATTTAGAAAACATTTCTACCTGCGTCTACGAAGGGTTTCGGGTCTAGGGCGGTGCCGCCACTGCGAATCTCATAGTGAAGATGGGTCCCCGTGGACCGTCCGGTGGATCCCATATCACCAATATGTTGCCCGCGCGAGACCCTTTGGCCCCGCTTTACGCGGATGGTCGTGAGGTGAGCGTAGCGTGTTTCAAAGCCAAAGGCATGGCGGATTTTAACTATTTTGCCGTAGCCTGATTGCCAGCCTGCGTAGGTCACTGTGCCGTCCGCGGTTGAGACGATATCGGTGCCATGGGGGCCTGCGAAATCATGACCGTTGTGCATGCGACCCCAACGGGGCCCAAAGCCAGACGTTTCGCGATAAGAGCCGCGGATCGGGTGCCCAAGCGGAGAACGTTCTGCGGCGAGGCGATAAAGGTCAACTTCTTGCATCCGGTTGAGAATGTCGTTTGCCCGCCCTGTATCACTGTCGATCAGTGCGTTGCCGCGGGTCGAAAAGCTGATTGGTGTCAGTGGGCCACCTTGGCCGGTGTAACCGCGTCGCACTTCGTTCAGGATGCGGTCAGTCGGCAGGCCCGCGCGGTCAAAGATTTTGCGCAGGGGCTCGAATGACACCTCAACCGCGGCCTCAAGCTGTGCAAAAATCTGAGCGTTCCGATCCGCCATAATCCTGATCTCACGCTCAAGCGCTTCGGTTTCCGCCTCGGCGGAGCCGGCGATTTGGATGGCCTCATCACGTTTGACGGCGACTTGATCCAAGGCTTCGGTCAGAAAGGCGAGGGTCGTCTGCGCGTCCTGCATCTGGCCGGTGCCTGTGCGGGCCGTACCGGTTTCGGCCTCAAGTTCGGTGCGGAACAATTCAGCCCGACTGCGAGCGTCGTCACGCTCTGCGATGGTGCGGCGCAGTGTGGCTTGGATCACCTCAATGCCGGTCTCCAATTCGCGCCGGCGATCTTCGGACGCGAGCAGGATTTCCTGCATCTTGCTGACTTCGTCGAGAGCCACGTAGAACCGTTCAAGGGCTTGTTCTGCCTCGGACGCGCGTGCGTTGCGTTCCTCGGACAGGGCGTTAAGCCGCGCCTCATAGGCGTCTTGACTGCGGGCGATTTGATCCCGGGTCGACCCCGCTGAAATTGCACCCAGAAAAAAGAACGCCGAGACGATGATCGTCCAGCCAACAAACGCTGCACAGCCAGTCAACGCAAAGGCCTGCGTACGGGGGCTGAGGCGAATGAACCGCGTGCCTTGGTCTGATTTGAGGAAAAGGCGTTGCTCAGGGAGGATGCCCTCAAGCCACGCGTTCAGCCGATGCAAGATGCGTAGTTTCACGCGGTGTGTCCCTTTTCCCCACTGTTCCGCTTGGCGCGGACGTCCTATTCGCGCCCCCGCGCAAAGTTGTGGTTTTTTACGGAAACCCTGTTGGCGGGGCAAGGCTGGGTTCGCGCGCTAGTCCTATCACGTGTCAATTCGCCCTAAGGACGCCCTTGATCGGCGGTTTTCTGCCGAAAGGAAGCGGGGCGTTTAGCCCGAGCTGCGGAACCTGTCGGGCGTGGTGGGATGGTCATCCGCAAGGGGCCAATAGAAATCAGGCGGGATGCCGGCGTCAGCGCGTTTTTCGACGTTAAACGGGGCCTTGAGGGGGCCGTGGAAATACTTTTGCACGAGTCTATGAAATTGCTCCTTCGGGTCGTGATCGTGACGCCCGCACAAGAAGTGAAACCACTTTGAGCCGTAGGCAACATGTGCCACCTCTTCGGCGTAGATGATTTCAAGTGCGTCGACGGCAGACTGTGCCTTGGCCTTGCGAAAAACGTCGATCATGCCCGGTGTGACGTCGAGGCCACGGGCCTCTAGGACCATGGGAACGACGGCCAAGCGCCCGAACAGATCATCGGCGGTGTCTTTGGCTGCGCGCCACATCCCTGCGTGAGCTGGCAGAGCACCGTAGTGGCTGCCGATCTCTTCAAGGCAGTCCGCCATCAGATTGAAATGCTTGGCTTCTTCGTCGCCGGCTTGCACCCAGTCGTCATAGAACCCAAGCGGCAATGGCGTGTCGGTGAACCGGGCAATGATGTCCCAGTGCAGATCGACGGCATTCAATTCGATGTGAGCGACTGCGTGCAACAATGCCTCACGCCCCTCTGGCGTGCCGGGGCGGCGGCGGGGCACGTCGCGGGGGGGCAGCAATTCGGGTTGGGCTGGACGCGCGGGCGCATCGGGGGGGCGCGCATGCCCCACCTCAACTGGTTTGCCGGATGCGCGTGCCGCGCGCCATGTGGCTGCGTGTTGCCGCGCCAGCGCTGTTTTCGCCCGCCCATCTGCGGTGCTCAGCACGTCAACGGCCATTTCGGCCAGCGTTTTGTCCATCGTGTCCTCCTTCGCCCGGGGCACACTTGCGCGTTTACAGCGCCTTTACGGCGTCCAAAACGGCTTCGACGTGGCCCGGTACTTTGACCTTGCGCCATATCTGGCGCACCACGCCGGTGGCGTCGATCAAAAAGGTGGCCCGTTCGATACCCATGTAGGTTTTGCCGTACATGTTTTTCTCAACCCATACGCCGTAATCTTCGCACAGCGTGCCCTCGGCGTCCGATACGAGAGTGACGGCCAAATCGTGCTTGGTGATAAACTTGTCGTGCTTAGCCGCGGTATCTTTGGATGCGCCCACAACAATCGCACCTGCGGCCTCAAACTCCGCTAGGTGTTCGGTGAATGCGATGGCCTCTTTGGTGCAGCCGGGCGTGTCATCCTTGGGATAGAAATACAGCACAACGGCTTTGCTTTGCTCGGACAATGTGAACGTGCCGCCGCCATTGGTGGGTAGGGTGAAGTCGGGGGCGGATTGGCCAAGATCAGGCATCGAGAGGTCCTTTTTATGAATTTGACCGAAAGGGTCATGTTACGGTTTGAAACCTAGCTCTTGGGGCGGCACAATAAAGGGGCGATGCGCGCAAATCCGCGCGACAGGAGAGACCATTCAATGGCGCGCGGCACCGATCTGCCCCCCGATAGTGAACCGACCCCAACGCGCGCCAAGCGCGTGCGTGGCCGCAAGCGTAAGGTGTTGGCCGTGCGGCTGATCGAGTTCGCGATCGTTTTGCCCTTGATCGCGGTGATCGCACTGGTTTTTGTAGCCAATTATCGGGTACTGACGGTGCCTACCTGGGTGGTCGAGCGGGTTGAGGCGCGGCTCAATGCGCAGGTGCCTGAGGGTGACCGGGTGCGGCTTGAGCAATTGGGCATCGGGCTGGATTTTCGGGACCGGGCGATCATCGTTGATGTCCTTGATGCTCGGTTGGAGCGTCGCGCGCTTTCGGACCGGGTGCGTCTGCCTAAACTGAGCCTAGAGTTCAACTTGGCCGGACTGTCGCAAGGGTTGCTACAGGTGCGCCACGTGCGCGTCGCGGGAGGTGTTTTGCGCCTAACGCGGGCAGAGGATGGGCAATTTGATCTAGGCTTTGGGCGCGACGCGGAAACGATTGCGCAACTGCCCGCCACTTGGGCTGAGGTGTTGGGGGCCGTGGACGCGGTGCTGGAACACCCGTTGGCAGCCCAGCTTAACAGTATTGAGGCCGATGCGTTGCGCGTTGTGCTGTCCGATGTGGTGTCTGGACGGCGATTGTCGCTGAGCGAGGGAGCCGTGACGTTGCGCCGGGGTGGACGTAGCACCGAGTTGGTGATGGCGGCGGATTTGTCCCGCGCGCGGGGCGGGGCCGCACCCGGTACATTCCGCCTCGCGCTCAGCCGGACACCGGGGGCGGGGGCGGGCCTTGACCTGCGGATGATTGGCGGGCGCAGCGATGACCTACGCATGGTGTTCAACGTCGACGCGGATACGGCGCAGGACGCTACGGGGCGCGTCGACGTTCTGTCGGTTTTGCAGGCTGGGGTCGATATGTGGGCCGTGGGTGAGGTGCGCGAAGACGGTACCCTATCGCCGCTTGAGGCCCGGGTTGCGCTCGAAAATGGTGTGATCCCCGGTTGGGAGGGGGCCGCATTTGATCTCGCGACGCTTGAGGTCCTGTTGGACCCGGCCGCGCGCAGGCTTGAGATCCGCAGGGCGGAAGTCCGCGCGCCCCAAGCGACCGTGACGGCCAAAGGCCAAATCCTTGCGGGCGACACCCTAAGCGATCCGCTGGTGGTGCAATTGGCCCTGTCAGATATTGTCGTGGATCCAGAGGGTGTTTTGCCCAGCCCCGCAGCCTTTGACACGGGCGTATTGGAGGGGCGGTTGCACATGGCCCCCCTGCGGTTTGAGATCGGGCAGGCGATGGTGGCCGCAGGCCCGGCCGTGGCACGTGCCAGTGGTCAGGTTTGGGTGCCCGAGCCGGGCGCGATTGCCGCAAACCTGTCGCTTTCCGCAGACCAGATTGCCGCTGGCACAGTGACCTCGCTGTGGCCCGATGCGGTGGCGCAAAAAACGCGGACATGGGTCACTGAGAATATCTTGGGCGGGACGATCACGAATTTCGCGGCGGCGGTGCGCAAAGACGCAGACAAGTCGCGTCCGGCGATGACTGGGGGCTTCGGGTTTGAGGGCGCATCTGCGCGCTATTTACGGGACATGCCTGTGGCCCAAGACGCATCCGGCATTGCCAATTTTCACGACAACAGGTTTTCGGTGCGCATTGATGCCGCCCGGGTGGCAGCCGGGCCTTTGGGCGATGTGGACATCGGGGGAACCAGTTTCACCGTGCCCAATACGCGGATCAAACCTGCGGTGGGTGAGGTTGATTTGATGATCTCTGGCCCGATCCCTGCAGTCTTGTCGGTGCTAGATAACAAACCGCTATCGGTGTTGGAGCGTGCCAAGAGGTCGGCTGATTTTGTGCAAGGGCAAGCGTCGGTTCAAGGTTGGTTGCGGGTGCCGTTGGTTAAGGGCGTCCCGTTGGAGCAATTAGAGTATGCCTTTGATGGCGTGTTGACCGATGTGTCGAGTGACGCGCTGGTGCCGGGGCGCGAGATCACGAGTTCGGAGTTGGATCTGCGGGTGACGCCCGAAGCGGTTGAGGTGCGTGGACCATTGGTATTGGACGCCGTGCCGTTGCGCGCAACGTGGCGCCAGCCCTTGCCGCGATCGAAAGGTGCGACACCAGGGCCCGGGATGGTAACGGGCCGGTTCGCGATCTCCCCCGAAACGTTGGGCGCGTTTGGCATCGATTTGGCTGGGTTTGGCCTGTTGGGGCAGGCACCAGCTGATTTTGAGATGTCGTTAGATCCGCAGCGCCCTCAACGGCTGCGGCTTCGGTCTTCGCTAGAGGGATTGGGCGCGTCCATCCCGGCGCTCAGCTGGCGCAAGGCGACAGAAACAGAGGGCGAGTTGCGGCTTGAGATCGCAACAGATCAGCAGCCCGTAGGGGTGCCGGTGATGTCGATTACAGCGCCCGACTTGGCGGTTGAAGGCGCGATTACCTTGACCGAGGGTGGCGCGTTGGAGCGTGCACTACTTTCCCGGCTACAGGTGGGCAGCTGGCTCAACGCAACCGCTGATATCCGTGGGCGAGGACCAAGCCGCGCGCCCAGCGTTGCGGTTACATCAGGCTCGGCTGATCTGCGCCACGTGGATTTTGACACTGGGGCACGCGCCCCGGCGGGCGGACAAACCGTGCCCCTAAAAATTGCGCTGGATGCCATCACGATTTCGGATGGGATCGTTTTGAATAATGTGTCGGCTGAGGTGTCGACCCAGGGCGGCACCAACGGGCGGTTTACTGCTCTTTTGAATGGTGGTGCGCCAATTGCGGGTACGTTGGTGCCCTCGGCGCAGGGGACTGCGGTGCGTATTCGGGGGGATAATGCAGGTGCGACGCTGGCCTCGGCTGGGGTGTTTCGCAACGGCAACGGCGGCAGTTTTGACCTAAGGCTCGTGCCCCGCGCTGGGCAGGGTCGGTACACTGGGCGATTGGACATAGAGGACATGCGGGTTCGTGATGCGCCCGCGCTGGCCTCTTTGCTGTCCGCTGTTTCAGTCGTTGGATTGTTGGAGCAATTGGGCGGCGAGGGGTTGTTTTTCTCAACCGTTGAGGCGGATTTTGAACTGGAACCGGGCGCGGTGCGTGTGATGCGCGGGGCGGCGTTCGGCCCGTCGCTTGGGCTGACATTGGATGGGACGTACGGGCTGACGTCACGCGTGCTGGATATGCAAGGCGTGGTGTCGCCGTTTTATTTGGTGAACGACCTGTTCGGTGGGCTGTTTGCCCCGCGCGACGAGGGTTTGATTGGCATCAGTTATGCGTTAAGTGGCCTGGCAAGTGCGCCGCAGGTACGGGTCAACCCGTTGTCGGTTCTGACGCCGGGCCTTTTCCGAGAGGTCTTTCGCCGGGCCCCACCTGCACCGACACAATAGCGACGACCAATTACGGGGCCTTCCATGCAGCTGTCAGACTTTGATTTCGACCTTCCTGAGGGGCGTATTGCGACGCGGCCTGCGCGACCTCGGTCCTCTGCGCGGCTGTTGGTGTCGAACGGTGGGGCGTTGCACGATCAGCGAGTCACCGATTTGCCCAACTGGCTGCGCCCGGGTGATCGGCTGGTGTTGAACAACACCAAGGTGCTGCCCGCGCGGCTAAACGGCGTGCGCCCACGCAACAGTGCCCAAGGTCCGGTGGAAGCCAAGGTCGAAATTACCTTGCTGGAACCAAACTCTGAGGGCCACTGGTCGGCGCTGGCCAAGCCCCTGCGCAAGCTGGTCGATGGCGACCGCGTGGTGTTTTCTGACGCGCTTGAGGCGCAAGTTGTCTCGCGCCGCGAGAGCGACGTGGTGCTGCAATTCAACTGCACAGGTGATGATTTTGATGCGGCCCTAAATGCCGCCGGTGCCATGCCGCTGCCCCCCTATATCGCGGCCAAGCGGGCTGCTGATGCCCAAGACATGGATGACTATCAAACCGTGTTTGCGCGCCATTCTGGTGCGGTGGCTGCACCTACGGCCTCACTGCATTTTGATGCCGAATTGCTGCAAACCCTGCGTGATCACGGTGTTACCTTTACCGAAGTTACGCTGCACGTTGGGGCGGGCACGTTCCTACCGGTCAAGGTTGATGACGTGACCACGCACAAAATGCACGCCGAGCGGGGCAATATCACCCCCGAGGCCGCCGCCCAAATTAATGAAACCCGCGCGGCCGGTGGGCGGATCATCCCGGTTGGGACCACGGCCCTGCGCCTGCTAGAGAGTGCCGCGGCAGAGGACGGAACCCTTTCGGCATGGGAGGGGGCGACGGATATCTTTATCTATCCCGGCTATCAGTGGAAAATAACCGATGCGCTGATGACCAACTTTCACCTGCCCAAATCGACGCTGATGATGTTGGTCGCGGCCTTAATGGGGCACGAGCATATTATGCGCATCTATGATCACGCCCTAGCAGAACAATACCGCTTTTTCTCGTACGGTGACAGTTCGCTGTTGATCCCCCCGCGCACCGCCGCACAAGGTGTCTAGGGGTCGGTAAATCCGACCTCAGTGTGTCGCACGCAAGACAGAATCCCTATCTATGCCCTGCGAGACAAAACGGGTGTACCCCCGCGCTTAAGGAGCTGTGGCGATGGTTGAAGTGATGCGCGGAACTTGGGCCTTGATGCTCGGAATGATGCTGTTGATGGTCGGAAACGGCCTTCAAGGCACACTTTTGGGCGTGCGGGGCAACATCGAAGGGTTCTCCACTACGGCGATGTCGATTGTGATGTCAGGCTATTTCTTGGGTTTTTTGCTGGGCTCCAAGGCCGTGCCCGAGATGATCCGCCGGGTGGGTCACGTGCGAGTGTTCGCGGCTCTGGGCTCATTCATCTCGGCGTGTCTGATCCTGTTTCCTGTATTCACCGACCCGATTAGTTGGACTATTTTGCGCATCGCGGTGGGGTTCTGTTTTTGCGGCGTCTACATCACCGCCGAAAGCTGGCTGAACAATTCGACGACCAACGCGACGCGGGGCCAAGCGCTATCGCTGTATTTGATCGTGCAAATGCTGGGCATTGTCGCGGCGCAAGCTCTGTTTGCGCTGGGCGACGCGGGGGGCTGGGTGCTGTTCATCCTGCCGTCGGTGTTGGTTTCGATCGCGTTCGCGCCGATTTTGCTGACGATTTCTCCGGTGCCGCCGTTTGAGGCGACCAAGCCGATGTCTTTTCGTGAAATCTATGCGGTGTCGCCATTGGGGTGCGTGGGCATTTTCCTATTGGGCGGTATCTTTTCGGCGCTGTTTGGCATGTCGGCGGTTTATGGCGCTTCGATCAAGCTATCCTCGGGTGAAATTGCGACGTTCATCGCGGCGATCTACTTGGGCGGGATGCTGCTGCAATTCCCGATTGGCTGGATTTCGGACCGGATGGATCGGCGGAGCCTGATCCTGATCCTCGCGGTGATTGGGTTGTTTGCCTGTGCGCCAACGGCTTTCGGGTTGGGCGGGTTTACCGGCCTGCTGATTACGTCCTTCTTCATCGGCGGGATGGCGAACCCGCTCTATGCTCTGTTGCTTGCGTATACCAACGATTATCTCAACCCAGAGGACATGGCCGCGGCCTCAGGTCAGCTGTTGTTCATCAACGGTCTTGGCGCCATCACCGGGCCGCTGATTACCGGGTATTTGATGGAAACGATCGGCCCTTCTGGGTTCTTTCTGTATCTCGCGATCCAGCTGGGCGCACTTGCGATCTATGCGGCGTGGCGGATGACCCAACGTGCAATGCCTGGTGATGATGAAAATTACGAAATCGTTTCGATGACGCCGATGTCACCAGCATCAACAGCCGTCACCATGGAAGCCGTGGTCGAAGGCTGGGAAGAACAGGCAGAAGAAAATGCCGAAGACACTGCCGCGTGAATTTCTTGCGCAATGCCAATGAATTGGGCAAGGTGAAAGGGCCTGGTGGGGGATAAGGCTAGGGGAGGACCGGTCATGGACCGATTTGAAGAGGTGTTGGAATTCTGGTTGGAGACCTGCAGCGAGAAGGACTGGTACCAAAGCACACCAGAGGTGGATGCTGAGATATCTACGCGATTTCAGGGGCTTTGGGATGAGGCGCGCAGTGGCGGGTTAGAGGCTTGGGCCTTGTCGCCGCGAGGAGCGCTGGCGTTCTTGATCCTGACGGATCAGTTTTCACGCAATATGTTCCGAGGCGAGGCGACAGCCTTTGCTACCGATACCCAAGCGCGGGCCGTGGCGAAAAAAGCGATTGAGCGGGGTTTTGACCTGCAAGTCGAAGGCGCAGCACGTCAGTTTTTCTATCTGCCGCTTGAACACTCAGAATGTCTGAGCGATCAGGACCGAGCTGTGCGGTTGATCGCGACCCGCTTTGAGAGCGAGCAAAGCCTGCTGCATGCACGAGCGCATCGTGAAATTATACGCCAATTTGGTCGGTTCCCATTTCGGAACAAAGCCTTGGGGCGGTCAGGGACCGCACAAGAGGATGCGTTTATGACGGCTGGCGGGTACGGCGCGTTTGTCGAAACCCTCGCGGCGGATGCGGCATAGGCACTTAACTGCTATTGCGACCATTCGCGCGGGTGACGTTCGATTTCAATTTAGTTTAAGGGTAAACTAAATTTCGAATTGGAGAATCTGATGGCGGCGAAAAGCTTTGATATGGTCGTAATTGGTGCAGGCCCCGGTGGCTATGTGGCCGCGATCCGTGGGGCGCAACTGGGGCTGAATGTGGCCGTGGTTGAGCGCGAGCACCTTGGTGGCATCTGCCTCAACTGGGGCTGTATCCCGACCAAAGCGATGTTGCGTTCATCGGAGGTGTTTCACCTGATGCACCGCGCCAAGGAGTTCGGGTTGAAGGCGACAGGTATCGATTACGATCTGGATGCCGTGGTCAAACGGTCCCGCCAAGTGGCTGGGCAATTGTCCGGTGGCATCGGGCATCTGATGAAAAAGAACAAGATCACCGTCATCATGGGCGAGGCGCGGATCGCGGGCAAAGGTAAAGTGTCAGTCAAAACCGAAGGCGGCACCGAAGACCTGAGCGCAAAGGCGATCATCCTTGCCACTGGCGCGCGTGCGCGTGAACTGCCCGGGCTTGAGGCTGATGGCGATCTGGTCTGGACCTACAAAACCGCCCTCACGCCACCCCGCATGCCCAAAAAGCTGCTTGTGATCGGCTCCGGCGCGATCGGTATCGAATTCGCGAGCTTCTACAATACGTTGGGTGCCGATACGACTGTGGTTGAGGTGATGGACCGCGTCCTGCCCGTCGAAGACGCCGAGATCTCGGCCTTTGCCAAGAAGTCATTTGTCAAACAGGGTATGAAGATCATGGAAAAAGCCATGGTCAAAAAGCTTGATCGCGCCAAGGGCAAGGTCACCGCGCATATCGAGACAGGTGGCAAGGTCGAGACGCATGAGTTCGACACCGTCATTTCTGCCGTCGGTATCGTGGGCAACGTTGAGGGCCTTGGCCTTGAGGAATTGGGCGTCAAGATCGACCGTAGCCATGTTGTGACGGATCCCTATTGCCGGACCGGGGTGGAGGGGCTTTACGCGATTGGTGACATCGCAGGCGCACCTTGGTTGGCACACAAAGCCTCGCACGAGGGGGTCATGGTGGCCGAACTGGTTGCGGGCAAAGGCAATCCGCACCCAATTAAGCCCGAAGAGATCGCGGGCTGCACTTATTGCCACCCGCAGGTGGCCTCGGTGGGCTACACCGAAGCCAAGGCCAAGGAACTGGGTTTCGACATCAAGGTTGGTCGTTTCCCGTTCATCGGCAACGGCAAAGCCATTGCGTTGGGCGAGACCGAAGGCATGGTCAAAACCATCTTTGACGCCAAAACCGGCGAACTGCTGGGCGCGCATATGGTTGGGGCTGAGGTGACCGAAATGATCCAAGGCTACGTCGTAGGCCGCAAACTGGAAACGACCGAGGCCGACCTGATGGAAACCGTGTTCCCGCACCCGACGCTGTCGGAGATGATGCACGAATCCGTTTTGGACGCGTATGACAAAGTCATTCACATGTAAGCCGCGTCGCGATTAACGATGCCTTGCAGCGCCCCCGATCGGGGCGCTGTTTGCGTTTTGGGGCCTTGCGGTGTGACAGGGCATGGTTCAATCAACGGGGATGGAACGCACGCGATGGGGCCTTGTGGCCCTTCTTTTTATCATGGGTATGTTTGCCGCCGCGCAATTCGGCAAAGTCTCGCTGACGCTTAGCGAACATGCGATGGTGTTTGATCGCTCCCTCACGGGGGTTGCGCTGTTCGTTTCGTTGGTGGGCTTGGTCGGCTTGTTTTGCGGGGCGGCGGCGGGCGCGATTGTGGCGTGGCTTTCGCCCCGGACCAGTTTGCTTATCGGGCTTGTGATGAGCGCGGCGGTGTCATTGGTGCAGTCGTTTCTGCCGCCAGCCGAGATTTACGCGGCTTTGCGCCTGCTGGAAGGGGTCCCCCACCTGACGCTGGTCGTCGCGGCACCGCCCATTATGGCGATGATTGCGACAGACCGCGACCGGCCCGTTGTGATGTCGATCTGGGCAATGTTTTTTGGCCTGTCCTTCGCGCTGTCGGCGTTGATTGTGCCGACGCTGTTGGAATGGGGTGGCCTGCCGCTGGTGTTGCGGGCGCATGGGATTGGTTTTTTGGTCCTTTTGGTAGTGTTGTGGGGCCAATTGCCCTGCACAGATCGCGCGGCACTTTCGTTAAATATCATCCGGTTGCACCGGGACATCTATACCTCGCTGCCTATCGTGGCGCCGGGGGTTGGGTTTGTTTTCTATACGGTAACCTATATCGCGTTGCTGACCTATTTGCCCCTCGCGCTAGAGCGGCCAGATTTGTTCGTCAGGTTGCCGCTGGTCAGCCTATGCTCGACCCTTTTGGCGGGCTACGTGTGTCGCAGCATTGCACCTGATCGGGTTGCCACCGTTGGCTTTTTGGGTGGCGCCGTGGCAAGTGTCGGCATCGGCCTTGGCATCCCACTTACCCCGGACATAGCGTTCTTCTTTCTTGGTTTGGTGCCGGGTGCGTCGTTTGCTGCGATACCTTTTTTCAACGCGGAGCTGGCGGATCGCACCCGCTCAACGGGCGCGATCGCTCAGCTAGGGAATTTGGGTACCGTTTCGGGCACCCCGATATTTGCTGGCCTTCTGGCTAGCTTTGGATTGCCCGGCATTCTACTCGGGCTTGCGGGGTTTTGCCTCGCGGGAGCGGGTGTTTTGCTGCTAATTGGCCGCTCCTTAGGGGACCTTAAAAGATAACTGGTAAATGTTCCGCTAATGTTCCAAAATTTGGTTTGAGAGTAGCCGCAATCCACTTAGATAGTGTCCTGTGAACGGATGAGGATATCATGGCAGAGCTGAAAAACATCGAGGTGCGCGGCGCGCGCGAGCATAACCTCAAGAGCATCGACGTAGATATCCCCCGCGACAAGCTGGTGGTGATCACGGGGCTGTCTGGCTCTGGTAAGTCGTCATTGGCCTTTGATACGATCTATGCCGAGGGGCAGCGGCGTTATGTCGAGAGCCTCAGCGCATATGCGCGGCAATTCCTTGATATGATGCAAAAACCTGATGTTGATCATATCTCAGGTTTGAGCCCTGCGATTTCAATTGAACAAAAGACGACCTCGAAAAATCCGCGCTCTACCGTGGGGACCGTGACCGAGATTTATGACTACATGCGGCTGCTGTTTGCCCGGGCCGGGACCCCGTTTAGCCCGGCCACTGGCGAACCGATTGAGGCCCAGCAGGTCCAAGACATGGTAGACCGGGTTATGGCCATGGAGGAAGGCACGCGGGGCTATCTGCTCGCGCCAATCATCCGGGATCGAAAAGGGGAATATCGTAAGGAATTCCTTGAACTGCGTAAGCAAGGTTTCCAGAGGGTTAAGGTCGATGGCGTGTTCTATGACCTTGATGAACCCCCGACGCTTGATAAGAAATTTCGTCACGATATTGATGTGGTGGTTGACCGGATCGTGGTGCGCGAAGGCGTTGAAACGCGGTTAGCAGACAGTTTTCGCACGGCTTTAGATCTGGCGGATGGGATCGCAATTCTTGAAACCGCGCCCAAAGAAGGCGACCCGGACCGCATCACGTTTTCCGAAAAATTCGCCTGTCCCGTATCCGGGTTTACGATCCCCGAGATTGAGCCGCGTTTGTTTTCCTTTAACGCCCCTTTCGGGGCATGTCCCAAGTGTGATGGGCTTGGGCATGAGCTGTTTTTTGACGAACGCCTCGTTGTTCCCGATGTAACCCTTTCGCTTGCCAACGGTGCGTTGGCTCCGTGGAACAAGGGCAAAAGCCCGTATTTCTTGCAAACAATCGACGCCATCGCTGCCCATTTTGGCTTCGACAAAAAGAAAGCCTGGAAGGATTTGCCGCAAGAGGTTCAGCAGGTTTTCCTTCGCGGTTCGGGTGAGCAAGAGATTAACTTCCGCTATGACGAAGGCGGGCGCATTTACCAAGTTCAGCGCGTATTTGAGGGCGTCATTCCAAACATGGAGCGCCGCTACCGCGAGACGGATTCCGCTTGGATCAGAGAAGAGTTTGAGCGCTATCAAAACAACCGCTCCTGTGGCGCATGCGGAGGATACCGGCTTCGGCCTGAAGCGTTGGCAGTGAAAATTGCAGGCGTGCACGTTGGCCAAGTTGTGCAGATGTCGATCCGCGAAGCCTTTGACTGGATATTGTCCGCACCAGAGCATCTGAGTGTGCAGAACAATGAGATCGCAAAGGCGATTTTGAAGGAGATTGCCGAGCGTCTCGGATTTCTAAATAACGTGGGTCTAGAGTATCTTACGCTGAGCCGTTCAAGTGGTACGCTGTCTGGTGGTGAAAGTCAGCGTATTCGATTGGCAAGCCAGATCGGCTCGGGGCTGACGGGGGTGCTCTATGTGCTGGACGAGCCGTCCATCGGCTTGCACCAGCGAGACAATGATCGTCTGCTCGGAACGCTGAAAAACCTGCGGGATCAGGGCAACACGGTGATCGTTGTTGAGCACGATGAAGAAGCCGTTCGCGAAGCCGACTACGTGTTCGACATTGGACCGGGGGCGGGTGTGCACGGAGGCCAGGTAGTTGCTCACGGCACACCAAGCGAGATCGAAGCCCATGAAACCTCTATTACTGGAGCGTATCTAAGTGGGCGCCGCGAAATTGCGGTGCCGGCAACACGCCGTAAGAAGGGCAAGAAGAAGCTGACGGTCGTCAAAGCGACCGGCAATAACCTTCAAAACGTGACTGTCGATTTTCCACTTGGTCAATTTGTGTGCGTCACTGGTGTGTCGGGAGGTGGGAAATCGACCCTAACTATTGAAACGCTGTTTAAGACTGCTTCAATGAAGTTGAACGGTGCGCGCCAAACGCCAGCGCCGTGTGAGACGATCAAAGGGCTGGAACATCTTGATAAGGTGATCGACATTGACCAACGCCCAATCGGGCGCACACCACGGTCAAATCCAGCGACCTACACTGGTGCTTTTACACCGATCCGGGATTGGTTTGCGGGCCTGCCAGAGGCCAAAACACGCGGCTACAAACCTGGCCGTTTCTCGTTCAACGTCAAAGGCGGGCGATGTGAAGCGTGCCAAGGCGACGGCGTCATCAAGATAGAAATGCATTTCTTGCCAGATGTTTACGTGGAGTGCGAGACTTGCAAGGGGCAGCGCTACAACCGTGAAACACTTGAGATCAAGTTCAAGGGTAAGTCCATTGCTGACGTGTTGGACATGACTGTAGAAGATGCTCAGACGTTCTTTCAGGCGGTCCCGTCCATTCGTGAAAAGATGGACGCGCTCATGCGTGTTGGTCTTGGCTACATCAAAGTCGGCCAGCAGGCGACCACCTTGTCGGGTGGTGAGGCGCAGCGGGTTAAACTTTCGAAGGAATTAAGTAAACGCTCAACGGGACGCACGCTGTATATTCTGGACGAACCGACCACAGGTTTGCACTTTGAGGATGTACGTAAGTTGTTGGAAGTCTTGCATGAACTTGTGGATCAAGGGAACTCAGTCGTGGTGATTGAGCATAATCTTGATGTGGTAAAGACCGCTGATCATATCATCGACATCGGACCTGAGGGTGGCGATGGCGGTGGGCGTATCGTGGCTGAGGGCTCGCCGCAAAAAATTGCAGAAATCCCCGAAAGCCATACTGGTCACTACCTCAAACCACTTTTGCAAAAGCGTTCCCTGGCGGCCGAGTAGGTTTAAGTCGTGACGCGCAGGCTTTCTAATCCATGAAAATGGTAAATGTCAGCGTATCGCGGCGTGCCAAGCAGCTGCAACTTAGGCTTCCGGTCCCACAGGCGTTTGAGCGAGATCTCAAGTTCGAGGCGAGCAAGCGGAGCGCCAATGCAAAAGTGAATGCCAGCCCCGAAGCTTAACGGTTTCGGCCCAGTTCTATCTGGCTGAAATACGTCTGGGTTTTCAAAGACTTTGGCGTCACGGTTGCCAGATGCCAGCAAAAGCGCGACCCGATCACCGGGCTTAAACCTATGGCCCGCGATTTCTACGCTTTCATAGGCGATCCGTTCAAACAGATGCAGCGGTGGGTCAAACCGTAGGATTTCATTACTAAAGGCTTCGTCTACGCGCGGTACTATCTCACGCTCCAAGAGCGCCTTAACCGTATTCCCAAGTGTATGAACAGTCGCTTCATGTCCTGCATTAAGTATCAAAATACAGGTACTGATCACCTCAGCCTCGCTAAGCTTTTCTGCGGTGTGTGCCGTCAACAGAGTTGAGATTAGACTGTCATCAGGATTTTGCCGTTTAGCCTCAATTTGAATTTTGATGTAGTCAGAGAAGCTTTGTGCAGCGGCCGCTGCAATATGTTCCTCGGTACGTGTGCGATTGGATCTATACATCGCGACCATGCTGTTGGACCATTGCACGAGACGCCGCCAGTCGCCTTCGGGGACACCTAAGAAACGGGCGATGATACGCGCAGGAAGCGGACGCCCGTAGTATTCGAGTAGATCAAACGGTTCGTGCGGAAAGACATCAATGAGTTCATCGCATAGCGCGTCGATTTCGGGACGCAGCGTTTCAATGCGTCTGTTCGTGAATGCACGCAATACGGCACCGCGCAGCCGGGTATGGTCGGGCGGCTCAAGTTCTAGCATCGAGTGTGCTTCTACCGCATAGAAGGGCTCAAGGTGTGGCGGAACTGGCGTTCGCTCTATTGGTGCGCGCCCAAATTGGCGATCGCGCAATATGGCGTCTATGGTCGGGTAATCCGTGGCGCAAACAATGCCGTAGTCTTGCCAGTAGACCAAAGATTCGGCTGACCGCATGCTTGCATAGAACGAGTAGGGGTCTTGAACGAAAGCTGGGTCACGTGGCGATTGTGAGAAGCTTTGCATCACTGCGCGGCGAGGGCCTCAATGATGGGGCAGAAATCTGCGGCCTTTAGGGACGCTCCCCCAACCAATGCGCCGTTCACGTTCGCGCAGCTGAATATCTCATGCGCATTAGCCGCTTTGACGGAGCCGCCATAGAGCAATGTGAACTCTTTACCGTCGCTGAACCGCGCACTTAAGTCGTCGCGCAAAGCATCGTGGACCTCGGTGATTTGTGCGACTTCAGCTACGCGCCCGGTTCCGATGGCCCAAACAGGTTCGTAAGCGATGACTGTGTCGGCTGCGGTTGCATCGTCGGGCACGCTGTTGCGAAGTTGTGTGGCCAGAACGTCAAGGAAGCCACCCGACTCGCGCTGCGCCAGTGTCTCGCCGATGCAAATAATAGAGATCAGACCGGCGGCCTTAGCGGCTTTGGACTGTTCCTGAATGTCGACATCAGTCTCATTGTGATCGGTGCGACGCTCAGAGTGACCAACAATCACATGCGTTGCGCCAGCATCCCGCAGCATCTGAGCGGAGATATCGCCGGTATGGGCCCCGTGCTCTGCTGTGTGACAATACTGGCCACCGATGTGCAGGCCGGGTGTTGCAGCCGCCGCGATCAGCGTAGCTGGCGGGCATATCAGTGTCGGAACATCCGAAGCCTTGGCTGTCGCTGCTATGGCGCGAAGCTCGTTCAAATCGGACGTGAGCCCGTGCATTTTCCAATTGCCAGCAGCGAGTTTAGAGGGCATGCGCGGATCTCCTGAGCCTGAATGTTCAGGAATGGTTAAGGCTTATCAATGGCCAATGCATCATCAAATTTGATCGACTCGCCGCAACCACATGCGTCTACAACGTTGGGATTTCGAAATTTGAATCCGGCTTCAAGCAGGCTCACTTCGTAGTCGATTTCGGTTCCGAACAGGAACATCTGCGCCATAGGGGCGATCATAACACGCGCGCCTTCGACCTCTACGACTTCGTCATTCTTATCTATCTCAGAGACGTACTCCATCGTGTATTCCATCCCTGCGCAGCCACCTTTCTTGATGCCGATGCGCAAGCCCATGGAGTTATCTTTCTCCATCAGCTTTGAAATTTGGCCCGCCGCGGCGGGTGTCAGGGATACAGGTGGATTGCCGGGAATGCCGAACATGAGCGATCTCCTTTGAAAGCAAGATAAGCCCGAGTGGATGCGGGCTCAAGAGGCTTGGCAGCAGTTAGTGGCGCGTTCAACTGATCAGGCCACCTGAGGCTTCGTGGTGATCGCCACCACTAACGACATACTAACAAGCTTAATGTCACGGCATCACGTTTGGCGTGGTGCACTCCGGCCCCACATACACCCGAGGGGCATTTACATGAATCCTAATTCAAGCCGCGCCTCGTCTGACATCATTTCCATGCCCCACTGTGGTTCCCACGTGAGGTCAACGTCCACCTGTTTGACGCCCGGTAAGGGGGCGACAGCATCAGCAACCCAACCAGGCATTTCACCAGCCACGGGGCAACCCGGTGCCGTGAGCGACATGATGATCCGAACTTCGCTTTCGGCATTGATATCAATGGTGTAGATTAGGCCCAAGTCATAGATGTTGACAGGAATCTCGGGGTCGAACACCGACCGGCAGGCGTTCACGATGCCTTCATAGAGCGGGTGATCTGTAGAAGAGGGCGCGATCAGCGGCGTGCCTTCAAGAGCGTCTGACATGGAGAGATGAGCCTTCGACTTGTTTCCTTACCGAAAATATAGGGAATAGGTTCGGCGGCGTCCAGACGTCAGGCGTGCATTAACCATGACTGCGTAGCATTTTGGTTAACCGGCCGCCGTAATTCATGTGCACAGTGAATTCATATCCGCAGTCTGCGACGTAAAATCGGGTGTTTTGGTCACACATCTTGCATGCGTCTGCGCGCAAGCGTATCCGCCGCTGTATGACACAGACTTTTTCTTTTAGCCTTCAAGGTACAGATGGCCGCGCGCGCACGGGCACTGTCCACACGCCGCGCGGCGATATTCGCACACCTGCCTTTATGCCTGTCGGTACTGCGGCAACCGTCAAGGCAATGATGCCTGAAAATGTACGCGCGACCGGCGCGGATATCTTGCTAGGGAATACGTACCACCTGATGCTGCGTCCGACGGCAGAACGCGTGGCGCGCTTGGGTGGTTTGCACACCTTTATGAACTGGGATCGACCGATCTTGACGGACTCGGGTGGTTTTCAGGTTATGAGTTTGGGCGCACTGCGCAAGCTTACCGAAGAAGGTGTGACCTTCAAATCTCATATTGATGGGTCCAAACACCATCTAACCCCCGAACGTTCAATGGAAATCCAGCGGCTTTTGGGCTCAGACATCGTGATGTGTTTCGACGAATGCCCGGCGCTGCCTGCAGACCGCGCGCGGATTCGCGAAAGCATGGAGTTGTCGATGCGGTGGGCCAAGCGGTCTCGCGATGCCTTTGGCGACAGGCCCGGCCACGCTCTGTTCGGCATCCAGCAGGGTGGGTTGGAGGAAGACCTTCGCGCCGAAAGCGCGGAAGCCCTGCGCGCGATCGAATTCGATGGGTATGCCGTTGGGGGGCTCGCGGTGGGTGAGGGGCAAGAGGCGATGTTCTCTTGCCTTGATTTTGCGCCAGAGCAATTGCCCAAGGACAAGCCTCGCTACCTGATGGGCGTGGGCAAGCCGGACGATTTGGTGGGGGCCGTGAAACGCGGTATCGACATGTTTGATTGTGTCCTGCCATCGCGTTCGGGGCGTACAGGCCAGGCGTTTACGCGTCACGGTGTCGTCAACATCAAGAACGCGCGCCACATGGACGATCCGCGCCCATTGGACGCCGAATGCACGTGCCCCGCTTGCTCCAACTACTCGCGCGCGTATTTGCACCACGTCTTCCGGTCCCAAGAAATCCTTAGTTCAATGCTGCTGACGTGGCATAACCTGCATTACTATCAGGAGCTGATGGCGGCGATGCGGGCAGCAATTGCCGCTGGCACATTCGCTGTTTTTGAGGCGAATTTTCATGCAGCACGTGCGCAGGGCGACATTGAGCCGGTCTAGGCTAAGGGCGATCACGTTTGAAAAGAAATGTGGCTGGCTCGAATGGTGCTGAACTAGGTGACGGTTTGCCTATGATGCATAGGGATGGTGCCCCACACCGCGCCGAATGTAACGCCAAAAAAACCAGCGTATGTATGGCTCAACCCTTGGCGTGACGTCAGCTTGGCTTACTTGCGGAGGAGTTGTGTAAAACTGTCTCGATCGCTTGCGGCGGCGGGGCGGTGCATGGCACAGTATGACAAAGGCGTAACGGGACTGAGTCCTTGAAGCGTTAACGGTTGGACCCCAAGTATTGGGGCACAAGACCGGAAGAGCACCACTGCTGCCGCTGAGCGGGGCCGGGGCTCTTTGCGAAACATAAAGGAACCAAGATGGATCATACCTCTTACCCTGTCCTGCCGCTGCGCGATGTTGTGGTTTTCCCCCATATGATCGTGCCACTGTTTGTGGGGCGCGAAAAATCGGTGCGCGCGTTGGAAGAAGTGATGCGCGACGACAAGCAAATCTTGTTGTCCAGCCAAATCGACCCTGCGGTCGACGACCCGACCAGTGACGGAATTTACCGTACCGGTGTTCTCGCGAACGTGTTGCAATTGCTCAAACTCCCCGATGGCACCGTAAAGGTACTGGTCGAGGGCCGTGGCCGCGTGCAGATCACCGAATTCATCGAGAATGAGAACTTCTTTGAGGCCGAAGCCGCGCCGCTTGAGGAAACGCTTGGAGATGAGGCCATCGTTGAGGCGATGATGCGCTCCGTGGCCGAAGAGTTTGAGCGTTACGCCAAGGTTAAAAAGAACGTCCCCGAAGAAGCATTAACAGCCGTGGCCGAAACACAGGAGCCCGCTAAACTGGTGGATCTTGTGGCGGGTCATTTGGGCATCGAAGTTGCGGACAAGCAGGAATTGCTTGAACTGCTCGTCGTGGCTGAGCGCTTGGAGCGTGTCTACGGCATGATGCAGGGCGAAATGTCGGTCCTCTCGGTTGAGAAAAAGATCAAATCTCGCGTTAAAAACCAGATGGAGCGCACGCAGCGTGAATACTATCTGAATGAGCAAATGAAGGCTATTCAGAAGGAGCTGGGCGACGGTGAAGAGGGCGGCGGCGAAGTGGCCGAGCTGGAAGCGCGGATCGCCGAGACAAAGCTGTCCAAAGAGGCCAAAGAAAAGGCCGATGCGGAGCTAAAAAAGCTCAAGAACATGTCCCCCATGAGCGCCGAGGCGACCGTGGTGCGGAACTACCTTGATTGGATGCTGTCCATTCCATGGGGCACGAAGTCTCGCGTCAAGAAAGACCTAAACCGCGCACAGAATGTTCTCGATAACGATCACTATGGCCTTGAAAAGGTTAAGGAGCGCATTGTGGAATACCTCGCGGTGCAGCAACGTTCCGCCAAGTTGCGCGGTCCAATCCTGTGCCTGGTTGGCCCTCCCGGCGTGGGTAAAACATCGCTCGGCAAGTCGGTGGCAAAGGCCACTGGGCGTGAGTTCATCCGGATTTCGCTTGGCGGCGTACGGGACGAAAGCGAAATTCGCGGTCACCGCCGTACGTACATTGGATCGATGCCCGGCAAGATCATCCAAGCGTTGAAAAAAGCAAAGACCACCAATCCGCTGATCTTGCTCGATGAAATCGACAAGATGGGGCAGGACTTCCGCGGTGATCCGGCGTCGGCCATGCTTGAGGTCCTCGACCCTGAGCAAAACGGTACCTTTGTCGATCACTACCTTGAGGTTGAATATGACCTTTCGAACGTGATGTTCCTGACGACAGCGAACTCCTACAACATGCCCGGACCGCTACTGGACCGGATGGAGATCATCAGCCTCGCAGGGTACACCGAAGAAGAAAAAGCCGAGATCGCCAAGCAGCATCTCATCTCAAAACAGGTTAAGAACCACGGCCTGCGCAAAGATGAATTCGCGCTGTCCGATGAGGCGCTGCAAGAGATGATCCGCACCTACACGCGTGAGGCGGGTGTGCGGAACCTGGAGCGTGAAATCGGCAAGCTGGCCCGGAAAGCCGTCACCAAAATCGTTCGCAAAGAAGCGGACAAGGTTGAGGTGACACTGGACAACTTGGATGATTTCCTTGGCGTGAAAAAATATCGCTATGGCTTGGCTGAAAGCAAAGATCAGATCGGTGTTGTGACGGGCTTGGCCTATACCTCAGTCGGGGGCGATTTACTGCACATTGAGGCGCTTAAGCTACCGGGTAAGGGTCGGATGAAGACCACGGGTAAGCTGGGCGATGTGATGAAGGAGTCGATTGATGCGGCGTCTTCCTACGTCCGGTCGATCGCTCCGAAGATTGGTGTGAAACCGCCCATGTTCGACACGTTCGACATCCACGTGCACGTTCCCGATGGGGCGACGCCCAAGGACGGTCCGTCAGCCGGTTTGGCAATGGTGACGTCCATTGTCTCGGTCCTGACGGGTATCCCGGTACGTAAAGATATCGCAATGACGGGTGAGGTTAGCTTGCGCGGGAATGCGATGCCTATCGGTGGCCTCAAGGAAAAACTCCTTGCGGCTCTGCGCGGCGGGATCACGACAGTGCTTATCCCCGAGGAAAATGAAAAGGACCTCGCGGACATTCCTGAAAGTGTCAAAAACGGTCTTAAAATCATTCCAGTCACGCATGTGTCCGAGGTGATTGAGCGGGCATTGGTGTCTGCACCTGAGCCTGTGGAATGGGATCAAGCGGCAGAAGAAGCCGCAGCATTGGCGCGGATTACCTCCGACAAGGTGACGACTGCCACAACGCACTAGTTACCTATTCGCTATAGACAGAATATCAGCCGCTCGCGCTCGTCGCGGGCGGCTTTCATTTTTCCGCTCAGATTGAGCGATTCCAACGCGGTATCAGCTCCAAGGCTCCTTCGCAGGCGGTACAAAACGCCATCTCTGAGGTGTTCGGTTTTGCCTGATCATCCCCTTGCATCCGACCCGCAGCCTCGCTAGACGATGGTCCAAGGGTGATTAGCTCAGTGGTAGAGCGCTTCGTTCACATCGAAGATGTCAGGAGTTCAAATCTCTTATCACCCACCATTCTTTCTCGAATTTGTACGGGCAATCGCCAGCAAGAGAGGGCCTTCATGACAGTCGAACTTTTCGTTTTGCGCCATGGAGAAACCACATGGAACCGTGAAGGTCGAATGCAGGGTCATCTAAATGCACCGCTGACCGAACTTGGTGTGGCGCAGGCGGTGGCACAGCGCAATATCATGACTGGCCAAGACCTTAGCGGCTTTCGCGTGTTGTCTAGCCCGTCCGGGCGCGCGGTGGAAACAGCCGCGATCGCGCTGGGGCCCCTTGTGACCGAAATCACCACCGACCCCGATCTGCGCGAAGTTGGCGTTGGTGAGTGGACCGGCCGTTTGCGCGCTGAACTGATTGATCCGACAGAGTGGCAGGTCACGACGGATGGCGTGTTGGAGCTGTATGACATGGCACCCGGTGGCGAAACGCTTGCGGGCCTAGAGGCGCGTTGCTCTCAGTTTTTGGCGCGCCTTGAGGGGCCGCATGTGCTGGTCACCCATGGGATCACCAGCCGCATGATCCGCGCTCTTGCGCTAGGTCATGGGCCGAATGTGACACTTGAGGCGTTGGCCGAGATGCCGGGCGGGCAGGGTGTTGTCTATCACGTTAAAAAAGGTCGTCAAAAACGTCTTTGTTAGGGCTTGCCCCTCCCTAATCTTTGACGTATTGCCTCGCCTAACGGGTCGTTAGCTCAGTTGGTAGAGCGCTTCGTTTACACCGAAGATGTCGGGAGTTCGAGCCTCTCACGACCCACCATATCCGCATATTAGATAATTGTTTTCTGGGTCTCAGGTTTACTGTGACCTATGCGTGTCTCTTAACTTGCTCACATACCACAGATGCGCAGTTTTATCGATAAGCGGATCGTGGATGTGCGAATGGAAGATTCGTGTGCGAAGGCGCGACGAATGACAGGTCACTGCAGACCGAGTCGTGGTGTAAAAAGGCTACACACTTTCAATACGATCTTGTGTAACAACACCGATTATTCGACTCCTTCGTGAAACGCTTTTTCAAGAGTGGTGTCATGGTCGGCGACGCGTGGCATCGGACATCTGGGGGATGTCATTAAAACCGACAATCGCTGTCGTGAAATGCGTATCAGCCCGAGCTGAGTGTGCTATTCAACCGCCAACCTTTCTGTAGCAGCGCGTGATCTCATGTCCACTTCAAGCCCGTTATCCGTTGGCGTCGCCCAATTTGCGTCTGACCCTACTGATTTGGATGCAAATTTCGATCAGCACTATGATTGGATTGACCAAGCACGCGCGAAAGACGTCGAGTTTCTGCTTATGCCGGAATTATCTCTGACGGGGCACTATGGGGCGTTGCGGCTTCTTGATGTTGCAATGAATATGGCCGATCCGCGGCTCAAAGCCCTATCGCAATACGCCGGAGACATGACGATTTGCTTTGGCTTCATCGAAGAAGGTCCAGCGGCGCAGTTCTACAACACCTCTGCGGTGTGGCGCGCGGGCAAGCTGTTGTATCTGCACCGCAAAATCAATCTGCCCAACTACGGTCTCCTCAATGAGGGCAAGCATTATGCGCCCGGTCGTTTCGTCGACACGTTGGCGATGCGGGATGAATGGCGCATGGGGCTGTTGATTTGTGCGGACGCATGGAACCCGGCACTTGTGCACCTTAGCTGTGTGCAGGGGGCGACGCTTTTGACCTGTCCGATTTCATCGGGGGTCGAGGCCGTTGCCGAAGATTTTGACAACCCCAAGGGCTGGGCGCGTACGATGGCCTTTTACTCGTCGATGTATGGTTTGCCATCGATCATGGCGAACCGTACCGGGGTGGAGGAAGATTTGACTTTTTGGGGCGGTTCCCGGATTCTTGACCCGTTCGGCGAAACGCTGGCGCAGGCCGGAACGGAACCGGCGCTGATCACGGCAACGTTGGAGTATCAAGCCATCCGCCGGGCACGTCATACGCTTCCCACGGTGCGAGATAGCAATATTTCGATGATCCATCGCGAAACGACGCGCATAATCGAAACACTCGGGGTCCCAAGCCACGTGCGGGATGTGGACTGATCCACTGCAGGACTTTCTTTAGCTAGGTTTAAACGTCGGTTCTCGGGCCGTAGATCGGACCTGAATGAAATCGGAATTCGCCCAAACATCGAGTATCGAGCGTTACCACGGCTGGAATGCAGCATTAACGCGGCCATGATCATCAGCTCGGGCTGCATCCTGAATGTGTCCCAGTCAGACCACTAACTGGTGCGTTCAAGCACAGTGATAAGACCATCTATGACCCGCAGGATGTCATGGCTGCACCTCTTGCGCGCTGTCTCGGTGCCCCTTGTTGCAGATCCTCCCTCTCAATCCCAATAGCGGCGCCCATAAGTCGGGAAGTGGATGCTTCTTTGGGTGGGTTGCGAAAGCGCGACTGCGGTGTGGTCTGGGCAATGCTTCGGATTAGAGGACCCGGTAGAGCGCTCAACCAGAGCTTTTGCTGAGGTACAACAGAGCCGATTAGTCCTTGGGCGGTGGCGCGCTGCGTGCAATCCACAAGCCGCCCAAAACCATGTAGGTCATCCCGCCGATGATGTAGCCGAGGATTACAGCCCATACCGGCCCGCCCACCATCCACACAGCCAGTGCGGTCAGGAGAGCACCAAGAATGCCTATGCCAACGAGGGCGCCAAGGGTTGTGATCGATTTCATACCCAAATTGTCGCAAGCAAAGCTTAACACAACCTTTACAGGCGTCATATCGAGTTAAGCATTTGCAGCGAATTTTAGGAAATCGGCCCGATAGTTCTGTCTAAAAAAGCCTTTGCAACAGTCGTCTCAGTCCACAATTCCACCACCAATAGCGAAGCTTGGGGGCGAGGTCCCCGAAACACTACAGAATGCCGGGCCGTCACGTAACAGCCCAGCCCATTTCATTTCCGTTCAAATACGCGCGTTAGCCTCGCAAAGCGGGTAAGCCGATGCCCGTGCTCTCAAAACCGCCATCGACGGCCAGTGTTTGACCATTCACATAACTGGCCTTGTCCGAACACAGCCAGAAAATCGCCTCAGCCAGTTCGTCTTCGTGACCATAGCGATTGAGAGGGATTGCGTCGTGGTAGGCCGCGATGATTTCGGGTGTGTGGACCGCCATTGCCAGCTTGGTGCGCACGGGGCCGGGGGCCACGCAGTTGGCGCGTACGCCAAACTCGCCCAATTCGGCGGCTTGCTGTTCGGTTAAATGCGCCACGGCGGCCTTGGACGTGCCATAGGCCACCCGAAGCGTAGAGGCCCGCAGCGCCGAGATGGACGCGATGTTCACGATCGCACCCTTGCGCGCCTTGAGCAGCGGGATGAACCCTTGGGACATCAGGAACGTCCCATCGAGATTGATCGACATGATCCGGCGCCAGCGCGCGAAATCAGTGTCCTCCATCGGGCCGAAATCCGCGATGCCTGCATTGTTCACCAAGGCGTTGATGCCGCCGCCCGTCAACTCCGTGACGCTGGCCACAAGGTCGTTTACGTCAGCTTCAAGGCTGATGTCGGCTACGATGTCATGCACGTCGCCCAACCCCTCGGCTGAGGCTTCTAGGGCGGGCGCATCCCAATCCACCCGGATGACTTTCCATCCATCTTCCAAGAACTTGGCAGTCGTGGCCAAGCCAATGCCACGTGCCGATCCGGTCACGAGCGCTACTTTTTGTGTCATGTTTCCCTCCCGTTTTGCGGCAGCCTGCCATGCGTTGCGGGGGCTTACAATCCGGGATCGCCGGGGCGGCAAGGACATCCCCGCGCGCCCGGCACAAGCGATTAGACTTGTTTCCCCTCCCACGGCTCCTACGGTGACGCAGGAGGCGCGCATGGGAAACTTAACTCGCAATCAAATCGGTATCTTGATGATCTGCCTGGGTACCGGGCTGATCACGCTGAATGACATGATGTTCAAGGCGCTGTCCGGTGACTACGCGCTCTATCAGATCGTTTTTGCGCGCTCGCTTGGCGGTCTGATGTTTTCAGTGATCATTCTACAGCTTGAGGGCGGCTGGCGGCTTTTGAAGACGGCGACGCCTTGGCAGCACGTCGCGCGCGCCTTGATGGTGGTTGTGTCGAACATGTCGTTCTTTCTGGCGATCGCCGCGATGCCGTTGGGGTTGGTGTCGGCGCTGTTCTTTGTGGCCCCGTTGTTGATTACGGTTCTTTCGATTCCTGTGTTGGGCGAACGGGTGGGCATCCACCGCTGGACGGCGGTGGGTGTGGGGTTTGCAGGCGTGGCGGTGATGTTCGTGCCAGAACTGTTAGGCCAAGGCCTAGGTGTTCCAGGGTGGAGCTACGCCTTACCGCTTGTCGCCGCGCTCAGCTACGCGGGCAATCAGGTGATGACCCGAAAATTGGGCGTGACCAGCCGGGCCAGTGCGCTCGCGATTTATATCCAAGTTATGTTTCTCGTGGTCAGTGTCATTTTCTACGCGGTGCTGGGGCAGGGGCAATACGCCGAGGGAATCACGAACGATAGTTTGGTGTTTTTGCTCCGCGCATGGGTCTGGCCTACGCCCGGCGACATCTGGGTGTTCCTCGCGCTTGGACTTAACGTAGCGGCAATTGCTTATTGCCTGTCACAAGCCTACCGGATGGCGGAAGCAGGCGTTGTGGCCCCGTTTGAATATGTGGCCCTTCCGCTCGCTGTTTTCTGGGGTTGGAGCGTTTTTGGAGAGATTCCGGGGCCGTTTACATGGGCCGGAATGGTGCTGATCGCGGGGGCAGGACTTTATATTGTCTGGAGAGAAAGAAAGTCGCGAAAAAGGGATTGACCCCCCCGTGCGGTAGCATTATCCCCCTCCACACGCAGTATGCGGTTGTAGCTCAGTTGGTTAGAGTACCGGCCTGTCACGCCGGGGGTCGCGGGTTCGAGCCCCGTCAACCGCGCCACTGCTGTATGACCTTTAGGTCACGTAAGAAAGCCGCCCTTCGGGGCGGCTTTTTCGTTTTGTATCATATGGTTGGGTTGGGTTAGCCCTAGGGCTAACCGCGTGATTTTCGCTCAAATCTTGGCAGCATTGCTGAGAAATCCTGCCCTGCGCCGTCCTCTGCTTCGACAAAGGTTTCATACAGCGCGGTGGTGGCTTGGCCCAGGGGTGTGTCAGCATCCACGGCCTCGGCTGCTTGCTGGCTCAGCCGCAAATCTTTCAGCATCAGCTCGGCTGCGAATCCCGGTTTGTAGCCATTGTCCGCCGGGGAATCGGGCCCAATACCCGGGGCCGGGCAGTAGGCGTTCATCGACCACGAATATCCGGAGGAAGTTGACACAACGTCAAACATCGCCTGACGGTCCAGCCCCAGTTTGTCTGCCAAGGCAAAGGCCTCACAGGTCGCTGTCATCGTCACGCCAAGAATCATGTTGTTGCAGATTTTGGCCGCTTGGCCATTGCCGGCACCCCCACAATGGACGGCCTTTTGCCCCATGATCTCAAACAGCGGCTGTGCGGTGACAAATGCGTCCTGTGAGCCGCCGACCATAAAGGTCAATGTGCCCGCATCCGCGCCACCCGTTCCGCCGGATACAGGGGCATCTAGGGCCGCGAGGCCTGCGGCCTTTGCCTGCTCGGCAACCGCTCGCGCGCTGTCTACATCCACTGTTGAACAGTCCAACAGCACAGCCCCCGGCTTCATCGCCGCAGTGACCTCGTCCGCGACGGCGCGCAGGATCGCGCCGTTGGGCAGCATCGTGATCACGACATCCGCACCCTCCGCGGCCTCGGCCCCGGATGCGGCAGCTGTTACGCCCACAGGGCAGGGCGCGTTCAGGTCAAACCCCGCAACCGTGTGTCCCGCGGAGGCCAAGTTGCGCGCCATATGGTGCCCCATATTTCCCAGGCCGATAAATCCAATCTGCATAGTATCCCTCCTCCTAAAGTTTCAAAGCATCTGGCCCTAGTGGCATCAACATCCGGGCGACGTCGGTGGCCGGAACAGCCTCCGGGCTCGAATGGCGCCATTTGGGAGATTTATCCTTGTCGATAATCTGGGCGCGAATGCCCTCGACGAAATCGCTGTGCTCAAGTGCGCGGTAGGTAAAGCGGTACTCAAGCTTTAGCGCGTCCGTCATTGTGGTGGCATCGTTCATCCGGTGCAGCATCTCAACGGCACAGGCCATGCCTAGTGGTGCATTGCTCGATAGCGCCTTGGCGGCCCGCTCGGCTAAGGGGCCTTTTGCGGTTGCGATGCACCGCACGATGTCGCCCAGTGTCTCACCACTGAATAAGGCATCAATTTCAGCCTGCGCGGCTGCCAGTGGCGCATCGGGCGGCGGCGCAGACGCATCCGCAATGACCGCCACATCACCGGTCGCGCATAGGGCCGCCTTAAGGTCCTCCCAGCCAGTGGGCACATAACTGTCTGCAAACCCAGTATAGATGGCGTCTCCCGCCGCCATTCGTGCCCCGGTGGTGCCTAGGTATTCACCCAAACGCCCCGGCGCGAGGTGCAACAGCAACGATCCACCGACATCGGGCACAAGACCAATCGCGCATTCGGGCATCGCAATTTGGCTGCTGTCATTCACAATGCGGTGGGAGCCATGGCACCCAACGCCAACGCCGCCGCCCATGGTAAACCCCTGCAAAAACGCGACAACGGGCTTTGCGTAGTGAAAAATCTTTGCGTTCATGCGGTATTCATCCGCCCAGAACCGCTGCCCGTAACCGTATTCGCCCTTAACGCCTGCGGCATACATCTCTGCGATATCGCCACCTGCACAGAATGCGCGCGTCCCGTCGGCGTCAATCACAACAAGGTCAACGGCGCTGTCCGTGGCCCATGCATCAAGGGCGGCCTCAATGGCCAGACACATTTCCCACGTTAGGGCATTTAACGCGTCCGGGCGTTGTAGCGTTATTCGACCAGCACGTCCCTCAATTCGGCACCAGATATCTTCTTGCAAGGCTGCCCTTCCTTTGTTCCCAAAATACTCAAAAAGGGGGGTGCGGGGGGACATGGTCCCCCCGCGGGGCGCCGCGTATCACGCGGCGCAGACCCGTCTTATTCCATTACAGGAATAGAGAAAGCCGCCCCATCTTTGATACCCGAGGGCCAGCGCGCCGTGACTGTTTTGGTGCGTGTATAGAATTTGAACGCATCCGGTCCGTGTTGGTTCAAGTCGCCAAACACGGATTTTTTCCAACCACCAAACGTGTGATAGGCCAATGGCACGGGGATCGGAACGTTCACCCCAACCATGCCGACGTTAATGCGCGCTGCAAAGTCGCGCGCCGCGTCGCCGTCGCGGGTGAAGATCGCGGTTCCGTTGCCGTACTCGTGATCCATCGCAAGACCGATGGCCTCTTCATAGTTCTGCGCGCGCACAACGGACAAAACGGGGCCAAAAATCTCTTTTTGGTAGATTTCCATGTCCTTGGTCACGCGGTCAAACAGATGCGGACCCACAAAGAACCCGTCCTCATACCCCTGAAGGGAAAAACCGCGACCGTCCACGACCAGTTCAGCGCCCGCCTCAACGCCGGTCTCGACGAGCCGCTCAATGTTTGCCTTTGCGGCCGCCGTCACAACGGGGCCGTAGTCCACATCTGCGCCAGAAGTGTAGGGGCCCACTTTCAGTGCCTCAATCCGCGGTACAAGCTTTTCGATCAGCTTGTCTGCAGTTTCCTCGCCCACGGGGACAGCGACAGAGATCGCCATGCAGCGTTCGCCAGCAGCACCGTAGCCCGCGCCAATCAACGCATCCGCCGCTTGATCCATATCCGCGTCGGGCAGGATGATCATGTGGTTCTTGGCACCACCAAAACACTGCACGCGCTTGCCGTTGGCACAGCCACGCTCATAAATATAGGCGGCAATCGGGGTGGAGCCGACAAAGCCCACGGATTGGATGATTTCGTTGTCCAAAATCGCATCTACGGCTGTTTTGTCGCCGTTCACGACTTGGATCACACCCTTGGGCAGGCCTGCTTCTTCCAACAGTTCAGCCAACATGATTGGCACGGATGGGTCACGCTCGGATGGCTTAAGGATAAAGCTGTTCCCGCACGCAATGGCGGGCGCAAACATCCACATCGGGATCATAGCGGGGAAGTTAAATGGCGTGATGCCGGCGGTCACACCCAAGGGCTGACGCATCGAGTACATATCGATGCCGGGGCCTGCGTCGGTAGTGTATTCGCCCTTCAGCAGCTCTGGCGCGCCGATGCAGTATTCGACCACCTCAAGCCCGCGTTGCACATCGCCTTTGGCGTCGGGCAGGGTTTTGCCATGCTCACGGCTTAGCGCTTCGGCCAGTTTGTCCATGTCGCGGTGCAATAGGCCGACAAAGGCCATCAAAACCCGCGCGCGGCGTTGTGGGTTGGTTGCGGCCCATTTGGGCTGTGCGGCCTGCGCGACGGCGACTGCATGTGCCATTTCTTCGCCATTGGCGAGCGGCACGCGTGCCTGAACCTCACCCGTGGCCGGATTGTAGACATCGGCAAAGCGCCCGGATGAGCCCGCAACGCGCGCGCCATTGATGTAGTGACACAGGTCTTCCATGACCGTTCCTCCCAAGAGTATTAAATCCCTAGCCTTGAGTGGCAAATTCGGCGGGCGGGTGCAAAGAGGTTTTGGCAACAAACGTGTCCTGCTCGAAATTGCACGACATTTTGCCCGCTTAAGTTGTAATTGCGCGCCACCACACACCTTGACAGAAGCCATTCTCGCGCGCACGCTTTATCCACACGTAAGATACGGCAGGAGGGTTAGGGATGCTCGTTCATCAAATTCTGAAATCAAAGGCCACGACTGATGTTCTGACCATCGCCCCCGACGCGCTGGTGTCAGATGCGGCCGCTGAACTGTCGTCGCGCAAAATTGGCTCATTGGTGGTTTCAAATGGGGACGGGACCGCAGCCGGTATCTTGTCAGAGCGTGACATCGTACGCGAAATTGGCCGCCGTGGGACGATCTGTCTGAGTGAGAAAGTCTCGGATATGATGACCAAAACCCTCGTGACCTGCGCCCCGAACGACGATGCGCAAAGCGTGCTTGAGAAAATGACCAACGGCCGGTTCCGTCACATGCCCGTGTTGGATGGCGGCAAGATGGTTGGTTTGGTCACGCTGGGTGATATCGTCAAAGCGCGTTTGTCTGAGGTTTCGATGGAAAAAGAAGCCCTTGAAGGGATGATCATGGGGCACTGACCTCGGCGCGCCGCACGGCAACATCTCGGGACAGATGTACGCGGGAGGCTTGCTTTTTGTGTGCGTGTCAGGTTTGCCTAAGGGCCACGACAGCACAAACCCCCGGAGGTGCCGATGCGCACTGGACTTTATCCCGGCACCTTTGACCCGATCACGTTGGGTCATATCGATATCATCAAACGGGCCTGTTCCTTGGTGGATCGCCTTGTCATTGGCGTTGCGATCAACCGTGACAAGGGGCCATTGTTTTCACTCGAACAGCGCGTCGCGATGGTTGAGGAAGAATGTGCTTTTTGGGCGAAAAAGACCGGCGTTGAGATCATCGCGCACCCCTTTGAGAACCTTTTGATTGATTGCGCCCGCGATGTGGGGGCGCAGGTGATTGTTCGAGGCCTAAGGGCTGTTGCGGACTTTGAGTATGAATTCCAGATGGTTGGCATGAACCGCCAACTCGACAACAGCATCGAGACAGTCTTTTTGATGGCTGAGGCAGAGCATCAGGCGATTGCCTCCAAGCTGGTCAAGGAAATCGCGCGGCTCGGAGGGGATGTGTCAAAGTTTGTTACACCGCCCGTAAAAGACGCGCTGCATCAGATGTACCCAAGCGATAGCGCGGTCCTGCGCCGAGAGGCCTGAAGCCCCCTTTCCCTTTCCGTCCAAGGACCCTAGGGTGCCCGCCAAACGGACACGGAAAGGAAGCCACATGGCCGATATCAAAGATCCAGAAAACACGATTCTGATGGAACTCAAGGGCGGCACGGTCGTCATTGAGCTGTTGCCGGACGTTGCCCCCGGGCATTGCGACCGCATGAAGGAATTGGCTCGCGAAGGTGCTTATGACAACGTGGTGTTTCACCGCGTGATCGAAGGTTTCATGGCGCAAACCGGTGACGTGCAGCACGGCAACCTTGATGCAGGCGGCAACATTCGTTCCGCAGGTACCGGCGGGTCCGACAAGCCGAACCTGAAGGCTGAATTCTCTGGCGTGCCACACGATCGTGGCACATTAGGCGCGGCGCGTTCCTCCAGCCCGGACAGCGCAAACTCGCAGTTCTTCATTAACTTCAACGACAACCACTTCCTTAACCGGCAATATACGGTCTACGGCCGGGTCATCAGCGGAATGGATCATGTCGATGCGATCACCCGTGGCGAGCCACCTGCGAATCCCGATGTTATGATTTCGGTTAAGGTCGCAAGCGATGCCGATGCGTAGTCTTGCTTTTGCACTGGCGTTGGCAGTCGCTACGCCCGCGCTTGCAGTCGAGATGACCATCACAGTCGAGGGGGAGGCCAACGGCGCGATCACTATCGATTTGCTCGAAGAGGTCGCCCCCAACCACGTGGCGCAAATCAGAACGCTGGCTGAGCAGGGCGCCTACGATAACGTGGTGTTTCACCGCGTTATTGATGGTTTCATGGCGCAAACTGGGGATGTCGAATTTGGCAAACTCGGTGCAGATATGCGCATGGCGGGGCGTGGCGGCTCGGATTTGCCCAATATTTCCGCTGAGTTCTCGGACATTTCGTATGAGCGTGGCACAGTCGGTATGGCACGGGCACAAAACCCCGATAGCGCCAATTCGCAGTTCTTTATCATGTTTGAACCCGGTCCGTTCTTGAATGGTCAGTACACCGTCATTGGCCAAGTGACGGACGGTTTGGATGTCTTGGACGCGATCAAACGTGGTACCGGATCGAATGGTGCGGTTGTTGGCCGCCCCGATGTCATGACGACGGTTACGATCTCTCGGTAAGACTTGTTTCATGTAAACGAGAACGGGCGGCCCAATCGGGCCGCCCGTTTTGCATCTGGTGCTAAGTCTTAGCTAGGTTTGCGCCGTCGCTTGCGACCCATGACCATTAGGCCTGCCAAACCCGTCATCCCCAGCACTGCGCCTGCCGGCAGTGGCACCGCTGCGGCGGTGGCCGCATCGATTGTGAAGCCGTCATTTAGGCCGCTGTGACGCATTTCGACGGAGGCCGATGTTACAAATCCGCTAAAATCGACCACGACCAGTTTTTCGTTTCCATTCCCTGCGCCAGGCCCGAATGTCGCGGTTTCACCGCCAGCGGATACTGTCAGCGTCTGGAACTCACCGCCGTCACGCAAGCCAAAGATCAAACGGTTGAACGATGCACTGCCCACGCGGCTGACGTCCCACTTGATCCCAAGCGTATCATTGGAATTGAGCGATCTGCTGCCCGCGATGGGGATGAGATTGCCTTGGCCATTGATGCCATCTTCTTGAATGGCTAAATCGGCAGAGCACGTTCCGCCGCCGTTCGATCGACACGTTGAGCCGCTACCAACGCCGCCAAGGCTGGAAAAGGTGCCAACGCTCGTCCCGGTGAGGGGGCCGCTCAGTGCGCCGCCAGAATAAGATTCAAAGTCTTCGAGTGAGAAGTTTCCGCCCATTGATGACGCAAAAGCGGTCAGGTCAAAGGTCGCGACTGATATGGATGAAGCCTGCGCAGACGCCCCGAATGACAGAGTGATGGCGCAAAGTGCCGCTAAGAACTGTTTTGTTTTCATGTCAAAATTCCGAAAGATATACTTTAGATATAAATCTGATACTAACGGTGAGATTCGATCCTGAAAAGATACAATATGGCAGAATTCGGGTGAATTACCCTACGTCACTTTAAAAAATGACGTAGGATTAAGTCTCTGAAGCGATCTAAGGCTGTAGCTGAACAAGCGCGTGGCGCTTTTTGCCTGCGCTTAGTTTTATAGGGGTCGCAAGGTCACTGGATGTGACCATAACACCCGGATCGGTCAGTGCGGCATCATTCATCTGCGCCCCACCGCCCGAAATCAGGCGCTTGGCCTCCTTGCCCGATCCCGCAAGGCCTGACCGTGTGATCAGCTGAACGATGGAAATGCCATCACCAACCTCATCGGCGGACAAGGTCAAGGTCGGCAGGTCATCGCCCGCGCCGCCTTTTTCAAACACTTCGCGCGCAGTTGCTTCTGCGGTTTGTGCGGCCTCTGCGCCGTGCAACAGGGTGGTGACCTCGTTGGCGAGGATGATCTTTGCTGCATTGATCTCGGATCCCTCTAGCGCGCCAAGGCGATCACATTCGTCAACAGGCAGTTCAGTGTAGAGCTTCAGGAACCGGCCAACATCTGCATCCGTCGTATTGCGCCAGAATTGCCAAAACTCATAGGGAGACAGCATTTCACCGTTTAGCCAGATCGCGCCGCCTTGGCTTTTGCCCATTTTCTTGCCGTCGCTCGTCGTCAGAAGCGGGGTTGTCAGGCCGTAGACGTCTGAATCGATAACCCGGCGTGTCAGGTCGATCCCATTAATGATATTGCCCCACTGGTCCGACCCACCCATCTGCAACAAACAACCGTAGCGGCGGTTAAGTTCCATGAAGTCATAGGCTTGCAGGATCATGTAGTTGAATTCGAGAAAGCTAAGCGATTGTTCGCGGTCCAGCCGAGATTTAACGCTTTCAAAGCTAAGCATCCGGTTCACGCTGAAATGCCGCCCAATGTCGCGCAAAAACTCTAGGTAGTTTAGCCCATCCAGCCATTCGGCATTGTTGCGCATGATCGCCTGACCGGGCGCGTCGCCGTAGTCGAGATACTGGGCAAAGACCTTTTGCATGCCAGCGATGTTGGCATCAATTTGCTCGGGCCCGAGCAGTGGGCGTTCGTCTGAGCGGAACGAAGGGTCGCCCACCTTGGTCGTGCCGCCCCCCATCAGGGTGATCGGCTTATGGCCCGTTTTCTGGAACCACCGCAGCAGCATGATGTTCAACAGATGCCCCACATGAAGCGAGGCGGCCGTGGCGTCATACCCGATATAGGCCGGGACAACGCCGGCGATCAGGGCGTCATCCAACGCTTGCAGGTCGGTGCAGTCGGCCAGAAAGCCGCGCTCGATGATCACGCGGAGAAACTCGGATTTGGGCTGGTAGGTCATCGGAATTGGGTCCATCTTTGGGGTGAGGTGTGCATAAGCAAAAGCGCGCGCAAGGGAAAGAGCCATGGAACGGATTTGGGCGGTTGGTGCCATGTCGGGCACGTCGATGGATGGTGTGGACACCGCTGAACTGTTCACGGACGGCTCTGAGATCTTTGCATTCGGCGAAGCTAGGTACCGCCCATATACTGAGTCAGAGCGCGCTGTTCTGCGCGCCGCTATGGGAAAATGGCAGGGGGATCCCGGCGTTGCCGAGGCCGCAGATGTCGTGGAGGCCGCCCACATAGAGGCACTTCGACCACATGGTGAAAAGCTGATCGGCTTTCATGGGCAGACGCTGGCCCACGCACCCGGTGCACAAGGCACGCACCAAGCGGGCAGTGGTGATGTCCTGGCCGAGGCGCTCGGCGCCCCTGTTGTTTGGGATTTTCGTACAGCCGACGTCGGCCTCGGTGGTCAGGGCGCGCCACTTGCGCCTGCGTTCCACTTTGCCTGTGCGCGCTGGATCGGGGCGACTGCACCGCTGGTGTTCCTCAATCTTGGGGGGGTTGCGAACCTTACGTGGCTCGATCCGCGGGGCGATCAAATGGATGCGCCTGGCGCGATGCTCGCGTTTGACACCGGCCCCGCGAATGCGCCCCTTGATGATTTAGTGCGCAGCGCCACAGGTGCAAGCTATGACGCCGACGGCCATTTGGCGGCTGACGGGCGGTGCTATACTGCCCTGTCAGAAGCCGTCATGGAGCATCGGTTCTTTGGCGATCTTCCGCCAAAGTCTTTGGATCGCAATGAGTTGTCGCGTGTACTTGAACCAATCACGACACTTCCTCTTGCGGACGCATTGACCACACTTGCTGATGTTGTTGGGCGCTCAGTTGCCCGCGGGCTGGCCTTTTGCCCCGAGATGCCTGCGCAGGTGCTGGTGGCTGGTGGCGGGCGGCAGAACCCGACGTTGATGGCTGCCCTTAATGCGCATATTTCGTGTCCCGTAAATCCCGTTGAAACCGTCGATCTAGATGGCGACATGCTTGAGGCGCAGGCGTTTGCCTATCTCGCGGTGCGGGTCAAAGCGGGCTTGCCTACGTCCTTTCCGGGCACAACGGGTGTTGGGGCCTCGGTCGGGGGTGGTCGGATATCGCGCCCGGCTGCCAACGTCTAAATCAAGGTTTGAACCCTGATCACGGGCTGTTACACATGCCGTATAGACAAATTGATTTTGCGTGTTAAAACGGCCTCGTTAGCGCTAACATAACGCGAGCGCGTCCGATTTCCTACCTGCGGAGACCTAAAGTATGGTTTCAAGAGTTATCCCTGTCGATGCCTTCGATCTTGTGATCTTTGGGGGGACCGGTGATCTGGCCCGCCGCAAAATCCTGCCGGGCTTGTATCGCCGTTTCTGGGCTGGGCAGATGCCCGATGAGGCGCGCATCATCGGCGCGGCCCGTACCGAACAGGATGTTGAAGGGTTTCGCACAATGGTCGCTGAGGCGATCGCTGAGTTTGTGTCCGAGCGTAAGCGCGATGCGGATTGCATCAAACGATTTCTCGATTGCATCGACTACGTGACCCTTGATGCACGCGGCGAGGCGGGCTGGAAAGAACTGAAAACCAAGTGCCGGGACAACACGGTACAGGCGTTCTATTTCTCCGTAGGTCCGGGGCTGTTCGGTGATATCGCAGAGCGACTGCGCAGCTTTAAGATTGCCCGGCAAGACGCTCGTATCGTTGTGGAAAAACCATTTGGTCGTGATCTCGCGACAGCCAAGGCGCTGAACCGCGAGTTGAGCGCGAATTTCGACGAGTCGCAGATTTACCGCATCGACCACTACCTTGGTAAAGAGACGGTTCAAAACCTCATGGCCGTGCGCTTTGGCAACGTTCTGTTTGAGCCACTGTGGAACGCGCAATACGTGGATCACGTCCAGATCACCGTGGCCGAGACCGTCGGTGTGGGCGGGCGCGGGGCCTATTACGACAAATCTGGCGCGATGCGGGACATGGTGCAAAACCACCTGATGCAGCTATTGTGCCTGACCGCAATGGAGCCGCCTGCGAAGTTTGATCCGGACGCAGTACGGGATGAAAAGCTCAAAGTCATCCGTGCGCTGGACCCGGTCGAGGCTGACGATATCGTGCGCGGTCAATACCGCGAGGGTGCGGAGCCGGGGTATCTACAGGACGTTGAGAACGCAAACAGCCGCACCGAAAGCTTCATCGCCCTCAAATGCCACATTTCCAATTGGCGGTGGAAGGGGACACCGTTCTATCTGCGTACAGGCAAACGCATGGCCGCGCGGATGTCAGAGATCGTGGTGCATTTCAAACCGACACCGCACAGCATTTTTGGCGAAGAGGCAGGGACCAAGGCCAACGTTCTTAGTATCCGATTGCAGCCTGACGAAGGGATCGACCTGTCAGTTACCATCAAGGAACCCGGCCCCGGAGGTATGCGTTTGATGGACGTGCCTCTGGATATGTCCTTCGCCGAGGCTTTGGGCGAAGAGGCCGCCGATATGCCCGATGCCTATGAGCGTCTGATCATGGATGTGATGCGTGGCAACCAGACCCTGTTTATGCGTGGCGACGAAGTCGAGGCGGCTTGGGCGTGGACCGATCCGTTAATTGATGGCTGGACCCGACGCGGCAACAAGCCGTGTAGTTATGCCCAAGGGTCCACAGGCCCAGAAGAAGCAATGATGTTAATGCACAAGGACAGACGCCGCTGGCGCGAGTTGGAGCAATGAAAGACCTAATCGAATACCCCGATGCTGACATGATGATGCTCGATCTGGCCAATACGATTGCCGGATCGCTCGAAATGAACCTTCAAACCCATGATCGGGCGTCGCTGTGTGTGCCTGGTGGCACCACGCCGGGCCCGATTTTTGACAGCCTATGCGCTGCGGATCTGGATTGGGCGCGGGTCACGATCATGCTGAGTGATGAACGTTGGGTGCCCGAAAGCTCACCTCGGTCGAATACGGCACTGTTGATGCATCGGTTGTGTGTTGGGCGCGCGGCAGCGGCCCAGATTGCGCCACTTTATATGCAGACCGACACACCCGAAGAGGCCTTGGACGAGCTGATTGAGGGGCTCAAGCCTGCGTTGCCGATCTCGGTTCTTTTGCTGGGTATGGGCGCGGATATGCACACCGCCTCACTGTTTCCGGGCGCGGATCAACTAGATGCCGCACTGCGTGATGGTGCACCCGCTTTGATGGCCATGCGGGCCCCCGGCGCGCCGGAGCCGCGCATCACCCTAACTGCCCCGGTTCTGGCCGGTGCAATGGAAACACATATCGTGATTATAGGGGATGAAAAACGCGAGGCCTTAGAACGCGCTAAGCATCTTAGCCCACAATCCGCGCCTGTGTCGGTCGTACTGCCTAACGCGACGGTTCACTGGGCGCCATGAACACGTTTTGGAAGGCCGTTGCGCAGGCCAAGCAAGAAACAGGCGCAGATATCCAAACGCTGCTAAGCGATCCGGCGCGGGATTTCACCGTCTCGCAGGGTGACGTCATTTTCGACTACCGCAAGACTGCGATGACGCAGGATGCGCGTGCGACCCTTTTGGCTGCGGCTGAAGCCGTGGTTCCCGCGGCGCGTGCCGCGATGTTTGACGGTCAGCCGATCAATGACACCGAAGGCCGCGCCGTATTGCACACCGCCTTGCGCGCAGGCCCCGACGCCGAAATTCACGTGGACGGCGCCGATATCATGCCCGGTATTCGCGCCACCTTGGACCGTATGGGCGCATTCGCGGCCCAGGTCCGCAGCGGCGAATTTACCGGCGCGGGCGGCAAGATCACAGATGTTTTGAACATCGGGATTGGCGGCTCGGACCTTGGACCTGCCATGGGAACACTTGCGTTGGCGCCCTTTGCGGATGGCCCGCGCGTGCATTTCGTATCTAACGTGGATGGGGCGGACTTCGCGGATAAAACGCGCGGCCTAAATCCGGCCACGACGCTCGTAATTGTGGCCTCCAAGACGTTCACGACGATCGAAACTATGACCAACGCGGCCACGGCCAAGGCGTGGATGGCGGATGTGCCAGACCTTGATGCACAATTCGTCGCGCTCAGCACGGCGGATGACAAGGTCGCGGCCTTTGGCATCCCGCCTGAGCGGATGTTTGGTTTTGAGGATTGGGTCGGCGGACGTTATTCGATGTGGGGTCCGATTGGCTTATCGCTGATGCTGGCCATCGGGCCAGAGCGGTTTGAGGCGATGCTGACCGGGGCACGCGCGATGGATGACCATTTCCGCACCGCACCTTTGGCGCAGAACATGCCTGTGATGCTCGCACTTGTGGGTATCTGGCATCACCAAGTGTGCGGATTTCCGACGCGCGCTGTGCTGCCCTATGACAACCGCCTCGCGCGTCTGCCTGCGTACCTGCAACAGCTTGAGATGGAGAGTAACGGCAAACGCGTCACGATGGACGGCAGCGATAGCGAGGGCGTGACAGGCCCCGTCGTGTGGGGCGAGCCGGGCACAAACGGCCAGCATGCGTTCTATCAGCTGATCCACCAAGGTACGACGCCGGTACCGTGCGAGTTTATGATCGCCGCACGCGGTCATGAGCCTGATCTGGATCATCACCATCGGCTGCTGATCGCGAATTGCCTTGCGCAGTCCGAGGCGCTGATGCGCGGTCGATCCCTAGCAGAGGCGCGGGCGATCATGGCTGCCAAGGGCTTTGAGGGCCCCGAGCAAGACCGCCAAGCCCGCCACCGTGTGTTCCCGGGTAATCGCCCGTCTACGACGCTGATCTATCCACAACTGACCCCAGAAGTGTTGGGCCAGATCGTCGCTCTGTATGAGCACCGCGTGTTCGTTGAGGGGGTGATGCTGGGCATCAATTCGTTTGATCAATGGGGTGTTGAGCTGGGCAAAGAGCTGGCCACTGCTTTGGGACCTTTGGTTGAGGGAGCCGACGCGGGGGATAAGGATGCCTCGACCCAAGGCTTGCTTGCGCAATTGTGCGCTTGGCGGGCGGACTAAAACGGGCCGCTCGGGGTAAACCTGCGGTCAGATGTGTTGCCATGGCAGCATCTTCGAATGAAACGTTGGCCTAAGCTTTTGGGCCAACGTGACTATCCTCAGATGATAGATCGGCTGCTTTTTATCCTGGCCTGTTCGCCCGGATCCTTCCGTTTTTTGGACAGGACACTCTTTTGGCTCGGGCCCAAGGGGCAGTGCCGCCGTTTGCCCCATAGCCAAGTGCGCTAGACGCTAACCCTCAAATACCGCGCCATCCTGTTGGACGATCACGTCGATAAACGCCTGAGGCAGGGCTTTGCGGGTCACGGCGTCTTCTTCCATCAGGACGATCACCGCGTGCCCCACGGCACAGACCTGTCCACGGGCTACAACGGCGTATTGCATCTTCCACGATGTGCGCCGATAGCTGAGGGACCGGCCCACGACGATGTATTCCTCGTCGAGGTGCAGGGGGGCTTTGTATTCCACATCGACGTTGCGCAGCACTAGGACTGGACGCTCACCCGATGCGACGAAATTAGCGATGCCGTAGTCCCGCATGTAGGCCACGCGAAAGCTTTCGAACCAACTGAGGTAGACGGCGTTGTTGACATGGTTCAGCACGTCCAACTCATGAAATCGCACTCGGTCCGCTTGACCGATCTTGAACACATCCGGCACGCCCCGCGCGCGCAGTGTTGGGGTATCAAGTGGGGTCAGGAGGGGCAGGGACATTGGGTGGCTCATCGCTAGAACATTTGGCCGCCAAACTGCACCATCTGACGCTAGGGTCAACCAGTTCGCGATGTTCAGAAGGACTGGAGCGGGTAACGAGAATCGAACTCGTAACTTAAGCTTGGGAAGCTCGCGTGATACCTTTTCACCATACCCGCGTCCGTAAGGCTACTTAGGCCGGGCGGCGCGGGGATACAAGCGGTCTTGGTGTGATTGCGGGTCGTTCTTGGCGGAATGTTCCGTACGGCCAGAGCCTTCGGTTTCCCGCGGCTCTGGCTGTTTGTGGGGTTGCACTAGGCGCGGCGACGGCGTCGGCCAGAGCTGTTCTTTTCGCCACCCTGACCAAAATGCGTCGCAGGAAGCGGTGCGATCGCGGCAAGGTGTGGAAAGGGGTCTGTTGCGTGCGGGATCGCGTTGGCGTTGACGAAATGCTCTTGGAATTTCGGCTCAATCGCGGTTTCGATCTTTTCGATACGGCTGACCAGCCCCTCGATGTGTGCCCGGGCGCCTGCGTTGCACAGCGCCATGCGCGCGCCGTGGCCCGCGGCATTTCCCGCACTGGTGACGTTTTCAAGCTGCGCGTCGGGGATCATTCCCAAAACCATCGCGTGCTTGGGGGAAATATGCGCCCCAAACGCCCCGGCCAGTGTGACACGGTCCACGGTATCCACGCCCAACTCATCCATCAAAAGCCGCGCCCCGGCATAGAGCGCGGATTTAGCAAGCTGGATCGCCCGGATATCGCCTTGGGTGACGGTGATGCGCGGCCCTCCCGCCTCGGCGCCGTCCCACAAAAGGTATTCATTGGTGCGACCGGTGGCGACAGCGCGTGGCGTGCCGGTTTGCGCCTCTGATCCGATCAACCCTGAAGGGTCCAACAGCCCAGCCATCCGCATTTCTGCAACGGCCTCAATGATGCCCGAGCCGCAAATCCCGGTAATCCCAGTCTCGGCTGTGGCCTCTGCGAATTCGGGCGCGTCGGACCACACGTCTGAGCCAATCACACGAAAGCGCGGCTCTTTGGTGATGGGGTCGATCTCAACGCGTTCAATGGCGCCGGGGGCGGCCCGTTGGCCAGCGCTGATCTGGGCGCCCTCAAATGCGGGCCCCGTCGGGGACGAGCAGGCCAGAACCTTGGAGCGGTTGCCCAAAAGAATTTCAGCATTGGTGCCGACATCCACGATGAGCACTAAGTCATCCGATGTTTCGGGGGATTCTGATAACGCCACGGCAGCAGCGTCTGCGCCGACGTGTCCGGCGATACAGGGCAGCAGATAAGTCTGAGCGTTGGGGTTAAGGTTGCTCAACTCCAACTCGCGCGCATGCAGCGAAAGACTGCCAGAGGTGGCCAATGCAAAGGGCGCTTGACCCAGTTCGACGGGATCAATCCCGAGAAGAAGGTGGTGCATGACCGGGTTGCAGACAAAAACAGTCTCAACCACTTGGCGCAGCTCAACGTCTGCTTCTCGTGCGAGTTCCGCAAAAAGGGTATTGATCCCTTCGCGCACGGCGCGGGTCATCTCAACATCGCCGCCGGGGTTCATCATCGCGTAGGACACCCGCGACATGAGGTCTTCGCCAAAGCGAATTTGGGGGTTCATTAGCCCGGATGAGGCGAGAACGGACCCATCCGACAGATCGCATAGGTGCGCAGCAATTGTCGTTGAACCGAGGTCCACGGCAAGACCATAGAGAGGACCTTCGAAAAAGCCGGGCCAGACATCAAGAATTTCAGCGCGCCCATGGGGCGGCTGAAATACCGCGAGCGTGACGGTCCACTGCCCTTTGCGCAAAGCGGGTTGCAGTGCGCGCAAGACACCCAAAGATGCAGTAACCCCGGTGATGTCCCATTGCGCTTCAAGCGCTTGGCCGACACGCTCAAGGTCTCCGGTCGGTTCATCCATGTCGGGTTGCGCGACCTCGATATAGTAAAGCCGCGTTGCCGGATCCATCGTAATGGGACGCTGGCTGGCGGATTTACGGATAACCTGTTTGTGCACTTGGCTTTCTGGTGGGACGTCCACGACCACATCACCATGAACCTTCGCCTGACACCCCAAGCGACGCCCATCAATCAACCCGCGTTTGTCTTTGTAACGCTGCTCAACCGCGTTCCATTCGGACAGCGCATCGGAGGCAACCGTGACCCCGTGCTTTGGGAAATCTCCCAAGCCTGGCTGAATTTGACACTTGGAGCAGATACCACGACCGCCGCAGACGCTATCAAGGTCAACACCAAGTTGCCGCGCAGCTGTCAGGATAGGCGTGCCAACCGCAAAACGGCCGCGTTTGCCAGAGGGGGTGAAAACGACAAGGGGGTCTTGAGCCATATGCAATTCAGTGTGCCGCTAGAAGACTTTTCAAAAAAGTCTTCGTGGCCGAAAAATCTTGGAAGATTTTTTCGAGGTCACACGATGAGGTGGAGGGGGTCGCGTGTGCAGATAATGATGAACTGTCCGCCTGCTTCGATGAGATGGAACCCGCGCCTGCGGACTTCCAGTTCAAAGGTCTTTCGCCCCACTTTTCGCTCTACGTCTGCCACTTTGCGGCGCACAACTCCTCCATTTTGTGCAGATTTTGCCAGAAAAATCTGGTGCATCCACTGGTCATCTTGGGTCATGAGGGGCAAATCAGGCATACACCCAGTTTGCCGCCTCAGGGTTAACAGTCGCTTAAGAGCGGCGGCGGCGCCCGCCACCGGCCCGGCCAGCACGACCGCCTTGTAGTGCGGCGTCTGGGTCTTTGTTGAAATTGATCCAAGCAGCGCCGGATGGATCTTTGTCACTCAGGAAATTGGCGGCGCGAATAGCTTCCATTTCCTTGCCAGCGCGGGGTTTGGTTGACCCCATGCCGAACAGTTTCACAAAGGTCTCATCGTCCATGCCTTCGGGCAAAATAATCCCGGCGGCCTCAATCAGCGCCTTGCGCTCGGCGATCTTTTTGGGGCCGACGGGCAGGGCTACGGGGTTCATGATGGCAGAGGTCATCCCCGCCTGCATCGCCATTGGCAGGAACGCGTTGTTGATCCCGTGACGGTTTGGCAGGCCAAAGCTGATGTTGGATGCACCACACGTCGTGTTCACGCCCAACTCATCGCGCAAACGACGTACAAGGGTGAACACTTGCAGGCCGGCGGTGCCCATGGCGCCTACTGGCATCACAAGCGGGTCCACCACGATATCGTGTGCGGGGATGCCGAAATCAGCGGCGCGTTCTACGATCTTTTTGGCGACCGCAAACCGGACCTCAGGGTCTTCGGAGATACCGGTATCGTCGTTTGAGATCGCGACAACAGGCACATTGTATTTTTTGACCAGCGGCAGGACCAATTCCAAACGCTCTTCTTCTCCGGTCACGGAGTTGAGGAGGGGGCGTCCTTCGGCAGCGGCCAGACCGTTTTCCAGCGCGCCAGGAACCGAGCTGTCGATGCACAGGGGCACATCTACGACGGCCTGCACCCGCTCAACCAATTCCTTCATCAACGTGGGCTCAACAAAGTTGTTGTCCGCGTAGCGGGGGTCTTCGGCCATTTTGTTCGAGAACACCGCGCCGGAGTTCACATCCAGCACCCCTGCGCCCGCCGCAACCTGCGCAATGGCGTCGGCCTCCACACGGCTGAAATCGCCGCGCTCGAGTTCCTCGTTGAGGATCTTGCGGCCCGTTGGGTTAATCCGCTCACCGATCACGCAGAACGGCTCGTCAAAGCCCATGACGACTGTTTTTGTTTTTGATTCCAGAACCGTACGGGTCATTACTTATCCTATGCTTGCAGCAGGAACGCCCGAGGCGCCGCCGTTTTCTTTGGCCCAATTTGCATTCGTCTTTATCCCGCCAAGCGGGAAGAAATGCACGTTGGTGATGTTGAAGTCGGGGTTGGCAGCTTTGTGCTCAGCCAAATCCGACAGGAATTCTGTGGGCTCGTATGGCAGCAGCAGCTTGGTGACGTCTATCGCCCGCTTTTGCAGAACCTTGAGGGACGCGCCGACGCCACATGCGATCGAAAACTTGATCAGCGTTTGCAGCTTGGCGGGGCCCGCGACACCAATGTGGATCGGCAGGTCCATGCCCGCAGCCTTGAGATCGTCGGCCCATTTGATCACGGGGCCAGCCTCAAAGCAGAACTGCGTTGCGATCGCCATTTCGGCATCGGTGCGTTCACGTGCAAAGTCGGCTTTCCACATAATCGCCTCGTTTACGGCTTTCATGCTGCCATCGGGGTCGATGTCTTTGTTGCCTTCGGGGTGTCCGGCGACATGCAGACGCTTAAACCCTGCTTTGTCGAACAGGCCAGTTTCCAGAAGTTGCATGGAACTGTCGAAGGCGCCGTGGGGCGTGGTCACACCACCGGCCAACAGCAGCGCCTGATCTACGCCCGCCTCGCCCTGATAGCGAGCGATCCAGTCTGCCAATGTATCGGCGTCCTTGATGATGCGTGCGGGAAAGTGCGGCATCACCGGGTAGCCAGCCTCGGACAGGCGCCGCGCGGTGGCGACCATGTCGTCGATGGGCGTGCCCTCGATGTGGGCGATGTACACGCGCGTGCCTTTGGGCAGCAGCGCGGTGAAATCCTCAATCTTTTCGGCGGTGCGTGGCATCACCTCGATGGAGTAGTCCGCCAAGATAGCCTCAAGGTCGGCACCTTGAGTTGCATCAGACTTGCGTTTGAAATTCAGCAGGGCCATCAGGCTCTCCCTCCAGGTCATTGCCGGCGCTCAGGCTCGGCCATCATTGGCGATCAGCGTTTTGATCCGCTCTTGATCATATTCGGCGTCCAACCGTGCGGCCTCTTGGGTCGCGATATCGGCGGGGTCGCCCTCGACAGGGTAGGGCGCAGCTTTGCGCCATTCGGCCAAGTAGTCATCTGTCTCGGCTGCGCCTGATTTCATCGCCGCGCGGTCAATCGCTTGCTCGAACCGCTCGGGAAGTTGCGCTTTGGCGCCCCGACGGCCTTTGCCCACAATCACCTGTGCGGGGATATCGCGCCAAAATACTACTGTTACGTCTGGCATGGATGAATCCTCCCTTGCCCCCTGATAGGGCCTAGCGCACCGCGCGCTGTGCTTGATTTCGACACGTCCTGTCGCACCTGCGACAACAATGCGTCGCACATCGGTTTTAGGCGTTTTTTCGATGAGGTGCGAGGGCCGGGCGGTCCCGTAATTCTCATCATGTTCATGAGGCGCTGTGGATAGGTGACCAAACATTAACGGATGTTTAAGCGCAGTGCCGGAATATCGGGGGCAATCCAGACAATGACGCAAGGCGATACAACCCAGACGTATACCTTGTGCGCGCCCGTTCGCGGGCGTAAGTATTGGGTAACCAGTTATGAAAGGCGCGTTTCATGTCGCCGAAACACCCCCGGCCGGGCACGGGGCACTTAAACCCCGGTGCGCAGGGCCCAAAGGGGCCTCGTCGGCGGCCCGCTGCCGTCCCGCGCAAAGACAAACCCGATCCCGCGGACCTGTATGCCGCGCTGGATCTTGGCACCAACTCGTGCCGGATGCTCGTGGCGCAGCCCAAGGGCAACCAGTTACATGTGGTTGATAGCTTTTCAAAGTCGGTTCAGCTGGGAAATGGGCTCGAAAGTTCGGGGCGGCTGAGCCGGGCGTCGATGGCGCGCACGGTTGGCGCGCTTAAAATTTGCAAGCGCAAGCTGCAAAAACATGACGTGCGCCAGATGCGCCTCGTCGCGACCGAGGCGTGCCGTCGCGCGACCAACGCGGCTGACTTTATCAACGTGGTTGAGCGCGAAACCGGCCTGCGGCTTGAGATCATCAAGCCGGAGGAGGAGGCACGTCTTGCCGTTGTCTCTTGTGCGCCTCTGGTTTCAACCAAGACTGAGCAGCTTCTGGTCGTGGATATTGGGGGTGGCTCAACCGAGCTGGTTTGGATTGACCTAAGCGGTGTGCCGCGGATTGAACGCCCTCGGGCGATTATGCGGCTTCACGCGGGGTTCCTTCCTGCCAATGATTTGTTCCCTGCCGCAAAAGTGGTGGATTGGATTTCGATCCCCTTGGGGGTTGCGACGCTCAAGGATCAGTTCAACGACGTCAGTGACGATGCCGCGCGCTTTGCTCTGATGTCGTGGTTTTTTGAGGAAAAACTGGCTGAATTCTCTCCCTATGAAGACGCGGCTGATCAAGCCCGTGAGGGATTTCAGATTATCGGCACCTCAGGCACGGTCACGACTGTGGCGGCCACACACCTTGGGCTGAAACGTTACGACCGGAACAAAGTTGATGGGTTGCGTATGACCTCGGATCAAATAGATCGGGTCATTCAGGAATACTTAGCGATGGGGCCAACAGGCCGGCGGAATGATCCGCGCATCGGGCGGGATCGACAGGCGCTGATCATGTCAGGGGCGGCGATCTTGCAAGCACTTTTGCGGGCTTGGCCCACAGATCGGCTCAGCGTGGCGGACCGTGGTCTGCGCGAGGGGCTTCTATATGCACAAATGTCGGCAGACGGCGTTTTGGAGGACGGCCCTTTCTAGGGGCTGCACGGAATTATGGTAAAAAAGACAAGCGGTGCTGGCGGCAGCGGTAGCGGCAGTGGCAAAAACAACAGCGGACGTGGGCAGCGTGATCTGCGCGTGCGGGTCAAGACGGCGCGGGGGCGCAAGCTGTCCTCAACACTTTGGCTGGAGCGTCAGCTGAACGACCCCTATGTGCAACGCGCCAAGGCCGAAGGGTACCGGGGGCGCGCAGCGTTCAAGATATCAGAGATTGACGACAAATTCCGCTTTCTGGTGCCGGGGGCGCGGGTTGTGGACCTGGGCTGTGCGCCGGGGGGCTGGTGTCAGATCGCGGCGCGTCGAGTGAACGCGCTGGGCGAAAAACAAGGCAAAAAGGTTGGCTCTATTCTGGGCGTGGACCTGCAAGAGATTGAGCCGATTGCCGGGTGTGAGCTGCACGTTCTCGATTTTCTAGAGGATGACGCGGATCAAAAGGTGAAGGAATGGCTCGGCGGACAGGCCGACGTCGTGATGTCTGATATGGCGGCCTCTGCTTCGGGGCACAAACAGACCGATCACATTCGCATCATGGCCCTGTGCGAGGCTGCGGCCTATTTTGCATTTGACGTGCTATCGCCGGGCGGCACCTTTGTGGCCAAGGTGCTTGCGGGTGGGGCTGAGGCTGACTTGCAAAAGGTGCTCAAGCAGAACTTCACCAAGGTGCAGCACTTTAAGCCGGGCGCGAGCCGCGCGGACAGCTCTGAGAAGTTTGTCGTCGCAACGGGCTTTCGCGGGCTTGAGGCTGAATAAGGAAACCTTAATGCCGCGAGCCAAGTGTTAATACGAGCAGGGGCGAGGTCTCTGCTCGTGCTATGACGCGTCTTTTGCATTTCAAAGGTCGTGTCCTTGCACAATAGCGGCGCAAACACCGCAGATTGTGCCTTTCCCTTCTCGATCTTCCGTGAAATAGGGAGTTGCCAACCGATGGTCCTTCCAAGGAGACTGGAATGAAGATTCGTGAGGCTCTCACCTTTGATGATGTACTGCTTGTTCCAGGTGCGTCTAGCGTCCTGCCGAGCACCGCTGACACGCGTACGCGGGTCACGCAATCCATTAGCCTGAACATCCCGCTGCTTAGCTCCGCGATGGACACCGTAACCGAGGCGCGTATGGCGATTGCGATGGCTCAGTCGGGCGGTATGGGCGTTGTGCACCGTAATTTTGACGTCGATGGTCAGGCGCGCGAAGTCCGCCGGGTGAAGCGCTTTGTCTCTGGCATCGTCTATAAGCCGCATACGCTGACGCCTAACCAAACGCTCGCGGACGCTAAGGCGTTGCAAGAACGTTACCGCGTCACCGGTTTCCCCGTTGTAGGTGAGGGCGGCCAATTGTTGGGCATCGTGACGAACCGCGACATGCGCTTTGCTCATGATGATGCGACACCCGTCTCTGCGATGATGACATCCGATGATCTGGCGGTTCTGCGTGAGCCGGTTGATCTGGGCGAGGCACGGTCCTTGATGCACGCGCGCCGGTTGGAGAAACTGCTAATCGTGAATGAGGAGGGTCACTTGACCGGGCTTCTTACGATTAAGGATATTGAACAGGCCGTTCTCAACCCGGACGCCTGCAAAGACGACTTGGGCCGTTTGCGCGTCGCTGCTGCGACGACTGTGGGGGACGCGGGCTTTGAACGCTCTGAGGCGTTGATTGACGCTGGCTGTGACCTGATTGTGGTTGATACAGCCCATGGTCACTCCGAAGGTGTGGGCATCGCTGTAAATCGTATCAAGAAGTTGTCGAGCAAAGTTCAAGTTGTTGCGGGCAATGTTGCGACGGCCGAAGCTACGCGTGCGCTGATCGGTGCAGGCGCGGATGCGATCAAGGTCGGGATCGGCCCGGGCTCTATTTGCACAACGCGGATTGTGGCGGGTGTTGGTGTGCCTCAGCTGACCGCAATCATGGATTGCGCGGCGGCGGCGGGCGACACCCCAGTTATCGCGGATGGCGGCATCAAATTCTCGGGTGACTTTGCAAAGGCAATCGCGGCAGGCGCGTCCTGTGCCATGGTCGGCTCGATGATTGCTGGCACGGACGAAAGCCCCGGCGAGGTTATTTTGTACCAAGGTCGTAGCTTCAAGTCCTACAGGGGCATGGGCTCGCTTGGGGCAATGGCGCGTGGCTCTGCGGACCGGTATTTCCAAAAGGATGCGGCCAGCGACAAACTGGTTCCAGAAGGCATCGAAGGGCAGGTTCCTTACAAGGGGTCTGCGGGCGCAGTGGTGCACCAATTGGTCGGCGGTTTGCGTGCGGCGATGGGCTACACCGGATGCGCGACAGTCGATGAAATGCGTGAAAACTGCGGGTTTGTACGGATCACAGGCTCCGGCCTCAAGGAAAGCCATGTTCATGATGTCCAAATCACGCGCGAGTCGCCCAATTATCGCAGCGGCGGGTAACCGATGACCCCCGCCGCGCGCTACGGGGCCGCGATTGAAATCCTCGATGCTATCAACACCGGCACACCGGCTGAGCAACAGCTGACGCGCTGGGCGCGCGGCGCGCGGTATGCGGGGTCCAAGGACCGTGCGGCAGTGCGTGATATCGTGTTTGATGTGCTGCGTCGGCGGGCCTCTAGCGCGTGGCTGGGCGGTGGTGACACGGGCCGTGCGCTGGTGCTGGGCTTGCTGCGCGGGCAGGGGGCTGACCTAGATGCAGTGTTTACTGGACAGGGCCATGCGCCCAGTCCGTTGGAGCCATCTGAGCATGTTACATCTGTCTTGTCGGACGCTCCGCGTGACCAGCAGTTGGACCTGCCTGAGTGGGCTCTGAACGCGCTGGATGCTGACCACAAAGACAATGCGACAGGCATCGCGCAGGCCCTGCGGGACCGCGCCCCGGTCGGGCTGCGCGCCAGTCTGCGCCACGGGACCCGCGATGGGTTGGTCGCGACTCTTAATGCGCTTGGGCATGATGCCGTCCCACACGATGCGGCCTCGGGCGCGCTGGTTTTGCCCAGTGGTACCAGAGGGTTGCATCTGACAGAGGCTTATTTGTCTGGCCTGTTTGAGTTGCAAGATCCGGGATCTCAGGGGCTTGTCGCGCGCTGCCCTGCGCAGCCGAACACGCGAATTTTGGACTATTGCGCGGGCGGTGGTGGCAAGGCGCTTGCGCTCGCGGATGCCTATGATCTGGACATCACGGCCCATGACGTGGACCCCAAACGTATGAAGGACCTGCCCGAGCGCGCGCGCCGCGCCGGTGTCTCGATCCAGATCGCAGAAAATGTGGCGCCTGACGCCCAGTTCGATGGCATCATTTGCGATGTGCCCTGTAGCGGTTCAGGTGCGTGGCGTCGTGCGCCGGAGGCGCGCTGGCGATCCACACCGGAGCAGGTGCAGCAGCTTTGCGCGACGCAATCTCAGATCATTGATGACTGTGTTCCAATGCTCGCTCCCGCTGGGTGGTTGGCGTATATGACCTGTTCGCTTTTTGCTGCTGAAAACGCGGATCAAGCCGCCGCAATCCTTGCGCGCCATCCTCATCTGAGCACTGAGGCAACGTGGTCCACGACGCCCTTGGACGGCACCGATGGCTTCTATCTCCATGTGTTTCGCGCAGCATCCTAAAAATTGTGATATAAAGTTAAATGGATGTGTCGCGCCTTAAGGCGTCGTTAACCATTTCGATGGCCTAATGAGACGTGCGAACTGAAATTGGAGAAACGCGTGAGCGTTGGTATTGAAAGCACGGCACGCAGGCAAGCGTTGGACCGGGTTAACAATTATGTTTGGGTGCTGGGCTTGGCGGCGATTGGCGCGCTTGCGCTGGCGTTTTGGGCGTCTTCTGCGTTGGAGCAGTCCGCGCTTTTGGCTGTGGCGGCCGCGCTTGGGCTCCAAATCATACTGGTGCGTGGCATGGTCATGTGGCGCAACGCGTCCTCTCGGCGCGATATGCGTGCCGTTATGCGGTTTCTTGAACATGACGTGGCCCCCAGCTTTTTAACAAACGCCCATGGCGAAATTCTGTTCCAAAATAAGGCTTCAATTGACCGTTTTGGCGGGTGCCGCAGCAAAACGGTCAGTCGCTCTGTGGCGTCGTTGTTTGCGAACCCGGATGCGGTGGTACTGCGGCTGCGTTCTGTCGCCGCAGAGGTTGGTGCCGCGCGCGAAGATATCGTCACGTGGCGTGGTCACATTCGTCTGACGGTACAACATGTGCATCCCGGATTTTTGTGGCGGCTAGAGGACATCGCAGAGCGGCCAGATCGTGCGGGTGATGGCATTGCCATCCCGATGATGACGGTCAGTCGATCAGGTGCAATCTTGCATATGAATGAACCCCTGCGCCTTGCGCTCGGGCGTCGGGTAAAGCGACTTCAAGATATTTTTGAGGAACTTCCCCTGCGCGATGGGTTTGTCCACAATCTGGTTCTGGACGGCAAAACCCTACCGATGCGAGTATTCCAGGCGGAGGGCAACGTTGGTCGGTCCGAGGTGTACTTGTTCCCGTCAGAGGCCCCGAGCACGGATGATGTTTCTGGCTTTCTGCCTGTGCTGGATGACCTGCCGGTCCCGTTGCTACACCTAAACTCTGATGGTTCGATCATCGGCGCGAACCGTTTGGCTCACAACCTATTGCCGCAACTGTCCGAAGGTACCGCAACGGTGCAATCGCTGGTCGAAGGGCTTGGCCGCTCTGTGGGCGAGTGGATTGGTGATGCTGCACGAGGGCGCGGGCTGAGCCGCTCAGAAGTTGTGCGTGTGGCCCGTTCGGTGCCAGAACGGTTTTTGCAGATCGCGCTTGGCCGCGTTCAGATTGATGGGCACGGGTCTTTGGTCGCGGTTTTGACGGATGCGACTGAGTTAAAAACGCTAGAGGCGCAGTTTGTTCAAAGCCAAAAAATGCAAGCTATCGGGCAGCTTGCGGGTGGCGTGGCGCATGACTTCAATAACCTGCTAACAGCGATTTCGGGCCATTGCGACTTGTTGCTTTTGCACCATGACAAGGGCGATGCGGATTACGCGGACCTCGTGCAGATCAGTCAAAATGCCAACCGGGCTGCGGCGTTGGTTGGGCAGCTTTTGGCGTTTTCGCGCAAACAAACCCTTCAGCTGGAGCGTCTGGATCTGCGTGACACGCTTGGTGATTTGACCCATCTTTTGAACCGCTTGGTGGGGGAGCGCGTGCAGTTGACGCTGTCGCACGATCCTGGGTTGATCCCCGTGCGCGCGGATCGACGGCAGATGGAGCAGGTCATGATGAACCTCGTCGTGAATGCGCGCGATGCGATGGCAGATGGGGGTGAAATCAGGATTGAGACGCGTTGCGAGTACCTCGAAGAAGATTTTTCACGCGATCGGGTCACCGTGCCCGAGGGGCAATATGTGGTGGTCAGCGTGTCGGACGTTGGCAAGGGCATTCCCAAGGACCAATTGAACCGTATTTTTGAACCGTTTTTTACGACGAAACGTACCGGTGAGGGCACGGGGCTCGGCCTTTCGATGGTCTACGGGATTGTGAAGCAAACGGGCGGGTTTATCTTTGCTGACAGCATCGTGGGGGAAGGCGCGACATTCTCACTGTATTTCCCTGCGGATGATGGAGACGATGATGATGATGAGGCGTCGGCCACGGCGCTTCCACCACGGTCGTCGAATACGTCGCAGGTGGCTGCTGATCCTCGCATGCTGATACCGCTTTCGGCAAAATCAGCAGAAGGGATCACGCAGGAAGAGCACGCGCCAATGAAAGCGGAAAAACTTTCCAGTGTGCCCCGACATCAAGAGCAAGTTGTGCTGTTGGTTGAGGATGAAGCCCCGGTTCGGGCATTTGCTTCGCGTGCTTTGCGTTTGCGCGGCTACACCGTCCTAGAAGCCGCCAGCGCAGAGGATGCACTTGAGCAGCTATCGGACAAAGATTTGAACGTCGATTTGTTCGTTACCGATGTGATGATGCCGGGAATGGATGGCCCATCGTGGGTCAAACTGGCGCTTAAGGACCGGCCTGCGGTCAAGACGGTCTTTGTGTCGGGCTACGCGCAGGAAACGTTTGATGATGACCGCGCGGGCGTTCCAAATTCGGTATTTTTGCCAAAACCGTTCTCGCTCGCGGAGCTGACGCAAACGGTTCAAAAACAACTGCACTGAGGCGCGTTTTGATTGTTCCCTAAGGGATTAGAACCCGGATATCCGCGCAATTAATAAACCTTAACAGCAGTTTGTGCGTTATTTGCGGTATTTTTTCGTGATGCGCATCGACAGTAACCATTCATTAACCGTGCATACGCAAAAGTGAATAATACAGATTTATCTTGAATTGTTCTTGTTTTGATCTCATGTATTGAACAATACCGGAACAAATGCTTCATTGCTGGCCGCATGGGGCTATGGAATAAGGGGCTAACTCATGGCAACAGGCAACCTTCTCGACATGGCAGATAAACGTTCAGGCGATAAACAAAAGGCGCTCGACAGCGCATTGGCTCAGATTGAGCGGCAATTCGGCAAGGGCTCAATTATGAAGCTCGGGGCCGAAGGCGCTATCCAAGAGATTGAGGCGACATCAACAGGCTCCCTGGGTCTTGATATCGCGCTTGGCATTGGTGGCATCCCCAAAGGCCGGATTGTTGAAATTTACGGTCCAGAAAGCTCGGGTAAAACGACCCTCACGCTGCATTGCATCGCGGAAGAGCAGAAAAAGGGTGGCGTCTGCGCCTTTGTGGATGCTGAGCACGCTCTTGATCCGCAATACGCCAAACGTCTTGGCGTGGACTTGGATGAGTTGCTGATTTCCCAGCCTGACACCGGTGAACAGGCCCTCGAAATCGTTGATACGCTGGTGCGTTCCGGCGCGGTCAGCATGGTTGTTGTCGATTCGGTTGCGGCTTTGACACCCAAATCGGAACTCGAAGGCGACATGGGCGACAGCTCGGTCGGCGTGCACGCCCGCCTGATGAGCCAAGCGATGCGCAAGCTGACCGGTTCTATTAACCGCTCTGGTTGCACGGTGATCTTCATTAACCAAATCCGGATGAAGATTGGCGTTATGTTTGGCTCGCCCGAAACCACCACTGGTGGTAACGCACTCAAGTTTTACTCGTCTGTCCGGCTTGATATTCGCCGCATCGGTGCCCTTAAGGATCGCGATGAAATCGTGGGCAACGCGACCCGTGTGAAGGTCGTGAAAAACAAAGTTGCACCACCCTTCAAGCAGGTGGAATTTGACATCATGTACGGAGAAGGCATCTCCAAAATGGGTGAGTTGCTTGATCTGGGCGTCAAAGCAGGTGTGGTCGACAAGTCTGGCGCGTGGTTCAGCTACGGTGATGAGCGGATCGGCCAAGGCCGTGAGAACGCCAAGAACTTCCTTAAGGAAAACAGCCATATCTCAATCGACATCGAGGATAAAATCCGCGCGGCACACGGGTTGGATTTCCAGATGGATGACAAAGACAAGGATGAGATCCTCGACGAGTGATCTGATCGACGAAATCCACAGCATTTAGGGCGCCTTATGGCGCCCTTTTTCGTAGCGCTAAGCCTTCGCCTTATGGACAGCCCCGCGTCGCGCAGCTACATCTGCGTGACGCTAGACACCCGTAGGATCCATCATGGCCAGCCTGAACGATATTCGCTCCACTTTTCTTAACTATTTCGAAAGAAATGGGCACCAAGTGGTGGACAGCTCCCCCCTTGTGCCACGCAATGACCCGACCCTTATGTTTACCAACTCGGGCATGGTGCAGTTCAAGAACGTGTTCACGGGGCTGGAGCATCGCGATTACAAGCGCGCGACGACATCGCAAAAATGCGTGCGCGCCGGGGGCAAGCACAACGACCTCGACAACGTGGGCTACACTGCGCGTCACCACACGTTTTTCGAGATGCTGGGCAACTTTAGCTTTGGCGACTACTTCAAAGAAGACGCCATTCGTTTCGCGTGGGAGCTGATCACCAAAGACTTTGGGATCGACAAAAACCGTCTCTATACGACTGTTTACCATACCGACGATGAGGCTTTTGAAATCTGGAAAAAGGTCGGGGTTCCCGAAGAGCGGATCATTCGGATCGCGACGTCTGATAATTTTTGGCAAATGGGGCCCACAGGTCCCTGTGGCCCATGCACTGAAATTTTCTACGACCACGGTGAACATATTTGGGGTGGCCCTCCCGGTTCTGCGGACGAAGACGGCGATCGCTTCATTGAGATCTGGAACATCGTTTTCATGCAGAACGAACAGTTCGCTGACGGGTCCATGACGCCACTGGAAATGCAATCCATCGATACGGGCATGGGGCTGGAACGGATTGGCGCGTTGCTTCAGGGCAAGCACGACAACTACGAAACCGACCTGATGCGGGACCTGATTGAGGCCTCGGCAAACGCCACGAGCGTTGATCCCGATGGGCCGAAAAACGTGCACCACCGCGTGATTGCGGATCACCTTCGTTCCACATCATTTTTGATTGCCGATGGCGTGATGCCTTCGAACGAAGGGCGCGGGTACGTGCTGCGTCGGATCATGCGCCGTGCCATGCGTCACGCGCATCTTTTGGGCGCGCAGGACCCGTTGATGCACCGTTTGGTTCCCGCGTTGGTACGCCAGATGGGGCAGGCATTTCCTGAGTTGGTGCAAGCCCAGTCCATGATTTCCGAAACGTTGTTGCTTGAGGAAGAACGCTTCCGCACGACGCTGGATCGTGGCCTAAAACTGTTGGACGACGAGCTGGCAGGTCTGGGCGCGGATGACGCGTTGCCCGGCGCCTCAGCTTTCAAGCTGTATGACACATACGGCTTCCCTCTTGATTTGACCCAAGATGCTCTGCGCGAAAAGGGCCGCTCGGTCGATACCGAAGGGTTTGATGCCGCGATGGAAGCCCAGAAGGCCAAGGCCCGTGCGGCGTGGTCTGGCACTGGCGAAACTGCGGATGCAGCCGTTTGGTTTGAAATTGCTGACGCCCATGGCGCGACCGAATTCCTTGGCTACGATACCGAAAAGGCCGAAGGTCAGCTGCTAAGCATCGTTAAAGATGGTGTAGAAATCGCTAATGCCACGGCAGGCGACAGCGTGGCATTCGTGCTGAACCAGACGCCGTTCTACGCTGAAAGCGGCGGGCAGGTCGGGGATACAGGTACCCTCAAAACCGACACGGGTGTTGCGCGCATCACGGATACGCGCAAGGCGCATGGCGTTTTCATGCACATCGCAGAGGTGACCGAAGGCACGATTTCGACCAGCCAAGCGGCTGAGTTGGAAGTAGATCATTCGCGCCGGACCGCGATCCGCGCCAATCACTCCGCCACGCACCTTCTGCACGAAGCGCTGCGCGAAGCTTTGGGTGATCATGTCGCGCAGCGTGGCTCGCTCAATGCCGAAGACCGTCTGCGGTTTGATTTCAGCCACGGTAAAGCCCTGACCGCAGAACAGCTTAAGACTGTTGAGCAAGAGGTTAATGCCTATATCCGCCAGAACACCGCCGTTGAGACACGTGTGATGGCGCCGGACGATGCGCGCGCGCTTGGGGCGCAGGCCCTGTTCGGGGAGAAATACGGCGACGAGGTGCGCGTCGTGTCGATGGGCACGCAGGCGGGCTCGGGCAAAGGGACCTCAGGCGCGAGCTATTCGCTTGAACTGTGCGGCGGGACCCATGTGCGCCAAACCGGTGATATTGGCCTGTTCGTCACGCTGGGCGACAGCGCCTCTAGCGCGGGGGTGCGCCGGATCGAGGCCCTGACAGGGGCTGCCGCATTTGAATACCTCGTGGCGCAAGATCAGCGTCTTGCTGATGCCGCACTGGCGATGAAAGCGCCCGCCGCCGAAGTGCCAGAGCGGGTGAAAGCCCTGATGGAAGAGCGTAAGGCCCTGCAAAACGAAGTGGCGACGCTGCGCCGTGAGCTGGCTATGTCTGGTGGTGCTGGTGCGCCCAAGGCCGAGGCGCGGGATGTTGCGGGGATGCCCTTCATGGCACAGGTTTTGTCCGGCGTATCGGGCAAGGATTTGCCAAGTCTCGTTGATGGTTACAAGGAACAACTGGGGTCCGGTATTGTCCTCTTGATCGCGGATGCAGACGGCAAAGCCGCCGTGGCCGCTGGCGTTACCAAAGATCTGACGGGGAATGTGTCTGCCGTTGATTTGGTCCGGGCCGCCGTTGCGGAATTGGGCGGAAAGGGCGGCGGCGGTCGCCCCGATATGGCCCAGGGCGGTGGCAAGGATGCCGCGAATGCCGAGGCCGCTATCAAGGCTGCCGAAGCGGTTTTAACGACTTAACAGTCTCATGGAAAAGCGCCCCGTCTGGACCAGACGGGGCGCTTTTTATTTAAATCCTCAGAGCGCGGCTTGCAGGTTTTCGTCGATCTTTTCCAGAAAGCCCATCGTTGTCAGCCATCCTTGATCGGGCCCCACCAAAAGCGCCAGATCCTTGGTCATGAAGCCGCTTTCTACGGTATCGACAATGACCTTTTCGAGCGTTTCGGCAAAGCGCATCAGCTCTTGGTTGTCGTCCAGCTTGGCACGGTGTTTCAGGCCCCCGGTCCAAGCGTAGATCGATGCGATGGAGTTAGTTGATGTTTGTTCCCCGGCTTGGTGCTGGCGGTAGTGGCGGGTGACGGTGCCGTGTGCGGCCTCGGCCTCTACGATTGCGCCATCTGGGGTCATGAGTTGTGATGCCATCATCCCAAGGCTGCCGAAACCCTGTGCGACGGTGTCGGATTGCACGTCACCATCATAATTCTTGGTGGCCCAAACGAACCCGCCGTTCCATTTCATCGCGCAGGCGACCATGTCATCGATCAACCGGTGCTCATACCAGATGCTGGCCTCTTTGAACTGGTCGGCGAATTCAGCGTCGAATACTTCCTGAAAAAGTTCAAGAAAACGGCCATCATATTGTTTTAGAATGGTGTTTTTCGTGGATAGATAAACGGGCCAGCCGATATTGAGCCCGTAGTTGAACGAGGCGCGTGCAAAGTCACGGATGCTATCGTCAAGGTTATACATCCCCATGAACACTCCGGCAGAGGGGGCGTTGAACACCTCACGCTCATCCACGGTGCCGTCTTCGCCGACGAATTTCATCGTCAGTTTGCCCGGCCCGGGGAACTTCATATCCGTGGCTTTGTACTGGTCGCCAAAAGCGTGGCGCCCGATCACGATCGGCTTGGTCCAGCCGGGCACAAGCCGCGGCACATTGCGGCAAATGATCGGCTGACGGAATACAACGCCCCCCAAAATGTTGCGGATCGTCCCATTTGGGGATCGCCACATTTGCTTGAGCCCAAATTCTTCAACGCGTGCCTCATCCGGGGTGATGGTTGCACATTTGACGGCCACGCCGACTTCTTTGGTTTTTTCGGCGGCATCGATGGTGATTTGATCGCTTGTCGCGTCGCGGCTTTCGATCCCAAGATCGTAATACAGCAGGTCAATATCGAGATAGGGTAGGATCAGCTTGGTCTTGATGAAATCCCACATGATACGGGTCATTTCATCGCCGTCCATTTCAACGATGGGGTTGTCTACCTTGATTTTGGTCATGCGAAACGCCTTTGGGTTCTGCACGCCTATGCTGGCGCGCATCGGAGCAAGTGATGCGCGCATCAGTATGTATACTATAGTATACAGTCAAGCTTTTTGAGATAAAGCAGTGTTAGTCCCGCAAAACACCCAGATACGCGACCCGAGATGGGGTGGCTTCGGCAGGTGGCATCAGGGCAGCGCCACCATGCATCGCGGCCAAAAGGCCCAAGAATTCATCATCCGTCAGCTCTGCAGGGGCCCGATCAAACATCAGTTCCGAAGCCTTGAAAAAACCGGTGATCCAAGTCCCGTCTGGTGCATGGCCCATTTCAACACGATCAAGAAACAGCGCAAGCTGCGCCGTTTTTGGCAGCCGTTCATCAAGGGCGAGGGTGTAAGTGAGGCGGCTGACTTTGCCAACGCCGGGCACCATGCTGGCAATTGCCACGGGGCGGGCGAGTGTTTGTGTCACGGTGCCGTCTGTTGCGGGGCCGCGCGTTTTGAGGTCGACACCATTGTGGTGAAAGAAATTTGGGTCTTGCGCGGCCAGCACCTGATCGACCCGACCTGGGCCTAGATCGTGCGCACCACGCCCCTGAGCGATCAAAGAAGCTGCCTCAACGATGAGGTCTGGCGCATCTGTACGGGCCTGATGCCAGCCGGTGTAGGCCTTCGCCACGACCACAATAGCCAACACACTTAGACAGCCGGTGAACCAACGACCCATGTACAACTCCTCCTATGCGGTGCCAGTTTCGGCTCTCACACTGTATGCGGTAGTATACGGGTTTACGTTGAAAATCAAGAATTCGATGCGACATTTTGGCATGCGCATATCTGCCATGTGGGACAAACATGGCGCATCACGCCATGTTTTCAAATGTTTGCGCTAAAGGGAGGGGCTAGATGCCCGCCACCCCGCCGCTATTCTGCGGCGGGTTCGTCTTCGCTTTGTTCGGCAATCCACGCAACAGAGACGACTTCTTCATCCTTGCTGGTGTTAAAGACCTTCACGCCACCGGCGCTGCGCGACCGGAACGAAATGCCCTCAACGGGACAGCGAATGGACTGGCCCTTGGATGTCGCGAGCATGATCTGATCTTCGATCTCAACCGGGAAGGAGGCGACAACTGCCCCGCCACGCATTCCTTTGTCGATGGCTTGCACGCCCATGCCGCCACGTCCACGGATAGGATAATCGTGTGACGACGACAGTTTGCCCGTGCCCTGCGCCGTAATCGTCAGGATCAAATCCTCGGCGGCGGACATCTGAGCGTAGCGTTCAGGGTCGATTGTGGCATTGGCGCTGACGTCTTCGTCGTCGGTGCCGACCTCAGCGTCGTCCGCAAGGCCCGCAACCGCACGGCGCATCTTGAGGTAGGCAGAGCGTTCGTCGGGCGTTGCCTCGAAGTGGCGGATTACGGCCATAGACACAACGGTGTCATCGCCCGTCAGGCGGACACCGCGCACACCGGTCGATTTACGCGATTGGAAAACCCGCACGTCCGTTGACCGGAACCTGATTGCACGACCCGAAGAGGTCATCAGCATGACATCGTCATCCTCGGTACAGATGCGCGCGTTCACCATGGTGACGCCTTCGGGCAGTTCCATGGCGATCTTGCCGTTACGCATGACCTTGGCGAAATCGGACAGGCTGTTGCGGCGGACATCGCCGGCCGAGGTCGCGAAGACGATCTGAAGGTCCGACCAGTCTTCTTCGGCCCGGTCCACGGGCATCACTGCGGCGATTGAAACGCCTGCACCAATCGGCAGGATGTTGACCAGCGCCTTGCCTTTGGACGTCCGACCGCCCTGCGGCAGCAGCCACGTTTTCAGCTTATAGACCATGCCGTCCGTTGTGAAAAACAGAAGCGGCGTGTGCGTGTTGGCGACGAACAACGTGGTGACCACGTCTTCTTCTTTGGTTGCCATGCCAGCCGTGCCCTTACCGCCGCGCTTTTGCGCGCGGAAATCGGCAAGCGGTGTGCGTTTGATGTAGCCAGCCGAGGTGATGGTCACGACCATATCCTCACGCTCAATCAGGTCCTCGTCGTCCATATCGCCGGACCAATCAACGATCTCGGTGCGACGGTCGACGGCAAAGGCCTCACGCACTTCGCGCAATTCGTCCGAGATGATCGACAGGATCCGGGTGCGGGAGCTAAGGATATCGAGGTAATCCTTGATCGCCGCCGCGAGGCTTTCTAGCTCATCCGTGACTTCCTTAACGCCAATCTGTGTCAGGCGTTGCAGGCGCAACTCAAGGATCGCGCGGGCTTGCGTTTCGGACAGGTTGTAGGTGCCGTCCTCATTCATCTTGTGGGTCGGATCGTCGATCAGCGTGATGTAGGCGGCGATATCGCCTGCGGGCCAGCGACGTTCCATCAGGGCGGCGCGCGCCTCTGCGGCATCGGCTGAGCGGCGGATCGTGGCGACCACTTCGTCGACGTTCGATACGGCCACGGCGAGGCCGCACAAAATGTGGGACCGTTCGCGTGCTTTGCGCAGATCATACGCCGTGCGGCGCGCGACCACGTCTTCGCGGAAATCGATGAAGGATGTCAGGAACCGGCGCAGGGTCAACTGCTCGGGGCGGCCGCCGTTCAGGGCCAACATGTTACAACCAAACGATGTTTGCATGGGCGTAAAGCGGAACAACTGGTTCAGAACGACTTCGGCGGTGGCATCACGCTTCAATTCAACCACAACGCGTACACCGATCCGGTCGCTTTCGTCCTGCACGTGGGCGATGCCCTCAATGCGCTTTTCCTTGGCCATTTCGGCGATCTTTTCGATCATCGTGGCCTTGTTCACCTGATAGGGAATTTCATCGATGATAATCGCGTAGCGGTCCTTGCGGATCTCTTCGACCCGCGTCTTGGATCGGATCACAACCGACCCGCGCCCCTCAAGGTAGGCTTTGCGTGCGCCGGACCGACCCAGCATAATGCCGCCCGTTGGGAAGTCGGGGCCGGGGATGTATTCCATCAATTCCATGGAATCGAGGTCGGGCTTTTCGATCAGCGCGAGGGTGGCATCGATCACTTCGCCCAAATTGTGCGGCGGGATGTTCGTAGCCATACCAACCGCAATACCGCCCGCACCATTGACGAGCATGTTGGGAAAGCGCGCAGGCAATACCGTAGGTTCACGGTCTTTGCCGTCGTAGTTGTCTTGAAAATCGACCGTATCCTTGTCGATGTCTGCCAGCAGCGAGGCGGCGGGTTTGTCCATCCGCACTTCGGTGTAACGCATGGCGGCCGGGTTATCGCCGTCCATCGAGCCAAAGTTACCCTGACCGTCGAGCAAGGGCAGCGACATGGAAAAATCCTGCGCCATCCGCACCAGTGCGTCATAAATCGCGCTGTCGCCGTGGGGGTGGTATTTACCCATCACGTCGCCAACGGGGCGGGCCGATTTACGGTAGGATTTTTCGTGCGTATTGTTGGTTTCGTGCATCGCGTACAAAATACGGCGGTGCACCGGCTTGAGGCCGTCGCGCAGGTCCGGAATGGCCCGCGAAATGATCACCGACATGGCATACTCGATGAACGAGTTCTTCATTTCATCGGTGATATTGATCTGTGGTCCGGCATGGGTGCTGATTGGCCCGCCGCCCTCTGAATTTTCATCATTGTTTTCAGGGGTTTGTGGGGTATCGGTCACGCGGCCTCCGTGGACCTGTCGGTCCCGCTAGATTTGGTTCCCTGCACTATAGCAGCCCCTTTATATGGGGTGCAATGCCCAAGAATGCTGCCGGTGGCACCGGTCGGGGGTGAGTGCTAACACTCTGTGTTTGTTGACTATTCACCAATTTGTGGCAAGCTGAGCCTGTAAGGCAACATATCGGAGTGTCCTATGGAAACTGAATTGATGCTAAAGGGGTATGGTTTAACGACCGCGCAGATGTATTATCACATGCCGGATTATGCCCATGTTCTCAATACCTTCACCTGGCAAGAGTATGATATTGGGCCGGATTACCCCAAGCTTTTTAAGTTCATTGAATTTTGGCAGCGTGAGATTGAAGGTCCGCTTCATTCCGTCGAATTTACCCATCGCAAGATGATCGCACCGGGGGAATGGCGCAACGTCACGGTTGAGTTTACGCTTCACTAGCGCGGGCGCGCCAGGCCGCCCAATCCTCGGGTGTATCTAGGTCTGTAATCGCGTGTTCAGCGGGCAGGGCGATGCGGCGGGCGCCATTGGCCTGTACGATGGGTTTTGCCCCGGCATCGCCCGTCAATTGCGCGATATCGGCGTAGTATTTAGCCGGAAAAATCACAGGCTGGCCGGGCCGGCCGTCTGCGGTGGTCGCTTGGATAATATCCTCAGGGTTGGCGCGATGGGCGGCCAGCAAGGTTTCCATGTCTTTGGTGGTGATATCGGGCATATCGGCCAGAACGACCATGGCCGCAGGGGCCGTGCAGCCTGCAATCCCGGCCCGAAGGGAGGCGGACATGGCCCGCTCCGGTGTTGTGATGACCCGCGCGGGGCTATCGGTGATCCAAGCGCGCCGCTTTGCATCACCCTCATGCAGGACAACGGTCACATCACCACTGGCCGCACAACACCGCCGCAGCTGCCGCAGGATCAGGGGTGTTCCGTCAATAAATTCAAGGAGTTTATCGGCGGGCTTCATTCGGGTCGAAGCGCCCGCCGCCAAGAGGATAATGGCCACCTCTGTCATGTTGTCACCCGTGTGCGCAGATCGCGTAGTGTAGCCCATTGGCTTATTGCGAGCCCTGTCAGGATCAGCGCGAGGGCTGCGAAAAACCGCCCCGGCAGAGCTTCGGACAGGATCAGCGCGCCAAGGATCATGGACCACACCGGGACCTGATAGTTGACCAACGTCATAAAGCTTGGCCCCGCCGTGCGGATCACCGCGACCCGCAAAAGGGCCGCAAACGCGGTGGGCAAAAGGCCCAGCAGGATGATCGCAAGCGTGGGGATCGTCGCCGTGGGCGTGGGCACACCCTCGGTCAGCAGCATCAGTGGGATCAGAACGACTGCGCCCAGCAATAGACCCACTGCGGACAGCACAATGGCGTCAATCGCAGGGGTTAGTCGCGTCGCGATGGATGAGATGGCGTAGCACATCGCCGCGGCAAGGCACGCCAACCGCCCCAAGGCGACCAAATCACCGCTACCGGCGGCGAAAATACCGGGTCCAAGCAGGACCAGAGCCCCCGCAAACCCCATCAAAAAGCCCAACGTCTTGCGCAGGCTCAGTGCGTCGCCCGGCACCATGAAATGGGCAAACGGCAGCACGAACAATGGCACCGCCGCCATCGAAAGCCCGGCAAATGCCGAGGGCACATGCTGTTGCCCCCACGCCAGCAAAACAAACGGGATCGCCGTGGAAAACAAAGCGCCCACAACCACATAGACGAACAATCGCCACGACCAGCGCGGCCAAGGCCGCCGTAATGCCACGCACAGTGCCAGTAGGGTGAATGCGCCCAATGTCGTGCGCGCGCAGGCCACCGTGATCGGGCCGTAGCCGCGCAATGCGACCGAGATCACCATGAATGTACCGCCCCAGATCAGGCCAAGGACCGCGATCGAGAGCCAGTTTGCCGGAGTGGGCGCAGAGACGGGAGTGCTGTTCATAGCCGCGATGTACCTTGCGCGCGACGCCTGCGCCAGAGCCACATTTCGTGGCCAAGATTTGCCTCACGCTAACGTAAGGTCAATTGTTTGGCCGCATCACGCTCTTTCAGGCTAATATCTTGTTCAGGGCCCCACAGAAGCGCCCACGCCTTTTCATAATTTTTTGGGAGGATCCCTCATGACTTTATCAAAGATCACGGCGTCTGCCGTGGCGCTTGCCCTGACAGTTCCCATGGCGGCGGCAGAAACGTGGACGCTGAATGGTGATATGTCGAACATCGCGTTCGGCTCGGTCAAGAACGAATACAACGGTGAGGTACACCGCTTTAGCACCCTTTCCGGCAGCGTCGATGCGCAGGGGCAGGTGGTAGTGTCCGTGCCGCTGACCTCGGTCGAGACGATGATCGACATCCGCAACGAACGCATGCGTGAGTTAGTGTTTAAAAACAGCCCCACAGCAACTGTTTCAGCCACGGTTGATATGGTCGCGCTGGACAAATTGGGTGTGGGCGAAAGCATGGTCACCGAGACAGAAGGCACCCTGTCGCTCTTGGGGCAGGAGGTCGCGATCTATAGTGATTTGTTCGTGATCCGTGTGGGTGAGGACAAGGTGATGGTCACGACCGACGGGATGCTGATGCTGGCAACCGATGAGCTGGGCGTCGATGCAGCGATTGATCAGCTTCAGGACATTGCGGGTCTTGATAGTATCACGCGCGTCTCTCCGGTGACGGTACGGCTGGTTTTCGACTCAGATACGCCCGGTAGTTAGACGCGCAGGCTGCGTATTTTACTCACCTCGTGCACAATGCTGCCGGGATCATAGCTTTGATCTCGGTGGCTCGCCAAGCCACCACAGATTCGCCGCATTTCCCTTCGAAACTTTTTGTTTTCAAACAATTATCTTTGTTGCGCCACATTTGCTCTCTATTCGTTCAAACCAATTAACCACGTTTGAAGAAAGAGAATTCAATGATCGTGATAAAGCCAATTTTGGCATCCGCATGTATGGCGGCGTTCATGGCTTTGGCCAGTTCGGCATCCGCTGCAACCGTCGTTTCCGGCACCGTGTGTGAGGGCGGCGTCGCGCCCGCGATTTCGGCCTCTGCGTGTGACATGACGCTGGGGGATTTTGGAAATACACCGTCGAGGTTTGTCCTGACGCCGGGTGGGGCCTTTGGCCTATATGGTGGCGTGGCGAATGGCAGCCGCGCGGACCAGTACCTTGATACTTGGATGATCGATTTCGGTGCAGATCGCTACAATCTATCGTTCAACTGGGCGCCCAAACGCAACAGCAACTTCGACGGATTTTTGTTTGTAAACAATGCGTCATACGCGTTTGATACGGCCATTAATCCCACGGGCGCCAGCATTTCGCTTGGCGCGCTCAGCGGGTCAGTGGCGTTCATCGTGAACCCCATCTTGGGCTCATTCCTGCCCCAAGAACGCGGCACGTGGGATCTTCAGGTTTCACCTGTGTCGCTGCCTGCAAGCCTGCCATTGCTGGCGCTGGGTCTGGGTGGCTTGGCCTTTGCGCGCAGGCGTGCTGCGGCCTAGGGCAAAGCACGCGACCTACCTGACAACAAAAAAGGGCGCCCCAATTGGGACGCCCTTTCGCATGTCTCAAGCGCGGTCTTAGTTGCGCTCTTTGTCGACCATTTTGCCTGCGGAAATCCAGGGCATCATGCCGCGAAGTTTCTCACCTGTGGCTTCGATCTGGTGCTCATCGTTGATGCGACGGGTCGCTTTGAACGAAGGCTGGCCAACAGCGTTTTCGAGCATGAAGTCCCGAACGAATTTACCGTTCTGGATGTCGGTCAGAACCGCTTTCATCTTTGCTTTGGTTTCTTCGTAGGGCAGGATCCGTGGGCCGGAAACGTACTCACCGTACTCAGCTGTGTTCGAGATCGAGTAGTTCATGTTGGCGATGCCGCCTTCATAGATCAGGTCTACGATCAGCTTCACTTCGTGCAAGCACTCGAAGTAGGCCATTTCGGGGGCGTAGCCAGCTTCTACAAGGGTTTCAAAGCCCATGCGGATCAGTTCGACCAAGCCACCACACAGAACAGCTTGCTCACCGAACAGGTCGGTTTCGCACTCTTCGCGGAAGTTGGTTTCGATGATGCCGGAGCGACCGCCACCGATGGCGGAACAGTAGGACAGACCGATTTCCAGCGCTTTGCCGGAGGCGTCTTGGTGAACCGCCACAAGGCAAGGCACGCCGCCGCCTTTGGTGTATTCGCCGCGCACGGTGTGGCCGGGGCCTTTGGGTGCCATCATGATGACGTCAACGCCGGGCTTGGGCTCGATCAGGCCGAAGTGAACGTTCAGGCCGTGGGCGAATGCAATGGCTGCGCCCTCTTTCAGGTTGTCGTGGACGTACTTCTTGTAGGTCTCAGCCTGAAGCTCATCGGGCATGGTCAGCATGATGACATCACACCAAGCAGCGGCTTCTGCGATACCCATTGTTTTCAGGCCTTCGCCTTCGGCTTTTGCGATCGAGGGCGAACCTTCGCGCAAAGCAACAACAACGTTCTTCGCGCCGCTATCGCGCAGGTTCAGCGCGTGGGCGTGGCCCTGCGAGCCGTAGCCGAGGATAGCAACTTTGAGGTCTTTGATCAGGTTCACATCGCAATCGCGATCGTAATATACGCGCATGTCAGTCCCTTGCGGTAAGTGTTTCGATTGGGGGCAGCATAGGCATGCTTACATAGAATTCGAGGGTAAATACCCCGAAATACACTCCATATACGTGGCTTTTATTCTTACAATAAATGAAATATGCGGGTTTCATGCTTGATGATGCTGACCGTCGCCTTCTGCGTTATTTGCAATCCGATCCCGAAGCTCCGGTATCGGACATCGCGGAGCGTGCGGGCCTGCAACCCACCACCGCCGCGCGCCGCTTGGACCGGTTGCGCGCCCAAGGCGTGCTGCGAGGCAGTCACGCGGTGATCGATTGGGCCGCCCTTGGGTATGCGGTTGAGGTGTCTCTGCGCTTTACCCTCGAAAAGACCCAAGCCCGTGCGTTTGACGAGTTTCAGGCCGCGGCCCGCAACATCCCCGAAGTGATCGCGATCCAAACATTTCTTGGTCGGGTCGACGTGCGCCTGTCCGTGATTGCACGCGACATGGCCGATTATCAACGGCTTTACCGCGATAGTATCCTGACGTTACCGCACATCGCAGACATTGAGGCGCTGATGCATGTCGCGACTCTCAAAACCTCCGAAACGTTGCCGATATGAGCTGGGATGAAACGGATATGGCGATTTTGCGCGTTGTTCAGCAGGATGCCACGCTGGGTGCGGGGGCGGTCGGGCGCGCCGTTGGGTTAAGCCAGCCTGCGGTTTGGCGGCGGCTGCAACGACTGCGCGAGGCAGGGGTGATCGCGGGGCGCCGCGTTGATTTGGATGTCGAAAAATTGGGCTTTGGTGTGACGGTTTTCTTGGGGGTCAAGCTTGCCACCAAGGGCCGTGTCAGCCTTGAGGATTTTGAGCGCGCCTGCATGTCCATCCCTGAGGTGCAGACGGTGCAACACGTCCTTGGCCTTTATGATTACCGGTTGCGCGTCGTGGCCCGTGACCTAAGCGATTTTGAACGCGTGTTGCGCCGGCGGATCATGACATTGCCCGGCGTGGGCAACGTCGAGGCGAATGTGCTGCTGAGCGAAGAGCGCCGGCCAGGCCCGATCTAAGCAAGCTGCGGTCCGCCACAATCTGCACGCCCCGTAGCGGATCGGAAACCGCAGCGGCGCAATTCCCGCCAGAAATGCGATTGTATACCCAAATAGACTTTGCGCGGGGCGACCTGCGGGCGTATCGGTGAAAAAAATGGAGGAACTTTCATGGCTGCCTTGCTGGACACAGTAGACCCCAACGGTCTCGAAGAATTCTCGGTCGTGTTTACGGACCGCTCTCTCAATTCGATGTCGACCGCGTTTCAGGGTGTCATGACTGACATCTCGGGGATGCTTAAAGATGTCTACAACGCCGACCATGTCGCGTTGATCCCCGGTGGTGGCACCTTCGGGATGGAGGCTGTTGCCCGCCAACTCGGCACAGACGCCCACGCAATGGTTGTGCGCAACGGGTGGTTCTCATACCGTTGGAGCCAGATTTTTGAGACGGGGCATTTCACGAAATCCTGCACCGTGATCAAGGCGCGTCAACAGGGCAACACGGTCACAGCACCCTTTGCCCCCGCACCGATCGAAGAGGTCGTGGCGAAAATTCACGAAGAAAAACCCCAAGTGGTTTTCGCCCCTCACGTGGAGACATCTGCCGGTGTGATCCTGCCTGATGACTACATCACACAGCTGGCACAGGCAGCCCATGCCGTCGGCGGCTTGATGGTGCTTGATTGTATCGCCAGCGGATGCGCATGGGTCGACATGAAGGCCACGGGCGTGGATGTCCTGATTTCGGCGCCGCAAAAAGGCTGGTCCGCGTCGCCCTGTGCAGGTCTCGTGATGATGTCCGACCGCGCCCGCGAGGTCGTGATGGCTACACAGTCTAACAGCTTTGCGATTGATCTCAAAAAGTGGCTCCAAATCATGGAGACATATGAGAACGGCGGCCATGCCTATCACGCCACGATGCCCACCGATGCGCTGCGGGTGTTCCGCGACACGATGATCGAAACCCGCGATTACGGTTTTGAGAAACTCAAGGATCAGCAGTGGGCTTTGGGCGACGGTGTGCGCGCTATTCTGGCGGCACGCGGGGTCAAATCCGTCGCGGCCGAGGGTTTTGGCGCGCCGGGCGTTGTTGTTAGCTACACGGACAACCCCGAGGTCCAATCGGGCCGCGCCTTCCTTGCACAAGGGACCCAAATTGCTGCGGGCGTTCCGCTAGAATGTGATGAGCCAGAGGGCTTTGCCACCTTCCGCATCGGCCTGTTCGGTCTCGACAAGCTATACGATGTAGAGGCGACGTTGGCGCGACTGACCCGCTCGTTGGATGCGGTTATTCCGGCTAACGCCTGAGGGGATTTACCCCCGCGCGCCGAGGCCAAGTTCCATCATGGCCCGGCGCACTGGCGTGACGTCATGCAACATCTGCATACCGCGCGCGCGCAATGCTTGCACCATCGGTTGACCGGCCTGCGAGGTGCGGTTCAGGGTCGTAATTCCTGCCACCCGCGTTGCCACATCCTTGTACCGCGCGCGGTGATATCCCTCTAGCATTGCAGCACTGCCCATATCGTGGGTGGTGCTTAGGTCGAGCAGGGCGCGAATATCAGCAAGGCTCATGTTCAGCCCCTGCGCGCCAATGGGGGGCACGACATGTGCGGCCTCTGCCATCAAAGCGGTGCGTTCTGCGTCGAAACGTTCGGCGATTTGGCTGATGATCGGCCAGATCGTCAGTCGCGATGCCAGCTTGAGCCGCCCCATCACACCAGCGGAGCGATCGTTCAACTCGGCCTCAAATGCGTCTGGTGCAAGGTTCATCCGGCGCAGGCTTTCGGGGCCATCATCCATCCACACAATCGCAGAGCGTGGCTGCCCATCACGGTCAGGCAGGGGCACTAGCGTGAAAGGCCCGCCCGATCGGTGCACCTCGGTCGAGACGTTGTCATGGGGCATCGGATGCGTGACCGCAAACGCGAGCGCCTTTTGTCCATAGCGTGTGGTGCGCACGGAAATGCCCGCCTGTTCGCGCACGGGGCTGTTACGCCCATCGGCGGCGATGACGAACGGGGTCGTGATCCGGGTGCCGTCCAACAGGGTTACGCGGGCCTCATGTGTGCGGGTCTGGACGCGGGCTGTGGCGGTGCCTGGGCGGAAATCGACATTGGGCAGTTCGGCCAGCTGTGCCACCATTTCGCGGCGTAACAGCCAATTGGGCAGGTTCCAGCCAAAGGGCGCGTCGCCCAGATCGCTGCTCTCAAAATTCCGCACGACAGGTTCGCGTGCGGGGTTTGAAGCATCGACGATCCGCATCGTGTGCAGCGCGCTGGCAAAGGGGGCAAGCCGATCCCATAGGCCGGCCTCTTGTAGCAAGGCGCGGGCAGGTTGCAGGAACGCGGTGCTGCGCAGATCCGCGCCAACAGCGTCGCCGTCGGTGATCGGGGGGGTGGGATCAACAAGCGTGACCCGGTGCCCGCAGGCGCCAAAGGCAGCAGCTGCGGTCAAACCGGCCACACCGCCGCCCGAGATCAGAATATCGGTGGTTTCATGCATGGATGCTGCCTCCCTCCGGCACAGTTAGGCCGCGGCGGCTGGTACGGCCAGTGCTCAGGCGACCTCAATCGACAATCTGCGCCAGAAAGTCGCTTAGATCACGCGTGTGATGGTGAATGTGCTCGCCGCGGGGGCGGGTTTCGGCGACCAGCACCGTTGCCATGCCCAGTTCGTGCGGGACCTGTAGGTTGCGCGGCTCATCTTCAAACATCGCCGCGCTGCGCGGCGTGAGGCGGTCCTTGGTGAACACGGTGTCAAAGGCGGCGGCGTCGGGTTTGGGCTGATAGCCCGCGTGTTCCACTCCATAAAGGGCATCGAACAGATGGCTCAGGCCGCGTGCCTCTAGGACGCGGGCGGCATAGGGGGCAGTGCCATTGGTATAAACGATACGCCGCCCGGGCAGGCGCGCGATCCGTTCCGCCAGCGTGGCATCGCGGGGCAGGACCGAGAAATCAATGTCATGCACATGATCCAGAAACGGGTCCGGGTCGATTGCGTGTTCGCGCATTAAGCCCGCAAGCGTCGTGCCGTGGGTCCGCCAGTAGTGAGCGCGTAGGCGGTCCGCCTCGGCCAGATCAACGCCCAACGTGTGGGCCACATAATCCCGCATCCGCACCTCGATCTGGTCGAACAGGCGCACGTGGCTGGGATAAAGCGTGTTGTCCAAGTCGAACACCCACGTGGTGATATGTTCAAAAGGCAGCGGCAGGGTAGTGGATATGGTCATGGGGCCGCACCCTACGCGCTACGATCCGGGGGGCAACCCGTCCTTTGGGCTTGGTTCTGCGCTTGATCCCGCGCGGGCAGTCTGCATATCATGGTATACGATTAAGGCAGACGGGGTTCACGTGGAAAAAACATCGCAAAAAGACGCCTATGGGCTGATCCTAGAGGCGATTGATGTGGGCACGTATCGCCCCGGCGATCGCTTGGTCGAGAGCGAACTTGCCGAACGGTTTGGCGTGTCGCGAACCCCCATTCGCGAGGCATTGCAACGGCTTGAAACCCAATCGTTGCTGACGCGTGATGGGCGGTCCTTGATCGTGGCGTCGTTGGATCACGACCAGATTGCTGAACTCTATATCGTGCGCACCGAGTTGGAGGCGTTGGCTGCCAAGCTGGCGGCGAAACACGCCGCCCCCGAAGAGATTAAGGTTCTCTTTGATATGGTCGAAGATGACCGCGCGCTGATCGATGATCCCAAGGCGCTGAGCCGGGCCAATCGTCGGTTCCATACACAAATTCATTTGGCCAGCCACAACCGGTATCTGGTGCAACAGTTGGACCTGGTCCACCGGTCGATGGCGTTGATGGCCACGACCTCGCTGGCCGCAGAGGGTCGGGGAGAGTTGGCGTTGGCCGAGCATAGCCGCGTCGTGCAGGCCATTGCCGATGGCGACGGCGAGCGCGCGGCAGAAGAACTCCGCGCTCATCTGAGTGTGGCGTTTGAGGTCCGTCTCAAGGAAGAATCCGAGCGGATCATGGCGTCCGGCGGGCGGATGTAGCCCCGCGCGCGCAGGTCACGAAATACGCCGGATCGTGCCATCTGAACCAACCTTGATCACGGGCACTTTCAGCAGCTGATCGGGTAGGGGTTTGATATTGGGGGCCGTGTCCTTGATCGGTGTGCCAAAGATCACTGGTTTACGCTCAATCCCCGCAGCCTCAGGTGTTTGGACATTGTGTTCGGCCCCACCGAATGCGCCGTGCTCGGTTTTGTCCCAGTAGAATGGCTTGCGCACGGTTTCAAACAGCGCCTTGTAGGTCGAAAGCGTTGTGAGCTGAAAATAGGGCAGCGTCAGAGGCACCCATGGCCGCAAAAACCTGAGGTGACTGGAGCGGCAGGCCACCAACGCCAGCGTGATTGTCAGGACTGTGGCCAGTGTGAAAACCACCGCCATCGGCCACACGGCCCATGTCGGCAAAAGGGTCATGATCGGATGATGCACCCCAAAGGCGACAACAACCGTGCTCCATAACAATGGGGCCAACGCGGCGTTCAGGATCATCCCCAAAAACATCATGTGAAACCCAAGCCACTTGCGCAGGCCAAGGTCGCGAAGCAATTGGATCGGCTGGCGATTATGAACCACCCAAGTCATGAAATAGCCCTTGTTCCAGCGCGACCGTTGCTTGATCCAAGGCCAAGTCGCCGCGTTGGCCTCTTCATGGGTGGTGATGTCGATCATCTCGGTTTCATAGCCCAACCGCGCAAGGCGAATGCCCAGATCGGCGTCCTCGGTCACGTTGTGCGCGTCCCAGCCGCCCAATTCTCGCAACACATCCCTGCGGAAAAACAACGTGGTCCCGCCCAGAGGCACGGCCAAGCCCATGCGTTTGATCGCGGGCAGAAACAGGCGAAACCATGTGGCGTATTCGATGGTAAAACAGCGTGAAACCCAGTTTTTCCGGGGGTTGTAATAATCCAGACGGCCTTGCAAGCAGACGACCTTTTCTGGGGCGATCGCAAAACGGTTGGCCACTGCGTGCAATTGCCGGGCCTCGGGGGCGTCCTCGGCGTCATAAACCCCGACGATAGAGCCCCGCGCAAAGTTGAGTGCATAGTTCATCGCACGCGGCTTGGTGCGGGGTGTGCCATCGGGCACCACGATGACGCGAAACCACGACGGGATCGCCGCACGTGCCAGTGCCATGCGTGTCTCAATATCGTGTTCCTCAACGATCAGGCAGATGTCGAGCAATTCCCGCGGGTAATCGAGCCGTGCCATGCGTTGGACCAATGGTCCCGCGATCGTTGGCTCTTTGAACAGCGGTACAAACAGCGAAATGATTGGCCGCTTGGTTTGTGATCCGTGATCTCGGTGAGAATGAAATTCGCTTTTGTCCTCGGTCAGGTGAAACCACAGCGCCGTGCCCTTAAAGATCACGTTGCTGATCAAAAGGGCGCAGGCCAGCAGTGACAGAACCGCTAACGTCATCATTGTGTGAAACAGCAGGCTAAAGATCAGGACGACACACACCGTCGGTACCACTAGGCTCGACAAGCTGGTCGCCCAATTGCGGCATGACATGCCTTCTGACACTTTGGCCTCGGCCCGGCGGGCAAGGGCTTTGCCGTGGCCAAGGGCGATGGCCTTTAGCACCTCAACCTCTGGGGCAAGGGTGAAGAGAACGTTGCCCAAACCGGGGGGCAATGCCGCGCGGATCTGAGGGATTTTATCGGGATTCGATGTGGCGAGGATCAGCATTCCACCGGTCTGCGACCAGGGCACCACGGTGTGTTTCAGGCACAGCTCCCATGGGAGCGACCGGATCATATCCAAATCATGTGGGGGCAGGGCAGTGTCCGCAAACCCGATGCCATACTGCGATGACAGGGCCATCATCAAATCGCGCTCGGTCACCCAGCCATTGGCAATTAGGATGTCGCCCAATCGGGCATCCTCGCGCAGTTGTAATGCCAACGCCTTGGCCAGATTACCGGGCGAAATCGCGCGTGCATCAAGCAGATATGCACCAAGAGGCGAGGCGTGACCCGAGGTGGAGGCCGCGCGCTTTTTGGGGCCCAGCAGTGCGGGCACGCGTGTCGCTTGGACAAGTTTTAGAAACTGGGTGGACATCAAGGACCCTTTACAATCAGGTCCTTGAAAGACGCTATTGGTAAACAGAAAGTTAATGCGAAGGTTAAATTAACGCATTAACTCAGTATGTTAACCAATTAGGCAGGCATTTTTAACGCGTTCCTGAAACGTTCAAACAAATACATCGAGTCCATGGGGCCCGGGCTTGCCTCTGGGTGGTATTGCACCGAATACACCGGGCGGTCTGCCATCCTGATTCCACAGTTCGATCCGTCGAACAGCGACACGTGGGTTTCAATCACGCCCTCAGGCAGCGTCTGGCTGTCGACCGTGAACCCGTGGTTCATCGAAGTGATCTCTACCTTGCCGCTTTCGAGGTCTTTGACCGGGTGGTTCGCACCGTGGTGGCCGTGGTTCATCTTGATGGTCTTGGCGCCCAATGCCAGTGCCAACATCTGGTGACCCAGACAGATGCCAAAGATCGGCAGATCAGTGGTGTCGAGGATCTCGCGGATCATAGGCACAGCATATGCGCCAGTGGCTGCAGGATCGCCGGGGCCATTGGACAGGAACACACCCGCGGGGGAGTGGCTTTTGATGTCCGCAGCGGTTGCCGATGCGGGCAGCACGGTCACATCACAGCCTGCCCACGCCAAACAGCGCAGAATGTTGCGTTTTGCGCCGTAGTCGATGGCCACAACCTTGGGGGCCGGGCCTTCACGCTTGGGGTAACCTTCGGGCCAAGCCCAACGGCTTTCGTCCCATGTGTAGCTTTGGGCGCAGGTGACTTCCTTGGCCAGATCGAGGCCCTCTAGGCCCTTGAATGCCCGAGCGGCTTTGACCAAGGCTTCGATGTCAAAATTGCCCTCAGGGTCGTGGGCCAGTGCCACGTGCGGCGCACCTTGTTGACGGATCGCGCGGGTCAAGCGGCGGGTATCAACGCCGCCCATCCCAATGCGGCCCTGCGCGGCGAGCCACGCGCCCAAATCCTGCGCGTTGCGCCAGTTGGACGGTGCGGTGGGGTCCCATTTAACGACCATGCCTGCGGCAGCGGACTGTCCGGTTTCGTCGTCTTCGGGCGTAGTGCCTGTGTTGCCCACGTGGGGGAAGGTGAAGGTCACGACTTGGCCCGCATAGGACGGGTCGGTCATGATTTCCTGATATCCGGTCATTGCGGTGTTAAAGCACAATTCGGCGACGGACAGGCCCGTGGCACCAAACCCGTGTCCGTAGAACACGGTGCCATCCGCAAGGGCCAGACAGGCTGTGGGGCGGGGGTCTGACATGATGGTCTCCTAGCGGCTGATGGGGTTCGGCAAATTGGCCACGGTTTAGGCGCGTGGGGCAGAGGGGTCAAGCGTCAAAGGGCCTTGATCGGAGGGTTCAGACGCGCTTGGGTTGTTTGTCGCGGGGGGCTGATATATGTGACGCCCTTTCTCGGGTGTGAGCAAGGAACATGACGATGGATATGCGCGCTAAAGTCACCGCCGCTTTGAAAGACGCCATGAAGGCGAAGGACGCCACAAGGTTGTCGACGCTGCGGCTTATCAATGCGGCCATCAAAGATCTGGATATTGCCAAGCGGACCGAAGGCACCACGGTTGGTGATGCTGATGTGCTGCAAATCCTTGGTAAGATGGTCAAGCAACGGCAGGAAAGTGTACGCGCCTACGAAGAGGGCGGGCGTCTTGAATTGGCCGAGCGGGAGCGTGAGGAAATCGCGATCCTAGAGGATTACTTGCCGCGCCAACTGTCCGAAGCAGAGATTGATGCCGCCGTTGCGACCGCTATTGCCGAAGTGGGTGCAAGCAGCATTCGCGACATGGGCAAGGTGATGGGCGCGCTCAAATCTAAGTACACCGGCCAGATGGATTTTGGCGCCGTTGGCCCCATGGTCAAAGGCCAGCTGTCCTAAGGGCTATCTGCCTTTGTGAACAGGGTGCGGGCCCAAAGGCCCTCACCACCTGTCGCGACTTTAATAGTCGCGACAGCGCCCCGGTGAATGGGGGCGTTTTTCTCAAGAGATCGAAAATAAAAAAGCCCCACGCCATGCCGTAGTTCCGGCAAAGTGCGCGGGGCTTTGAATGCTATTGCGCGGTCTTGGTCCTCGCGAGCGCATCTAACAAAAGCATGTGCAACTCAGCCCGTTCCTCTGGGGTCAGAAAACGGCCCAGTTCCACATCACGTGCACCACCGCGCAGGGTCAGGTAGTTCTCAACCGGCTCGGAGTGCAGCTCTGCCCGGACCCAGAACGGATTGGCTTCCCAAGACTGTTTGGGCGCGCGGGGATTGATCCGCAGGATCGAGATTAGCTCAGGCGTCAGGGTCAACTGCTCGCGCAGCGTGCCGTCCTTCCATGAGCGTTTGAGCAAGCACCACACAAGCGTGACCGTCGCGGCAATGAAGGGCAGCAGAAACCAAAGTGCTGCCGTGCCGACCACCGACAAAAGCGGCAGTGCAAACAGCATGGATGTCGCCCCGATAAACGCCACGAACCCCTTGGGGGTCAGGCTTTGGTGTGGCCACAGCGTGATTTCGAGGGTGGGTGTGGAAAGGGCCCCGGAATGATCCGGAGCCCCCTTTGTAACCTGGAAAGGCATCGTGCCTAGTGCCCCGGCTGCTTGTCCCACATGTCGCGGGTCGGCAGCTGCTCGAAGGTGTGCTCCGGGGGAGGGTTGGGCAGGGTCCATTCCAGCGTATCCGCGTATTCACCCCAGTAGTCTGTCTCTTTGATCTTGCGACCAGCGACCAGCGTGTAGGCCACGATGCCGATGAAGAACAAGAAAGAGGCAAAGCTGAGGAAGGCGCCGTAGGAGCTAATCTGGTTCCAGTAGGCAAACGCCTCTGGGTAGTCGATGTAGCGGCGTGGCATGCCTTGGTTGCCGAGGAAGTGCTGTGGGAAAAACGTGATGTTGGTCCCGATGAAGAAGGTCCAGAAGTGCAGTTTCCCGGCCCACTCAGGGTATTGGCGACCCGACATCTTGCCGATCCAGTAGTAGATACCGGCAAAGATACCGAACACGGCGCCAAGGCTCATCACGTAGTGGAAGTGTGCCACAACGTAGTAGGTGTCGTGATACGCACGGTCGATACCCGCTTGGCTGAGCACGATCCCTGTTACACCACCAACGGTGAACAAGAAGATGAAGCCCATCGCAAACAGCATCGGTGTGCGGAAACTGATGGAGCCACCCCAGATCGTCGCGATCCAGCTAAAGATCTTAACGCCTGTTGGTACCGCGATAATCATAGTAGCGATCATGAAGTACGCTTGCTGGCTGAGGCTCATGCCGACGGTGTACATGTGGTGCGCCCAGACGACGAAGCCGAGGGCCCCAATGGCAACCATAGCGTAAACCATGGGCAGGTAGCCAAAGATCGGCTTGCGCGAGAAGGTTGCAACAATGTGGCTGACGATGCCGAAGGCAGGCAGGATCACAATGTACACTTCGGGGTGACCAAAGAACCACAGGATGTGCTGGTACAACACGGGGTCGCCACCGCCTGCAGGATCAAAGAAGGTAGTCCCAAAGTTACGGTCCGTCAGCAGCATGGTGATAGCACCAGCCAGAACAGGCAGAGCCAGAAGGATCAGCCATGCAGTCACAAAGATCGACCAAGCAAACAGCGGCACTTTGTGCAGCGTCATGCCGGGGGCGCGCATGTTGAGGAAGGTTGTGATGATGTTGATCGCACCTAGGATCGAGGAGGCGCCCGATACGTGCACCGCAAAGATCGCCAGATCCATCGACATACCGCCTTCGTTCACCGACAGCGGTGGGTACAGAACCCAACCAACGCCCGAGCCCGCTTGACCGTTACCGCCCGGTGCCAACACCGACGCTACAGCCAGTGTGGTCCCTGCGAAGAACAGCCAAAACGACAGGTTGTTCAAACGTGGGAACGCCATGTCCGGTGCGCCGATGTGCAGCGGCATGAAGTAGTTCCCGAAGCCACCAAAGAGCGCGGGGATCACAACGAAGAACATCATCAAGATGCCGTGGCCTGTGATCAGCACATTCCAGAGGTGTCCGTTGGGGGTACATTCGCCAACAGCCGCCGCCGTCAGGCGCGCGCCTTCAAGGCACATGTATTGCACACCGGGATCCATGAGCTCGAGGCGCATGTAAACCGTGAATGCAACAGAGATAAAACCGGCGATGCCGGAGACGATCAGGTATAGAATCCCGATGTCTTTGTGGTTTGTCGACATGAACCAGCGGGTAAAGAACCCAGGTTTCGCGTGGTCGTCGTGTCCCGTGAGGGCTGCGTCCGCCATGGAAAGCTCCCAATTGTTATGTGGCAGTGGCGCGGGGGTCCTTCCCGCACAATTTATTGAGTGTTCTTCTAGTGATCATATGCGCCAAGGGCAATATAAGTGGCGGAATTTAGTGGCGCAAAATGTCGCGGTTTTGATCTGGATCAAAGTGGTTGGCCACCCTTCATGTCCGTGGCTTCCGCCTAGGGCGCCCAAGAGGATTGTCCAATAGATATTGGACCGTGCGGTGGCGTCTATTTCGTTGTTTTTAGAACGTAATGCGCGCCCTGCGGGCAGGAGCAGGGCCCATCGCGGGCTCAAAGGTACGGCGCAGGGCCACATCCACATCCCCAAGAGTGACGGGCAGGCCCAAATCAACCAAAGAGGTTACGCCATGTTCGGCAATCCCGCAGGGGATGATTCCGTCAAAGTGGCTTAGGTCAGGCTCAACATTGATCGAGATGCCGTGAAAGCTGACCCATTTGCGTAGTCGAATGCCGATGGCCGCGATCTTATCCTCGGGGATTTCGCCACTTGCGGTGCGGGGGTGGTCGGGCCGGGGCACCCAAACACCCACACGGCCGGGGCGGATTTCGCCCGAGATGTTGAATTCTTGTAGCGTGGCGATGACCCAGTGTTCCAACTGTTCGACAAACAGCCGCACGTCGCGCCCGCGCGCGGCCGCGTCGAGCATAACGTAAACAACACGCTGTCCCGGCCCGTGATAGGTATATTGTCCGCCGCGTTTGCTGGCGTGAACGGGAAAGCGGTCAGGATCGACAAGATCGCTCGGTTTGGCGGATGTACCCGCTGTATAAAGAGGGGGATGCTCTAGCAGCCAAACCGCTTCATCCGCCGTGCCAGCCGCGATTTCGGCGGCGCGGGCCTCCATCCGGGCGACGGCGGTTTCATAGGGCACGAGGCCGTCTGAGGTTATCCATTCGACCACGATGCGCGTCTTTCTTTATATACGGGGGCTTTGTGCGTCGACTTTACGCTCTATCGTTGCATCGTTCAAGCAACGCGGGGGATGGTTGATGGCCCTGTTCGCGCGCCTCTTTCGGGGCGCAAAGCCCCTCGGCGCATACGATTGCGATCCGCATGCATTTTCCTCTTTCCTTCGCTTTTTGGCTGAGCTAAACGCCCCACATACCAAGTCAAGACGTGCGGTCGTGGCGGAATTGGTAGACGCGCAGCGTTGAGGTCGCTGTGGGGTAACACCCGTGGAGGTTCGAGTCCTCTCGACCGCACCATTTGGATCGCGAGACGATCTACTTCCCTGAAAAGATATGAGCTAAGCGCTGGGCGGCGCATTTTAGCCGTTTGGGGTGAATTACCCCCGCTTATATCCCACCGCCAAGTTGTGATCCGTGTCACAGGTGTCGCCGGAGCAACACTCAAAAATATTGGATTTGCAGATCGCGCATTGTTCATGGCCGTGCACGACCACCGTCCGGAGCGGGGACTGGCACCGCGGGCAGCGTTGCTTGTGTGCATTAGAGGGGTCGAGATGGTTGTCCATATACGTCCTCATATCTGATGTCGTTGGCGGGGTTGGGCGAATTATTCCGCCGCGGGCTTAAGCGACGCCATCAACATATGGAACTTTTCACCCTGTACGGCAACATGCCCTCTGATCACCGCTGCGGCGGTGTCGCCGTCGCCAGCCTCAAGCGCTGCGACGATTGCTTCATGCTCGCTCATGGATTGGCTCAGCCGTCCCCGAAAGCGTAGTTGCATTCGGCGGAAGGGTTGTAGCCGTCGGTGTAGACGCAGGCATTCTTGTTCCAGGAACGCGTTGCCGGATTGGCGATAGAGGGTTGCGTGAAATCGCTCATTCTCGCGGTAGTAGCCATCGCTGTCCTTGGCGGCGACGGCGGCATTGCACCGTGCGTTTGTCTCATGAAGGGCCTGCAACGCGGTTTCGGTGATGCGCGATGCGGCAAGCCGGGCGCAGGCGGCCTCTAGCTCCGCCATCACTTCGAACATCTCAAGCAGTTCTACGGGGCCGGGCTGGCGCACGAAAACCCCGCGCCGGGGGATCGCCTCGACCATGCCGCTTTGAGCAAGTCGTTGAAATGCCTCGCGAATGGGGGTGCGTGATACGTTAAACTGTTCAGCAAGCTGCACCTCATCCAACCGCATTCCGTCGGCATAGGTGCCGTCGAAAATCAGCTGCTCAAGGGCCTCTGCAATGCTATCTGCGCGTCGTTTATCCATGTTCTGTATATCATAGCATACGGGATCACACGCAAACAATCACTTTTTGTATACAAAAATATTGATTTAAAAAACACCGCGTGTGACAACCTGTCCAGCCCTGATAGGAATCGGGGCATGTTTCTGGGAGGATTCCAATGAAAAATATGCTGATTTCCACCGCTGTGGGTTTCGGGCTCATGGCTGGTGCTGCATCCGCGACCGAGCTGCGCCTGTCGCACCAGTGGTCCACAAAAGACATCCGCCACCAAGTGGCGCAGATCGTGGCTGACGAAGTCGCCGCCGCCGACGTTGACCTTGAGATTACGATTTTCCCGTCGAAGTCGCTGTTTGCGCCGCGGGAACAATACAACCCCGTGAGCCGTGGCCAGTTGGACATGACGGTTCTGCCGCTCAGCTATGCGGGCGGTCAGCAGCCTGCCTATAACCTGACCCTGATGCCCGGCCTCGTGCGCAACCACGATCACGCCGCGCGCTTGGTGGATAGCCCCTTTATGGACGCCCTCGAAGAGATCATGGCCGAAGATGACGTCAAGGTGCTGGTGCACGGCTACCTTGCGGGCGGTTTTGCGGGTGTAGACAAATGCATCACGTCGCCCGACGACATCCAAGGGCTGCAAACCCGCGCCGCTGGCCGCGCGTTTGAGCAGATGTTGGCAGGGGCAGGGGCGTCGATCACGTCCATGGCATCGTCCGAAATCTACAACGGGATGCAAACCGGCGTGCTACAAGCCGCAAACACCTCGTCGTCGTCCTTCGTGTCCTACCGCATCTATGAGCAGGTCAAATGCTATACACCTGCGTCTGAAACGGCGCTTTGGTTCATGTATCAGCCGCTGTTGATGAACCTGTCGACGTTCAACGACCTGTCGCCCGCACAACAAGAAGCTCTGACCGCCGCCGCTGCAAAAGCCGAAGCATTCTATCTGGAGCAAGCTAAGGCAGAGGACGCGGCTTCGGTCGAGACCTTCAAAGCCGCAGGCGTTGAGATCGCTGAAATGACACAGGACGATTTCGACAAGTGGCGCGCACTGGCGATGGAAACTTCCTACGCTGAGTTTGTGGCGGGCTACCCAGCGGGTCAAGACCTGCTCGATAAGGCCCTTGCTGTCGAGTAATCTGCACTTTGGTCGGGCGGCCTGAACGGTGCGCCCGATCCATCGACCACATCCAACAAGAATAATCAGGAGGCTGGTATGTCTGGCCAAACAACGGGCGCGTCCGCGCGCACGGGGGATAACCCTTTTCTAAAAGGCGTGGCGTTTCTGTCGCTCCTGTCGGGCTGGACGGCGGCGACGTTGATCGTGGTGTCGGTGATGATCACCTGCCAGATGATCTTTGTCCGCTTCGTCTTGAACCAATCGACGATCTGGCAAACAGAGGCTGTCGTGTACATGATGATCGCGGCCACAATGCTAGGTCTGCCGTACGTGCAATACCTGCGCGGTCATGTGAACGTAGACCTGATCCCGCTGGCCCTACCGCCGCGTCTGCGCAAAGCGTTGTTTTTCGTCACCATGCTGACGGGGATCGCGATCATCTGTGTGATGACATTTTATTCCTATGAATACTGGCACATCGCGTGGGAACGGAACTGGCGGTCTGATACCGTTTGGGGCGTGCGCTTGTGGATCCCATACATGGCATTGCCCATCGGGTTCGCGCTGTTCGTGTTGCAAATGATCGCTGACACGGTCGCGGTTGCCATCGGCGTTGATACGCCCTTCGGACTGGAGGAGTAGAGATGGATCCGCTCTTGCTTGGCCTTCTGGTCGCATTTTTCACTATTTTTGTCTTGTTCTCTGGCGTGTCCGTGGCGACTGGGCTGTTGATTGTCTCGGCGGGTTTCCTGATCGCTTTTGACGGGATGCGGTCGCTAGAACTGATGCCCGAAATCATGTTTGGCAAGCTCAACAACTTTGCGCTGTTGTCGATCCCGATGTTCATCATCATGGGGGCGGCGATTGCCTCAACCCGTGCCGGCGCCGACCTGTACGAAGCGCTGGAGCGTTGGTTGACCCGCGTGCCCGGTGGTCTCGTGATCTCTAACCTTGGGGCCTGCGCGCTGTTTTCGGCGATGTCCGGGTCCAGCCCCGCAACTTGTGCGGCCATTGGCAAAATGGGCATCCCCGAGATGCGCAAGCGTGGCTATCCCGATGAGGTGGCTTCTGGCTCAATTGCCGCGGGCGGCACCTTGGGCATTCTGATCCCGCCGTCGGTTACGATGATCGTCTACGGCATCGCGACCGAGACTTCGATCGGGCGTCTGTTTCTGGCGGGTGTTCTGCCGGGGTTGATGCTGGTGGCGTTGTTCATGGCGTGGTCGCTCTATTCCACGGCGCGCTCTGGCAACATGCAGGTCCTGACCAAGGTGAACTACACATGGAAGGAAAAATTCGAAATCCTGCCCCGCGTTACACCGTTCATCCTGATCATCTTTGGCGTGCTCTATGCCATGTATGGCGGCGTCGCGACCCCATCTGAGACCGCAGCTGTGGGCGCGCTTCTGTGTCTCGTGATCGCGATGATCATTTACAAGCTGTGGAACCCAAAGGACCTGTGGGTTGTCCTGCGCGACAGCACCAAGGAATCGGTGATGATCTTGTTCATCATCGGGGCGGCTGGCGTGTTCAGCTTCATGCTTTCATCGCTGTTCATCACGCAGTCAATTGCGGCGTGGATCGGCACATTGGATGTGAACCCTTGGGTCTTGATGCTGGCGGTGAACATCTTCTTGCTGATCGCGGGCTTCTTTTTGCCGCCTGTCGCGGTGATCTTGATGGCGGCACCCATCCTGTTGCCGATCATCACAACCGCTGGGTTTGACTCCATCTGGTTTGCGGTGATCCTGACGATCAACATGGAAATCGGGCTGATTTCGCCACCCGTGGGCCTGAACTTGTATGTCATTAATGGCATCGCGCCTGACATCAAGCTCAAGACCATCCTGATGGGCTCGCTGCCTTATGTTGCCTGCATGGTCATCGCGATCCTGCTGTTGTGCTTCTTTCCCGGGATCGCAACCTGGCTGCCCGACTACGTGATGGGGCCAGCAGTATGAGCCTTCTCGGTGGCCTTCTTTCGACTGTTTTTGAGCGGCGCTACCGAGGTGACAAGGGGGCGGGCCAAGTGTCTCGCCCCTTCGTCGACCTCACCGTGGACCTTATGCGGACCACGGGTGAGGGTACGGGCATGGCAGTGGCCCGTGCCATTCTTGATAAGTTCGCAGCCAGTGATGATGACGAAAAGCTCGCGTTTTTTCGGCATCTGGCTGAGGATCTGACAATTTCGCCCAGCGATGTTCGCACTGCATTGGACGCCTATGAGCAGGGCCAGACAAAGGCCAGCTACCGGGCGTTTATGACAGCGGCAGAGCCCCCCCGCCAAGAGCTGATCCGCCGCCTCAATCAGGTGCCCGGTGCGACGCGGCAGTTGGTGGCGATGCGCGCTGACCTGCTGCGTCTGGGTCGGGGCGAGGCCGCGCTTGATGCGCTCGATCTCGATTTTCGGCACCTTTTGTCCAGTTGGTTTAACCGTGGCTTTCTGGTCCTGATGCCGATCACATGGGAAAGCCCCGCGCATATCCTAGAGAAAATCATCGCCTATGAGGCTGTGCACGCGATTGACAGTTGGGGTGCTTTGCGCGCCCGGCTTGAACCCGCGGACCGCCGCTGTTTTGCGTTCTTTCACCCCGCTATGCCCGATGAGCCGTTAATCTTTGTGGAGGTCGCATTGACGGGCGGCATCCCCGGCTCGGTTCAGGGGGTTCTGTCCGAAGACCGCCCCGTGCTTGAGGCAGAGGGCGCCGACACGGCCGTGTTCTATTCGATCTCAAACTGTCAGGCAGGGCTTGCAAGCATCTCGTTTGGCAATTCGTTGATCAAACAAGTGGCCGCAGATTTGTCGGCAGCACTTCCTAACCTCAAAACCTTTGTCACGCTCTCGCCGATCCCTGGGTTCGCCGCGTGGCTAGAAGAGACAGAATATGACGTACCTGTCGGTGACGTCGCGCGCCTGACGGGGCTGACGGCCCTATATCTGACGACGGCAAAACGCCCCGATGGGCTGCCCCGCGATCCGGTCGCTCGTTTTCACCTTGGCAACGGGGCAGAGGTGCACCGCCTGCACGCGGGCGCCGATGTGTCCCCCAAGGGGATGCAGCAATCCCACGGCGTGATGGTCAATTACCTCTATGACCTGTCGCGCGTGTCACAAAACCATGAACGCTATGCCGCCTCGTCTGAGATCGCCGCATCCCCTGAAATTCGCGCACTCACCATCGCCGCTGAAAAGGCCAAAGCCTAGGAGCCCCCGATGTCCAACCCCCTTTATGATACGCTCTTTGGATGCCACGCCGAAAAAGCCACGCCGTTTCTGCACCTTGCGGATGGCCATACATGGACCCACGCGCAGTTTTTGGAACTGGCCGCGCAATACGCCCACGTGATTACGGATCATGGGTTGGTGCCCGGTGACCGGCTTGCGGTGCAGATTGAAAAATCCCCCCAAGCGCTTGCGCTTTATGCGGCTTGCGTGCAGGCGGGCGTGGTGTTTTTGCCGCTAAACACGGCCTACACGGTCGATGAACTCACCTATTTTATCGACAACAGCGGCGCTGCCCTTGTTGTATGTGACCCCGCACGCGCCGCAACGCTGGGCCCAGTGGTGGCGCACCTCGGCGCGAAACTCGCGACTTTGGGGGCAGATGGCTCTGGCACGCTTAGCGATTTGGCAGGGCGCAAGCCGACACAATTCCCAACTGTTTCGCGCCAAGGGGATGATCTGGCGGCGTTTCTCTATACCTCCGGCACGACGGGCCGCTCCAAGGGGGCGATGCTGACGCAGGATAACCTGTTGTCGAATGCGCAAACCTTGGTCGAGGTGTGGAAGTTCACGGCCGATGATGTGCTGCTGCACGCGCTGCCTATTTTCCACACCCACGGCCTGTTCGTTGCGACAAACGTGACGTTGATCGCGGGTGGTGCCATGATCTTTTTGCCAAAGTTCGACATCGACGTGGTGTTGGACCGGATGGCGGATGCGACTACGATGATGGGGGTTCCGACGTTCTATACTCGGCTCTTGGGGGATGCGCGGTTCACCCGTGATTGCGCGGCCCATATGCGGTTGTTTGTGTCGGGCAGCGCGCCTTTGCTTGCCGAAACCCATGACGATTTTGCTGCCCGAACCGGGCACCGCATTCTTGAACGCTACGGCATGACCGAGACGAATATGAACACCTCAAACCCGTATGACGGTGATCGCCGCGCGGGCACGGTTGGCTTTCCGCTGCCGGGGATTGAGCTGTTGATCACCGATCCTGCTACGGGTGCCGAACTGCCCCAAGGTGAGGTCGGACAGATTGAGGTCCGCGGCCCCAACGTGTTTACAGGCTACTGGAAAATGCCTGAAAAAACCGCCGAAGAGTTGCGTGAAAACGGGTTCTTCATCACTGGTGATTTGGGCAAGCTAGACGCCGATGGCTATGTGCACATCGTGGGCCGCAACAAAGATTTGATCATCTCGGGCGGCTACAACATCTATCCCAAAGAGATCGAGCTGGTGCTGGATGAACAACCCGGTGTTCTAGAAAGTGCGGTGATCGGTGTACCCCATGCCGATTTCGGTGAGACGGTTTTGGGGCTGATCGTGCCACAGCCGGGGGCCACACCCGATACGGATGGGATTGCGGCGGCAGCGGCCAGCGCGCTTGCGCGGTTCAAGCATCCTCGCAAGTTGATCGTGATTGACGCATTGCCCCGCAACACGATGGGCAAGGTGCAGAAAAACGTCCTGCGCGAAGCCTACGCTGATACGTTTCAGCCCGCGGATTAGGGCGCGACCCAATCCACGCGCGCTGTGGCAAAGTCTATCAGCGCGCGTGTGTTTCCCTCTCGGGATAGGTGCAGCCAATCAAGGGTTTGCGCGGTGAAGACCAGCACACCAAAAGCGTCAAGGCCTGTGCCGGACGTTGCCTCCAATGCGCCGCCGGGGGCTGCACCGGCATAGGTGGCCTTGGTGTGCGGGGGCAGTTGACCCCATGCGTTTTGTGCCTGCGCACTGCCGGGGGCGTGGCGTTCAATCTGACCGGAAAACCGCATTTGGATTTGGTTTTCAGGGTCCCATGTCAGCACGCTTGCCGCAGGGTTATCCTGTAATTGGGTCCACTTTGCACTGCGCGTGTCTGTATGAAAAACCAGCGCGTGCGCCTCGGGGTGGACGGCGCGCAAAACCACCATGCGCAGGCTAGGGGTTGAGCCGTCGATGGTGGCTAGGGTCGGCGTGCGCAGGGGGTGGCCGGGTGTGGTGCAAGCCGCGCTCAATGTGCTCCAAACGTGATCTGGGGTCATTTCAGCCGCTCCCACGCGAGGGCAGCTAATGCCAGATCACCCAATGCATGTCCCCGAAATACAAATGCGCTGCGTTCCGTGGCCTTTTGCCGGGCGGCGGTGGTGCCCATCACCAAACCCGAGATATCGCCGTGCACATTGGCAGGGTCCGCGAGCTTGTTGGGCAGTGTGGCTTCTTGGGCTAGGTCATCAATGATGACGCGGTCCAATGCGCCAAAACTCTCTTTGTGCCATGGCACAGCAAGGTCGACGACCGAAAGAAAGGCGCCGGGATCAAGCCAGTTGGCATCAAGAAAAGGGGTCTCAACGGCTGTGTGTGTCACGCTTGTGACGGCCAGATCGACCCCTTCGAGGGCCGCGCGTGGGGTATCCACGATCTGAGCGTCCAGCCCGTCGGCTGCTTCGATAAGCGCGTCAATGTTGGCTCGCCCACGGCCCGAGATTTTGATCCGGGTCAGGGGAAACATTTCCCGAAATAATGCCAAATGACAGCGGGCCTGAAGCCCTGTTCCGACAAACCCGACACTGGTCGCGTCCGGGCGGGCTAGGTAGTGCGCGGCCAAAGCCGACAGCCCGGCGGTGCGCACGCCCGTAATCCAGTTGTTGTCCAATGTCGCGAGCGGCAGGCCCGTTTCAGCATCCAAAAGGGAAACAAGGCCATTGATCTGCGCCAACCCGCGCGCAGAGTTTGTGGCGTTCAACACCAGCGATTTGGTTACGGCGATGGGGGGGCTGTCCATCGCGGCCAACGTCGACATGATATAGCGCCCATCGGGTGGGGTGAGGGCGGCTTTGGGCGCGGCGTGCACCGTTCCGTCCGCGGCGCCACGGATCAGTTTTTGCAACATCGCGATGATGTCCTTGGCGCTTATGTTCAGCGCGGCAAGGGCCGTGGCGTCGTAGTGTGGGATCATGCCGCGAACTCCGCTTTGTGGTCTTCGAAATAGCGGCGCAACGCGGTGATCCCGTCGGCCACTGCGCGGTCCCGGCCGAGGCCAATGCGGAAACGATCAGTCGGCGTCGCGCCCAGATCGGAGCGGTATAAAGCGGCCGGCAAAAGCAAGATGCCGTGGTTTTCGATGAGGTCTGAGCAAAAGGTTTCGACGGTTCCGGGACCGGTGTAGCGAGGATAGGCGACGCAGCCGCCCTCGGGGGGGGCGAAGTCGATCAGCCCGGGAAAATCGGCCAACAGCGCCTCAAACGCGGTGAGGTTGCGTCGCAAAAGCGCGCGGTTGCGCGCAAAAATTTGCTCTCGCGCGGCAAGGGCGATCACCCCGAGACGTTCTGCGGGGGCTGCGTTGCAGATGGATAGGTAGTGTTTGTAACGCTCCACACGTTGCAGCACATCGCGATCGGGCGAGGCCAGCCAACCGATCCGCAGACCAGGCAGCCCATAAGCCTTGGACAACACATTGAGCGAGATCCCCCGCTCATACACGTCCGCGATTTGAGGCATCTGTAGGTTTGGGTCCAGCTCGACCCCGCGATACACTTCATCACAGAGGATATAGATGCCATCGGCGCGGGCCAGCGTGATCAACGCATCAAGGTCTGCGCGCGGCATGAGCGCGCCAGTAGGGTTGTGCGGGAAGTTGAGCGAAATCAGTCGTGTGTTGGGGCGAATGGCGTTCTTGATTGCGTCGATATCCAGCCGCCACTTGTCGCCGTCAATTCGTATCGGCACGCCGGTTGTGTCGCAAATCGCGGCTGGCACGGTTTCAGCGCTTTGGTAGTTGGGGGTGGGAACGATGGCATGATCATCCGGCCCAAGCAGCACCCGCGCCAAGGCATACAGGCCTTCGCCCGCACCAGCGAGTGTCAGGATGTTGTCCTTTGCCATTGTGTCATAGGTCGCTGCGATGGCCGCGCGCAGATCGGGTGCGCCCCATGTTTCGGTATAACCCAGGGATGTGGCCTCAAACGCCTCGCGGTCCGCATCAGTGCCCATTGCGAGCAGATCACGCAAGGAGAGGCTTTCCATATCGGAGGCGGTCAGGTGATGGCGGGCGTTAAATTCCCATTTGGAAAAATGAACTTCCAGCGCAAAGTCGCGTAAGGGGCTGGCAGGGGGCTGTCGATTCATGGCGCGTTCCTTGGGTGGTTATCCCAAGGTTTAGCGCAGGTGTCAGGCCTTCGCCACTGTGACAGTCTATGTGATGGGCGTTAGGACTGGTAAACGGTGACGTTCCGGGCGCGCAGCGCATCCGTCAGGGTGCGGGTGTCGGGCAGGGCCGCATCGGGCAGGGGTACACAAAGGCCGTTGGTCATCAGGACCTGCACCCGGTCCGGCCCGTTATGGGGGTGATCAATCCGTACTTCGGTGATCCGATCCAGCGGCAAGGCCGTGACCTCCGCCCCGTAGCGCACCGTCCACGTTGAGCCGCCGATGCGCGATGACGCCTCTGGCCGCGGTGCGCGTAGGATTGCGAAACTGACCGCCATCACAACAACGCAGAACCCGATGGCCAAGCTGTGCGGCAGCAGCATAACACCCACCGCCGCAAGGCCCGCACACAGGCCCGGTGCCAGCCGTGTCAGAGGAATATGTGTCAAATCAACCATAGGCCTGTTTTAGCACGCAAGCATGAAGAAAGTATGACCGAACAGCGACTTGTCGGCCTAGCCCAAGGGTTGGCGGCCCCGAACAACTTTGATGTTTCGGTCCAATAGCGCCCGTTCCAGCCGGTGTGGACCGGGCAGGCACGACAACGGCACCGTGATCAGCCGACCATCCGTCAGGCGCAGGCCCAGCTTGGCCGACAGATCCAGCCGAAACGTCAGATGTGCCTGCACGACCGATGCCAGCGCGACCTCACCGCTGCCATTCGGCACCTCCCAGCTCAGGGTGTCGTGGCTGATCTCAAACCGGCTCTGACGGTCGCGTATCAGGTCATAGGCCAGCGGTATCCCCGCGACAAACAACAACAGCGTAATGACCGGCAGGGCGCCCAACCCGAGTAATAGCACCAATGCACAGCCCCATGTGGCCACCAAGGCCAAGACACCGCGCGCGGAGCGTGCGCGCGCAACGTGTTGGTACGTGTCCTCAGGCATCGCGCATGCGGCCGACCATCTCGGCGGTGTCGCGGCTTAGGCCGGAATGGGCGGCGATGCGGGCCAGCTGTTCTTGGATCAGGGCCTGACGGTCCACATCATACCGGCGCCATGTTTCAAAGGCGGTCGACATGCGAGCGGTGGTCTGGGGGTTGAGCGCGTCCAGCTTTAGCAGCCAATCGGCCAAAAACCGGTAGCCCGCGCCAGAGGGATGGTGAAATCCCGCCGGGTTCATGGCCGTCATCCCAGCAATCACGGACCGGAACCGATTGGGGTTTTTCCAATCAAAATCAGCGTGCTGTGTGAGGGCGGTGGCCACTGAGACGGCATCGTCCGGTGCGGCCTCTGCCACAGACATGGCGAACCATTTATCCATCACAAGCCGGTCTGTGCGCCACTGCGCCTCAAACGCGGCGGCGACGGCCGTGTCACCTGCCGAAAGCAGGCAACCAAAGGCCGCCAGTTGGTCGGTCATATTGGTGGCTGCGTCATAGGCCACACGCGCCATTGCACCCCCATCCAGCCGCGTTTGTAACCGCAGCAGTTGCGCACGTAGGCTGCGTTTGGCCGCATCCGTTGCGGCGGGGGAATAGGGGCCGGGTGTTGCTGTGGCCTCGATCAGTGCGGGCAGGGCGTCGCCCACGTGGTGGGCAATGGCCAGATGTACCGCCTTGCGCGCGGCGTAAATGGCTGTCGGGTCTGGCACGATACCCGCCGCGTCACACGCGTTGGCAAGGTTATCTTCGGACGGCAACGCCAGCACAAGCGCGCGAAAGGCGGGGTCCAGCGTGTCATCGGTGCTGACCTTGGTTAGCGCCTCAAGCCACGCCTTTGCGGGCGCAGTCCCTGCCGTAAGACTGGCCATCAGATTGCTCTTGGCCAGAAGGGTGCTTGCCTCCCAGCGGTTGAACGGATCGGTGTCGTGGGCCAACAGGACCAGTCGGTCCGCTTCGGTTTGCTGCGTTTCAAGAATGACAGGGGCCGAAAACCCACGCAGGAGCGAAGGGATAGGCTTGGCATCCAGCTCAAAGCGGAGGGTCAGCTCATCTTCGGTCATTTCGACCACTTGGGTGGGCAGCACCTCGGCGCCATCCGTGCCGATTAGGCCCATCGCAATCGGAATGACCTGCGGAGCCTTATCAGGTTGCCCGGCGCTGGGTTTTGTTTCTTGTTTTAGATGAAGGGTATATTCACAGTTCTTAAAGTTATCTGTCACGATCAGATGCGGCGTCCCCGCCTGAGAATACCACCGTTTGAACTGGCTCAGGTCGCGGCCGGTGCTGTCCTCAAACACCTGTATCCAATCCTCGATCGTGCAGGCTTGGCCATCGTGGCGATCAAAGTAAAGCGTGAGGGCCGCGTCATAGGCGTCAGGCCCCACAAGTGTGCGCAGCATCCCGATGACCTCTGCACCCTTTTCATAGACGGTGGCGGTGTAGAAATTATTGATTTCAACAAAGGCTTCGGGGCGCACCGGGTGCGCAAGGGGGCCTGCATCCTCGCGGAACTGCCGTGCGCGCAGTTGCAACACGTCTTTGATCCGCTGCACCGGCTCGGAGCGCATGTCGGCGCTAAACTGTTGATCCCGGTAAACCGTCAGCCCCTCTTTGAGGCACAGTTGGAACCAGTCACGGCAGGTAATCCGGTTGCCGGTCCAATTGTGGAAATACTCATGCGCCACGATCCCTTCGATCATAGCGTAGTCGGTGTCTGTCGCCGTCTCGGGCGAGGCGAGCACGTATTTCGAGTTGAAGATGTTCAACCCTTTGTTTTCCATAGCCCCCATGTTGAAATCATCGACCGCGACGATGTTGAACACATCCAAGTCGTAGGGACGGCCATAAACGTCCTCGTCCCATTTCATTGACCGCTTCAGCGCATCCATCGCGTAGTCGGTTTTGCCCTCATCCCCTGGGCGGACATAGACGTTGAGCGTGACCTCGCGCCCCTCCATCGTGGTGAATTGATCCGTCGTGGCGACCAAATCCCCGGCCACAAGGGCGAACAGGTAGGTGGGCTTGGGGTGCGGGTCGGTCCAATGGCCCGGTCCGGTGGGGTTGCCGTTGGACAATTGCACGGGCGTGTCGGCGTGGATCGTGACCTCATAGGGGGCCATCACGTCCGGGCGGTCATACATGTAGGTGATCTTGCGAAAACCTTCAGCTTCGCACTGGGTGCAATACATGCCGCCAGACATGTATAGCCCCTCAAGCGCGGTGTTGGTCTGGGGTGAAATCTCGACCTCGACCTCTAGGGTGAACGCGTCGCTCAGATGGGCGGCAGGGATGGTCAGATGTGTCTCGGACACCTCATGCGGAACCTCAGCGCCATCAACGCGCAAGGATTTCAGGATCAGGTCTTCACCGTTCAGCACCAAATCCTCAGCGCGCACGCGGGTGAACGCGATGCGGCTTTGCACGCGTGTGGCCGTGGGATGCAGCGTAAAGTCCAGCGCGACATGCGCGACGTCGTAGGGCGTTGGGGTGTAGTCTTTGAGGTAAATCGTCTGAGGGGCAGCGTCGCGCATGGGGCACTCCTTTGGGGTTGAGCAGACCCTAGTGCCTTGGGGCCTGATCGCAAGCCCTGTGGCCCCGCAGATCGCTGGTATTATGAGGGGCGCGGCCTATGTCTGCGGGTTGGGCGAATATGGCCTGCGGGTGGACCGGGGGCTACGGCTTGACCCTGCGCTATGTTCTTGAAATGTTCGCGCTCACGGAGGGGCTATGACAACGATTCTTTGGTTCAAGCGGGACTTGCGGGTGGCGGATCATCCGGCGCTGGCGCTTGCCGCTGGGCTGGGGTCAGCGGTCGTGCCCGTCTACATCGCAGAGCCTGAGATGTGGGCGCAGCCCGACGCCTCCGCCCGACAGTGGCGGTTTGTGGCCCAAAGTCTTGAGGCGCTGGGCGCTGAACTGGCGGCTATCGGGGCGCCATTGCAGGTGCACTTTGGCGACGCCACGCAGGTGTTGGCCACTGTGGCGCAGGACTATGGGGCGAAACATCTGGTCAGCCATGAGGAAACCGGCACTCAGTGGAGCTTTGATCGTGATCGCCGTGTTGCAGCATGGGCCAAATCTGCGGGTGTGGTCTGGCACGAGGTGCCGCAATCAGGCGTGATGCGGCGTTTGAAAACCCGCGATGGTTGGGCAGCCACCCGCGAAAAATGGTTGCGCCAAGAGACTGCGACGCCACCGCATGCAGTGCGCGGCGTGGGTGAGGGCGTGTGGCACATGCCTGATGCGCGCGATCTGGGTCTTGGCTGGGACCCGTGCCCGGACCGCCAGCCGGGGGGGCGCAATTCGGGGCTAACGCTGCTGGGCAGTTTCCTGACGGAGCGGGGGCGCACCTACCGCGCGGCAATGGCCACCCCGATTGAGGGCGCGGTGGCTTGCTCTCGGCTTAGTCCGCATCTTGCGTGGGGAACACTCTCGATCCGAGAGGCGCATCACGCCGGGCTGGCCCGCCGCGCCGAAGCCCCCAAGGGCGATTGGCGCCAAGCGATGCAAAGCTTTGTCAGCCGCCTCGCGTGGCGCGACCATTTCATGCAAAAGCTTGAGGATGCCCCGGACCTTGATCGCCGCTGCCTGCATTCCGCCTATGAAGGGTTGCGCGGCAGCGATGCCGCACGCCTAGCCGCGTGGGAGCAGGGCGAAACCGGGCTGCCATTTGTCGACGCCTGTATGCGGTCGCTGATCCATACGGGCTGGCTGAATTTCCGGATGCGGGCGATGCTGGTCGCTGTGGCCAGCTATCATCTGTGGCTGGATTGGCGCGCAACTGGCCCGCATTTGGCGCGGATGTTCACGGATTATGAACCGGGCATCCACTGGTCGCAGATGCAGATGCAGTCGGGCACGACCGGGATCAACACGCCGCGCATCTATAACCCGATCAAACAGGGCCAAGAGCAAGACCCTGACGGCCGATTCACCCGCCGCTGGTTGCCAGAGTTGGCAAGCGTGCCGGATGCGTTTTTGCAGACCCCGTGGGATTGGCCGGGGGCTGAAAGGCTGAGCTATCCGCCGCCCATCGTTGATGTGGCCGCTGCTGCCCGTGCTGCGCGGGACAGAATTTGGGCCGTGCGCCGTTCGGATCGGTTTGGCGCGGAGGCGGGTGAAATCATCCGCAAACACGCCAGTCGCAAAGATGGCACGGGCCGCTTCGTCAACGACCGTGCCCGGGCGACAAAGCGGCCAAAATCACCTTCAAATCAGATGAGCTTCGATCTGTAATATGCCGAAAATGCGAAAGAAATCTGATTTACCATCGAAGGATTGCGCATATTGCGGATTGCCCTTCGCTTGGCGCAAAAAGTGGGCGCGCGATTGGGATAATGTCCGCTTTTGCTCGGACCGGTGTCGTAGTGCTTCAAAGAGCGGGCCCAAGCCTCCAAAGGACGACCGCTAAAATTCTCATCGGAATTTTCCGTGATCTTGTTGCCTATCGGAAACAAACGCCCTAGTTCGCGTCCACAACGGTATACCAAGGGAGCATACACATGGTCGCACGTATTGAAGTTGCGGGGCTACAGGTCGCTGAAGAGCTGCACGCATTCGTTGAAACGCAGGCGCTGCCCGGCAGTGGCGTTGAGGCTCAGGCGTTCTGGGACGGACTGTCCAAACTGATCCACGATTTCGGCCCACGCAATCGCGCGCTGCTGGAAAAGCGCGAAGATCTGCAAGCCAAAATCGATGCATGGCACATCGCCAATCGCGGTAAGGCCCACGATCATGAAGCCTATAAAGCCTTTTTGGCCGAGATCGGATACCTGCTGCCCGAGGGCGACAATTTTGAAATCGACACTGCGAACGTTGATCCCGAGATCGCAACTGTTCCCGGCCCACAGCTGGTGGTGCCGATCACCAATGCACGCTACGCGCTGAACGCGGCCAACGCCCGCTGGGGCAGCCTGTACGATGGGTTCTATGGCACCGACGCCATGGGCACCCCCGCGCCAAAAGGCGGCTACGACATCGGTCGTGGCGCCCGTGTTGTGGCCCGTGCGCGCGTGTTCCTTGATGAAGCGTTCCCCGTTGAGGGTACCAGCCACGCGGATGCCCGCCGCTATCATGTCCAAGGTGGTGCTCTGCTGGTTGATGATCAGCCATTGGCTCAGCCCGAAAAGTTCGTGGGCTACCGTGGTCACCCCAAAGCCCCCGACGCGATTGTCCTGAAAAACAACAACTTGCACGTTGAATTGGTGTTCGATCGGACCCACGCGATTGGTGCACGGGATCAAGCGGGCCTTGCGGATGTGCGGCTTGAGTCCGCGATTTCGGCGATCATGGATTGCGAAGACTCCGTGGCCTGCGTTGATGCCGAAGACAAGGTTCAGGCCTATTCCAACTGGCTCGGCCTGATGCGCGGCGATCTGCAGGAGACCTTCCAGAAGGGCGACGCAACTGTCACCCGTGCGCTGAACCCTGATGTGGTCTATACGGCCCCCGATGGGGGTGAGGTCACGCTAAAAGGCCGCGCGCTGTTGTTGGTGCGCAACGTGGGTCACCTGATGACCAACCCTGCCATTTTGGATCGTGACGGCAACGAAGTGTACGAAGGCCTGATGGACGCGATGATCACCGCGCTCATCGCGAAGCACGATCTGGCACAAGCTGGTGGCAACTCGGTCACGGGATCCATGTACGTCGTAAAACCCAAAATGCACGGCCCCGAAGAGGTTGCGTTTGCGGACGAGACATTCACCTTTGTAGAAGGTGTGCTGGGCATGGCGGCAAACACCGTCAAGCTGGGCATCATGGATGAAGAGCGCCGCACGAGTGTGAACCTGAAAGAGTGCATTCGCGCCGCCAAATCGCGCGTTGCGTTTATCAACACAGGGTTCCTCGACCGCACAGGCGACGAAATCCACACCTCGATGGAAGCCGGGCCGTTTTCACGCAAGGACTTCATCAAGCGCAAAGCGTGGATCAGCGGCTACGAAAACCAGAACGTTGATATCGGTCTGGAATGTGGTTTGTCCGGCAAGGCGCAGATCGGCAAAGGCATGTGGGCCATGCCCGACATGATGGCCGCGATGATCGAGCAAAAGATTGAGCATCCGAAATCCGGCGCAAACTGCGCATGGGTTCCTTCGCCCACCGCTGCGACCCTACACGCGCTGCACTACCACAAGGTTGATGTCTTTGCCGTACAGGCCAAGCTGAAAGCCGGCGGTCGTCGCGCATTTGTGGATACCGTTCTGGACATTCCGGCGGCCAGCTACCGCAAGTGGAGCCGGGAGCAGATCATCCGTGAAGTCGAAAACAACGCCCAAGGTATCCTTGGCTATGTTGTGCGCTGGGTCGATCAGGGTGTTGGCTGTTCCAAGGTGCCCGACATCAACAACGTCGGCCTGATGGAAGACCGCGCGACCTGCCGGATTTCGGCGCAACACATCGCCAACTGGCTGCACCACAATGTGGTCAGTGAGGCCGACGTACGCGCCGTCATGGAGAAAATGGCAGCCGTTGTGGATGGTCAAAATGCGGGTGACCCGTTGTACCAAGCCATGGCGCCCAGCTTCGACAGCATCGCTTACAAGGCGGCTTGTGATCTGGTGTTTGCGGGTCGCGTGCAGCCCTCGGGCTACACTGAGCCAGTCCTTCACGCCCGCCGCCTAGAGCGCAAAGCCGCCAGCTAAGCTGCGGTTAACAGGAGAAATAATATGTCTGAGATTTCATTGCGCAAAGCGCGTAGCATCATCAAAACCACCCTCGCGAAGGGTCGTGAGATGGACCTAAAGCCACTGTCGGTCGTGGTTCTGGACGCCGGTGGCCACATCAAAGCGTTTGAGCGCGAAGATGGTGCCGCAGCAGGTCGGTTCCAGATCGCGCACGGCAAAGCCTATGGCGCGATCATGCTGGGCATGCCCGGCTCCGCCCAAATGGCGCGCGCCGAGCAGCAGGCGTACTTTATGGCGGCTGTAAACGGCGTATTCGGCGGTCAGGTTATCCCTGTGCCCGGCGGCGTGCTGGTGCACGACAAGCGCGGCAACCTTGTGGGCGCTGTCGGCGTGACCGGCGATACGTCGGATAACGATGCAACGGCTGCTCTTGCGGGCATCGAAGCTGCCAATTTGGTAGGCACCGCCTAATTTGTGCGCAGGCGCGCAGTCACTCGCGCGCCTGCACCCCTTTACGATGCGTTAGGGCCCGGTATACCCTTGGGAAAGTATTCTTCTTGAGGTCCCTATGGCGCGCCCCATCGTTGGCATTATTTCCAATAGCTATTTGATAAACGATCAGTATCCGGCCCATGCGGGCGGAACGATGAATTCCGAGGCAATCGCCGAGGTCAGTGGCGCGTTGCCGCTTTTGGTGCCTGCCAACCCCCGTTTTTGCGATATTGAGGCACTGCTTGCGCGGTGTGATGGCTTCCTTCTGACCGGGGGGCGGCCCAATGTGCATCCCGAAGAATATGGTGAAGCCGAGACCGAGGCACATGGCACCTTTGATCGGGATCGTGACAGCCTTGTGCTGCCTTTGATCCGATCCTGCGTGGAACGAGGTCAGCCGATTTTGGGGATTTGCCGCGGTTTTCAAGAGGTCAACGTTGCGATGGGGGGCACGTTACACCCCGAGATTCGCGATCTCCCGGGTCGTATGAACCACCGCATGCCGCCTGATGGCACGCTTGAGGAAAAATTCGAAATCCGCCACGACGTGACCTTTCGCGAAGGCGGTGTGTTTGAGCGGCTGTATGGGAAGCGCATCGTGCGCACCAACACGCTGCACGGGCAGGGCATCAAGACAGCTGGCCCTCGGGTCGTGGTGGATGGCTACGCTGATGACGGCACGCCAGAGGCGCTGTATATTGCCGAGGCGCCCGGATTTACCTTGTCTGTTCAATGGCATCCTGAATACCGCGCCGCGAAGGATCCGGTGTCGCGCCCGTTGTTCAAAGCCTTTGGTCAGGCCGTAGCGGACTGGGCCGCTGGTGCACGCCCTAGCACACGGGCTATCGCCTAGAACCGGTATAGCTCCGCGGGATTGTCCACCAGAATTTGGTGCCAAGTCTCGTCATTCGGGCAGACGCGGGCCAAAGCCTCCAAAAGGGTGGCGCTGTCGGGCTGCTCTGCATCAGCGAGCATGATATACGGCCAGTCAGAGCCCCAAAGACAGCGCGTCGGTGCCGCTGCGATCAAGGCCGACACAAACGCATCAGCGGCCCCATAGGGCGGTGGACATAGCCGGTATAACCCCGACAGTTTCACCCAAACATTTCCCGTTTTTAGCAGGCGAAGCAGGGCCTGAAACCCGCGTTCATCAGGGCCAAGCGCCAGATCGGGCCATCCTATGTGATCAAGCACCACCGGCACCGGAAGGGCCGCAATTTGCTGCGCGAGTTCGACCATATGGCGATGCGTGTTAATCAACATTTGCACGTGTAACCCGCGCGTAGCGAGGCGCGGAGCCATGGCCTGGACACCCGCCCATGACAGCACGCCACCATGCACATAGTTGAGCCGCACGCCTACAAGGTTCTGTTCGACCAAGCGGTCCAAGTCAGCGTCTGTGGCTTGATCCGTCACCAGGCCGATGCCTCGGGCGGCAAAGCCTTCCTGCGCGTTCAGGTCGGTAACGGCCCGCACTGTCACGGAATTATCGGTGCCATAGAGGATGGATTGCACCACCACGGTCCGGCTGATGCCCAAATCTTGCATCTGTTTGATGTAGGCCGCCAAGAAATCGGCGTACCGCAGGTTTGGGGCCGGGTCTTCTACGCGGCCATCCCACAAGGGGGCCTCAGTGAGGCCCGCCAACATGTGAATGTGGGCGTCGCAGGCCCCATTGGGGGCGCGTTTTGTCGGGGTGCGGCTGGGGCGGGGCACAAGGCCTTGAGGAAGCGTCATAGGATTTGCCTAGCCGTATTGTTCCAACATTTCCAGCAGGTCCGCGTGTGTATTGGCCTCTGAGGCGGGCTTGTCGCGCCGCCAGCGCGCCATGCGTGGAAACCGCAGCGCGAGCCCAGATTTGTGCCGCGACGACGCTTGGATGCCTTCAAACGCGATTTCAAACACCAATTCCGGGGGCACACGGCGGACGGGGCCGAACCGTTCGAGGGTGTTTTTGCGCACCCATTTGGTAATGTCGCGGAATTCGGCGTCTGTCAGGCCTGAGTAGGCTTTGGTGAAGGGGACCAGTTCGTTCCCCTTCCAACAGGCAAAAGTGTAGTCGGTATAAAGGTTTGCGCGCCGACCATGGCCTGCCTGCGCATAGATCATCACCGCATCCACGGTCAGCGGATCCAGCTTCCATTTCCACCAATCCCCCTTGTGCCGCCCGCCAATGTAGGGCGCGTCCAAGCGTTTGATCATCAACCCCTCAGCCTGTGCGTCACGTGCGGCGGCGCGTGTTGCGGCGTGGTCATCCCACGTCCCCGATAGGGCGCGCGACAGCCGTAGTGGGACCGCAGAGGGCAGTTTTTCAATAAAATTCAGATGTTTGCGACGATGTATTAAAGTATCGTCCCGGACGTCAGTACCATCAAATTCCAACACATCGTAGGCACGCAGAACGACGGGCGCGTCGCGTAAAACGGTCTTGGGTACAGTTTTGCGCCCAATCCGTTTTTGCAAAGCGGCAAAGGGCATCGGTTGATCGGCTGCAAAATCCCAAGCCAAAAGTTCGCCGTCAATCACCGTGCCGTCGGGTACATGATCCAGTGCAGGGGCAAGATCGGGAAAGCGGTCGGTCATTAATTCCTCGCCGCGGGACCAGATAAACATCTGCCCACCGCGCCGGATCAATTGGGCCCGAATGCCGTCCCATTTGTGCTCAACCAGCCAATCCTCGGGGGGGCCAAGGTCCTGGGGCGGATGCTCCAACCCATAGGCGAGTTGAAACGGATACGGCCGGGAAAGGTCGGCTTCCGGATCGGGGGCCTCAATCAGTGCCTCCCAGGTTGTGGTATCGGGTGTCCAGCCGCCCATCAAGCGGTGCGCAAGAGCGGCCTCGTCCTGTGCAGTCGCCTGCGCCAAGGCTCGGGTCATCAGTTTTTGACTGACCCCAACACGAAAACCACCTGTCAAAAGCTTGTTGAAAACAAAACGCTCAGCACCGTCCAGCGTGTCCCACGCGGACAAAATAGCAGGTTTTTTGGTGGTGTCGTCTTGGGTTTGCAGCGCTTGGATGGTTTTGATCCATTCGCTGAGCGGGCGATCATCGGATCGTGTGGCCGGGGGCAGAACAAGGCCGATCGTTTCGGCCAAATCCCCCACGACGCTGTAACTATCCTCAAATAACCACAACGGCAGGCCCGCCTTTTCGGCTGCCCACTCGCGCAAACGCGTCGCGGTGACGGTGCGTTTTGGTCTGCGCCCGGACAAAAGAGCCACGCACCACAAACGGTCCGCACTAGCGGCCGCACCTAAGTAGCCCGCAAGTGCTTGCGTTTTCGCCTTGGTCGAGGTGGTGCTGTCGAGGGCGGTGAAAAGGTCGCTAAAGTCCCTCATGACGCGATCTTTTCTGGGTCTGCCTCAGGTTCGGCGTCTTCGCCAGTGAATTCGGTTTCAAGAACGCCCGCATCATACCCCAGCGTACTAAGGTATTTGGAAAATGTCGCGGTATAGCCGTGGGTTGCGAGGACTTTCTCGGCACCCGTGGCTTGGATCGCGTCTAATAGTCCGGGCCAATCTGCGTGGTCGGACACAATGAACCCTGTGCTCAACGCACGTCTTCGGCGCACGCCGCGCAGGGCCATCCAACCGGAGGCAAACGCCTCTTCGCGGGGGCCGAATTTACGTGCCCAAGCCGAACCAAGTGCTGCGGGCGGGGCGATGACCAGTGCACCGGGATAGGCTTTGCGGTCTGTGTCTTTGGTGACCACGTGGGTGTCGGGCAGGGCAACGCCGTGCTCGCGCAGGACTTGGTTTGTGGCCTCGACCGCGCCGTGGGTGAGTATTGGGCCAAGGTCCGGGTTGAGGCCCGCCATCAACCGTTGAGCTTTGCCCAAAGCGTAGGCACCAAGGATTGCCGTTTTGCCCTCTGTCGCGCATCGCTGCCACCATGTGGTGATATCTGCGCGCAGCTGGTCCTCTGGGGTCCAGCGAAAAATCGGCAGCCCAAACGTGCATTCCGTAATGAACCCATGGCATTGCACAGGTTCAAACGGGGTCGAGAGGCCATCATCGGTGGTTTTATAGTCGCCGGAAACGACCCAGGCCTCCCCCCCGACCTCGACCCTTATCTGCGCAGAGCCGGGAACATGTCCGGCGGGATGATAGCTGACCGTTGCATCTCCAATTTTCTGCTCCGTCGCGTAGTCAATGGTTTGACAGGTAATGTCGCCCAGCCTGTGTTGCATCACGGCTTTGGTTAGCGGCGTGGCCAGATAGCGTTTGTGCCCGGGGCGGGCGTGGTCGGAATGGGCATGGGTGATCAGTGCGCGATCCACGGGGCGCCACGGGTCGATGTAAAAATCCCCCGCCGGACAATATAGCCCCTGCGGTTTGAGCGTCAGCACCATGCGCCTCTCCTTCGTGATCTCATCACTTAGGGCGCTTGGTGCGGTTGTCTTGTGGTCCTTTTGTTATTCGTCTTCTGACAGAAGCAAGATTTCTCCGGATGTTTCCATCTCGCGGATAGCCGTGACGATTTCTTGCATGGCGGCTTCACCTTCAGCGGGTTTGATCGCCCCTTTTTCATTGATCTCATCTTCTAGCTGGGCGGATAGACGTTGTGACATCGCCCCGAGGATATATGTAACCGCCTCTGGCGCAGTGGTTTTGCCGTGGCCCAAAGCGACGATCAACACGTCTTGGTCGACGGCGCGGGCGACTTTGGGAATATCGCGCGCCGCGATCCGTGCAGGGATGTTTTGGAACGTAAAGATCGCTTTGCGGACCTTTTGCGCAAATACTGCATCCTCTTGGTCAAGACCATCCAGCACCGCGTCGCGGGTGGCTGCCGGAGAAGCGTTGAGGATCGCGCCAACACGCTCAACCGGGCCATCACGGAACGCCTCGCCGGGTTGTGCATCCAACTGACGCCCAAGGGCGAGACCAATGCGCGCTACGGTTTCTGGGTCAATTTCACCGGTCAAAGATACTGCATAGGCGATCCGGCGGCCGCGTTCGGGCGGGATTTCCGCCAAAAGCTCTGCCGCCTTGGGCACAGACAGTTTCGACAAAAGCACGGCGCATATTTCAATGCTCTCCTGCTCTACAATCGGGCGGAGTTTGGCGACCTCAAGCCCTGCAAGCCGTTCCCACGGGTTGCCCGAGATTTCTGCGCCGGACTCGTCGCGTAGAACATCCGCCGTGTTGGGGGAAATGAACCCATCCAGAACCGATAGCGCGCCGGACAATCCGGGTGGGAAGTGCAGCCCAACACTGTCTAGCTCGGAGGCAAACTCGCTTACGATCCAGCGAAGCGTGTCCTTTGTGATATAGCGCATGTCCGCCATTTCGCGGGCAAGCACCTCTTGTTGGTTATCTTGCAACTTGTTCAGGCCGGGGTCCACGCCCTCTGCCAGCAGCAGGCGCACAATCACGGCGGCCTTTTGTTGGGGCGTCATTGCAGGCGCGCCTGGGCGCGGCGCGATTTGTTGACGCCGGGGATTGGGAGATTGCGCTGGTACCACCAAGTTTGCCCTCATGAGTGTCTGAGGGGATATTGGCGGGCCAAGGTTAAAGTTTGGTCAACGCCGCGACCCAAGCTCGAACCAAACTACGTCGAATGTGACGCAGTTATTGTGCACTAATAGCTATAGCCCGCGCCGCTTGCGATGGCTTGGCGCAGCGACACCTCGGCCCAAGTGCCGCGCCCGCCCGTGGTGCGGATCAGGGTCAGTTGCGCCCGTGCCGCGTCGGAATTGCCTGCTTCAACAAAGCCTTGCCCCATGTAGCTGCGGGCCTGCCAATGGTTTGGATCTAGCGCAAGTGCCGCCGTGTAATGCGCCATGCCGGTGTCAAAATCACCCATTTTGCGTGCGACAAACCCGCGAAGCGTTAACGCGTCGGCTGTGTCTGGCGCGTTGAGCGCTGCAAGGGCCAAGCTTGCCGCGTCGTAGTCGCCAGCGTAGGCAAAATACCGCGCGGCGTTCAGCCGATCTTTATCCAAAAGGGACCCGCTTTGACTGCTGACGCAGGTCTTGGTTTTGGCGTCAAACACCTCACCTGCTTTGCAATCCTTGTTTGGGTTCGTCGCGGCAGGCACCGCGGACCCGGCGGCGAATGCGGTCATTGGCAGGCTCAAAATAGCCGTCAAGCTCAGGGCAAAGAGGGTCTTCATGGCGCGCGCTCCTGTTGGTTATCATTCCAACACATAGGGCGCGCGCGCCTGAAACAACCCGTTTGTTAGAGCCCGGCGGTTTCTGGCGCACCGATCATCAGGTTGAGGTTTTGCACCGCCGTACCGCTGGCACCTTTGCCCAAATTGTCCAATGTGGCCGACACAGTGATGCGGTCGGCGCCATTGCCCAAGACCGAAATTTCCATCCGGTTGGTCCCATTCAGCGCCGTCGCAGAAAGCCGATCTGGGGCGTCAACGATATCCACGAAAGGCGCGCTGGCATAGAACGCAGCATAGATTTCAGCCAGTTGCGTGGCGGAGACGTCGGCGCCTGATAGGTGCAGCTGCACAATCATCCCTTGGGCATAATTGCCAACGGCGGGCTGGAAAAACGGTGTCTGGGAAAGGCGACCGTATTCCATGATTTCTGGCACATGTTTGTGGTTTTGACCCGTGGCATAAAGGAAATGATCGGGGGCTGTGCCGGCCTCATATTCTGCGATCAATGCTTTGCCACCACCTGTGTAGCCTGACACCCCCGTCAGGGTCGCGACGTAGTCAGCGGATAGGGCGCCTGCATCGCGCAAGGGGCGCAAAAGAGCAATAGAGCCCGTGGCATAACAGCCGACGTTGGCCACCCGGTCAGAGGCCGCAATGGCGGCTTTCGCGCCGGGCAGCTCGGGCATGCCATAGGTCCAACCCTCGGCGATGCGGTGCGCGGTTGACGCGTCGATGATCCGGCAGTCGCCGGCCAACGCGACAGCCTCAATCGCGGCGGCGTCGGGCAGGCACAAAATACCCACATCCGCCGCGGCAAAGGCAGCGGCGCGGGCTTCGGGCGATTTGCGCTCGGCAGCATCCACCGAGATCAGTGTGATGTCGTCGCGCGCCTCAAGACGTTCGCGGATTTGCAGCCCCGTTGTGCCAGCTTCGCCGTCGATGAATACTTTTGCCGTCATGGTTCGGTCCTTCGGTTCTTGGCCCGTGATGGGCGTGGGGGGCTTAGGTCAATTTTATCCGCCATACAAATGAAAAGCGCGCGCCGGTCCCCCAGCGCGCGCCTTGATGCGAGTATGTGGTGCGGGATCAGCTGTTGATTGCGGTCACGCAGCTTCGGCTTGCGGCATCCCAAACAGTCCCAGTGGCACACGACATCGCGGCCTGCTTGGCGCTGTTGCATTCATACGCAAGCGCAAGGCTGGGCGCGGCTGCCAGGATGGCGGCGATAGAGAGGGTCTTCCACGTCTTCATTGTCGTCTCCTGTTGCGGTTTACGCTAAGGAAGCTAGCAGATTTCCCTCATTTGTCACCAAATTTGCGCGCAGCCTAGCCGAAAACACGTTTAAAAATCGTGTCCACGTGCTTGGTGTGATAGCCCATGTCGAACTTTTCGTTGATTTCCTCAACGGAAAGGGCGGCGCACACCTCTGGGTCGGCCAGCAGTTCTTCGCGGAAATCAGTGCGATGTTCCCAGACCTTGAGCGCGTTGCGTTGCACCATGGAATAGGCATCCTCACGGCTGACACCGGCCTGCGTAAGCGCAAGCAAAACCCGCTGAGACATGACCAAACCTGGAAATTTGTTCATGTTATCGAGCATATTGTCAGGGAAAATCAGCATTTTGTCGATAACGCCGGTCAGGCGGTGCAGCGCAAAATCAAGTGTGATTGTGGCATCGGGGCCAATGTTCCGCTCAACCGAAGAGTGGGAGATATCACGCTCATGCCAGAGGGCCACGTTCTCCATGGCGGGAACCACGGCGGAGCGGACCATGCGTGCCAGCCCTGTCAGGTTCTCGGTCAGAACGGGGTTTTTCTTGTGCGGCATCGCGCTGGAGCCTTTTTGACCCATCGAGAAAAACTCAGCGCCCTCAAGGACTTCGGTCCGCTGCATATGGCGGATTTCTGTCGCGACGTTTTCGATCGACGAGGCGACAACACCAAGTGCTGCAAAGAATGCAGCGTGGCGGTCACGCGGGATGACTTGGGTGCTGATCGGCTCAGGCGAGAGGCCAAGCTGGGCGCAAACATGCTCCTCAACGCGGGGATCAACGTTGGCAAAGGTGCCGATGGCGCCGGATACGGCCCCTGTCGCGATCTCGGCGCGGGCGGTTTTCAGACGCGCAAGGTTGCGGTCCATTTCAGCGTAGAACCGCGCAAACGTCAGGCCCATGGTTGTGGGTTCGGCGTGAATGCCGTGGCTGCGGCCGACGCGCAGGGTGTCTTTGTGTTCAATCGCGCGGCGCTTGAGGGCAGCCAAAAGACCGTCCATATCCGCAATCAGAATGTCTGCAGCGCGTACAAGCTGAACGTTGAAACAGGTGTCCAGCACGTCCGAGGACGTCATGCCTTGGTGGACAAAACGAGCCTCATCGCTGCCGACATGTTCGGCCAAGTGGGTCAGGAACGCGATCACGTCATGCTTGGTGACGGCTTCGATTTCGTCGATGCGGGCGACGTCGAACTCAACGTCTTTTGCTTTCCAAACCGCTTGTGCGTTTTCGCGCGGGATCACACCCAGATCGGCCATGGCATCGCAGGCGTGCGCCTCGATCTCAAACCAGATGCGGAATTTCGTCTCGGGGGACCAGATGGCGACCATGTCAGGGCGGGAATAACGGGGGATCATCGGCTCTCATCTCTTGCGTTGCTGCGGCTTGGCGTTTCTCTTAGGGTCCGCTCGGGTGATGTGCAACACGAGGACGGGCTGCGGTGGAATATGCCGCGCCTGTGACAGGCTTTGATGGCGAAAACGGATGGCAAAGCGCGCACATTGGACGATTTTACGGGCGATTGGGCGCTGGAGCGTGTGATTGCGCAGGATGGTCTGCCGCCAGGACAGTTCACTGGCACGGCAACTTGGGCACCGCATGCCGAGGGTTTGGCCTATGTTGAGGAAGGTACCCTGACGATCAGCGGTCAAACCCCAATGGCCGCGACCCGGCGGTATCTGTGGAAGCCAGACCTCAGTGTTTGGTTCGACGATGGACGCTATTTTCACACGGTGCCCGCACGGGGCGGCGATACGGATCATTGGTGTGACCCGGATGATTACAGTGTCCACTACGATTTCGCGGATTGGCCCGCATTTACCGTGACGTGGCGCGTTCAGGGCCCGCGCAAATCCTATAGAATGACAAGTCGCTATAGCCGGATTTGAGAAGGGGGCGAATGGGTCTGTTCACCGCTCAGGACGGGCGGCAGAAAGACCATGGTCAGGCCACCCTCAATCCTGCGGACCTCAGTACATGGGTTTTGCGCGTCTCGGCGCGGTGGCGCAGGTGATTTGATCTGCGCGGTTCTAAGCCGGGCCGCGACGTCGGCGGCGATACGCGGGGAAAGGATCAAACGTTCAAGGGTGTGCATTCTGTGCCCTCCATTCGTGGGCATAGAGTACCGTTCCCGGAAGGTAAGCACTTTGATCTGGCGCAAATTGTGAGCACAACATGGGGCGCCACAGCAGCCAGCTATTTCGTTGAATTATGCGTCCTGGGGTGTTGGAGCGGCTTCATTTTCGGCTACACGCAGGACAGTTTTTACTTTAGCGCCTGCCTCTAACGTTTTGTGAACAGGGCATTTGTCTGCAATCTCAACAAGGCGTTCGTGCTGATCGTCCGACAGATCACCGGCCAGCGTGATCACCCGTGTGAACCGATCAATCCGCTCATTCGGGGTGCCTGCATCCTGCGCGTGCATCCGGTCATGGGTGACGTCTACGCTGATATGGCTCAGTGGCCAGCCTTTGCGTCGGGCGTACATTCGCACCGTCATCGACGTACAGGCCCCCAATCCAGCGGCAAGGAATTGGTACGGTGACATGCCCTTGTTTGTGCCGCCGTAGGCCACGGGTTCATCGGCCAGCGCGTGATGGGTGTTGCCTGATGTGACGTCTTGCAAAAAGCCGTCCGCATCCGCCTCAGACACGCGGGTCACGCCTTCGGGGGCGCCGATGGGCGGGGCTGGCGCACGCAGATCCAGATACCGGCCGGCCCATGCGGCGATCACGTCGGCCACATACTCGGCGTCCGCCGGGCGGGTGATCAGATGGTCGGCATTATCGAGGGTGACAAAGCTTTTGGGGTGCTTTGCGGCGGCAAAAATCGCTGTGGCGTTTTCGATACCCACGGTTTCGTCGCGCGGCGCGTGCAGGACCAAAAGCGCGCGGTTCAACGCGCTTATCGCGGGGGTGAGGGCCGCCTCGCTCACGTCCTCAACGAACGCTTGGCCGATCATAACCGGGCGACCGCCCAGCATGACCGAGGCTTTGCCGTCCGCTTTGATCCGGGGCAAAGCGTCGGCAAAGTTGTGGGTGACATGCCCAGGGTCAGAGGGGGCGCCGATGGTCACCACGGCCTTGACCGATGCGATTGCCCCTGCCGCACGCAAAACCGCAGCCCCCCCAAGGGAATGGCCGATCAACATGCTGGGCGCGAACCCTTCGGATTTGAGGTGTGCGGCGGCGGCAACAATATCATCCACGTTGGAAGTGAACGATGTGTTGGCGAATTCTCCTTCCGAATGACCAAGCCCAGTGAAATCAAATCGCAACACGGCGATCCCCATGGCGGCCAACCGCCCCGAAATCCGGCGCGCGGCGGGAATATCCTTGGAACAGGTAAAGCAATGCGCAAACAACGCCGTCGCGAGGTGCGGCCCCTCGGGCATATCCAGACGTGCGGCAAGTTGCGCGCCATCATGTCCGGTGAATGTCAACTTGCGGCTTGGCATGGAACAGGTCCGATCATTAGTGTTGAGACTGACAATGGGCGCGCGGGCAGGCGGGCTCAAGCGTAGGCGGGCCGCGATCACGCAGCCGTGACTTGAGGCGAGGTTTCGACCCATGTTCCGTGACATATGCTACAGAATGGCGTGGTTTTTCATCGTCGTGTGGGGAGGGACGTGGCTGGGGGCGGTGCATGATGCGGGCGACTCGCTGGCGACATTCCGCCCTATTTGGCTGGTCGCGGCCCTGATATGCGCCGGTTTTGCATGGCCGATCCGGCGGCGCGCTGCGGCGATCGTGGCGATGTTGGGCGCGGTTGGCATGGCGGTTACGGCTGTGACGTGGGGGGCGGGCCTGCCCGGGCTTCAGGTTCAGGCGCAAGGGACCCCAAGTTTTCGGCTGTATCAAAACAATCTGTTTTTCGCGCAGCGTGATCATAGCCTGACCCTGGCCAATATCGCGGCCCTTTCGCCCGATGTGATCACCTTTCAGGAGGTGTCGCAAAACAAACGGTCCTTGTTGGAAGAATTGCGCGCCGACTACCCGCATCAGGCATTTTGTCGATACGGCGCGGTGGGGGCGGTGATGGTGTTGAGCCGGTTGCCCGCCACAGATGAAAAGCCCCTTTGTTTGTATCCCATGGGGTTGGTCGCGTTGCAGGTCGAAACGCCGGGCGGCCCGGTTTGGGTCGTCTCGGTCCATGCCAAGTGGCCCTATCCGTTCAACGATCCCGCACAGGTGGATTACATGGAAACCGCTTTGGCCAAGCTGGATGGTGATATCGTCATGGCGGGTGATTTCAACATGGTGGCGGGCACGCACCGTCTGCGCCGTTTGTCGCGCGCGGCGGGTGTGACGCGGATGGGGCCGTGGGTGCCGACCTTCCGTCTGCCCAGTGGGCCTGAGTGGTGGCGGTATCCGATCCAGATTGACCACGTGTTCGCCACAATGAATGCAGAGGTCCGTCGCGCGCCTGCCTCCGGCTCGGACCATGTCCCGCTGGTGGCTGATCTTTGGTAAAGCGGCGGTCACTCGCGCGCATCCGCGTAGGAAAACGTGCCCTGAACCTGTGATTTTGTCCGAATAAACGCGCCAACCCCGTGATCCGCGTCCAGATAAGTGATGCGCCGCACAATGCGCGTGACGTGACGACCCGGCAATTGCCTACCAACGAAAAAGCCCGCGCGAATACGTACGGCCTTGATCTGACCTGCGGCCTGGGACGCGATTAAACAAACCCACCGGCCCGAGGGTTCAAGCAGTTCGGCCACACGCTCCCCCTCGCGGAGCAGTTGGCCCGGCGCCACGCAAACCGTGCGCACGGTCATCGGATAGCTGCCCTTTTGCGCGGATTGCACCGAGATTACTGGATCATGGGGATGAAAACTCAAACGGCCTGCCTATCCATCGACGACCGTGCACGGCACGGGGGACGACAGATTAGCAGGCCTGCGTTAACAATCCCCTTCCGGCGGGGTTAGTGACCCATCAGCCGTGGATCGAAGGGGTATTTGGTCAGGTTTTCATAGCCGTCTTCGGTAATAAGAACCTGATCCTCTAGCTTGATCGAGAAATCCCCACCCTTGGGCGAAATCAATGCCTCGACACACAGAACCATCCCGGCCTCTAGGTGGCCGTCAAACGCGCCCTCGACGTGGTGTTCGGGATAGCGGATCAGGGGCCATTCATCGCACAGGCCTACGCCGTGCATCAGACAGCCGTATTTTAGCTCTTGGTATTCTGGCTTCAGCTTGTGGGCGTTGAAGGTGAGATCGCGCAGGGGCACGCCGGGTTTGAGCATCTCCATGTTGGTTTGGATGTGCTCAACCCCGTGGCGCATGGCCTCAATCATGTCGGGGCGGGGGGCGGCATCGCCCACCCACCACGTGCGCGAAATATCGACACAAATCCCGTAGGAGCCGACAAGATCGGTGTCAAAGGCCACGATTTCGTTGTTCTGAATGATGCGCGGGCCGCATTCTTGGAACCAAGGGTTGGTGCGCGGCCCAGAGGACAGCAGCCGCGTTTCGATCCATTCACCGCCGCGTTTGATGTTTTCTGCGTGCAGTACGGCCCAGACTTCGTCTTCGCTTAGGCCCGGCGCACAGGCCTTTTCCATCTCATAGCAGGCCGTCTCGCAGGCATGCGAAGCACAGCGCATGGCCAAAATCTCATCCGGGCCTTTGATTGAGCGAGCTTTTTCGGTCAGCTCTTCGCCGTCCGTGACCTCAAACCCCTGCGCCTCAAGCGCGCGAAGCCCGTGTATCATGGGCTTGTCCGCCGCGAGCCGCATGTTGCCGCCGCCGTGGGCCTCAATCAGGGCGCGGACTTCGTTGCTAAAAGCATCAGCGGCGATGTCGATTTTGTCGCCACGCCCAAAATAGAATAGATCCGCGCCCGAGCGTTGCTCTTGGACCAAGGGGTTGAAAGCGCTTAGGAATTTGGCATTTTTATAGTCCCAGATGACCATGTAACCATCCGCACAGACAAGCACCGCGCGAAATGGGTTGTGCGTGTTCCAAAGCTGCATGTTCGTGCTGTCGGTGGCGTAGCGGATGTTGAGCGGGTCGAACATCAACACACCGCCCAAATCCCGCGCGACAACCGCATCCACAAGCCGGCGGTGCCGGTAGGCGCGCATGGCGGCCAAATCGGGCAAGATCAGGCCCGCAGCGTCCCATTCATCGTAGGCCAATTTGGTGGGCCCGATTTCCATCCGGTCATTGTCGTTGGGCGTCCCGTCCAAAAGGTGCGTGCCCTTGCTTGGATCAATCTTGCGGGTGGTGCGATAATGTTGGTTCATGGGGGCCTCCTTATTCATGAGTGTGCCGTGCATTTCGGCACCTTCTGCGGCATAAGCGACACGATTCACCGGCCAAGAGGGCGCAAATGGACATTTTGCAAGAAAAACTGCCCTTTACACCGTGGTCTGATCCGGCGCTTGCGCGGATGCCGGGGATGCGCCCGGTAGAGGGAGATTGGCTGATTGTGGATGAGGCTTATGCCGCACAAATGGCCCACAAAGCGCGTTTGATTGAGAGGCACAGATCGCAGGTTTTGGCCCTTGATCCCGCCGCTGAACCCGCCGCGCACGAGGCATTGGAGGTGGTGCTAGGTGCTTTGCCCGGGGGGTTTGAGCGGCAGGGTGATGCGGTGCGCTGTCCTGACGGCCGTGTGGTTATCCCTGCGCGAGATCACCCGTTGGAGACCTTGGGTGCGTTGATCCAAGAGGACGTTGTATTGCTGCAAAAGCGCGACGGCGCGTTCGTTTTGACGGGGGCAGTGTTGTGTTTTCCCGCGGCGTGGACCCTGGCCGAGAAATTTATGCAGCCCTTGGATGCGATCCACCGCCCCGTGCCCAGCTATGCCCCCGTGGCGGTAAGGGTGGAGCGCATGTTTGATCGGGTGCGCGCGGGGCAACCACTGTGGCGGGCAAATGCATTGATGTATCATGACGCAGAACTGCATCAGCCCCATTCTGAGACGGCGCCACGGATACCGCCCAAGGGAACGCCGCGCTATTTGCGGGCAGAGCGTCAGACGATTTTGCGTTTGCCTCGGACGGATGCGCTAGCGTTTCTGGTGCACACTTATGTCGTGCCTTTTGATCGGTTAACCCCCGCGCAGCAGGCGAGTTGCCCGTTTCATCAGGCGTGAGGTTTTGCGCCGCCTGACGGCGACGCCAAAGCGAGAGATCCTCTCTCGCGCTCTGGGGAGTATTTAGGGAACAAAGGAGGCAGGCGGTGCGGCCTAGGGGGCGGCGAAGTGTTTGGACAGCTTGAGGCCTTGGCCCTGATAGTTGCTTTTCATATCTGCGCCGTAGAGGACATTGGGAACCTCGGTCATGCCTTCGTAGACTAAACGGCCGACCACTTGGCCGTGTTCGAGCACGAAGGGGGCTTCGTGGCAGCGGACTTCAAGGACGCCGCGGGCCGGGACGCCGTGACCAAAGCCGGGATCAAAGAAGCCCGCGTAGTGGACCCTGAATTCGCCGACCATTGCCAGATAAGGTGCCATTTCGGCGGCGTATTGGGGCGGGATTGTCACGGCTTCGCGGCTCACGAGGATGTAGAATGCACCGGGGTCTAGGATGATGCGGCCATCGGATGTGCGGACTTCTTCCCAGTAATCGCGGGGCGTGTAATGGCCGATGTTATCAAGGTCGATCACGCCGGTGTGCGGCTTGGCGCGGTAGCCGACGAGGTCACCTGTGCTGGGTTTGAGATCGACGGAGAAGCCCAAGCCTTCGGAGATCAGTGGGGTGCCATCCACAAGCGGGGTTTGATCGTGCAGTGCAGCCATCGCGCTGTCCGACAGGACGGCTTCGCCTTGGCGGAAGCGGATTTGGTTCAGGCGCATGCCGGGCCGGACCAGAACACTGAACGAACGGGGGCAGATTTCGGCGTAAAGGGGACCTGTGTAGCCTTCGGGGATGCGGTCGAACTCGGTGCCGCCATCGGTGATCACGCGGGTCAGCAGATCGAGCCGCCCGGTGGAGGATTTTGCGTTCGCTACAGCGGTGATTCCGACGGGTAGGGCGAGGCTTTCCATCAGGGGTACAAGATAAACGCAGCCCTTTTCGAGAACCGCGCCGCCGTCGAGTGACATGCGGTGCATTTCAAAGTCCGCGAGGCGATCCGCGACCGGCGTGCCAGCGCCCGCAAGAAACGAGGCCCGGACGCGGTAGGCTACCGTGCCAAGGCGCAGATCGAGCGAGGCTGGCTGTACCTGACCGTCCACCAGTGGTGCGGTCACGGTGATTTCACCGCGGTCCAACATCGCCTCTAGGGCCTGAGAAGGGAGAACCCCGTGTGTCATTTTCTTACCCCTATAAACAGCAAAAGCCGCAGTGCCAAATGGCCTGCGGCTTTGCAGTCGGTGGTCGGGCTAGCAGGACTCGAACCTGCGACCTTCCGTCCCCCAGACGGACGCGCTACCAGGCTGCGCCATAGCCCGACTATGCCGCCCGTATAAGGTATTTTTTCGGGGCTGCAAGCGGCAATTGTCCCGAATGTGGGACCTTTTTGCGTCGCGTTTACCTGTGCAAAAGCCAGCGTCACGTCAGGATTTCAGCTCGGTACTGATCCGGTCGCTCAGAAGCTTGATCCTACGAGCCACAAGGTCAAGCTTGGCGCGGTTTTGGATGCTGAGTGCAGTGTTTGTGCCCCGTTTTGCCGCAACTTTGGCTGTCAATGCGCGGGCCATGGCGTGTTCGGTGATTTCAGGCGCTGGCGGCTCTAGCGGTAGTTCGGGGGCAATTTGTGTGTCCACGATTTGATGCGCGCTATCGAGGATGAGGGGCTCTTGTTCGGGCTCAGGCGCCTCCTCAACGGGTGCGGCATTCTTCTGTAATGCATTGGCAAAGCTGAGAACTTCGGCCTCTTGCGGTTCTGGCTCAACATGCACCATGGGGGCCTCTGAGGGGGCCTCAGGGGTGTCTTGGGACAGAGCATCGAGATCATAGAGACCGCCGCGACCCGTGCCGCCTGCATTTGCATCGTCTTTGATAACGCGCCGGTTGGCGCCCCGACGTGCCGTCCGCGAGGAGGAGGATTTGGTCTGAGGATCTGCAAAGGTAGGCTCCGGTGAGAGAGCCTCAATCGGAGCGGTTCCATCCTCGGCGATCATCTTTTGAACGCCGCGAATGGTCATGCCCTGATCGTGCAAAAGCACACGAATACCGCCCAAAAGGCGCATATCATCGGGGCGGTAATATCGACGCCCGCCGGGCCCCTTTACGGGGCTGACGACGTCAAATTTGCTTTCCCAAAACCGCAAAACATGGGTCGGAACCCCCAACCAATCCGCAACTTCGCGGATGGTGCGAAAGGCATCAGCGCTTTTGCTCATAACTCCCCCTCAACTGTTTGATGGACGCAGCAGTTTGGGCCGCTCCGCGTGAACAGTTTGTTAGGCTTTGTTACCAGTCGCGACGCGATCTTTCATCAAGTGCGATGGGCGGAAGGTCAGCACGCGGCGGGGCGGGATGGGGGCTTCTTCACCCGTCTTGGGGTTGCGACCCACGCGGGCGGATTTCTCACGAACGGAGAATGTCCCGAAAGAGCTGATCTTGACCTGCTCCCCTTGGACCAGCGCATCGGACATGTGCAGCAGAACCTGCTCCACCAATTGTGCGCTTTCGTTGCGCGACAGACCGACCTCGCGGAAAACCGCTTCGCTCAGATCCATACGTGTCAGTGTTTTTGAAGTCATATCCGGGCCCCTCGCCATATTTTCCCCACATTGGGGCACGGCGGTTTTCGAGTCAATAACAAGCACTTGGCCGATGTTCTTCGCGCATCAAATGAGCGGTTACCAGCGTAGTACGACTGCGCCCCATGCCAAGCCGCCGCCAATCGCCTCGGTGACGACCAAATCGCCCTCCCGAACCTGACCGCGTTGCTTGCCCACAGACATCGCCAGCGGAATGGAGGCGGCGGACGTGTTGCCATGATCTTGGACGGTGATCACAACTTTGCTCTCATCAATGCCCAGCTTATCGGCGGTGCGCTTGATGATGCGCAGGTTCGCCTGATGGGGGATGACACAGTCAATATCATCAGTTGTCAGACCGGCCTTGGCGACCACGTCAACGGTACAAGTGGCAAGCTTTTCAACAGCATGGCGAAAGACTTCCTTGCCTTCCATGATCAGGTGGCCGGTGCTTTGGGTGGCGGATGGTCCCCCCGAAACGTACAGAATTTCGCGGAAACGACCGTCCGAATTTAGGTCAGTGGCAAGGATGCCGCGGTCATCTGACGTGCCTTCACCTTCGGCCTTTTCCAAGATCAAGGCACCTGCGCCGTCACCGAACAGAACGCTTGTTGTGCGGTCTTCCCAGTTCATAATCCGGGAAAATGTTTCTGCGCCAATAACCAAAACACGCTCGGCTTGGCCCGACAGAATCAATCCATTCGCATTGGTCAGCGCGTAAACGAAGCCAGCACACACCGCTTGGATATCGAAAGCAAAGCCGCGCTCCATTCCTAGGGCGCCTTGCACCATGGTCGCCACGGATGGGAACGTGAAATCGGGGGTCGAGGTCGCGACAACGATTGCGTCGATCTGGGAGGCATCCATGCCAGCGTCCGCGAGGGCTGCTTGTGCGGCACGGGTCGCGAGGTCGGATGTGGTTTGCCCCTCGGCCGCGAAATGGCGCCGCTCAATCCCCGAACGGGATCGTATCCACGCATCAGACGTTTCGACCCAAGTCTCGAACTCGGCATTCTCCACAACGCGGTCGGGCAGATAGTGGCCCACACCACGCACAACGGATCGGATTACGCTCATGTTAGATGCCTTGATCGGTCTTTTCGGGGGTTAACCCAGCCTCGGTTTTGTTAACACTCTGACCTGTTGACTGAGTAGATGCAAGACGCGCCGCGAGGCGGTCAGAAAATCCGGTTTGCGCTAAGTCCCACGACAGTTTGATTGCGGCGGACACGCCGGTCGCATCCGCGGACCCGTGGGATTTTACGACTGTTCCATTCAGGCCCAAAAACACGCCCCCGTTGACGCGGCGCGGATCAATCCGCTTTTTCAGCCGCCGCAGCGAGGTCATTGCCAAAAGGGCTGCGATTTTGGATAGGGGCGTGGCCTGGAACGCAGTGCGCAGCGCCTCAGAGATAAAGCTGGCCGTACCTTCGGCCGTCTTGAGCGCGACATTCCCAGTGAACCCATCCGTGACAATCACGTCAACGCGGTTCGAGGGGATATCGCCCCCCTCAACAAAGCCAACAAATTCATATTGGTTCGCATCTGCGGAAGCCGCGATGATATCATGCGCTTCGTGCAGCTCGGGGCGGCCTTTGTGTTCTTCGGTACCGACATTCAAAATGCCAACACGCGGCCGTTGTAGCCCCAGACCGTTGCGCGCGTAGGACATGCCCATCAACGCGTACTGGTGTAGGTCCTGCGCTTCGGCCCGGATATCCGCGCCGACATCCAGCATGACGTTAAAGCCCCCCGGATTACGAGAGGGCCAAAGGATCGCGATGGCAGGACGGTTAACGCCGGGCAGTTTGCGTAGCCGCACCATGCTAAGCGCCATAAGCGCACCGGTGTTCCCGCAGGACAGACAGGTTTCAGCTTCGCCTTCGCGAACGGCCTCTAGGGCGGACCACATTGAAGTGCCCTTACCGTGACGCATCACGTGGCTGGGTTTGTCGTCCATCGAGACGACATCCTCCGCGTGACGAATTTCAACCCGACCGTCCAAAATGCGCTTACGGGCCACAAGCTCTGAAAGCTTGGGCCCGTCGCCATGCACGATGAACTTAATGTCCGGATTTTTACTGGCAGAAATAGCCATGCCAGAAACAACGGCCTTGGGCCCAAGGTCGCCGCCCATCGCGTCGATGGAAATCACAGCTGGACGCTGTGCCGGGCCGGGCCGTTTTGCCAATGTTGTCTCCGAAGGCTCTCCGCGCAGTATGCGCTTAGGCTGCGTCGTCGTCTAGATCGATGTCAGTGGCCTGAGCGACCACTTCACGGTCCGCGTAGTGACCGCATGCGCCACACACGTGGTGGGGGCGCTTCAGCTCACCGCAGTTGGAGCATTCAGCGGGGTTATCAGCCACGAGCGCATCGTGTGCACGACGCATGTTGCGGCGCGATTTCGTGATTTTATTCTGAGGGACTGCCATGGGACACCCTATTCGTTGTGGGGGGCAGATGCCCCCGAAGTGGAAATTTCGGGCACCCCTACACTGGCTCGCCGATGCGGTCCAGCCCGCTTGTAACGGCGTGGGGCGTGAGGGCGCACCGATAGGGTGAATCGAGGTGTGTTGCAAGGGAGAACTACCAACAAACCCAAGCTTTCCTGCAACGTCCGGCGATGTGGGCCAGACCGCCCGGCTCATTTGGGCAAAACCCGTGGGGCAGGGGCCGGATCTGGGGTGCGGATCGTGTCTGTGAAATAGCAACTACAAGGGCCAAGATCAAATGCCTTGGCGTTTCGTCTTAACTGGGATCAACAAAACGCGCGGGCGGCTCTCCTCAACCGGCCCGCGCGGCGGCGCGTCTAATTTGTCAGACGCGCGGCAAGCAAATGATCAGACTTTTGGATCACGTGGCTGGCGTGTCCCACGATCAGCGGATCAGGCGGGGTGGCCACGTCAGTGTCCTTGTCGGGGTAGTCGAGGGTGCTGAGGAAATGGCGCATACAGTTCAGCCGCGCACGCTTTTTGTCGTTGGATTTGACAATCGTCCAAGGTGCATCTGCGGTGTCGGTGTAAAAGAACATCGCTTCTTTGGCTTCGGTGTAATCGTCCCACTTGCCTAGGGATGCCTTGTCGATAGGCGAGAGCTTCCAGCGTTTCAAAGGGTCTGTTTCCCGGCTTTCAAAGCGGCGCTTTTGTTCGGCCTGCGTGACTGAGAACCAATACTTGTAAAGCCGAATGCCCGACCGGGTCAGCATCCTTTCCAGCTCTGGGGTTTGGCGCATGAATTCGAGGTATTCGGCGGGCGTGCAAAACCCCATGACCCGTTCAACCCCGGCGCGGTTGTACCACGACCGGTCATATAGAACCATTTCACCGTCAGTCGGCAGGTGATGCACATAGCGTTGATAGTACCACTGCCCGCGTTCCCGATCGGTGGGTTTGTTCAGGGCGACGACACGCGCAGAGCGCGGGTTGAGGTGTTCGGTGAACCGCTTGATCGTTCCACCTTTGCCCGCCGCATCCCGGCCTTCAAACAGCATCACAAACTTCTGACCCGTTTCCGCCGCCCAAAGTTGCACCTTCAGGAGTTCAGCCTGAAGCGCGGCCTTCTCGGCCTCATAGGTTCTGCGCGCGATTTTGTGGCTGTAGGGATATTTGCCGGTCTCGAACGCCTCACGGATTTTGTCAGCGGTCACGGTGGGGAACGTGCCGGGTGCAGGGGCGGAGGGGGTGCCGTCCATCAGTGTCTCCTGTCGTCATGTGCGATGCAGGTGTGACACGATTACGGGGCTAAGCGCTTTGCGCTATGTCAAACGGCTCAGATATCCGTGCGCTAGGCCTTTGCCCCCCGTGGGCGCGAAAAGTTCATCTTTTGCCCGGCCAAATCCTCACGCGAGCCGCACCATGCATAGGCCAACAGCGCAGGTTCATCGCGTCCTACCGTGATCCGATGCAAATGCTCTGGGGGGTTATGGATCAGCGAGCCCGCCGCATACACGCCTTGGTGGTTTTCGGACACCGCGCCGCTGAGGCAAATGTAACTTTCGGTGATGCCTTTGTGCGCATGGGCAGGATAGGTGCAATCGGGCGCGAATAGAACGATCCCGAGGATGATTTCATCGGTGACAATCGGCCCGTTTGGCCCTGCGATTTCCGCGTAGCCATAGCTGCGCGCCAGTCCGCGCGGAACCTTTTCGTAGCCATAGCGCCAGCTGAGTTCGGGCGCGACGCGTTCTAGGGTGCGCACCACAGGGGCCATGCGGTCCTGACGGCCCTCATCCAGCGCGCGCCCCAGATGATCCGTGACCGGCAAACTGCTAGGCGCATCAAAGGACATCTCGGGGTTGGCTTTTTGCACTCGGCTGATCGCTTCACGCGCGTTGCGCAGATGCGCGCGGATACGGTCCGACCCGCCCGAGGGCAGATGACGATACATCTCATAGAATTCCTTGAGCAGGTATCGCCAGTTTGCAGCGTCCTTTAGGCGTGCGTTCGGGGCAGGGATGTGGTCGGTATTGAGCATCAGTCGGGTCCGGTTTGCGTCTTTGCCACACAGCTACAGCCCAAACCGCTTGGGTCAATGATAAATGCACACGGCTGTTCAGTCGGCACGTTGGGTCATTCGCTCCAGAAAACCACGCCATCGGCACACCCGTCGCACCGCACCATCTTTCCCCGCGCCCCAACATGGGCCATACTGGGCCAAACCTCATACAAGAAGCAGTACCTCCATGGCCGATGACCTTCTCTCAGGCGCAAATGCCGACACATATGACGCGAACTCCATCGAAGTCCTTGAGGGGCTAGAGCCCGTCCGCAAACGCCCCGGTATGTATATTGGCGGCACCGATGAACGCGCGTTGCACCACCTTGTGGCGGAAGTCCTCGACAACTCGATGGATGAGGCGGTCGCAGGCCACGCCAACCGTATCGAGGTCGAACTGCAGGCCGATTACTCCGTCACGATCAAGGACAACGGGCGCGGCATTCCGATCGACCCGCACCCCAAGTTCCCGGATAAATCCGCGCTTGAGGTGATCTTGTGCACCCTGCACGCGGGCGGCAAATTCTCGGGCAAGGCCTATCAGACGTCGGGCGGTTTGCACGGGGTGGGGGCCTCGGTTGTGAACGCGCTGTCGGACCTGATGGTTGTCCAAGTCGCCCGTGACCGTGAGTTGTGGGAGCAACGCTTTTCCCGCGGCATCCCGCAAGGCCCGGTTGAGAAAATCGGCGCGGCGCCCAACCGGCGCGGCACCCAAGTGACCTTTCACGCGGATGCACAGATTTTCGGCGCCCACAGGTTCAAACCGGCGCGTCTGTTCAAATCCATCCGTTCCAAGGCCTATCTGTTCTCGGGCGTTGAAATCCGCTGGAAATCTGCGATTGACGATGGCGAAACCCCGACCGAGGCGGTTTTTCACTTTCCCGGCGGTTTGGCGGACTACCTGCGCGAAACGCTTGGCACGGCGGCGACCTATGCTGATACGCCCTTTGCGGGCACCGTCGATTTCAATGAGAAATTCGGCCAACCCGGCAAGGTCGAGTGGGCGATCAACTGGACCCCTTCGCGCGATGGCTTCATCCAGTCCTACTGTAACACCGTGCCCACGCCCGAGGGCGGCACCCATGAGGCAGGCTTTTGGGCTGCGATCCTCAAGGGGATCAAAGCCTATGGTGAGTTGTCGAACAACAAGAAGGCCGCGTCCATCACGCGCGACGACCTGACAACGGGCGGCTGCGCCTTGGTTAGCTGTTTCATCGCAGAGCCTGAGTTCGTGGGCCAAACCAAGGATCGCCTTGCCACGACCGAAGCTGGCCGGATGACCGAAAACGCTGTCCGCGATCACTTTGACAACTGGCTCGCGGCGGACACCAAGGCGGCGGGCGCGATCCTCGATTTCCTCGTGCTGCGCGCCGAAGAGCGGCTTAAGCGGCGGCAGGAAAAGGAAACGGCCCGTAAATCCGCAACCAAACGCCTGCGCCTGCCGGGCAAATTGGTCGATTGCTCAAACGCCAACCGCGAGGGCACGGAGCTGTTCATCGTGGAGGGCGACTCGGCGGGTGGCTCGGCCAAAATGGCGCGCGATCGCAAAACCCAAGCGTTGTTGCCCCTGCGCGGCAAAATCCTCAACGTGCTCGGGGCCGCGTCGAACAAGCTGACCTCAAACGCCGAAATCTCGGACCTGACACAGGCGCTGGGCGTGGGGCTGGGCAGCAAGTTCAACGTCGAAGACCTGCGCTATGACAAGATCATCATCATGACCGATGCGGACGTCGACGGCGCCCACATTGCGTCACTGCTGATGACGTTCTTCTTTACGCAAATGCGCCCGATGATCGACACGGGCCACCTCTATCTGGCCTGCCCCCCGCTGTTCCGCCTGACCCAAGGGGCCAAGCGGGTCTATTGCTTGGACGAAGCGGAACGCGACGCGTGGATGGAAAAAGGCGTGGGCGGCAAAGGCAAAATCGACGTCTCCCGGTTTAAGGGCTTGGGTGAGATGGACGCCAAAGACCTGAAAGACACCACAATGAACCCCGCGACCCGGAAATTGATCCGCGTGACGGTGGATGAGGACATGCCGGGCGAAACCGGCGATCTGGTTGAGCGGCTGATGGGGAAGAAGCCGGAAAAACGCTTTGAATATATCCAACAGAACGCGAGGTTTGTGGAGGAGTTGGATGTTTGAATGATTGGGATCAATCTTAGAAGGGATCCTGAGATAGATTTAGTTGGGAAGTCTCAATGCTCAATAGAAAAAAATCTCAGAAATGGAGTCTCTGGAGGCTATCTTGGGCGTCCTTCTTTATCACCCTGATGTAAACCAAGAGCTCTCGGACTATCTTAAGCGTGCAAACCCGGCGCTCGATTCGTTGACAGGTGAAAAGATAAACTTGATCCACTTTGAGAGCGCGCCAAAAAAAGTGAAAATCAAGAACACAAAAAAAGTAAAAGGGTTAAAGCAACGCCCCGATACAAATGTTCTTGGCCTTATGACATCAGCGGACAGTCTGTATGGAAATGGAAGTGAATATAAGGACATATCAGCTTTGAAAACTGAGCTCGTAGTTGATTTTGGCGAGCATTTTTTGGAAGGCGAGCACTGGAGAATGCCCGCTCTCATCTTCTTCCCTTCATTCTCCTCTGAGCACTGGATTATATTTGAACTCAACGGTATGGGATCGGAGGAGCTTTCCAAGCTTGTAGTGAATTTGTCGAAGGTAGCGGCGGACGCGTGGTCTAGTACTACGCTACCTGAAGGAGATGAATTGCGTCAAATCGTTCGAGAACAGGTTTTCCAGCGCTTCGAACCAGCTGTTAGTAAGCTGAAGCTGAAGCGAACATTTAAAAAGTTTTCAGGAAACGCTACCATTTTAGCAGCATTGAGTGCTGCAATAGGTCTTGCTTGAATAAAACATCCCGATAACACGGTTTTGAAATTCTTTAACTGATGAAGAAAAGCCAACACCCAGACCAACCGCGCTTCCGGGGCTCCGCCCCTCAAATCCTCGGATCGGCCGCAACCCTCTCCGCACAGCGGCAACTAATCGCGGTCTGAAGCCCGCGCTTATCCGGGACAACCCAACACCCAGCGCCCATAGGCCCCACTCGCCGGAGGCCTAGCCGCCTGCGCCGAACCGGTCCCGACCCCTCCATACTTGCCGCAACGGTTCGACTGCGCCAAGATGAAGGAAAGGGGACAGAGGTCACCATGCCCAAAATCCTACTCCTATTTGTCGCCATCTGCGTCACTGTCGCCGCCGCGTTGTTCTTGAACACCCGCAGCCTGCGCGACCCGTTGCCAGAACTGCTCGACGCGTTCCGCATTGCCCATAGCCTGCCCGGCGGGGTGATCGCCTACGGCCCGCGCGGGGGGCGGCCTTCGGTCTATGGTCTTGGCTACGCAGACCCCGCGACGCGCACGGCGATGGATGCCAACGCGCGCCTACACATCGCCTCACTGACCAAGCCGATGACCGCCGCCGCGGTGCTGTCACTGGCTGAGGCCGGCGTGATTGAGTTGGACACACCGCTCGCGGCACAAATGGATTTGCCGCCTCCCTTTGATCCGCGCGCGCTGAACATCACGCCTCGCCATATCCTGTCGCACCGTGCGGGCTTTGATTGGCGGGCAAGCTTTGATCCGGTCTTTGCACCCGAACGCGTGGGCAGCACGCAGGACATGCCATGCCCCGAACTCGCGCGGCTCACATGGGCCAGCCGCCCGTTGGACCACGCGCCGGGCACGTCCGAGCATTATGCAAACATCGGTTATTGCCTGCTGTCTGAGCTGCTGGCCGCCAAAGATCACGACCTACAACAGAGCGTGGCGCAGGCCGCTCAGGGGGTTAATTTCGACGCAGTCACGCAGCCGCATTGGCTGTTCGATGGCGCAAAATGGGTGCCACTTGCGACGACCGAAACGCTGCATAACGACCCCAGTCTATTGGCCGGTGCCGGGGGGGCGGCCAGTACCGCAGTGGCCTACTGGCGGTTCGCCGTGCAATCCCAAATGGCACAAACCAGCCCCGCGCCCGAGGGCGCAGACGGCAGCTATTACGCGTTGGGATGGCGGGTGTGGCCCGGGCCGCAGGGCCCGCACCTGACGCACTTTGGCCACTTGCCCGGTATCTTCTCGGCCGTGTTCGTGTTGTCGGACGGATTCACCTTGGTGGCACTGTTCAACGGCGGCGTTCAGGACGGCGCGCGCGCATTTTCGGAACTGTTTGACGCGGTCTGCTTCATGCGAGAACTGACCTGCCGCCCAACCTGATCCTAGCCTTCGGCTTTTTCTTCCAGCGCCAGCCACTCTTCTTCGCAGTCCGACAATTTCGTGTGGCGGGCCACAAGCGCATCGGTCGCTTTTTGGAACTTTACCGGTTCGCGGGTGAACAGTTCCGCGTCCGAGAGCAACTCCTCAAGCTTGGCGATTTCGGCGGAGATCCGCTCCATTTCAGCGGGCAGCGCGTCGAGCCGGTGCCGTTCAGTATAGCTGAGGCCTTGTTTGGGCTCTGCGGCTGCTGGCTTGCCGGCGAGTTTGCTCCCCGCAGGTTTTGGGGCGGCGGCCTTGGCTTTGGATGCAGCTTCTGCTGCGACCTTGGCGCGCTGCGCTTGGTAGTCCGACCAGCCGCCCGCATAGGCTACGGCGCGGCCGTCGCCTTCCATCGCGATGGTGGTTGAGGCGACGCGGTCCAAAAAGTCACGGTCGTGACTGACCAGCAAAACAGTGCCGTCGTATTCGCCCAAAACGTCTTGGAGCAGGTCAAGCGTTTCGACGTCCAGATCGTTGGTCGGTTCGTCCAGTACCAGCACGTTTGAGGGCAGGGCCATGATCCGCGCCAGCAAAAGCCGGGCCTTCTCCCCACCGCTTAGCGACTTAACCGGCGCGCGTAGGCTGCGTTCGTCAAACAAGAAATCCTTGAGGTACCCAGCCACGTGCCGCGCGGTCCCGCGCACCATCACCTGATCCGAATTGCCGCTTACGCCCAGTAGGGGGTCCAGCGTCAGGCTATCCCATAGGGTTGCCTCTGGGTCTAGGGCAGCGCGGCTTTGGTCGAACACCGCTATCTCAAGGCCAATGCCGTGGGTGACGGTGCCTGCATCCGGTTCCACTTCACCTAGCAACATCTTGAGAACGCTTGTTTTACCAACCCCGTTGGGGCCCACAAAAGCCACACGATCCCCGCGCATGATACGCAGATCAAAGGGCCGCAGGATCACCTTGTCGCCAAAGCTTTTTTCCAGTTCTTTGGCCTCGATCACGCGCTTGCCAGAGGCTTTTCCGCTCTCTAGCTCAAGTGCTGCCGCACCTTGGCGGCGGATCATATCCGAGCGTTCTTGGCGCAGATCGCCCAAGGCGCGCACCCGGCCCATGTTACGCTTGCGTCGAGCTGAAATGCCCTCAACGGCCCAACGGGCCTCGGCCTTGATTTTGCGGTCCAACTTGTGGCGCGCAACATCTTCTTCTTCCCATGTTTTGTCGCGCCACGCCTCAAAATGGGCAAAACCCTTTTCCTGACGGCGGGTTTGGCCACGGTCGACCCATAGGGTCGCGCGGGTCAGCGCATTCAAAAATGCCCGGTCGTGCGAGATCAACACGAACGCGGCGCGGGTTTGGCTTAGCTCGGCCTCCAGCCATGCGATGGCTTCGATGTCGAGGTGGTTGGTCGGCTCATCGAGCAGCATTAGTTCGGGGGCTTCGGCCAACAGTTTGACCAGTGCCGCCCTGCGCCGTTCCCCGCCCGAGGCGCTATGGGTGGCCATATCAGGGTTCATCTTGAGCCCCTCTGCCACCATATCGACGCGGTAGGATTCAGCAGGGTCCAATCCGCTGCGTGCAAAATCGCCCAAGGTTTCAAACCCGCTTAGGTCGGGGTCTTGTTCCATGTAACCGGTCGAGGTGGCGGGCGCCAAAACGCGCGACCCTGTGTCCGGCTCAACCAAGTTGGCCATGACTTTCATCAGGGTGGATTTGCCCGATCCATTGCGCCCGACCAGTGCCACCCGGTCACCGGGATGCACGACCAGATCGAGGTCTTTGAACAGGGGCGCGCCACCAAAGGTGAGCGAGATATCGGACAGTTGAAGAAGGGGGATACGAGCCATGTGCCCGCGCTAAGCGAGGGGGGCAGGCGGGTCAAGCGGTGCGTTGGGTTTTTTGCGCGTTTAGCGGTGCGTTTAACTGGCGATCAGCCCGCGACAGCCCGCAAAAGGCGTTTGCGCGCGGGTGGGATGGCCGCGATTTCGAGGCCGGTAAACACATGCAATGTACCAAGGTCGGCATCAATCACGGCGTGGTCCGACACCCAGCCCCCCATCATCAGGTAGGTGCGCAGAAGCGGGGGCATATTGGCCATGCCGCGTTTGGGGTCCGGGTTGGGCCCGCTGTCACCAAGGCGCACAACTGAGGGCGCTTTGATCCGGGGCCGCCACCGAAGAGGTGCGAGGTGGCGCTGTTGTAGCAGGGCGAAGGTGTCCAAATAGGTCTCGGCCCGCGTGCCCGCAAACGAGGAACACCCAAACAGCAATTTGACCTCAGCCTCATCCACCAACCGGGTCATCGCCCCCCACGCCACGCGCAGAATATCAGGGTCTGAGGTGTGGGGCACGATGCAAAACCGGCCCATTTCAAACATCGGGCCGTCAAAGTGTTCCAGCGCGTCTAGGGCATAGAATTGCGCCGCATAGCTTTGGCCGATGGCCGCGCCGCTGGTCAGTCGCATTACCCGAAAACAGCACACCAACCCATTGGTTTGCCCGTCATGTACCATGACATGCAGGCATCGTTCATCAAACGCGTCAACATCCGGCGCACCGCCCCGAAACACGGCACTGCGCAGGGCGTGGCATTGCGCCAACTCTGCGTCGGTACGCGCAACGCGCGCGCGATACCGGCCTTTGTCGAGGAGGAAATCTTTCTGAGCCATCGCCTGTTTCTGTCTTGGTTTTCGGTTCGGGGCCACCCGATTGTGAAGCCGCGCCCAAGGTGCATGCACGGCAGGCCCTTGCGCCCGCCCTAGTGACGCCTATTTCTGCACGCAGGGCTAGATGCAATCTGTATCATGGCCATGACAAACGGGTTTTGAGCACAAGGAACATCCCAAGATGGACAAAATTGTCAAATCTGACGAGGAATGGCGCGCGCAGTTGAGTGCAGAGGCGTTCAAGATCACCCGCAAGCACGGGACCGAGCGGGCGGGCACCCATGATGATTTCCCCAAAGAGCCGGGCACCTTTCGCTGTGTGTGTTGTGACGCGCCGCTGTTCGATCAGGCCCATAAGTTCGAAAGCGGCACGGGCTGGCCGTCGTTTTTTCAGCCCTTAGACACAGAACTGGTTGGCGAAAGCGTGGATAATTCGTGGTTTATGCGTCGCACGGAAGTGCATTGTAACCGCTGTGATGCGCATTTGGGCCATGTGTTTCCGGATGGGCCGCAGCCGACGGGCCTGCGGTATTGCATCAATGGCGTTGCGATGACGTTCGAAGCGGAGGACTAAACCAAAAGGCGCGCCTTGGGGGGCGCGCCGACGCTGTGGCTATTGCTGGGACAACTGTTCACCCACATCGATGCGGCCAAAGTTGCGCAAGATGTTTTGGATCAGGCCGAATTCGCGGATCGACGTTTCGGTGATCCGACGCGAAAGAGCTACAACCTGACCATCCTCTAGGCCGAAGCGTTCGATGTTGGCCACAGTGCCATCGTCGGCGAAAGAAATCGCGACGATCTCCCTCTCGATGGTTTCGGGCGCGGTAAACGCCCATGTGCGCACGCGGCTGCCCACGTAATACCAAGCACGGTCTTGCAAAACGCCTGAGGATGTCGGGCGGCCAACGGTCTCTGACACGCTGTCGCGGGTGTCGATACCGACCAAAACGGCGGATAGATCATCATCAGATGGGGTGTAGCCGTGGTTTTGGAACTGCGCAGTGCAGGCCGAGATCATTACACACAGGCAGGCGATTGCGATGGCCCGCGTCATGGTGCCCATGGACGGGGAGGGCAGGTTGGACATGCACGGCCTCTTGTTGCTGCTCTTGCCATATCTGGCGGGTCGTTCTACTCGATTACCTTGTCTGACAAGGCGGCGCAACAGGGGAGCGTCGGGCAGTGCCCGCACCCAACGCCCGTGGCTTGGTTGAAGGAGAGCGCGATGAACGATCTGAACAGTGATGGCGACGTGACGGCGACGGTGCCGCGCCCCGTGCGGTTGGCCGACTTGGCACAACGCAAGACAACGCGCGTGGTATTGGAACCCAACGCCGGGCAATGCGCTGCGATCGCTGAGGCGCTTGGGCTGAGTGCGCTGCGCAAACTGCGGTTTGTCGTGGAACTGACACCGCAACGCGGGTCCGATTGGCGGCTGACGGGCAAACTGGGCGCCACGGTCGAGCAACCCTGCCGCGTCAGCTTTGAGCCGGTGATCACCCGGATCGAGGATGAAGTTGCCCGCCACTATGTTGCCAATTGGCAGGACGTCACCGAGGCGGAAGCCGAAATGCCCGATGACGACACGGTTGAGCCTCTGCCCGCCGTTGTCGACGTTGGCGCGGTGATGGAAGAGGCGCTCGCGCTGTTGGTGCCCGCCTATCCGCGCGCGGATGGGGTTGAGGATCTGGATCTTGTTGCGGCACCTCCCGGTGCTGAGCCGTTGACCGAAGACACCGTCAAACCTTTTGCAGGCCTCGCGGCCCTGAAGGCGCAGATGGAAAAGGATGGCTCTGCGGACGATGCCGAAGACAATTGACCCAAAGGCCGCCTGACGGCGACATCACCCCATAAGCCACGCGCTCAAAAGCGCGTGGCCCCTAGCGGTCTAGGTGATCTTTGGCTCACCGGCTTGTGTATGTAGCGCGTCTACCTGTTCAGGGGTCAGCCGCAGCGCACCGGCCAAATCAATCAGGTAATTCGCCTCTGCCTGACTATCGAGATCAATGGCGATCAGTGACATCATATAGGCCTGTTGTTCCATGCCCTGAGGCACCTCCGAAGCGAGGCCTTCGATGTCCACGGGTGCGGCCAGTTCGGTGCGGATCAACTCGGCCTCATCGGGGCTGACATCCCCGACCATCTGGGTGATTTGGGCCTGCTCGGCCTCATCCAGGCGGCCATCACATTTTGCGGCCTGCAACATGGCGCGCAGCATGACACGGGCGATTTCTTCGTCTGATGGGGCTGGGGGCGTGGGGTCGGCCAAAAGCGCGCCGCCCAGCAGGGCACCCAGTCCGCCTGCACCGGCGGTCGCACCGCCTGCACCCAAGACTGCGCCCAATCCACCGCCGCTTCCGCCGATTTGCCCCAGCAAGCTTTGCAATCCGCCACTGGGTGCGCCAGCGGCTGCGGTGCCGCCTGCCATTTTGCTCAGCATGTCACCAAGCCCCCCCATGGCACCCGCTGCGGATTGGCCCGCCTGCGCACCCTGAGACTGCATTTTGCCCATCATATCCTGAGGCCCTTGGGCCGCGCCGCCGGCACCGCCCTGCATGCTTTGGGTCAAGGACGACATCATATCGCCCAATGCGCCCCCACCGCCGGTGCCGCGCATCATGCCCGCGATTCCGCCGGTGCCGCCGCCCTTTGTTGCCGCGCTCACGCCCTTTGCGATGGCCACGCCGATGGCCACTTTGGCCAGTGTTTTTACCAATGACATATGAATCCCCTTATTTAATACACCGCGAGCGTAGCAGCACATTGTCATTCTCCCAAGTGTGTTGGGCCCCAAGGCTGTTGGGCGCGGTGCACTGCCCACCCCTTGCCCACGCCTTACCCACGCCGCGTCAATGGATTGCCAAGGGGGCAGGGCGGGCGTAGAGCGAGGCATGGAGCAAACCACCCCCCACCCACAGGCGCAAAGCGTCACGGAGCATGTCCGCCGCACGTTGGTTCTGGGCCTGCCACTGATCGGCAGCCACCTTGCGCAGACAGCGGTAGGGATCGTCGATACGATCATGCTGGGGTGGTACAGCATTGCGGCTCTTGCGGCCTCGGTGCTGGGGTCGACCCTGTTTTTCACGGTGTTCATCATCGGTTCGGGCTTTTCCGCGGCCGCCTTGCCCAAGGTCGCCGCCGCCCAAGATGATCCGCAGCGCGTGCGCCGGATCACCCGGATGACGTTGTGGCTGGGAGTGGCGTTTTCGCTTTTGACCTATCCGATCTTTTTCTTCGCCGAGCCGCTTTTGTTGATGCTTCGGCAGGACGCAGGCGTCGCGGCAGGCGCGCAAGAGTATTTGCGCATTGCGGGGCTGGGTATGGTGCCTGCGATGATCGTGGCGGGGCTGCGCAGCCACCTTGCGGGACTAGAGCGGACGGCAGTGGTTTTATGGGCCACGCTTGGGGCAGCGGCGGTGAATGCCTTTCTCAACTGGGTGTTGATTTTCGGTAAACTGGGCGCGCCAGAGTTGGGGCTTGTGGGGGCGGCTTATGCGTCGCTCTCGGTGCATGCGGTGATGGCAATTGTGCTGGCGATCTATGCGATGCGCGGCCCGGCGATGGCACAGTTTGAGGTGTTTGTGCGGTTTTGGCGGGCCGATTGGCTTGAGGCGCGCGAAATCTTTGCGCTTGGCTGGCCGATTTCCCTGACGCTGCTGGCGGAAAGCGGGCTGTTCATGGCCTCTGGTTTGATCATCGGGACGTTGGGGGCGGTGCCATTGGCGGCCCATGGCATCGCACTTCAGATCACGTCGGCGACGTTTATGGTGCACTTGGGGCTGTCAGCCGCCGTGACGGTGCGTGCGGGCACGGCCTATGCGCGTGGCGACGGGGCAGCTTTGCGCAAGGTGGCACAGGCGGGGCTGATTTTGGCTACTTTGGTGGTGGCCATCACTGTGGCGGCATTCTTTGGGGTGCCGGGGGTGATGGTGCGCGGCTTTGTGGACGCGTCGGACCCAGCGTTCCCGGCGATCCTTAGCCTAGGGGTCACGCTGTTGATGGTTGCGGCCCTGTTTCAGGTGGCGGATGCAGCACAGGTGATGGCGCTGGGGCTGTTGCGCGGGGTGCAAGACACCCGCAAGCCGATGGTCTTTGCGCTGATCGGGTATTGGGGCATCGGGGTGCCGTGCAGCTATGTGCTGGGCCTGACGCTGGGGCTAGGGCCTGCGGGCGTGTGGCTGGGGCTTGCTGTGGGCCTAAGCGTGGCGGGCGCGTTGATGACCCGCCGGTTCCTGCGCCACCCGTTGATGCGGGCCGCGCAGAGTGTGACTAGCTGAGGCTGGCGCAGAATTTCTGGATCCGTGTACACGCCTCGCGCAGGGTATCGTCGGCAGTGGCATAGCTGACCCGAAAGTTCGGAGAGACACCGAACGCCGCGCCGAACACGACCGCCACACCGGTTTCCTCAAGAAGGGCGGTCGCAAACGTCTCATCTGTGTCGATGTGCGTGCCCTTGGGGGTGGTTTTACCGATGCACCCCGCGATGGAGGGGTAGACGTAAAAGGCGCCATCGGGTGTTGGGCATGTCAGCCCCTCGGCCTTGTTCAGCATCTCAACCACCAGATCGCGTCGCCGCACAAAGGCCGCGTTGTTTTCGGCGATGAAATCATGCGGGCCATTCAGGGCCTCAACCGCAGCCCACTGGCTGATCGAGCAGGGGTTAGAGGTGCTTTGCGATTGAACCTTGCGCATGGCGGCGATCAGTTCAACTGGGCCCGCGGCGTAGCCAATGCGCCACCCGGTCATGCAATAGGCCTTGGACACACCGTTGGTTGTTAGGGTGCGCGGGTAAAGGCCGGGCTCAACTTCGGCCGGGGTGCAAAAGGTGAAATCGTCGTAGACGAGGTGTTCATACATGTCGTCGCTCATGACCCAAACGTGGGGGTGGCGCATCAGAACATCCGTCAGGCCCTTTAGCTCGGACCGGGTGTAGCCCGCGCCTGTGGGGTTCGAGGGGGAGTTAAAGATCAACCATTTGGTGTTGGGCGTGATCGCGGCCTCTAGCGCCTCGGGCGTCAACTTAAAGCCCACGTCGATGCCACATTCCACGGCGACTGGGGTTCCGCCGGCCAAAAGCACCATGTCAGGATAGCTGACCCAATAAGGGGCAGGGATGACAACCTCGTCTCCGGGGTTCAGCGTGGCCATCAGCGCGTTGTACAGGACCTGCTTGCCACCCGACGACACGGTGACTTGGGCGGGCGTGTAATCCAGCCCGTTGTCGCGTTTGAACTTGGCGCAGATGGCGGATTTTAGCTCAGGAATGCCGTCCACGGCGGTGTAGCGGGTTTTGCCCGTCTCAATCGCGTTGATCCCAGCGGCGCGGATGTGCGCGGGGGTGTCGAAATCCGGCTCGCCTGCGCCAAGGCCGATCACATCGGCGCCCGCAGCCCGCATTTCGGCGGCTTTGTTGCTCACGGCGATCGTGGGCGAAGGTTTTACGCGGGATAGTGTCGCAGAGAGAAAGGACATGGTCGCCTCGAAGTGTACGATAGGGTTAAGACTGTCCTACATTAGGGCCGAGCAGGGTCAAGACCGGGATCAAGGAGACGCCCATGGAAGATGGAGCAGAAACGAACTGGTACTCAGAGGCCAACGCGACTTTTGGCGACCGGCTGGCCGCCGCACGCGATGCCGCTGGCATGAACCAAGCAGAACTGGCCAAGCGTTTGGGGGTCAAGGTCAAGACCCTGCGCGGTTGGGAAAATGATCTTGCGGAGCCGCGCGCAAACCGCCTGCAAATGCTTGCAGGGCTGTTGAACGTGTCGATCGTTTGGTTGCTGACCGGCGAAGGTGACGGGGTTGATGCCCCGGTTGAGCCTGCGGATCCGAACTCTGACAGCCGCGACTTGTTGCTGGAAATTCGCCAACTGCGCACCGAGGCTTACAATCTGGCAGAGCGTCTGGGCCATGTGGAAAAACGTCTTCGGGTGCTTGTGACGACCCCAAAGGTCGATCAATGAGCGCGCCGTTGACAGAGCCGAGCGCCGGCCCCGAAAGCCGCGAAGTGCGGTTAAAGCGGATGCGCATCCGGGCATGGCGGCGCGGCATCAAAGAGATGGATTTGGTGCTGGGCGGTTACGCAAATGACGAACTTGCGGGCATGAGCGACGCCGAATTGGACCTGTTTGAGGCTGTCATGGGCGAAAACGACCACGACATCCTGCAATGGGTGACGCGGCAGGTTGAGCCCCCAGCGCGCTACGCGGATCTGATCGCTGATCTGGGGCGCAGGGCGGCTCAGGCCCAATAAATCAACGGGTTATAGATGGTTTCTATCGGCGCGTGTTGCGTGCCGATAGGATGCGCGACAGGCTGACATGCACAAGTTGCGCGCAACAAGAGACGTATTCTCGACGATTTCTTAAAGCCTTTAACCGAATGTTGAGAAATCCGCACGTATGTTGGGCCAAAGCAGATGTGCGGAGCCCTATTATGAGTAAACTTGAAGCCTTTACCGGTGTCCCTTTTTTTCAAAAGGATGCCGACGACGCCCCCGGTGCCATTTGGACCGGGTATCTAGAATCCCTTGCTCTTGTCGAACGTCTTCATCGCCTTCTTTTGGATGTGATCAAGGATGAGTTTGAACGCCTCGGCATCCTAGAGATCAACGCGGTCCAAGGGCTTTTGTTATTCAACATCGGCGACAATGAGGTCACCGCAGGTGAACTGAAATCGCGGGGCTATTACCAAGGCTCTAATGTTTCCTATAACCTCAAGAAGCTCGTTGAATATGATTTCATGCACCACCAGCGGTGTGAAATTGATCGTCGTTCGGTCCGGGTCCGTTTGACGGAAAAGGGACGCAAGGTCCTTGATGTCGTCCAAGACCTGTTCCTGCGTCACGCTATCGGCGTGGAAGAAGCCACAGGTATCAATGCCGACAAAGTTTTCGACATCAACATGACGCTCAAACGGATTGAGCGGTATTGGTCCGACCAAATCCGCTACATTTACTAGGGCACGATTAGGCTCGAACAGATCAGAATGGCTGGACATGCGGGAGCGCGGTCCGGCCTTTTTTCATTGATATGGCGGTGCTTGTGCCTCCCGCAGGGGGACAAGTGGCGAATCCCCTTGCACCCCGGCCGCACCCTTCCTAGAAAGCGCTGGATTTACACCCGCCGCCGCCGCGGGCCTTTTGGCTATGGCATCGGCGCAGACTTACACGCATCAAGACGTTCAATGGGACGTTCAGCTCAAGGGGAACCCCACATGCAGGTCACCGAAACCCTCAACGAAGGCCTCAAGCGCGCCTATTCCATCACCGTGCCGGCTGCCGATCTCGACACCAAGGTGAACGAAAAGCTCGTTGAAGCTCAGCCTGAAATCGAGATGAAGGGCTTCCGTAAGGGCAAAGTCCCGATGGCGCTTTTGAAAAAGCAGTTTGGCCAGCGTCTGTTGGGCGAAGCCATGCAAGAAACCATCGATGGCGCGATGTCCAAGCATTTTGAGGACTCTGGCGACCGTCCCGCGATGCAGCCCGAAGTTAAAATGACGAACGAAGACTGGAAAGAAGGCGACGACGTTGAAGTGTCGCTTTCCTACGAAGCGCTGCCCACGATCCCCGAGGTCGACTTCTCACCCGTTTCGATCGAAAAGCTGGTTGTGAAGCCTGCGGATGCCGACATCCAAGACGCTCTCGACAACCTTGCAAAGTCCGCACAAAACTTTGAAGCCAAAGACGGCAAATCCGAAGATGGCGATCAGGTTGTGATCGATTTCCTCGGCAAAGTTGACGGCGAAGCCTTCGAAGGTGGTGCCGCTGAGGATTACCCCCTCGTGCTCGGTTCTAACTCCTTCATCCCCGGCTTCGAAGAGCAGCTGGTCGGTGCCGCCGCCGGTGACGCTGTCGAAGTGAACGTCAAGTTCCCTGATGAGTACGGCGCAGAGCACCTTGCTGGCAAAGATGCCGTGTTTGAGTGCACCGTCAAAGAAGTCAAAGCGCCCGCAACCGCTGAGCTGAACGATGAGCTGGCGCAGCAATTCGGTGCTGAAAGCCTCGATGCGCTCAAAGAGCAAATCGTGGATCGTCTCGGCCAAGAATACGCCGGTGCTGCACGTGCCGTGCTCAAGCGCGGGCTGCTGGATCAACTGGATGATCTCGTGAGCTTTGAGCTGCCCCCCATGTTGGTCAGCGCCGAAGCCGGTCAGATTGCGCACCAGTTGTGGCACGAAGAAAACCCCGAGGTTCAAGGCCACGATCACCCCGAGATCGAGCCCACCGAAGAGCACAACAAACTGGCAGAGCGTCGCGTGCGTTTGGGCCTTCTGCTCGCGGAACTGGGTCAAAAGAACGAGATCGAAGTTTCCGACTCCGAGATGACCCAAGCGATCATGAACCAAGCACGCCAGTACCCTGGTCAAGAGCGTGAATTCTTTGAGTTCATTCAGAAAAATGCTCAAGCTCAGCAGCAGCTGCGCGCGCCACTGTTCGAAGACAAAGTTGTCGACTACATCCTCGAACTGGCTACAGTAACTGAAAAAGAAGTCACGAAAGACGAGCTGCAAGCAGCAGTTGAAGCTCTCGAAGACGAGTAAGCTGTCGGTCAAAGTATCGTGTGAAAGCCGCCCCTTGGGGCGGCTTTTTCATTTGGATCAATTGTTTATACGATCCAAAATTCCCTAAGCCGTTCGCTTTCTAACGATCCGCGCCGCGATTCTAATATCCGTTTCGCTTGGATCTAGGCACGCAGAAAGCGTCCCCGCAGCAAGGCTAACGTCAGCCGCTTGGCAAAAAGAATGTGGTGCCCTTAACCATCCACACCCCAGGAAACTGGCCACCAAAACCAAAAACGATAGCTTAATCGCCAGTCTCAACGCCACTACTAGAGCCTGCGGAACGCTCATCGCAGAGTGTCCGGCGATTGCTATGGCGCTGCTGCTGCGGAGGCACCTGCTTCAATCATTGCCAGATGTCTAGTTTACGGGTGTTCTAGGAACAAAAATCAAACTCGTGGCCAGTGTCGCTGGCGGTGGCCAAGGCGTGCCCGCATCACGAGGCCGTTTGTCCTACAACGTAGCGTGTTAAAGCGCTGTGCGTCCAAGAGGGGTGATGGAGGTGATTTCGAGTGCATCGGGCATAACGCTGTCACAACAGTATTACCGCTGACACGAACCATCCCGGCGAAACAAATCATAGATCAAATGAAAAAGAGCCGCCCGGTTAGGAGCGGCTCTTTAAGAGCATAAGCTTTAGGCGACCAAGTTGCCTTATGCCTCGTCGCTTGCGTCCGACTCGGGCGTGGCAACGATGTTGTCAGCCATATCGTCGTCGTCTGCGGCGGCGGAGCCCAGATCGTCAAACAGCTCAGCGATCTCGAACTCTGCTGCAGCTTCTTCTTCTGCGGCCAGTTCTTGGATCGATTTGCCAGACGCTTGCAGTTCAGCTTCTTCGGTGCTGCGCGCAACGTTCATGACGATTTCGCACGACACTTCGGGGTGCAGAACCACTGTCATTGGGTGCAGGCCAAGGTCTTTGACCGGGCGTTGCAGAACGACTTGGTTACGACCAACGGTGAAGCCAGCCTCGGTTGCAGCTTCGGCCGCATCACGTGTGGTGACCGAACCGTACAAAGCACCAGAGTCCGAAGCGGAACGAATCACGATGAACTGCTGTCCACCCAGGCGCTCAGCCATAGCTGCGGCTTCTTTTTTGGTTTCGAGGTTCTGCGCTTCGAGCTGGGCTTTGCGCGCCTCAAAGCCAGCGATGTTGGCTTCGGTTGCGTTTTGCGCCTTGCCCTGGGGCAGAAGGTAGTTGCGGGCGTAGCCGGGTTTGACGTCAACAACGTCGCCCATTTGACCGAGCTTGGCCACGCGTTCCAGAAGGATAACTTGCATGTCTGTCTCCTTACTTCACAGCGTAGGGCAGCAGCGCGAGGAAGCGAGCGCGTTTGATGGCACGGGCCAGCTCACGTTGCTTCTTGGCGGAGACTGCGGTGATGCGAGCCGGTACGATTTTGCCACGCTCAGAGATGTAGCGTTGCAGAAGGCGGGTGTCTTTGTAGTCAATCGCGGGCGCGTTGTCGCCGGAAAACGGGCAGACCTTGCGACGGCGGAAAAATGGTTTTGCAGCCATGGTTTAGGTCTCCTTAGTTGCGGCGTTCACGGCGTTCGCCGCGGTCGCGTTCGTCACGTTTTTGCATCTGCACGGAAGGAAGCTCTTTGTGCTCATCCACTTTGATGGTGAGTACGCGCATCACGTCGTCATGCAGGCGCATCAGGCGTTCCATCTCCTGCACGGCGGGAGCCGGTGCATCGGAGCGCAGGAAGGCGTAGTGACCCTTGCGGTTTTTGTTGATTTTGTAGGCCATCGTTTTGACGCCCCAGTACTCGAAATCGACGAGTGCGCCGCCGTTATCAGCCAGTACTGTTCCGAAGTGTTCAATCAGCCCTTCGGCTTGCGCGTTGGACAGGTCCTGCCGCGCGATCATCACGTGCTCGTAGAGCGCCATGGTGTCTCCAGTCATGTTACGCGTGTTTCAAAGACCGAACCTTTTCCCGCCGCTCGGTCACGAGAGGCCACGCAGGTCAATATGGTGGCGGGATGGGGCCGTATAGGCCGTGGGGGCATTCAAGGCAAGGGCGCAATTGTGCGCGGTACATGCCCTTGATCACGATAATTTGCACAAGCGCACAGGGTCTGTGGGGTGAAGGTAAATTGCCATTTGGCCGAGATAGGCGATGTTAGGGTTAATGAACGACCACACATCCAAAACAAGGACCTGATATGAAACATACCCTTTTGACCGCCGCCGCCCTGATGGCTTTTGCAGCTCCCACTTTCGCCGCTGAAACCTATACATTGGACAGCTCGCACAGCCAGATCATCTTTAGCTATGATCACCTTGGCTTTTCCACGACGTATGGCATGTTCTCTGGCTTTGCTGGTGAAATCCAGTTTGATGCCGAAAACCCCGCCGCATCCTCTGTGTCCGTTTCCATGCCCGTGATGTCGATGTTCACCGGTTGGGAAAAGCGCGACGCACACTTTATGTCGGCTGACTTCTTTGAGGCCTCTGCCGATGAAATGGTATCCTTCACCTCGACAGGTATCGAAGTGACCGGCGACAACACAGCGCTGATCACCGGCGATCTGACGCTGAACGGTGTGACGCAATCCGTCGTGCTGGATGCAAAGATGAACAAAGCCGACATGCATCCGATGGCGCAAAAGCCTTGGTTGGGTTTTGATGCGACGACGACTCTGATCCGCTCCGACTACGGCGTGGGCAACTTTGCACCATTCGTGGGCGACGAAGTGAACGTCATCATTTCGATCGAGGCACAAGCCGAAGGCTAAGCCCAACGGTTCTGGCCTCGTGGCCCGAGCGCAAAATGAAAAATGGCGGGCCCCATGCGAAGGGCCCGCCATTTTTGTTAGAGGAATAGTGTAACGATCAGGCGGCGTCGGTCCGACGGCGCGCAACCCCCATTAGGCCCAAGCCGGACAGCAGCAGCAACGCGCTGGCGGGCAGGGGCACAACGGCGGTTTGGCCGGAAACAAGGTCTTGTGACGTTGTTGATGCAAAGAAGCTGAGCGAGGCTGTGCCCGTATCGGTGCCCAGATTGTCCAGCAAGCCCTGTGCCGCTGTCACGACAGTCGCGTTGTCGGAGGCCATAAAGTTCCCAGAATTGAGGGAATACACCGTGTCGGTTTCATAGACGATTTCCCAGATCGCCACCTGAAAGGCGGCGGCGGTGATTGCGTCTGTCTGCGCTGTGTCGCGCCCGAGCGTGAACAACCGGTTCAGGTCGGCCTCTTCGGCGTCGTTGACCTGTGTGGGGCGGCCCGGCGTGTAGGCGGCCGTTTTGATCGTGTCGAACAGGTCGATGCACCACGCGATAAAGCTGTTGGTGCCGTCGGACATGTTGAACCCGCCAGCGGACAGGTTGTTGAACGATTGGCCCTCGGCGCTGGCGACAATATCGACCTTTTGCGCCGGTGAAATGTTGAGGCCGTTGTACGTGAGGGTGGATGCGGATGCGCCCGATGTCAGCGCGCCCAACGTGATGGCGGATGCAATAAAGCCGCCCATAAGAGTGGATTTTGTGCTCATGCTTTTAGTCCTAATAAATGGTGCCTGACGGCGGCGCTCGGTAAAGAAATAACTGGTTAACGAAATGCACTTTTAGGCTAGCAGCAAAATGTTAACACGAGCGAGAAAAAAATGGCGCCTTTGGGGCGATTCTACGGCGCATGAGGGCGCGGGCCATTTTAAGTCATTGAATATATTTGATATGTAATGGGAAATCCGCCGGATATTCGCTGTTTGCAATCTGGCAATGGTGGTGAATTTTCCGGCGGATTGTCTTTAGTTCGCGGTTGCTGCCGCGGTATTACGGCTGGCCGTCAGCGATATGGCCACGTCTACCGCAAAGCCGACAGAAGTCTCATCGGGATAGGCGGTTTCGCCCATGCCAAAGCTGAGGCGGCTGAGTTGTGTGGTGGCTTCGACGGTAGCGATGCCGTCTTGCAGGTCCAGCGTAAAGGGCAGCATCGCGGGCATTGTGACGCCCCGGATCGTAACGGTACCATCGGCCAGATACGCGCCATCTGTCACCGTGATCGGGGCCGAGAACGTTGCGGTGGCAAAGTCGCTCGCGTTGAAAAACTCAGCCCCGAGGGCTTGGCTGGTCACACTGCCCAAGGTCAGCGATGGGACCGAGATGGTGACATCCACTTGGCCCGCTGTGCCGTCGGTGACAGTTTCATCAAAGGTGATGGCGGCGGTCCAATCGGCGAATTGACCGGTCACGGGGGCGCCTAATTGTGTGACGGTAATCGCGAGCGTGCCGTCCGTCACCTGCCAGTCGGAGGCGACGGCCTCAAGCTGTGGGGTGGCGGGGCCCTCGTGCTGGCCAAACATGCCCAGACCGGCCCCCACCAATAGCGCCAGACCATAGGCCGCAAAGGCCGCAATTGCCGGGCTGGCGGTTGTGGTGTGATCATAAAGCGGAACCTTGGGCGCGGCACCGGGCAACATACGGGCCAGCGTTGCGTCACGGTCGATCCACGCGTGTTTTAGCGCGCCCGCGATGTGCAGCCCGAGTGAGATGATCAGCACCCGTTCGAATATGATGTGCAGGCTGGCGAATGTGTGCGCTAGGTCCACGTTCTTTGGCACGAACGGCAGGTTTTGCCCGAACGGCCACCAAATCGGGGCGAAGCCTACGGTGGCGGCGTGGTGGATCCACCCGGTCAATGGCACCACCACGAGAGAAGCATAAAGCGCCCAGTGCACCGTTTCGGCGGCAAATGTCTCAAGCTTGCGGTCAGGATGCAGGGGGCCGGGTTTGGCTTGGGTCAGGGCCCATGTGATCCGGGCGAGGGCCACGAAAAACAGCGTCAGCCCCACGGTTTTGTGGATGGAAAACAGCGTCGCCTTGATCGCCAGCGCGTCCGAGGTATCAAACGACCAGCGCTGCGCGATGATCCCCAGCGGAATGACCGTGAGGATCAGAAGGGCCGTGAGCCAGTGAAAGGTCTTTGCCACGCTTCCGTAGTGTTGGCGGGTGTTTGCGGCGGGCATGGGGATCTCCGGTTGAGGTGGCTCTACATTAACGCACCTGAGTAAAAGCAACAGTCGCACCAGCGCACAGACCCTGTGTGTGGGGTGGGCTATGGTGCGCACGCGAGCGGGGGTGTTGTGGGGCGCGCATCGAAACGCTAGGGAGAAGCAACGCGCCGCCAAAGGCGCAAAACGGGCAAGACCGCAGAGGAGACCCCTATGAGCAGAGCTTTCGTTTTTCCCGGGCAGGGTGCGCAGACCATTGGAATGGGGCGCGATCTGGCCGAAGCCTATCCGGCGGCGCGGGCCGTGTTTGATGAAGTGGATGAGGCGCTGGGTGAAAAGCTGTCTGACCTGATCTGGGAAGGCGATATTGCCGAGCTGACGCTGACCCGCAACGCACAGCCCGCACTCATGGCGACCTCGCTGGCTGCGCTGCGCGCGCTAGAGGCCGAGGGCGTCGTTTTGGAGGATCATGCGGCTTATGTCGCCGGGCATTCTTTGGGTGAATATAGTGCGCTCACAGCGGCAGGTGCCCTGAGCGTGGCGGATGCGGCCCGGTTGTTGCGCCTGCGCGGTAGCGCGATGCAAGAGGCCGTGCCCGTGGGCGTTGGCGCCATGGCGGCCCTGTTGGGTATGGATTTTGGAACTGCATCCGGGATCGCCGCTGAGGCCGCAGAAGGCGAAGTATGTCAGGCTGCGAACGACAATGACCCGTCACAGGTGGTGATTTCGGGCCATACGGCAGCGGTTGAGCGCGCGGTTGAACTGGCCAAGGCACGCGGTGCAAAACGCGCCATGCTGCTGCCTGTATCCGCGCCGTTTCACTGTGCCTTGATGGGCCCCGCCGCAGAGGCCATGGCCGAGGCTCTGTCGCACGTAGACCTTAGCGACCCAGCGGTGCCATTGGTGGCGAACGTGACCGCGAATGGTGTGAAGGATGCGACGACGATCCGCGCCTTGCTGGTGGATCAGGTCACTGGGGCGGTTCGTTGGCGCGAAGGGGTCATGTGGATGGCTGCCCATGGTGTCACCGAAGTGTGGGAAATCGGAGCGGGCAAAGCATTGTCGGGAATGATCAAGCGGATCGACCGCAGTGTCGCGACCCATGCTGTGGGCACCGCCGATCAGGCGCGCACCGTCGCACAAGGATAAAGCTGGCGCGGTTGGCGGGCCCGTTTGGGTGGCCCGCGCGTGTTGAGCGAATAAAGGAGACAAAGATGTTTGATTTAACAGGTAAATGTGCCCTCGTGACGGGGGCTTCGGGTGGCATTGGCGCGGAAATCGCGCGCACGCTGCATGCTGCCGGTGCTACGGTGGCTCTTTCGGGCACGCGTGAGGCACCGCTTGAGGCGTTGGCAGCTGAGCTGGGAGAGCGCGCGCATGTCACGCCCTGCAACCTGAGCGATCTGTCGGCGGTGGACGCTTTGCCAAAGGCTGCGGCGGCTGCGATGGGGGCTGTGGATATCCTTGTGAATAATGCGGGGATTACGCGGGATAACTTGTTCATGCGGATGTCTGACGACGAATGGCAGTCCGTTATTGACGTAAATCTGACAGCCGCGTTCAAGCTGTCGAAGGGCGTGATGCGCGGCATGATGAAGGCGCGTTGGGGCCGGATCGTAAATATCTCATCTATTGTGGGGGCCACGGGTAACCCAGGCCAAGGCAACTACGCCGCCTCGAAGGCGGGTTTGATCGGGATGTCGAAGTCGCTGGCCTATGAGGTTGCGTCACGCGGGATCACGGTGAACGCGGTCGCGCCCGGGTTTATTGCCACGGCGATGACCGACAAGCTGACCGACGAGCAAAAAGACAAGATCAATGTGCAAATTCCCGCCGGTCGCATGGGCACGCCCGAAGAAATCGCGGCGGCCACACTGTATCTGGCGAGCCCCGAGGCAGGCTATGTTACGGGGGCCACGCTGCACGTGAATGGCGGCATGGCGATGCTTTGATCCAAGCCGCACCGTGATGGCGTCCGTGCCCGGACAAATCGCTGGGCGCGGAATCGTTTGCGTTGGGTAAACGATGTGCTATAGGCGGCGCACAATTGCGGGGAGGGTACCTTTCGCCGCTTTCGGGCGTATTGGCCAAAGAGCCGCGTGCCGGGCCTGTGCATGGGGCTCAACACATGTAAAACGGGCAGGCGCCCCCATAAGTGAGGAAAAGATATGAGCGACATCGCTGATCGCGTGCGTAAAATTGTGGTGGAACACCTGGGTGTGGAAGAAGACAAGGTCGTAGAAAACGCCTCCTTCATCGACGATCTGGGCGCTGACAGCCTCGACACCGTAGAACTGGTGATGGCATTTGAAGAAGAATTCGGCATCGAGATCCCTGACGATGCAGCTGAGTCGATCCAAAGCTTCGGCGATGCCGTCGCTTTCGTGACCAAAGCCAGCTAAGCGATTTCGCCTTATTTGGCGGTGAACGGCGCTCCGATTGGGGCGCCGTTTTTGTTTGTGCGGTCGGGATGAGTATTTGGCGAACAAAGGAGCCGGTATGTCTTTGGGCTGCTTTGTGCGGATGGCCGCAGTTGGTGCCCTTGAGGGTGCGCGCGGGGCGGTGTAGGTAGGCGCTCAAACGACCTATGAGGGGGCAGACATGCGGCGAGTTGTTGTGACCGGCTTGGGGATGGTGACCCCATTGGCGTGCGGTGTCGAAGAGACATGGGCGCGGATCCTTGCGGGGAAATCCGGCGCGGGCACCATTGAGCGGTTTGACGCCAGCCATTTGGCGACGACCTATGCCTGCGAAATTCCCCTTGGTGACGGCTCGGACGGGACATTCAACCCTGACGATTGGATGGCTCCGAAAGAGCGGCGCAAGGTTGATGATTTTATCCTGTACGGCATGGCAGCGGCAACGCAGGCCGTAGCAGACAGTGGCTATGTACCCGCCGATGAGGACGCCAAATGCCGGGCTGGTGTGATGATTGGTTCGGGCATTGGTGGGTTGTCATCCATCGCAGAGACGGCCGTTTTGTTGAAAGAGCGCGGGCCGCGCCGGGTTTCGCCATTTTTTATTCCGTCCGCGCTGATCAATCTGGTGTCTGGTCAGGTGTCGATCAAGTTTGGCTTTAAGGGGCCGAACCACGCGGTTGTGACGGCGTGTTCCACAGGGGCCCATGCGATTGGTGACGCCGCGCGATTGATCGCGCTGGATGATGCCGACGTGATGGTTGCGGGTGGTGCAGAAAGCCCGATCTCTGAGATCGGTATCGCGGGTTTCAACGCTTGCAAAGCACTCTCGACGAAGCGGGGCGATAACCCGCAGGCGGCGTCGCGCCCCTATGATGCGGACCGGGATGGGTTTGTCATGGGCGAAGGTGCCGGCGTCGTCGTGCTAGAAGAATATGAGCACGCCAAGGCGCGTGGTGCGAAGATTTACGCCGAAGTATTGGGCTATGGCCTGTCGGGTGATGCCTATCACATCACCGCACCCTCAGAGGATGGTGAGGGCGGCGAGCGGTCCATGGCAGCAGCGATCAAGCGTGCAGGCCTGACGCCTGCTGATATCGATTACATCAACGCGCATGGCACCTCGACAATGGCCGATACGATCGAATTGGGCGCGGTTGAGCGGCTGATGGGATCGGCCGCAGAGAAGGCTACTATGTCGTCGACGAAATCTGCTGTGGGCCATTTGTTGGGCGCTGCGGGGGCGGTTGAGGCGATTTTCTCGATCCTTGCGATCCGTGATCAGGTGGCGCCACCGACGCTGAACCTTGAAAACCCAGCCGTGAACCCCAAACTGAGCCTTGCGCCCATGGAAGCGGAGCCGCGGGAGATTAGCGTGGCTTTGTCGAACTCCTTTGGCTTTGGCGGCACCAACGCCAGCCTCGTTTTGGGCAAAGTATAACGCCAACGCCAGCGGGGCCTGCCCATGTGGAACCATATTGCCGCCAATGCGATCACGGTGTTGATCGTCGGGATTGTTGCGTTGGCGGGGCTGATTGGTTGGGGCCAGAACACGTATGTGTCTGAGGGGCCGCTGGATGAGGCGATCTTTTTCGAGGTTCCGCGCGGGGCGTCATTGACGGCCGTCAGTGAGAGCCTTGAGGACGCGGGCGCGATTGAGAGCGGCATCATATTCCGATTGGCTGCACGGTATAATCAGCGTGACGGTGATCTGAAGTTCGGCAACTACGAAATCCCGGCTCGGGCCACGATGCCACAGATCATGGATATCGTGACGGCGGGCGGGCCTTCGACGTTCCGGTATACCTCTACTTTTATCATTCGGGCCCAAGGGGCCGAAACCCGCGTGCGCGAGCGTGTGCCGGGGCAGGCGGATTTGTCTGATGTCGCAACCTTTGCTGCGGGTGAACCGCTGCCGGAGGTCTATGCCGCCTTGGTCGAGCAGAATGTGCCGATGATCTACCGTGTCTCAATCGCGGAGGGGCTGACCTCTTGGGAGATCGTTGAGGGTTTGAAGTCCGCGCATTTCTTGAGTGGTGAGGTGTATGTTGTGCCCGAGGAGGGGCGGCTTGCGCCGGACACCTACGAAGTGGTTCGCGGCACGGCGCGCGCGGATGTGTTGGCGCAAATGGCAGCCTCACAGGAGCGAATTTTGGCTGCGGCTTGGGACAACCGTCAGGACGATATCCCTGTGTCATCACCGGAGGAGGCGTTGATCCTTGCCTCGATCATCGAAAAGGAAACCTCCGTGCCGGATGAACGGCGATTGGTGGCGTCGGTCTTTACCAATCGTTTGCGGCAGGGAATGCGGCTTCAGACGGACCCGACGGTGATTTACGGGATTACTAAGGGCGAGGGGAGCCTTGGGCGGGGTTTGCGTCGGTCCGAACTGCGTGCGGCGACACCCTATAATACCTATGTGATCCCGGCACTGCCGCCCACGCCAATTGCGAATCCCGGTCGTGCGGCGATTGAGGCCGCAGTGAACCCCGATGAAAGCCCGTACATCTTTTTCGTGGCGGATGGCACCGGTGGTCACGCCTTTTCTGTCACATTAGCTGAGCATAATCAGAATGTTGCCCGCTGGCGGCAAATTGAGAGAGACCGCGCGAACGGTCAAAATTAGGCGTTCGCGGTTTTTTCCCAATTTAGGGGATTGACCGGAGCGTACGCTCAAACACATACATTGTGACATGCTGGAAGAAGTGGGTAAGGCGGCCCGGGAATGATACTCCCGAGGTCGCATTTTTCATGTCTGCTCGTGCGGGTCTATTTTTGATCTAGGAGCACAAAAATGACCTTTGACACCAATTCCGCAGCAAGAAGCGAAAAACTGGCCAATGATGCAGTTGCTGCATACGAAGTGGCCCGCGAAGTTTTCCTGGCGCGGATCAATGCCTTGAAAACTGCACCGACCCTTGAAGACGATGGGAAGGACGTGAACGCTATGCTCTCGACTATGAGCAAAGCGATTTCGACTGCTGTGGATCATACTAGGAGGATTGAAGATGACTTCTCCAAATCCAACGGAGGCATGTCCAACGGGACGTTCGACTTGGACAGCGCCCGTGCTGAGATCAGGGTCCGCCTGGCTTGCCTCCGCGCCGCGGGAAACACAGGAGACGTTCCTGGCGCAACTGACTGACCACGCACTTGCGGCTTTGCCTTGGCTCTTTGAGTTTTGGGCATTGCCGCACCAGATGCCGCCGAGTGGGGACTGGCGCAGCTGGGTGATTATGGGCGGCCGTGGCGCGGGCAAAACGCGCGCCGGATCCGAATGGGTTCGGCTAATGGTAGAAGGGTCCCGGCCGCTGGAAAGCGGCCGGGCCAAACGTGTCGCGTTGGTTGGGGAAACCTATGACCAGACGCGGGATGTGATGGTTTTCGGGGACAGCGGCATTCTTGCGTGCTGTCCGCCGGACCGCAAACCAGAGTGGCAAGCCTCTAAGCGCAAGCTGGTGTGGCCGAATGGTGCCGAGGCGCAGTGTTTTTCGGCCAGTGAGCCAGAGGCGTTGCGGGGGCCACAGTTTGATGCGGCCTGGGTCGATGAATTGGCAAAGTGGAAGAAGGCGCAGGACACTTGGGACATGCTGCAATTTTGTCTGCGTTTGGGTAACGACCCGAAGTGTGTGGTGACTACGACACCGCGCAACGTTGACGTTTTGAAGGATTTGTTGGCGCGAGAGAGCACGGTTCAGACCCATGCTCCGACCCATGCCAACCGGGCGTATCTGGCGGATAGTTTCTTGGCTGAGGTCGAGAGCCGCTATGAGGGGTCCCGGCTGGGGCGCCAAGAATTGAATGGTGAGTTGCTGGAGGACGTGCAGGGCGCGTTCTGGACGTCTCATATGTTGGGGGCGTGTCGGGTGAAAGAAATGCCCGAGGTGGACCGCGTGATTGTTGCGGTCGATCCGCCGGTTACGGGGCACGCGGGATCGGATGAATGTGGGATCGTCGTGATTGGCGTGACCCATCAAGGGCCGCGCGCGGCTTGGCGGGCCTATGTCATCGAGGATGCGTCTGTTGCGGCCTCTAGTCCATTGGAATGGGCGCAGGCAGCGGTGGCGGCGATGAAGCGCCACAACGGTGATTGTTTGGTCGCGGAAGTGAACCAGGGGGGCGACATGGTTAAACAGATCGTGCGCCAGGTGGATCCGATGATCCGCTACCAGGCGGTGCGCGCCACCAAGGGCAAGAGCGCCCGAGCGGAGCCGATTGCCGCGTTGTATGAGCAGGGACGCGTGCATCACTGCGGGCAGTTTTCTGAGTTAGAGGACCAGATGGTCCAGATGACGTTGCAGGGTTACGCCGGCAAGGGCAGCCCGGACCGCGTTGACGCGCTGGTTTGGGCCTTGTTCGAGGGGATGATCGCACCGACCACGCCGGGCGGAGCGGCCGCGATCCGGACTTTGTAGGTCGGCGTTATCGAACCTTCTTTTTGGGGCCCTTTGGGGCCCTTTTTTATTCGGCCAAGGACGGAGACAGCTATGTTCGACTTTTTAAAGCGGGAGGGCGGGGCTGAGGCACGCGTGAACGCACCTGAACAAAAGGCCTCCGCGACGGGCAAGGTTGCGGCGTTGGCGGGGGGCGGTGTTCGGACGGCATGGAGTGCACGCGATACCGGTAGTTTGACGCGGGTTGGGTTTACCACGAACCCAGTAGGATTTCGCGCAGTGAAGTTGATTGCTGAGGCTGCGGCAGCCGTGCCGTTGGTTCTAGAGGATGGGGCGACCCGGTTTTCGGAACATCCGGTGCTGGGGCTTGTGCGGCGGCCCAACGGTGTGCAGGGGCAGGCCGAGTTGTTGGAAGCCTTGTATGGCCAGTTCTTGCTGAGCGGGAATGGTTATGTCGAAGCGGTTGGCGATTTTGGAGTTCCGCTTGAGTTGCATGTTTTGCGGTCGGACCGGATGTCGGTTGTACCGGGGAGCGACGGCTGGCCCGTTGCCTATGACTATAAGGTCGGTGCGAAGGCGCATCGGTTCACTGTGGGTGAGGTTTCGCCGGTGTGTCACATCAAAGCGTTTCATCCCCAAGACGACCACTACGGGCTATCGCCGATGACGGCGGCTGCAAGTGCGGTGGATGTGCATAACGCGGCATCGAAATGGTCAAAGGGACTGTTGGACAATGCAGCGCGGCCTTCAGGGGCGATTGTTTACAATGGTTCTGAGGCGGGTATGTCGATGTCGGCAGATCAATTCGATCGTCTTTCGGCCGAGATGGAAGCGCACCATCAAGGCGCGCGCAATGCGGGCCGGCCTATGCTGTTGGAAGGCGGGTTAGATTGGAAACCGATGGGTTTTTCCCCTTCCGACATGGAGTTTCAACAAACCAAAGAGGCCGCCGCGCGAGAGATCGCGATGGCCTTTGGTGTGCCGCCCATGATGCTGGGCATCCCCGGTGATGCGACTTACGCCAACTACCAAGAGGCGAACCGCGCCTTTTATCGGCTGACCGTGTTGCCGTTAGTGAGCAAAGTGACAGCGGCACTTGGGTATTGGTTAGGCCTGCATGCGGATGAACGGCTGTTCTTGAAGCCGGATCTGGATCAGGTCCCGGCCTTGTCCGTTGAGCGCGAGGCCCAGTGGCGCCGTGTAGCGGATGCGGATTTTCTGTCGCCCTCAGAAAAGCGCGCGATGCTGGGGTTGCCCCCCTTGGTGGATGGTCATGAGTGATCGCAAACCCGGAGTAGGTGGATCACGTTTTTTATATGACCCTTTTGACGTTGCTAACGCCCGCATCGATGCCAACGAGCGTGTGATGGAACAGCGATGGGAGGGGTTGGAATTTCGGCTCAAGGGTATCGAAGCCGCGATAGAGCGGATGGAAAAGCGCCTTTGGTTGGCCGTTTTTGGTGTTGTGAGCGTGATCCTCGCCAAAGGCATTTCTGAACTAATTCAGATTGGAGTGTAAGGCATGACGCCAGACTATGGATTGGAAACAAAGTTCGCCCGACTTGGGGAGGCCGTTGAAGTCACGGATGGCACCCGGATTGAGGGCTACGCCTCATACTTCGGCGCATGTGATCAGGGCGGGGACATTGTGCAAAGTGGGGCGTATGGCGCGTCGCTACAGGCGCTATCTGCTGAGGGTCGTTCCGTGAAGATGTTGTGGCAGCATGATCCCGCACAGCCCATTGGCATTTGGGATGAGGTTCATGAGGACGAAAAGGGTCTTTATGTAAAGGGCCGCCTGCTTTTGGACGTCGCTAAGGGCCGAGAGGCTGCGGCGCTGATTGAAGCAGGTGCAATTGACGGTTTGTCGATTGGGTATCGTACGCAAAAGGCCTCAAAGAATGACAAAGGTCAGCGGCTTTTGAACGAACTGGAGCTTTGGGAGGTGTCATTGGTGACCTTTCCGATGCTTCCTACGGCACGGGTGAGCGCGAAGTCGGATGAGGCTGAAGCGTATCTTTTCCGTGATATGGCGCGGGCGTTGGAAATGGCGCGTGTGCAGCTGACGACCGGGTAGCCGCATCAGGCGAAACTGTCAGCAAGACCTCTATCAACTCTATCGAAGGACAAGACCATGACCACGCAATCGATGCGTGGGTCAGGCAGCGCAAGTGCGTCTGCCGGGACCCAAGCTGCCCGGGAAGTCACCGAAGCCCTTTCGGGCTTTGTTACTGACTTCAAAGGCTTTCAAGATCAGATCACCACACGGATGCAACAACAGGAAGAACGCATTGCCATGCTGAGCACCAAAACCATGACCCATCGCCGTCCCGCACTTGAAGGCGCCCAAGCGACTGACGCGCCGCACCAAAAGGCACTGGATGCCTATCTGCGGTGTGGTGACGATGAGGGGCTTCGCAACCTGACGCTTGAGGGTAAAGCGATGAACACGGCTGTTGCCGCTGAGGGCGGTTTTCTGGTCGATCCGCAGACAGCTGAGACCATTCAGTCGGTTCTGTTGTCATCAGCGTCTATTCGGACGATCGCCAACGTCGTGAATGTTGAGGCGACGTCCTTCGACGTGCTGGTCGATCACACAGAGGTGGGTGCAGGCTGGGCGACCGAGACCGCAGCAGTCAGTGAGGGCGCCACGCCTACGTTAGAGCGGATATCCATTCCGCTGCATGAATTATCGGCCTTGCCAAAAGCATCCCAGCGGTTGCTGGACGATAGTGCGTTTGACATCGAAGGATGGCTGGCGGGCCGTATCGCGGACAAGTTCGCCCGCGCAGAGGCATCTGCTTTTATCAACGGGGATGGTGTGGACAAGCCAACCGGGTTTTTGACGCATCCGACCGTGGACAACGAAATCTGGGAGTGGAGCAACATTGGCTATGTGCCCACGGGCCAAGATGGTGATTTCGCGGGGACAAATGCGGTCGATGCTATTGTGGACCTCGTCTATGCGCTGGGCGCGCGGTACCGGGCAAACGCGACGTTTGTCATGAACTCTAAAACCGCAGGTGCCGTGCGCAAGATGAAGGATGCAGATGGCCGTTTCCTGTGGTCAGATGGTTTGGCCGCTGGTGAGCCCGCGCGTTTGATGGGCTATCCAGTGCTGATCGCAGAAGACATGCCCGACATTGCGTCGGACGCGAATGCGATTGCATTTGGTGACTTCACATCCGGCTACACAATTGCAGAGCGGCCCGATTTGCGTGTGTTGCGCGATCCGTTCTCGGCCAAGCCGCATGTGCTGTTCTATGCCACGAAACGCGTCGGCGGTGATGTATCGGATTTTGCCGCCATTAAGCTTCTGAAATTCGCGGCTTCCTAAGCCCGAAACCTATCCTCCGTGGTTTTTTCTTTCCACGGAGGTGGGCGCGCGACCAAATCATCCTCGGCGCTATCCAGCCGATTTGATCCGTCCGAGCGGCGTCGAGGCCGCGCGCCCCCTTTTTTCTAATCACAAAGCTGAATGCAAGGAGCGACATCGATATGATGATGGTGGAGTTAAATACCGTACCAAGCGAGGCCCTTCCGATTGCGGATTTCGCAGCGCACCTGCGTCTTGCTGAGGGGTTTGATACGTTGCCGGGTCAAATGCGCCTTTTGGAGGGATGTTTGACGGCGGCAATTGCCGCACTTGAGGCCCGTTTGGGTAAGTATTTTTTGAATCGTCAGTTCATTGTTCGGACCCAGAAATGGACAGCCTCGGATCGGTTGCAATTTCCTGCGGCACCCGTGACCGAAGTTGAGCGGATCAAGCTGGTGCATTCGGGTGCTGATGAAGTGATCGTTGATCCGAATTCCTACGCGCTTCAACAGGATGCGCATCGGCCAGAATTGGTTTCGCGCGTCGGGGCTTTGCCTTCATTGAGTATCAACTCAAGTGCCGAGATTTCGGTTCGAGCAGGTTTTGCGACGGAGTGGTCGAGTGTTCCGGCTGCGTTGCGCCAGGCTGTTATGATGCTTGCCGAAGACTTTTTTGAGCGCGATTCAAGTGTGGAGGGGAGCAATACCTTGCCATGCTCGGTCTGTATCTTGGTTGAGCCGTTTCGTGACATCCGCTTGCGGGGGCGGCCGGGATGTTGAAGCGCCAAGTCAATCTGGATCGCCGGTTGGTGCTGGAGGAGGCGAGTTCGGTTTCCGATGGCGCGGGCGGCAATACGGAAGTCTGGTCTGCGCTGGGCGTGCATTGGGCGCAGGTTGATGCGCGCACCGGATCGGGTCGGGCGCGAGAGTTTCTGACGCGCAGCCGGTTGGGGCTGAAGATCACCGTTCGCTATGCCCCGCAAGACAGCACGACGCGCCCCAAGCCGGGGCAGAGATTTGTGGAAGGTACACGCATCTATGCCATTGATGCTGTGCATGAAACCGGTCCGCGTGGCGGGTACTTGATGTGCTTTGCCGAAGAGGAGGTGACGACGTGAGCTATGGTTTGAGCGCCGCGTTGCAAACCGCCCTTTTCTCGGCCCTTGAGGCGGATACAGAGCTGACATCAATGGTCGGTACGGCCGTCTTTGACACCATGCCGACCGGTACAACGCCCGAAATGTTTGTCGCCTTGGGGCCAGAGGATGTGGTTGAGCAAGCCGATGGGACCAGCCCCGGTGCAAATCATGATTTGCAGGTCACGGTTGTCACGACTGGTGCGGGTTTTTTGGGTGCTAAGCAAGTAGCTGGACGGGTTTCGGACATCTTGACCACTGAAGACTTGAGCCTGAGCCGGGGAAACCTGGTGCAGTTGCGGTTTCGAAAGGCGAAGGCCCGGCGCGATACAACCGACGGATCGCGCCGAATTGATATGTGGTTTCGCGCCCGCGTGACCGACGACATCTAAGTCAAAAGGAGGTGCGCAATGAGCGTGCAAAAAGGAAAAGATCTGCTGGTGAAAGTCGATTTGGATGGAGCCGGTGTATTTCAGACGTTGGCCGGTTTGCGGGCCACCCGGTTAACTTTCAATTCGGATACGATTGATGTCACCTCGTTGGACAGTGAAGGCGGCTGGCGTGAATTACTGACCGGCGGTGGCGTGAAGTCAGCTGCTGTATCAGGCTCGGGTGTGTTTCGGGATGATGCGAGCGATGCGCGCGCGCGTCAGTTGTTTTTCGACGGTGAAATGCCTGCGTTTCAGGTAATAATTCCCGATTTTGGCGTTGTTGAGGGAACGTTTCAGCTGACGTCACTGGAATATGCCGGAACGCTGAATGGCGAAGCGACTTATGAAGTTTCGCTCGCTTCGGCGGGCGCGTTGACCTTTGCGCCCGCTTGATGCGTGGAAAGGAGCGTCCAACCGCGAACCCTTGGGCCGGCGAAGTGGGGTTGATGCTGAATGGGCGACCATTGACGCTAAAACTCACGCTTGGCGTGTTGGCCGACCTTGAGGCGCATATGGAGACCGAGACTTTGGTAGACTTGGTCGAGCGGTTTGAGACCGGACGTTTTTCAACTGTTGATGTGGTTGAGTTGCTTTTTGCGGGCCTTCGGGGCGGGGGATGGCAAGGTAGTCGGGATACGCTTTTGCAGGGTGACATTGGGGGTGGACCGGTAGAGGCCACGCGCGTTGCCGCGCTTCTTCTTGGGCGAGCGTTCTCTATCGAAGGGCTGAGTGGATGAGTGCATTTGACTGGAACGGTCTTTTGCGTGTCGGGCTGACGCAACTTGGCCTGCGACCGGCAGAGTTTTGGAACCTTACGCCGGTCGAGTTGGCTTTGTTGCTGGGTCACCCAGGGGCTGAGGCTGCGATGTCGCGCAGTGCGCTTGATGCGCTTTTGATGAAGTACCCGGACGCGGCGCAATCTGATAAAAAGGACATGTCTGATGGATGATCTGAATGAGGACATCGGCACCTTGAAGGAGATGCTGGAGTCGCTGCAAACCGAAGCCTCTGGTGCGCAAACGGTGGTCTCTAACTTCACCCGCGAGCTTGGTTCGTTACGCGGTGAAATGACCTATACCGACAAGGAGGTCAAAAGCCTGTCTCGGAGCTTTGGCTCCGGGTTGCGGTCTGCATTTGACGGATTGGTCTTTGACGGCATGAAGCTGTCGGACGCTTTGGAAAGTATCAGTAAGTCGATGGTCAACTCGGCCTACTCGGCCGCGATTAAGCCGGTTCAGAACGCGGTTGGTGGTGCCTTAGCCTCAGGGCTGAATTCGATCGGTTCGAATTTAAGCCTCTTTGCGGATGGCGGCGCGTTTACGCAAGGACGCGCGTCCTCGATTGGGGGGGGGATTGCGTCGCAGCCGACATCCTTTCCTATGCGAGGCGGAATGGGAATGCTGGGGGAGGCTGGCCCCGAAGCGATTATGCCCTTGAGCCGTGGACCAGACGGCAAGCTGGGTGTGCGGACCGAAGGCGGTAGCGCAAAGCCAGTGACGGTCGTCATGAACATTAGCACCCCCGATGCGCAAAGCTTCCGGCGATCACAAAGCCAGGTCGCGGCCGAGATGAGCCGCGCCTTGGGCCGTGGACAGCGCAACAGGTAGGAGGCAGAGATGTCATTTCACGAAGTACGGTTTCCCGCTGCGGTGAGCTTTGGCTCATCCGGCGGGCCTGAACGCTTGACTGAGGTCATTACGTTGGCCAACGGTCACGAAGAGCGTAACGCGCCATGGAAACATTCGCGCCGGCGCTATGACGCCGGAGTTGGTGTTAGGTCGCTTGACGACATTGAGGAGTTGATCTCGTTTTTTGAGGCCCGATCTGGTCGGCTATATGGGTTTCGTTGGAAGGATTGGTCGGACTATAAGTCGTGTCTTCCCAGTCAAGAGCCGACGTTTCGCGATCAGATCATTGGGATCGGAGACGGAGAAACGGTTCTGTTTGAGTTGTCGAAGACCTATCAGTCGGGATCGCACAGCTACATCCGGCGGGTGCAAAAGCCGGTTTCTGGATCGGTTCGGGTCGGGGTTCAAGGCAGCGAGATTTCAGAGACTACAGAGTTTTCCTTGGATCTTGATACGGGGGTCGTGACGTTTGTTGATCCACCCGCAGTTGCTGCAGAGATTACCGCGGGCTTTGAATTTGATGTACCGGTTCGGTTTGATACGGACCGTATCTATACGTCCTTGGCGAGCTTTCAGGCCGGTGAAATTCCGGATGTGCCCGTGGTGGAGTTGCGCCTATGAGTACAAGTGCGCAGCAGGCGACAACGCTTTGCAATATTTGGATTATTCGACGTACTGATGGTACGGTTCTTGGGTTTACGAACCACGATGACGATATCACCCATGAGGGTGTGACGTGCCAAGCCGCGTCTGGGTTGATGGGTGCTGCGTTGCAGACATCGACAGGTTTGTCGGTGGATAACACCGAGGCCTTGGGCGCGTTGCAATCGACTGTGATCTGTCCTGAGGACATCATCAACGGCCGCTATGACAGTGCCGAGGTTGATGTTCTTTTGTACGATTGGAAGGCCGGTCAGGTGGTATCTGAGCAGTTCAAGGCGATGATCGGCGAGGTTCAAGTCAAGGACGGCAGTTTTGTCGCGGAATTGCGGGGCAAGTCTGATTTGCTGAACCAGCCTTTGGGTCGTGTTTATCAACCGTCGTGTGATGCGGCATTGGGCGATGCGCGCTGTGGTGTTGATCTGACTTCACCTGAATACCGGACGGACGTGACAGTCGTGAGCGTCAAAGATCAACGGTATGTGCGTGTTGCTGGTTTGGATGCATATCCAGAGGCATGGTTTGAGCGTGGGACCGTTGAGATCATGGAGGACGGTGCGCCTATGGGGGCGACGGTCATTAAGTCCGACAAGATATCTGAGGCGGGGCGCGACATTGAGCTATGGTTTACGCCCAATGTTGTGATCGAGCCGGGGCGTGTTTTGCGTGTGACGACGGGGTGCAACCGACTTGCAAGCACTTGCGCCGTTAAGTTCGACAATATCCTGAACTTTCGCGGTTTCCCAACAATCCCCGGTGAGGATTGGGCGATGAGTTATCCCTCTAGCCGTCTGACGATGGATGGGGGCCAGTTGTGACAGGTGCCACGGTGATAGGTGACAAAGTCGTTGCATCCGCACGCACTTGGATTGGTACGCCCTATCAACATCAGATGTCGTGCAAGGGTGCGGGCAGTGATTGCCTTGGGCTTGTGCGTGGTGTTTGGCGCGATGTGGTTGGGGCGGAGCCGGTTCCGATCCCGGCCTACACTTATGATTGGTCCGAGGTTTCTAAGGCTGAAGTGCTTTGGAATTCTGCGCGTCAAGTTCTGCAGGATGTCGATGCCGAGACGCCTTTGACATCAGGTCAGGTCCTACTGTTTCGTATGCGTAAAACGGCGGTAGCCAAACACCTTGGCATCCTTGTGACAGTTGAGCCAACGCCACGATTTATCCATGCCTATGCACGTCACGGGGTCGTCGAGACCAGTTTGTCCGCCCCGTGGCAACGTGCGCTGACGGCGCGCTTTACCTTCCCCCCTCACGCCTAGGAATTTTTCATTATGGCCACTCTCGTACTTGGCGCCATCGGCGCATCAATTGGCGGCAGCATCGGGGGCTCAGTTCTAGGGATGAGTGCCGCTGTCGTAGGGCGGGCGGCGGGTTCGACCCTTGGTCGGGTTATTGATCAAAAGATCATGGGCTCTGGATCGGATGTGGTGGAGTACGGTCGTATCGACCGGTTTCGGATCAACGGGGCCACAGAGGGTGCAGCTGTTTCGCGAGTTGCTGGGGCCTATCGTATCCCGGGGCAGGTCATTTGGTCATCGCAGTTCAATGAAGAAAAGAGCACATCAGGTGGGGGTGGTAAGGGTGCACCGAGCCAGCCTGCTTCCACCACTTATGAGTATTTCGTGAGCCTTGCCGTTTCGGTGTGCGAAGGGCAGATCAGTCGGATTGGGCGTATTTGGGCGGACGGGACTGAAATCCAGGCTAAGGATTTTACCTTTCGGGTCTATACGGGCGCCGAAGATCAACTGCCGGACAGTGCTATTGAAGCGATTGAGGGTGTTGATCAGACGCCCGCGTATCGGGGCATGGCCTATGTTGTGTTTGATCGGCTGCCGTTGAAGCCCTTTGGCAACCGTGTGCCGCAGTTTTCCTTTGAAGTGATCCGTGCTGTTGATCCCCAGAATCCAGAGTTGACGCCGGCGCCTGCGCGGATTGTGCCGGGTGTGGCACTAATTCCGGGGACGGGCGAATACAGTCTTGCGACGACGCCAGTGCATGTGGACGAAGGGCTCGGTCGTGTCACGTCCCTTAACATGAATACGCCCTCCGGAGAGAGCGATTTTGATGCGTCTTTGCGGGCCGCTGAGGGGGAGATGCCTGCGCTTGAATCCATTTTGCTGATCAGCAGTTGGTTTGGCAGCGATCTGCGCTGCAATTCGTGCACGATTAAGCCCAAAGTGGATCAGAATACAGGTGACCCAAAGGAGATGCCTTGGCGAGTTGCGGGGTTGGACCGTTTTTCCGCAGAGATATTGTCGAAAGTTGATGGCAAAAGCGTGTATGGGGGCACCCCCACGGACCAGTCAGTGATTGAGGCTTTGGTGTCTATTCGGGAACGCGGCAAGAGAGCGGTGTTTTACCCGTTTATCCTGATGGAAGTCTTGGATGGGAATACGCTGACCGATCCGTACAGCGGTTTGGAAAGCCAGCCATCGTTCCCGTGGCGGGGGCGCATTACGACAGAACTGGCGCCGGGCGTTGATGGATCAACTGATGGCACTGCTGCGGCAGCCGCGGAGGTTGATGCGTTTTTCGGTACGGTAAACGCTGGTGACTTTGGTGTGGCAAACGGTGCTGTGTCGTACACGGGGCCAGCGGATGACTGGGCTTACAATCGGTTCATCCTTCACAATGCCGCGATTTGTGCCGCCGCGGGCGGTGTTGATGCCTTTTGCATCGGGTCTGAGATGCGGGCGTTGACGCAGATCCGTGGGGATAACAATAGCTTCCCAGCGGTTGCACGCATGGTGGAATTGCTGGGCCAAGTCCGCACGCTTTTGCCAGATGCAAAGCTGGGCTACGCTGCTGATTGGTCCGAGTACTTTGGATATCAAAGCCCGGAGGGAGATGTGTTCTTCCACCTTGATCCTTTGTGGGCGGACGAGAACCTCGACTTCATCGGAATGGACAACTACATGCCGCTGTCTGATTGGCGGGATGGGGATGACCATTTGGATGCATCCTACGGCTCTATTTATAATGAAGACTACCTGATGGCTAACGTCGCTGGGGGGGAGGGCTATGATTGGTTCTATCCCGATCAGGCTGCTCGGGACGCGCAGGAGAGAGCACCTATCACTGACGGTGCCTTTGATGAGCCTTGGGTTTACCGCTATAAAGATATCAAAAGCTGGTGGAGCCTTGCGCACCATGAACGCGTAGGGAGTGTAAGGTCAGCATCCCCGACAGCGTGGGTGCCACAGTCCAAGCCGATCTGGTTCACGGAATTTGGATGTGCTGCGATCGACAAGGGCACCAATCAGCCGAACAAATTCATTGATGCTAAGTCCTCGGAAAGTGCATTGCCGCATTATTCCAATGGCAGACGCGATGATTTCTTGCAGATGCGTTATATCCAAGCGACGCTGCGCTATTGGTCCGATCCTGCGCACAATCCAACCTCTGACATATATGGTGACGCGATGATTGATATGTCACGCGCCCATGTGTGGGCGTATGATGCGCGTCCTTGGCCGGAGTTTCCCAATAACACATCGCTTTGGTCCGACGGGGATAACTATAAGCGCGGGCATTGGTTGAATGGTCGTCTGAGTGCGCAACCTCTTGCGTTGGTTGTGGCGGAGCTGTGTGAGCGCGCAGGCTATGTGGACTATGACGTCTCTCGGGTAGAGGGGCTGGTTCAAGGCTTTGAAATTAGGGATGTTCAGTCCACCCGTTCCAGCCTGCAGCCTTTGTTGATGGCGTATGGTTTGGACGTGACCGAAGTCTCGGGGACGCTTGTCTTTACGATGCGTAAGAACGCGCGGCTTGTAGATATCGATCCTGAGGGGTTTGTCGATCAGGGCGATGGGCAAGAGGTGTTGAAACGCGAAACAGCGCCATCAACGGATGTAGCGGGTAAGGTAATGGTCGACTTCGTTGAGGCCGCCAGCAGCTATCAGTCCAAAACGGTTGAGGCCGCCTGGCCGCAAGATCGGACGGCGACAGTATCCCAAACTGAGTTGCCATTGGTATTAAGTGTAGGTGAAGGGCATGCTGTCGCGGAACGGTGGCAAGCTCAGTCGCGAGTTTCGCGCGATACGGTTGCCTTTGCGTTGCCGCCCTCTCGTAATGATATCCTACCGGGTGACCTCGTCCGGTTCGACGCGGGCGCCGGTGTACCCGAAGTTTTTCGTGTGGACCGGATCGATGATCAGGGCATGAAGCAGGTAGAGGCCATTCGGACAGAGGTCAGCACATATGACCCTGCCGAAATCTTGGACGTTGTGCCAAAACAGCGGCCTACGTTTACTGTTGTGCCTGTCTATGCGCAGTTCATGGATTTGCCGATAGCAGCCACGATGGATGAGGCCCCAGGGCCGCATGTTGCGGTGAATGCCGTGCCTTGGCGTGGCGATGTTGCTGTGTTTGGTTCGATGCAGCAGTCTGACTATGCGTTGAAGGGGGTCGTGAGTGCGCCATCCGTTGTGGGTACGACGCTTAACGTTCTGGAGCCTGCTCGGGCGGGCATCTGGGATCGTGGGCCAGCGCTGCGCGTAGAGGTGTCTGGCGGCGATTTGTCGAGCGCTGAGCGTCTGTCTGTGTTGAACGGTGCCAACGTTATGGCCATTGGCGATGGAAGCATCGACGAGTGGGAGCTTTTCCAATTTCAGAATGCGGTTTTGATCGGGCCGAACACCTATGAGATATCGCTGCGCCTTCGGGGGCAGAATGGAACCGAGGGCTTGGCCGCGCGAGCTTGGCCAGAGGGCAGTACGGTGGTTCTTCTTGGGCGGGACCTGACCAAGTTGCCGATGGACGCAGCACAGCGGGATTTGACCATTCATTACCTGGTTGGGCCGGCCAACCGCCCATACGATGACAGTACATATTCGCAACAGGTTTTGCCCACTAAGGGGGTTGCGCTTAGACCCTACCGCCCTGCGCATCTAGTCGCTGAAACGATGGCCGATGGGGGGCTGACAGTTCGCTGGATACGGCGTGCGCGAGTGGACGGGGATACCTGGGCCGGTCTTGATGTACCGGTGTCCGAGGCGCGTGAGGCGTATCAGGTGTCTTTCATGCGTGACGACGTCACGCTGGGCACGTTTGAGAGCATGACCTCAACACTTTCGATCCCTGCATCCGATGTTGCGGCTATGGCGCTGGGCGCGGGTGACGAGGTGCATGTGGTGCAACTGTCTGATCGGTTTGGGCTTGGCTCACCGGCGGTTCTTTTGCTGCCCTAGAGCGGAACGTCCCTTTTCTCAAAATCCTAGCTATGTTACGCCCCGCGCGCGCTTGATCTGGCGCGCGCGGGGCCGCACTGCTATGGTCACCGCAATACCGCTGAACCTCTGGAGGTCCCATGGCATTGCAAGAAAAACCCCTTCGCTCCATTGATCCGATCTGGGACCGCATCTGCGAAGAAGCACGTGCGGCCATCGCGCAAGAGCCTTTGTTAGGTGGTATGGTGCATTCATGCATCCTGCATCACGCGAACTTTGAAGGTGCCTTGGCGTTTCGCATTGCAGAAAAAATCGCATCGCCGGCGATGTCCGAACAGCTGGTGCGTGAGGTCGCGGATCAGGCTTTGCGGGACGAGGACAACGGCACAGCAGCTGCGGCACGTGCAGACTTGGTCGCCGTGTTTGAGCGTGATCCCGCCTGTCATCGGTTGATGCAACCCTTGATGTATTTCAAGGGGTTCCAAGCCGTTCAAGCCTACCGCGTGGGGCATTGGCTGTGGAACCGTGGTCAACAGGATTTGGCCTATTTCATTCAGATGCGTGTGTCTGAGGCCTTTGGTATCGACATTCACCCGGCCGCCCGTGTGGGCAAAGGGTTGATGATCGACCATGCACATTCCATCGTAATCGGTGAGACGGCCGTAGTGGGGGACAACGTCTCAATGCTGCATTCCGTGACACTGGGTGGAACGGGCAAGGAAGACGACGACCGCCACCCAAAAATTGGTGATGGTGTATTGATCGGGGCCGGTGCGCATGTGTTGGGCAATATCCATATTGGCCATTGCTCACGGATCGCGGCAGGATCGGTGGTTTTGGAAACCGTGCCTCCGATGAAGACGGTCGCTGGTGTGCCCGCGCGCATTGTGGGCGAGGCGGGCTGTTCGCAGCCCTCGGTCACCATGGACCAGCTTTTGGGTGTGCGCGGCTCTGACTAGGGCCTAAGCTTTGGACATTAAAAAAGGCGGCTCTCCTGATCGGAGGGCCGCCTTTTTTGCGTTCTAGTGCAGCTGATTAGGCCAGCATACCCATTGGGTTTTCGAGGTTTTCCTTGATCGCGTTCAACAGGTTCGCCCCAAGTGCGCCGTCAATCACGCGGTGATCGACCGAAAGTGTTGTCGACATGACCGTGGCCACCTTCAACTCACCATCTGAGCCAACGACGGGCTTTTTGGCACCGGCACCCACGGCCAAAATGGCGGCATGGGGTGGGTTGATGATGGCGTCAAAGTTGTCGATCCCGAACATTCCAAGGTTTGAAATCGCGAAGCTGCCGCCTTGGTATTCGTGGGGGGCAAGTTTGCGATCCCGCGCGCGGGAGGCAAGGTCCTTCATCTCAGCCGAGAGCGCCGAGAGTGATTTCATGTCGGCGTCTTTGAGCACCGGGGTGAACAGCCCACCCTCGATCGCGACAGCTACGGCCACGTCGGAAGGCTTGAGCGAAAGCACCCGATCGTTGGCCCAAACCGCATTCGCGTCAGGCACCTGTTGAAGCGCGAGCGCACAGGCCTTGATGATGAAATCGTTCACCGACAGCTTAACGCCGCGCGGCTCCAACGTTTTGTTGAGTTGCCCACGGAAGGCCAGCAGTGCGTCCAGTTCGATATCCTTGCGGAGATAGAAGTGTGGCACGTTCTGTTTGGCCTCTGTCAGGCGTGCGGCGATGGTTTTGCGCATTCCGTCCAGAGAGACTTCCTCGAACTCACGATCCGCGTACATGGCCAGCACTTGGTCGGTCGTCGGACCGGTGCCAGCAGCCGCGGGTGCTGCAGCCGTTGCGGCGGGGGCGGATGCAGTTGCAGCTGGTGCGGCGGCTTTGGGGGCCGCAGTCGCGTTTTCGACATCCGCTTTGACGATACGGCCATGGGGACCGGACCCTGAAATTGTGTTTAGGTCCAATCCCTTGTCCGCGGCGATCCGGCGGGCCAATGGGGTCGCGAACAGGCGCGATCCATCAGCGGCTTTGGTGGCAGCGGGGGCAGGGGTTGCGGCAACGGGGGCCGCCTCTGTGGAGGTGGCCACGGGTGCGGCGGCGGGCGCGGGTGCAGAGGCTGCGCCAATGTCGTCCGCGCTTTCGCCGTCTTCAAGCATGACCGCGATGGGGGTGTTAACCTTGACCCCTTCGGACCCTTCCGGGATCAGGATTTTACCCACAACACCATCGTCGACGGCTTCAAACTCCATCGTGGCTTTGTCGGTCTCAATTTCGGCCAAAAGGTCACCGGAGGAGACAGTGTCCCCTTCCTTGACCAACCATTTCGCGAGCGTCCCTTCCTCCATCGTCGGGGACAGCGCGGGCATCAGGATTTCTGTCGGCATGTCGCGCGCTCCTTAACGGTAAGCAATTTGTTTAACACCGGCCACGACCTCATCGGTGGTGATCAGCGCGAATTTCTCAAGGTTGGCCGCGTATGGCATCGGCACATCCTTGCCCGTCAGGCTCAGGACCGGCGCGTCGAGGTAGTCAAACGCGCGCTCCATGATGACGCTGGCCATATGGTTGGCGAGCGAGCCGACTGGGAAGCCTTCTTCCACAATCACGCAGCGGTTGGTTTTTTGCACCGAGGCGATGACCGCGTCATAATCGATGGGACGCAGGGTCCGCAGGTCGATCACGTCACATTCGATACCCTCTTCGGCCAGCTTTTCAGCGGCTTCAAGCGCGTAGGTCATTCCGATGCCCCAGCTGACGATCGTGGCGTCCGAGCCGGTGCGCCATGTGCGGGCTTTGCCGAAGGGGATGGTGAAGTCATCCATGTCCGGTACTTCGGACGATTTCCCGTAGAGGATCTCGTTCTCAAGGAAGATGACCGGATTGTTATCGCGAATGGCGGTCTTCATCAGGCCTTTGGCGTCCGCGGCTGAGTAGGGCATCACAACCTTGAGGCCGGGGATCGAGGCGTACCATGCCGCGTAATCCTGTGAGTGCTGTGCACCGACGCGGGCGGCCGCGCCATTGGGGCCACGGAACACCATGGGTGCCCCCATCTGACCGCCAGACATATACAGTGTCTTGGCTGCAGAGTTGATAATGTGGTCAATGGCTTGCATGGCGAAGTTAAACGTCATGAACTCGACGATGGGGCGCAGACCTGCAAAGGACGAGCCCGTCGCGATCCCGGCAAAGCCGTGCTCGGTGATCGGTGTGTCGATAACGCGGCGCGCGCCGAATTCGTCCAGCATACCTTGGCTGACCTTGTAGGCGCCTTGGTATTCCGCAACCTCTTCGCCCATCAAATAGACGGTGTCGTCGCGGCGCATTTCTTCGGCCATTGCGTCGCGGATCGCTTCGCGCACGGTCTGCGTTTTCATTGGCGTGCCCTCGGGGTAATCGGGGCTGCTGTCCACAACGGGGGCCACTGGTGCGGCGGCGGTGGCCGGCGCGGATGCGACAGGGGCCTCGGCTGCTGCGGGCGCTGCGGCGGCGGGTTCGGCGGGGGCGGACATGTCCTCACCGGCTTCACCGATGATGGCGATGGGGGTGTTCACTTTGACGCCCTCGGTGCCCTCAGCAATCAGCAGTTTGCCTACAACACCTTCGTCGATGGCTTCAAATTCCATCGTGGCTTTGTCGGTTTCGATCTCGGCGATAATATCGCCCGAGGCAACGGTGTCGCCCTCTTTTACCAGCCATTTGGCCAGTGTGCCCTCTTCCATGGTCGGCGAGAGAGCCGGCATCAGAATTTCAGTTGCCATTGGTAGTTCTCCTCAAATTCTGTCGGCTCAATCGGCGTAGATGTCGGTCCAGAGTTCTTCCAAAGCGGGCTCGGGGCTCGTCTTGGCGAATTCTGCGCTCTCGTTCACGATGGCTTTGATGTCTTTGTCGATTGCCTTTAGCTCGTCTTCGTTGGCGTGCTTGCCGGTCAGCAACATGTCACGAACTTGCTCGATGCAGTCGCGCTCTTCGCGCATCTTTTGCACCTCATCACGGGTCCGGTATTTGGCGGGATCCGACATGGAGTGGCCGCGATAGCGGTATGTTTTCATCTCAAGAATATAGGGGCCTTTGCCTGCGCGGCAGTGCGCGACGGCCTTTTCTCCAGCGGCTTTGACCGCAAGGACATCCATCCCGTCAACCGCTTCGCCAGGAATGCCAAAGCCAAGACCACGTGTGTAGATGTCTGGCGTCTTGGAGGCCCGCTGCACCGATGTACCCATGGCGTACTGGTTGTTTTCAATTACGAAAATGACGGGCAGCTCCCAGAGGGAAGCCATGTTGAAGGTCTCATAGACCTGACCTTGGTTCGCGGCTCCATCGCCAAAATAGGCGAACGATACGCGGTCATTCCCAAGGTACTTGTCCGCGAAAGCGAGGCCCGCACCGATGGGCACCTGCGCCCCCACGATACCGTGGCCACCATAGAAATGTTTCTCTTTCGAGAACATATGCATGGAGCCGCCTTTGCCCTTGGAATAGCCACCTTCGCGGCCCGTCAGTTCGGCCATAACGCCGTTTGGGTCCATGCCGCAGGCCAACATGTGGCCGTGATCACGGTAGGACGTGACGCGCTTGTCGCCTTCCTCTGCGGCGGCCTCTAGGCCAACCACAACGGCTTCTTGACCAATGTAGAGGTGGCAGAACCCCCCGATCAAACCCATGCCATACAACTGGCCTGCTTTTTCTTCAAAGCGGCGGATCAGAAGCATTTGACGGTAGTGCTCCATCAATTCTTCTGATGAAACGTTCGGTTTCTTCGCACTCTTAGCGCTTTTGGTGGCCATGTAAGGGTTCCTCCGGGCGAGCAATCGCGGATAGTTTAGTATTGAACTATCTTGTAATCGGCAACGGCGCGGCTGTCTACAGCACAGTTAATGCCGCGACAATCTGCTCGGAAACCCGCGTAAAGGGCGCTTAGGGGATGGTTTTATTGGATGACAATCTCATCCGCGCGCACAAGGCCCAGCACCTTGCGGGCGCGTTCGTCCAACAGATCCACGTCTAGATACTCGTCTGACATTCGCTTGGTCAGGTTTTCCATTGCAACAACGTCGGCCTCAAGCTGGTCGAACTCTTGCTGCAACTCGCTGCGCTGCGCCTCTAGCTCGATCCGCTCAAACAAGCCGTATTCACCCTGTACCGCGGCAAAGGTGAAGTACCCCGCAAGCGTCAAAACGCCAACGATGAAGAACAACGAAAACAGGGAACGGGTTCGATGGGGTCGTGCCATGGTGCGCCTCGAAGTGCGGCCTCTGGATGGGCCTTTGGTGCAGTATGGCAGAGCCCGGGGGATTTGTGAATCCCCCGTGGCCGGTATTTGCGGGCCTTCGCGCTTAGCCCGCGACGGAGGCTACGTAGATGCTGTCGATTGTAGCGGCGATTGTGCTGTTGAAAGCCTCATCGGATTGCTGCGCCGAAAGGCCCTCGGTCAACGCGCGAGAGAACGAGGCGATGACGCCCGTGTTCTGCGACAGGCGTGTGTTGGCTTCCTCGCGGGAATACCCGCCCGAAAGGGCCACGACACGCATGACGGCGGGATGATCGACCAGGGGCTGATACAGGTTCGCCTTTTCGGGCAGGGTCAGTTTTAGCATAACCTCTTGGCCCGCAGGTACCGTGTCCAGGTGTTTGGCGATTTCCGCCAGCAAGATATCCTCAGCTGCTGCTTTGTCGGCGATGGAGATCGTGACCTCGGGTTCGATGATCGGGATCAGGCCATGGGCCAGCACTTGGCGCGCGACCTCAAACTGTTGGGCGACAACTGCGGCGATGCCGACGGGGTTTGCCGCGTGAATGACCGACCGTTCTTTGGTCCCAAAGATCCCCTTGGCTGCCGCGCGGGTCAAAAGCGCGTCCAGATCGGGCATGGGCTTGAGCATTTGCGCGCCGTCGGCCTCATCCGCGAGTCCCTTGTCGATTTTGAGGAACGGAACAACGCCGTTGTCGTCCCACAGGGCTGCGGGGCTTGGCTTGCCGCCCATTTCGCGGTCCATGGTCATCTCAAACAAGATCGCGCCAACGACTTTTTCGCCAGAAAAAGCGGGTGCGTCCACGATGCGCGCGCGCATGGCGTGGATAAGGTCGAACATCTCCGCCTCGCTGGAATAGGCATCCTCTTCGATGCCATACAGGCGTAGGGCCTTGGGCGTCGAGCCGCCAGATTGGTCGAGGGCGGCAATAAATCCTTTACCGGTCCGGACTTGGTTGGCTTGTGTCTCGTTCATAGAAGCGGCCTTTCTGAATGTGTTAACACTGGCTTAGCTGCCTCAGAAAGGGACCGCAATTATGATCGCGCTAACGGTCGCGCATCAGCTTTGCAGTGCTGCAACCCCGGGGAGAGTTTTGCCCTCCATCCATTCAAGGAATGCGCCACCTGCGGTGGAGATGTAGGTAAAGTCCGCACCCGCGCCCGAGGTGTTGAGGGCCGCCACCGTATCGCCGCCGCCGGCCACGGAAATCAGGCCGCCATCGCGGGTCAGGCGCGCTGCGGCTTGGGCCGCGGCGTTGGTTGCTGTGTCAAAGGGCGGGATTTCAAAGGCACCGAGCGGGCCGTTCCAGATCAAGGTCTTGGAGGCTTCAAAGGCCGCGATGATTTGTGCGGTGGCGTCGGGCCCTGCATCTAGGATCATGGCGTCGGCGGGGCAGGCATCTGCAGGAACAACCTCACATTCTGCATTGGCCTCAAACGCGCGCGCGACCACAACATCCGAGGGCAGCAGGATGCGGCATCCGGCAACGCGGGCCGTTTCCAGGATTTGAATGGCGGTGTCGGTCATCTCATGCTCAGCAAGGGATTTGCCGACGTCGATGCCTTGGGCGGCCAGAAATGTGTTGGCCATGCCGCCGCCGATCACAAGCGTATCGACCCGGTGCACAAGGTTACCCAGAAGTTCCAACTTGGTTGAGACTTTGGCCCCGCCGACAACTGCCGTGACAGGGCGCTTGGGCGCGCCCAGAGCGGCCTCAAGCGCGCTGAGCTCAGCCTGCATCAAGCGCCCGGCACAGGAGGGCAGCAGCTTGGCCACACCTTCGGTAGATGCATGGGCACGGTGCGCGGCCGAGAAGGCATCATTGCAATAGATGTCGCCTAAGGAGGCCAGAAAGGCCGCCATTTCGGGGGCGTTTTCTGTTTCCAGCGGAGAAAATCGCGTGTTCTCGATCAGGGCAACGGCACCCTCGGGCAGCGCGTCTAGATCGGCACGCGAAGGCTTCTCAAAGAAGGTGATGGGGTGGCCCAACGCGGCTTCTAGCGCGGGGGCGACAAGCCGTAGGGACATGTCGGGATTGGGCTGGCCCTTGGGGCGACCAAAGTGCGCAAGCGTCACGGGACGCCCGCCTGCGGCAAGGATATCGCGCAAGGTCGGAAGGATACGTTGAATACGGGTGTCGTCAGTAACGCGCCCGTTTTCCATCGGCACGTTGATATCCACGCGGGTCAAGACCAGCTTGCCCGTCAAATCCATGTCGTCGAGTGTTTTCCAGCTCATTAGGTCTCTCCGCCAGTTCTGTTGCCGCCAGTTGCGTCTGGTGGATGAGTATTTTTGGAACAAAGGAGGAGCAAGGGGGCGATTTGCCCCTTTGCCATTTCTTTTTGCGCGGTTGGGCCGTTAAAGCAGTTTTCCCATGGCGGCAGCCGTGTCGAGCATCCGGTTCGAGAAGCCCCATTCGTTGTCATACCAGCTGAGGATGCGGACCATTGTGCCGTCCATGACCTTGGTCTGGTCGGTTGCGAAAATGGAGGAATGTGGGTCGTGGTTGAAATCCATCGACACGAGTTTGTCGTCGGTGGCCGCAAGGATGCCTTGGAGCGGGCCGTTTGCTGCGGCCGCTTTGAGGGCTTCGTTGATTTCCTCAACGGATGTTTCACGGGTTGCTTCGAACGTCAGATCAACGGCCGAGACATTGGGGGTGGGCACGCGGATCGCGACACCGTCGAGTTTGCCTGCCAGCTCGGGCAGCACAAGGCCCACGGCACGGGCAGCGCCAGTGGAGGTTGGGATCATCGACATGGCCGCGGCGCGCGCGCGGTAGAGATCCGAGTGCATGGTGTCGAGCGTTGGTTGATCGCCGGTGTAGCTGTGGATCGTGGTCATAAAGCCGCGTTTGATCCCGATAGCTTGGTGCAGCACATGTGCCACAGGGGCGAGGCAGTTTGTGGTGCAAGACGCGTTGGACACCACGATGTCTTGGGCCGTTAGGCTGGCGTGGTTCACGCCGTAGACAATTGTTTTGTCTGTGTCTTTGCCGGGTGCAGAGATCAGGACGCGGCGCGCGCCGGTGTCCAGATGTGCTTGGCACGCTTCGCGAGAAGTGAAGATGCCAGTACATTCTAACACGATATCAACATCGCCCCAGGGCAGGTCCGCAGGGTTGCGGATGGCAGTGACCTTGATCGGGCCGCGGCCCACGTCAATCGTGTCGTCCGTGGTTGTGACGGTCCCCGGAAAGCGACCATGGACAGAGTCAAAACGCAGCAAGTGGGCGTTCGTTTCCACGGGCCCAAGGTCATTGATGGCCACGACCTCTAGGTCGGTCCGACCCTGTTCCACTAACGCCCGCAAGACATTGCGTCCGATGCGGCCAAAGCCATTGATTGCCACGCGCACGGTCATACCCGGTCTCCGTTCTGAATTTCAGTTAATTTATGGTAGCGCTAACATGTTGAGGCCGAACGCGCAAGTCTGGGCGTTTCGACTGGTCGCTTATCGCCAGAATGCGATCCATGCGATGAGCTCCAAAAGCCGTTGACCTAGGAAAATAACCACTTGGGCGTCGTTTCGGAGCCAGTCAAATGCCAGCAAGCCGCAGAGTAGGGCGAAGAAAAACAGGGCAAAGCGGTTTGACATAGCGGCAGCTTGCCAGAGCGAGCATCCCGGGGAAAGTGCGCATGTACCACGCAGGGCAAGGTACAACGCAAAACCCCGCCGGTTGGGGCGGGGCTTTGGAGTATCTTATGGGATGCTTAGGTTAGATCAGGCGGCCCATTGCCGTGGCGACATCGGCCATCCGGCACGAAAAGCCCCACTCGTTATCGTACCATGCCAGCACGCGGACTTGGCGTCCGATGACCTTGGTCTGGTCGGGCGCAAAGATCGACGAATGCGTTGTGTGGTTAAAGTCGATCGAGACCTTGGGCTCAGGGTCGTAGGACAGCACGTGGCCCATGTGACCGGCGGCCGCCTCCGCGACGACGGCATTTACATCCGCAACAGTCACGTCCTTGGACGCGACAAAGGTCAGATCGACGGCCGAGACGTTTGGCGTTGGCACGCGCAATGCGGTGCCGTCGAGCTTGCCATTCAGGGCAGGGATGACTTCGCCGATGGCCTTGGCCGCACCGGTGGATGTTGGGATCATCGCCATAGCAGCGGCGCGGGCGCGATACAGGTCCTTGTGGCGGCGGTCCAGCGTTGGCTGGTCCCCGGTGTAGGAGTGGACGGTTGTCATGATGCCGCTTTCGATGCCGATGGCGTCATTCAACACCTTGGCAAGGGGCGCGAGGCAGTTCGTTGTGCACGATGCGTTCGACACCACGTGATGCGCGCTGTCCAATTCGCGGTGGTTCACACCGTAAACGATGGTTTTGTCGGCGTTCGTGGCGGGGGCGGATACCAAAACACGCTTGGCGCCGTGATCCATGTGGACGGCGGCTTTGTCACGGGCGTTGAACTGGCCGGAGCATTCCAAAACAACATCAACGCCGGACCAGTCCAGCTCGGTCGGGTCATAGGTCGACATCACTTCGATCGGACCACGGCCCAAATCCATTGTGTTCCCTTCAACCCGGATATCACCGGCGAAACGGCCATGGACACTGTCGTACTTCAGCAGGTGTGCATTGGTTTCGATCGGCCCTGTGGCGTTCATCTTGACCACGGCAATGTCATTACGCCCCGATTCAATGATGTGCGACAGCGTGCACCGTCCGATGCGTCCAAATCCGTTGATCCCGACAGTGATGGTCATCTTTCGCTCCAATTCTTAGCCGTGCAAGCCCCGTGCCCGTGGGTCCGATATACGGGAGCAAGCGCCTTTGACAAAGGGGGAAACGGTCGCAGTTTTCGGGTGTTAGCGGTAAATGTTGCCGTTAGCGGAAACTGATATCGCTATCATCGCGGAACTGTGCGGAAGTCGTGGTTAACCGGTGCGGATTGCGTAAGGAATTTCGTGCGTTACCCTGCGGTAACCTTAAAGGGAGATTCGCAAATGTCGGGCCTGTTGGCGCTATTGGATGATGTGGCCGGAATTGCAAAGATCGCAGCGGCTTCGGTGGATGACGTCATTGCGCAAGCGAGCAAGGCTGGCGCCAAGGCTGCGGGTGCTGTGATTGATGATGCGGCCGTGACGCCGAAATACGTGACTGGTTTCTCCGCAGAGCGGGAATTGCCTATCGTGTGGAAAATCGCGCGCGGCTCAATCCTGAACAAGCTTTTGATCCTGACGCCGGCGGCCCTGATTTTGTCAGTTTTTGCGCCGTGGCTGATCGCCCCTTTGTTGATGCTTGGCGGCGCCTATCTTTGCTTTGAGGGGGCTGAGAAAATCCTCAAGTGGCTCCGACCGGGGCACGTTGATCTGGACGCCAAAGGGGTCAAAGGTGACCCCGCGCATTTAGAAGAGCAAAAGGTGAAGGGCGCGATCAAGACGGACTTTATCCTTTCGGCTGAGATCATGACCATCGCGCTGTCGGCGTTGCCTGCGGAATCGGGCCTGGTGTTCAAGGGGGCCGCATTGGTGGTGGTTGCCATCGGGATCACGGCGTTGGTCTACGGCGCAGTTGCGATCATCGTAAAGGCGGATGACGTAGGGCTACACATGTCCGCGCGTGGCGGTGTTTCGGCGGCCATCGGGCGTGGGATCGTCAAGGGAATGCCCACCTTTATGAAGCTGTTGTTGGTGGTTGGCACTGCCGCAATGCTCTGGGTTGGTGGGTCAATTATTGTGCACGCTTGGGCCGAGATGGGATGGCACGGGCCTGAGCAGCTGATCGAAGATGCCGCCCACGCAATTGCCGCAGGCAGCGGCGGGCTGGAATGGACGGCGAAGGCGATTATGGACGGCGTGCTCGGCATCGTCCTTGGGTTCGCGCTGATCCCTGTGGTGGAAAAAACGATGACATCGATGGGGCGCGCGCACTAGAGCACGCCCCGTTTTTGGTCGGCTAACTGGTTAATGAGTGGTCTTTTGCTGGTGCGCCCTGCGCCTGCGCAGGACGGCAATGCCGCCAAGTCCGGCTAGTAACAATGGGGCTGACGCCGGGAGAGGCAGGGCCGCATAGGCCGCAGGTAGTGGATCAGGCGGTGCGTCGGCGAACGTGTATGTGATGGACAGGGTCGTAGAGAGTGCATCGCCGATGTAGCTGCGCGGACCTGACCAACCTGTGGCTTTGCCCACCAGACTACGTGTTCCGTTAAATTGGAGCGGCAAGTTGTCCCCGTTTTCAAGAGACAGCGATCTGACGATTTCGGCCATCGCATAGGCACTTGCCGATAGTGCACTGCGGCACTCTGTTCCCCACTTGGGGTCGATTATGACGTCGCCGCAAACTGTCGTGTTGCGATCCGTAGCCGTCATGGATTGTCCTCGAAAAGAAATCCTGATGTCTGCGTAGGCGCTTGCCGTCAGCAATGTGTATGAATTATCGGTATCTGTCCCGCCAATGGCACCGGTCATGCGGTAGTCAACGGCCGTAAGGAACCCCATGGCGGGGTCAAACATGGGGACAGATACGGTTTCAAATCCCCTGCTATTATAGGTAACCGTCCCCGCCTGTGCGTCCTCTGCGAAAAAAGAGAGGGCAAGGGCGGTCGTTAAAATAAGGTGTTTCATCGTTACTCGCAAAGTTTTGGTTAAAGCCTTATGGGGCGGTAAAAACTTAAATCGAGCAAGGGGTTTACTGGACCCTGAGGCATCAGGGCGCAGGAATGCTGGCCTGAGTGCAGGATACTTCATTGGAAAAAAGGCGCTCCGTTGGGAGCGCCTTTTGAGAATTACAGCAGGGATTTGACCTTGTCGGCGATCGCCTGTGGCGTGATCCCGAAGTGCTCATAAAGGACTTCGGCAGGGGCGGAGGCGCCGAAATCGTGCATGCCCACAAAGCCGGACTTTTCACGCTTGCCGCGCTCCCCGAACAACCAGCGATCCCAGCCGAACCGAATACCGGCCTCAACCGCGACCCGCACAGGGCCACCGGGCAGAACACGACGACGGTAGGCTTCGTCGGTTTCCTCAAACAGTTCCCAGCAGGGCATGGAAACCACACGTGTGCCGATGCCGTCTTGTTGCAGCAACTCACGAGCTT